>Ga0115003_10000264_pt1 | contig 44804 bp, 39 predicted proteins | sample ArcticOcean_MG_C_7_FD_88736 | JGI IMG/M metagenome (GOLD analysis project Ga0115003, IMG submission 88736) | Marine microbial communities from western Arctic Ocean - ArcticOcean_MG_CB11_88 | ecosystem: Environmental > Aquatic > Marine > Oceanic | place: Arctic Ocean: Canada Basin | collected...
CCAATCGGTGCGGACCAAATCTCCAAGACGTTCCACGCCAGCCTCAATGAGGTCCAAATCAGCTTCTTCAGCCGCCTTCCAGCGCTCATTTGCCACAGTTTCATACTGTGCGTTTGCTTCAACGACCAGGTGCTCTGACCGGCTCAGTTCCCCTTCTAAACCATCGTAGATGCCCTCGGACTCCTTCACATCTCGACGTGGCGCGATGCCATCATGACCGTTCACCTCTATGCCCCCAGTGAATCCTTTTTCGTCATGACCACGGATGCTTCCGGCTTTTTTCTTGACTTGAACTTCATCAAAACGCCCTGTTTCAGCAGCCAAGGTTAGCCGCTGACGAAAGCCTGTGTTCTCAAACAGTTCAGGATCAACTTCAAGCAACCTAAGCAAGGCCTCTTCTTGGCTCAGCGCTCGAGCATCTTGTTTTATTTTCACCAGCACGACCGTCGAAAAAAGCACAAGGAACCCAACGCTTGCTATAAAGGAGTTGAGATTGAGATACAGCGCCCCTGCGACCCCAAATCCTCCCGCAACCAACACTGCCACGATGAGACGGGTTGTGTTGCCCTGCCGAATTTCGTCCGATTCGACGAATTCCAGGTATTGGGCAGCGTCGGTTTGCATTCCCATCACATCACAAAAGAATTTTCTCAGCCTTGTGACGAAGTGCATCGTCTGTTTGGTCATCAACCGACCAACCGAGTATGTGCAGAGCTTCAAGTCGACTTGCTTGAATGCTGTTGGACATTCGTTCGAAGGCAAATTGAATCAATAAGAAAAACACAAGCACAGCGGCAACACCAAATTGCCATTGTGTGAACCAAGCAATTGCAGCTGAAAGAACGACTGCTTGGGCACCTGCCATCCATAGCCTCCGTTGAATTCGGGCCTCTGAGTCAAGGCTGTCGATCAGCCGTTGAGCGCCTTCCTTCTTTGTCGCCATGTTGGCTCCAGTATGTTTTCATTGGTCAATATGTCGGAATCAGTCGAACAAATCGGTCAGCACTGCAGCGTTGAATTGTTCAGTCGCTTGCCGGCTCAACATCTGCTGAGTCAGATTGGAAACGGGGGCATCTTGAACGAGGACACTGTCCTGAAGCATCAATTTCTGCCGTGGTTCCATGGCTAACTTCCGCACAACATCAGTAAGGGTTTGTTGAATTCGAGAGGTCTGTTCGGATTGCATCACAAGCAACCGTTCAAGACTGTCAAGCAGCGCCACGTTGCGGTTGCTGCGATCTTCGATGGCCTTTGATTGAGCCTTCATCGCCATTTCTTGCCGGTCCAATAATTCTCGAGCAGCGGGGCTTCCCACGGCGTCACGTCGATTGATTTCTTCAATCGCTTCATGCAATTCTAGGTTTGTCTTTTGGAGATGAAACTGCAATTCTTCAATGTGCAATGTTGATCGTTGGAGGTGTTGCTTTAACCCTCGACTTTGATCCATTAAACGATGTTGCCTCGCTCGGTGTTGAGCGGATTCAATCAAGAATGCAGTAGCAACAGCGCCGCCAAGCGCGAGTTCCGGATCCATTCGTAATTCCATCAAAAAGATCCATGCCAACATTCCGAACACAAGAGAGCGTACGATTCCCATAGTAGAACATGGGTGAGCACGGTATAACCAATTGTTGCTTGGGGGCCCTTGGGGCCCACATATTTGCCCCAAAAACATCAAGCAGATGGGACAAAACAATCATCGTCAATCTCGAGCAATGACCCGATCGTAAGGAGATGATCGATTGCTTCGTCGATTTCTTCAGTGGAGACGCCGTGTTCCTTCATGCCCTTGAACATCACTTCGAGGGTGGCACATGGTTCGCCTTTGCCCATTTCTGTTTCGACGACCACAAGCAACATCTGACAGGCCACTGCAAGCAACGGGTCATCACCCTCATCGTCGGGAAGGAGGTCGAGGAAGGTCGCTGCAGGATGCATCAATTCATCAATCTGACTTCGAGGCAAAAGTTCAGCAACAGGTTCGGCAGCACGTGAGCCCAACCCCTTCAATCCATCAACGATGTCGAGGTTGAAACAATCAAAGATATTGCGCTGCAAAGGATCCAGCGTTTCATCCGATTCAGGTTCCAGCCTGCGGGCGATGCTTTCCAAGCGATGCAACCGTTGTTCCACGGCCATCCGTTCCCTTGCGAGGTCGAGGGAAACAAGGTCCAATGCCATTTTTGATTGTTCGACAAGCCATGATTCGAGCCTCCAATTGGGGTCGACGCTTTGCATCATCTCTGCGAGCTTTTGCACCTCAGGAGGCAATGAATCCAGACGAATATGGCCTTCCGACACTTCGTTTTGCTTGTCGCTCATGTTCTCTACTCTCCCCCATGACAGCCTATGAAGCCTTTCTCACTCAACGGACCATGGTTTCCATTCTGCAACCGAATCACTGCGTTCATGCTTGCCCGATGAAGAACTTCCACTGGACGCCAACCTCTGCGCTTTGCCAAATACAAAGCAAGCCCCTTTTTCTCTAAAAGTGAGACCATAAATCCCAAGGGGTCGCGTTCATGTAGGGGTTGCCCTTGGCGGAAAGCATGGGAAATTATCGGATTGGAGTTCTTCCCGGAGACGGCACTGGTCGCGAAGTTGCGCTTGAGGCTCAACGTATTCTCAACGCTATTGAAGCCAACACAAACCATGGTTTTGAACAAACCGTCATTCAATGCGGTGGGCAACATTACCTCGAAACCGGTGAAGAATGGGCCGAAGGCTCCTTTGAATTCTGCCGCGATGAAGCCGATGCAATTTACCTCGGCGCCATTGGCCACCCCGGGGCTCTTTTGCCCAACGGTGATCTGGCTGGTGGATCGGTGATCCTTGGAATGAGAAGCGGCTTGGACCTCTACGCCAACCTCCGCCCAATCAAACTCTACGAAGGCGTCCCGCACAAAGTGCATGGGCGATTCACCCAGATTTGGGAACCGGGCCTGGTCGACATGACGGTGCTCCGAGAAAACACAGAAGGTCTGTACCATTCCTTGCTGCGACGCAGTGCAGATCGAGCTCAAGGGCGGGATCCTTACGAACCTCCATCCATGGAATTCCCGGGACTGAAGGGCGAAGTCGCCTACGACCCCCGTCCAATTTCAGAACACGGCAGTGAACGCTTGATTCGAATGGGCTTTGAAATCGCAGAGACGCGAAACGGAGCACCAGTTGATGGCGTTAAGCGTGTTTCCTGCATCGACAAATCCAATGTCACCCGCGGCTGTCAACTGTTCCGCCGAACCTTCGATAAGGTCGCCGATCAGTTCCCTGGGACCGAGAAAGATTACGGCTACATTGACGCTTTCATGCAGTGGCTCACCCGCTCACCAGAATCCTATGACGTTGTTGTTACTTCGAACATGTTCGGCGACATCGCAACAGATTTGGGCGCTGTTCTGCAAGGAGGAATGGGAATGGCTGCTTCAGGAAACATCGGAGACCACCACGCTTTCTTCGAACCCGTTCACGGATCAGCGCCTAAGTACGCTGGTATGAACAAGGTCAACCCCATTGCCACAATCAACTCCATTCAACTGATGATGGATTGGCTGGGTCGCAGAAATGGCGAAGACGAACTCATTCACATCGGACGGTTGATCGATGAAAGTGTTGCAGACCATCTTCGTGAAGGCAAAGGCTTGACCTACGATCTTGGTGGCGATGCTTCGTGTTCCGCAGTTGGAGAAAGCATCTCTTCTCGTTTGGTTGCTAAACTCAGTGAAGAATTCTGATTTCAGAACTCGCACCTCGGCGAACGGAACCATTGTTTCAAGCATCAGGTGCGCTAAATTTTTTCGATATATGGCGCAGTGCGTCGGTTAAGCCCGCTTCATTGTCATAGAACGGCCCGCCGTTACCCTGCATGGGTTGTGAAAGGAGGTCCAACATGTTCTGAACCACTCTGGTCAGTTCATCCACGATGGTGATGTTGCCCATTTTTGCTGAACGTGAAAGAGGGTTGAGGTCGATGACAATCACGGTCTTCCCCATCGACACCAAGGCTTCGCATCGGTCACCGTCCTCCAAAGGAACCATGATGACGTCCGAGTCGAGGATTCCTTCTTTGGTGCAGTTTGCGCGCGGCCCTTCCAAGCCTGGAATCTTCGCATTTGGTTCTGCGCCGAGGATTTGAACATCGATGCCTTCTGAAGATTTAATCACCTCGAGGTGGCTCAACAATGCTTCCATCCGTTCGGGGGTACGGTAGAAAATGTTGATTTCAACCGGGCATTCGAGCACTGCAGCTAATTGGAGCATTTCCTTTCCAGCCAAAGCAACCACGTTTCCGTTCAGGCTCAACACGGGTTGACTTGCTCCTCTGAGGGCTGCAAGTGCTGCTTTTGTGGCTTGTAAAGCGCTTGGAATCGTTTGTTCACCAAGCAGGTAATCGTATGCTTCACCGCGCCCGTGGGCAATCATCGCACTTCCAGCGAGCATTCCCTTTTTTTCAGCTTCTTCCAATCGGTGCCGTAGCAAGAGCGACTGGTACCGCGGGTGGGTCGGGTCGGCAGCAATTTCATCCATTGAATCACTCCGATTAAGCGCCGGTGATCAGCATCGAAACGTCCAGTGGGGGTACGCCCCTGTTGATGGCACTGGTTGACAACACATCCAATCCACATTCATGCCACTGTTCGAGATGTTCGAATTCGATGCCACCGCTTGCTTCCAACACGACATGTTCGCGCAGTCCCATTTCAACGAGTTCCGCCGCAACTTCTTGGCAACGCTCGGGTCCAAAATTATCGAGCATTACCACGAGTTTTTTGACACCCTCTTCGCGACGTTGAGCCCACACAGCAGCCGCAATGACCGCTTCCTTGTTCTCTCTGACTTCGATTTCGAGGAATGCCCCGGATGTTGTCACATCAACTTCTTGTAAAAATTGAGCGATTCGGTTTGAATGACCATCGACGTCTTGGAGCATTGAAGCAAGGTCGTTTTCTTTGATCATCAGTGCGTCGTTCTTCTGTAAACGGTGCGTTAAACCACCACCGAGGTGCACCGCCCATTTATCCATTAAACCCCAGATTGTTTTGCGGGTGCATGCAATTTGACCGGGGGCGATTGCTGACCATCGCTTTGCTTCAGTAGCGATGCCTGAGAGTTGGCCTAGAACGTTGAGAATGCTCCTTTCCATTGCCAACAATGTTTCGCGATCACCAGAAAGAGAAGCGATTTCGTCGTCTTTGACGACCCTTTTGCCATCGCTGGCCTGCCAGGATATCTTCAGGGAAGGCGCCCATATTTGCAACATGTGATCGATCGCAGCGGTCCCAACAACAATGCCATCAGCCCGAGCAACAATCGTTGCTTCAACGGCGTCGTTTCCGCCCATAAATGGCATATCGATGCCGTCGTCGGCAAGCACAGCACCGACCCATCGATCGAAACTCCCTTGAAGCATTCGGGTCGGACCGTCCTCAGCAGACCACAGAAGATGGCCACGGTCGTGTGGAGGTCGCCGTGTATCTGCCATGGACGGCCGTAGAGGTTCATCGACTTGAAACCAAGTGCTTGCGATAAAATCAGTTTCCGAAACAGTACAAGTTTTGATAAGCCAAAAGGAAGGCATGGCAACATGGACGCAGGAGGGACTTCATCGCTTGCCCCATTGCTCCTCCAAGAGCGTGTCATCGCCAGCACATCGATCCATATTTTTGGTGCTGGATTGAATCACGAGCGCCCTGCACATCAAGCTGTGAAGGAAGTGTCGCAGCGCGGCTGGGCTTGCAGCCCGATTCATCCAAACGATGGCGGAGCAACAGTGGCAGGTTTCCCAATCCGGCCTTCCCTCGATGATGGCTTGGTCCCGGAAATTGTAGTGCTGTTTTTGGCCCCTGAACGGGCAAGGGCTGTGGTCCGCGACTTGATCATCAGGCTCGATCATGAACACTTTCCCCTGGTCTGGTTCCAACGCGGAGCCCAAGACCCCTCTTCGATTGAAGCGCTTCAATCGATGGGTGCTGCGTATGTTACCGACGATTGCATTGTCGAATACACAAACCGGCATGATCTTCGATGCGCATCATCACCACTTCCTCAGATGTTCTGTCTGCAAACTGCTTCGGAGGATGGGGACGGGTGTTCTGTATGGACTGTCCATTCCACTCGAGACGCGGTGTTGGTCAAACCGACATACGCCCTCGAGTGGGTCGGGACATTGGATGACTTAGAACGTTCAAACCACACCATACCCCGATACATCCGTTCCTTGCAGGCAACAAATGAATCTCTTGCTGTGTTGGCACAGAGGTTGACTCAAACGGAGGCTGCATCATGAAGTCAATCCCTCCATCCAGACATAGCGGGGGTAGCATTATGACGGTTCGGAAGGGAGGAAATCCCATGCGTGCCAAGTTCATGTGCCTCATGTTGCTCGGCGCCATGCTGGTGCCGATGACAAGCGCATCGCTCGCAGGCACCTCTGCTCTTGCTACCGAAGGCGCCCCCCTTTCCGCAGCCGAAAACCACCCCATCATCGATGGCTATTCTTCATCGATTCAAGCCTCAATCGCCTTCCATAGTGATTTGTCGACCTACGACGAAGACGCCCTGCTTGATGTGAAGGATTGGGTTGTATTTTCTCACCTTGAGGTGGGGGTGCCAACCGAACACCTCGAGGGGGCGTTCATCGTTCAGTTGAATGCAGAAGAGGCACTGAGGACCCTTGAACAATGGCAACAAATCGGGAAGATCGAAGCGGCTTACCCTCTTGTCGAACGGTCGATGGAGCCAAGATGGGCCCCGAACGATCCCAAATTCAGCGAACAATGGCATCTTGTCAACACCGGTCAAACTGGCGGGACCAGCGGCGAAGATGTCAACATCACAGGCGCATGGAACACCTACAAGGGCGCTGGCGTGGTCATAGGGATTGTCGATGATGGTCTGGATTGGAACCATCCAGATATCTTCGCAGATTATGATTCCAGCCTCGATTATGATTTTTGCAACAACGACGACGATCCAACGCCGACCTCGAACAACGCACACGGAACCGCCGCTGGAGGCGTTGCCGCCGCAACTGGCAACAATGGCATTGGTGTCACCGGCGCTGCACCAGAAGCAACCCTCGTCGGGCTCCAACTCATCTCATGCAGCACCACAGACGTCCGTGAGGGCAATACCTTGGGCCACGAGCAACAAGACATTGATATTTATTCGAATTCGTGGGGCCCGAGCGATAACGGAGAGACCCTTGAGGGGCCTGGCCCCTTGATGCTCGCGGCTCTTGAAGCAGGCGCGCTTCAAGGGAGAAATGGCCTGGGTAACATCATCACATGGGCAGCAGGAAACGGACTTGACGACGATGACAATTCAAACAATGACGGCTATGCGAACCTGCGGTACACCATTGCGGTCACCGCTGTGGACCACAAGGGCCAACAATCATACTACGCTGAACCGGGAGCAAATGTGCTTGTTGCCTCGCCTTCAAATGGTGACGGAGAGAGCATCACCACCACAGACATCGAAGGTTCAGGCGGGTACAGCAGCACTGACTACACCAGCACATTTGGCGGCACCTCCTCAGCAACACCGCTCGTTTCCGGCATCATCGCCTTGATGCTTGAAGCAAATGCAAACCTCACATGGCGAGACGTCCAACACATTCTGGTCGAAACTTCCAAACAAAACGATCCAAATGACAATTCTTGGGCCACCAACGGAGCAGGCCACCTCGTGAGCCACAAGTACGGCTACGGGGTGATTGATGCGGGAGCAGCGGTTGCTGCAGCAGTCAATTGGGAAATTGCCGATGAAGAAATATCAGTTTCTTCGGGGACCATTCAGACCGATCTCGATATTCCTGACCGGGACGAAGGGTACATCGAGGTCAACACAACAGTGACCGAAGCGATTCAAATCGAAAACCTGGATGTCATCGTCGACATTCCGCATAATTTCCGTGGTGATTTGGCACTTACGCTGACAAGCCCATCGGGGCACCAAAGCATCCTTTCTGAAAAACACGATGACGAAAACAACGACTACAACAATTGGCGCTTTGGCTCCGTTCAACACTGGGGCGAAGACAGCCGAGGCACGTGGACATTATCGGTGGAAGATCAAGGTTACGGCGACACGGGGACCCTCGAAGAATGGGCGCTGATTCTCCACGGGACACAATTGAACCTCGATTCAGACGGCGACAACCTCAGCGACGCCAATGAAACAGATGTCTACGGCACCGACCCCTACGACATTGACACGGATGATGATGAACTAAACGACGGACTGGAAGTGCTCGTGTATGGGACCGACCCCCTCTCGGTAGACACCGATATGGACGGTCTTGACGACGGCACAGAAGTGCTCGTGAATGGGACAGATCCCCTTGACAACGACACGGACGATGACCTTCTTTCTGATGGCGATGAAGTGTACATCTATGGCACGAACCCACTTGTTTTCGATGCTGACGGCGACTCCGATGGGTTCTATTGGTTCCAAGATTGCAACGATTCAAACCCAGACGTCTATCCGAATGCTCTCGAGGTGTTGAATGGCATCGATGACGACTGTAACGGCTCTTGGGACGAAGGTTTCAACCTCACAGACGCCGATTCAGATGGCCTGTATGATTTTGAAGAGTACCATGGCTATGGCACGGATTGGCAAAACAGCGACACCGATGGAGACGGTCTTGAAGACGGTGCAGAAGTGATGATTTACACGACTGACCCACTTGTCAACGACAACGATTCGGACATGGACGGGTATTATTGGTTCCAAGACTGTGACGATACAAACGCCTCCTTTAACCCCGGTATGGCTGAAACATTGGATGGCTTGGACAACAACTGCAACGGGGAAATCGATGAAGATTTTATCGATACAGACGCTGACTTCGACGGGTTGTTGGATATGGAAGAGTACCTGACTCACGGCACCGATCCGTTCGATCCAGACACCGATGGTGACGGCTTGCTCGATGGTATTGAACTGTTTTCAACCAACACAGATCCACTCTATCCAGACCTTGACAACGATGGCGATGGTTACCGTTGGTTCAACGACTGCAACGACAACAACAGCTTGATTTCACCGAGCGCAACAGAACGCTGGAACGGCATTGATGACGACTGCGATGACGGGATTGACGAAGACATCGACCGCTCCGCCTATGTTTCCGCCTCGCCACAATTTAGAAGCCTTACATTGAACGCTACCAACGAGACCCTCCAACTCTCGCTTTCGATCTCTCTTGAGAATCAAAGCCTCGATAGGATCAATCCAACCATTCAATGGTCGAGGAACAATACGGTGATTGGAACGGGGCTTACCTTCGAAGAACAAGCCTTTGACTGCACGTTCACGGCTTCGGAGTTTGGACGATACCTCTGCGATACCAACGGCACGGTCGGTCCAGAGTTCATCACCGCCACACTCATCGATGAACGTGGACAAATCAGCGTCAGGTGGTCCATCACATACCTCGTTTGGAACCCTCCACCGCCGGCACCCGTTGTCGAGGATGAAGCAGAAACTTCCGAAGAGGCCAATCTGAAGACGACGTTGGAATCCAATGGTCTTCTTGTGGCTTCTGCGGCAGTCTTTGTGATCGCCTTGCTCGCTTTCCTCATCACAAGGCCACGCAGGCCAAAGCAAGTGGTTCAGAGTCCTTTTTCCCAAACGCCGCAGAGCTATGCTCCACCACAGTTTGTTAACGTGCCATCGGCTCCAGACTTAGGAAACCTACCGCCTTACGACCCTCGCCGTTAACAAGCGATTATTGTGGTTGTTGTATATGGCTCCAACCGAGCAAACGGCCTTCATTGGCATCAGCGAGCAGGTTCAGTTGATTGGTCCACCCGTCGTTACCGTCCCATGAGCGCGACATATCGATTGAGACCGCTCCATCAGCATCGCTGGCAAGGCTCGAAAGAATGGAGTTAAGTTCGCCGCCAGGAACAACGACAAGATAGCCAACCCTCACGTCGGCTTGGTACGCTCCATCAGCAGTGAAAAAGCGATCAGGTCCGGACAGTTGGCCGAACAAGGCGCCGTCAGACAGCCTTTCTTCCATCCCAGATATGTTCAATGTGGAAGGAATCGCTTCTCGATTATGGGCTGCAGGGTCGTTGAGTGACGCCCTTTCCCAATACTCACACGTGGTTTCGCTTGGGGCTCCAGTAAGGTTGAATTTCACCCACCCGGCCTGTTCATCTGTGTCCACCCAAGACATGTTCCACTCGCTTCCTTGAGCGGTGTCTACAGTCGTTGCACGCCATACATACCCACCGTTTTCAAGTGCGCTAGCAGCGCCGGCAGCAGCGCCTTGGAAATAGTCGAAGCATTGGATTGCTTGTTCAAAGGTGTGTGTTCTCATCGTTGAATCGTCAGGCATGTGAATTCCATTTGATCCCCATGCCACCAAGTCTGAATCGTCGATTTGAATTTGATTGGCTTGCGGCCTTGAAGAATACGAACGACCCAAATCCAGTTGCTTTTGGCCGCGTTCAATGGAGGTGCGTTCGAAGATGTGATGAAGTTCTAAATCCCCTTTAGGTAACACCAAATCGTTTAGCAGTTGTGATGTTGTTGAGCAGTCTTGCTGGTTTGTTTGGGAACTTGAGATGACGACATCGACCTTTTGCTTTGCAGCCCAGGGGTTGCCTTCTTCAATCCATAATTCCATGGTGGCTGAACCCAAACAGTAGGTTTTGATGTCTTGGTGGGTAGCAACGACTTTCTAAGCAGGGCTGTTTGAGAACTCGTCGTTACCAATGACGCGCCAATCCCAACCGTTGCTGCTGCCCAAAGCCCCTCGTTCAATCATGTTGTTACCGAGTAAATCTTCCACTTCAATGGGTTGCAGCATCATTGCCAACCCCGGTGCAAGGATGGCCAAATCACCGAGTAAGCCGCCAACGCCGTAGCTCACCGTCGTGCCTCGATAATCCGTTGGAATGGAGGGCAAGCGCAACTCCCAATCTGCTTGAGTTGAGAGCAATGCTCGCTCGCGCAATTCGGTGTACTGCTTGGTTTCAATTTGCGCTGTGCCCTCGGCACTTGTTCCAAAATCACTGCATCCGCCAATCAAACCCGGGGGGAACGTTTTGATTTTGAAACGATCCAGAGTGTTGCTGTTGACGCTTTCGACCGCGAGCCATTGACTGCCCATGCCGCCCTTTGCTGTGACCGCACCAAGTCGATCTGTTGAACCCTCGGCCAACAATTGATCCGTTCCCCCATTGGTGATGGAAAGTTGCCCATCGCCTTCAAACTCCAAACTGATTTTACAAGTTTCATCATCCGAATCAAGTTGATCCAACACCAAGGAGACATACTCCTCAGTTGCCAAGAATGTGCCTTCCTTCACGGTGTAACGCATCTCGTCACCATAACGCAGCTGGTCGGCAGTAAACGGTTCAAGTTGGTTGTTGATGTAGTAATACCCTCCTGCACCAAGGATGATGAGCGCCATCAATGCAGCGGCGACCTGGGGTCGCTTGATGATCTCAACCAAGGTTGCTGGTTTCGCGTTTGTAGCCGAAGTCTTGGACCTTGAGGTAACCTTTGGCTTGACCGAGTCAGAAACCAAATCGGCATCGAGGATTTCGGCTTCAAGAATGTCATCATCCTCTTCTTGAGGTGTTGCAACTTCTTCTGCCTCTTTTGGTGGTTCGATTTCAGGCGTGAGGGTGTCCTCGTCTTCCATAGAGAGGACCACTTCGTGCTCTGTTTTTTTGAGGGGGGCCGTCTTTTTGATTTCTTTGAGCCCGACATCGCCCCGGGACAAGCCCGATTCCAGCAACCGATCGACTAAATTACTCTTTTTTCCAGAGGTTGCTAAATCGTTAATGATGCACAGGGCCTTCAGTTTCGCAACCGTCAAGGTCGATGTGACATCATCGCTCATGTTTGAACCCCAACCATAGCGTGACGGCTATCCCTTTCAAGGGTGGCGCTCGATGAGCAGCCTCAAAGTACGGTTTCCATGCTGTGAACAGAAGGCGTTCATTCTTCATGCGGAGCGTAACTTCCATCCTCGTTTTGAACATAGACGGTCTGTTCGTACGACCCATCCGCTAATTTAGCAAAGAAGAAACCATTCTCAGTTGGTTCATAGGTCACGCCAGTTGCATCAACCGGCTCAACAGCAAGCGATGATTCAACCGCTGTTTCCTCCGCCACGTTTTCTTCTGGTGGCGGGGATGGAGCAGCTGCACCAGGAGGACCACTTGGGCCTGATGACCCTGGTGGGCCAGAGGGACCTGAAGCACTCGGCGGTCCTGCTGGACCGGCAGTAATGCGATCGTTTGCAATCGTTGCAAGCACCTTGGTTTCAGTGGTTTCAAGATCGCCTTCAAGGAGTTCCTTGACGGATTCCCCGTGCCTCTGCGCTCCAATGAAGGCAAAAGCAGAGAGGCCTAAGCAGATCAAGCCAAGGAATCCTGCAATGACTTGGTTTGGATAGACTGCGCCTTCGATGGTCATGCTCGTGCCACTGGTTCCGATGTTGGCACCATTGCTGTCGACAAACTGAACGATGACGCAGTAGTGGCCAGGATCAAGTTGGAAATTAAACGTGTATTCTCCACCTGCTACAGGTGTATCTTCATGCAATTCATATTGGTAACTGTGGTCAGTTCCATCGCGGGCAAGTTCGGTCTGAGTGCCCAAGTTTTGTCCGCAGTCCTTCTCCCCGAGGGCATAGGCTGCAAGATGAACATCGGCCGCCGCTGGTGGATTTTGCACCTTTACATCAATCGTCAATGGGACGTCCATGAAGTCTTCACCGGGCAGTGAAGGTCCCCAGACAAGACCAATGTCCGTTTCAGCCGAGTTCGTAAATCCATCATAGTCCTCATCAAATGACATTGGGAATAAAGCAAAACCAAACATCAAAACAGCGATACCGAGCCATAAAAAAACATTCCACCGCGACTGTTTCAAAGCCTCTTGGCGCTGTTCAAGCGTCATCGCCTCCGCTTGCTCATCTCGGTCGATATCAACAGCGAGTTCGGCCGCAGAGCCGTCGCCCTGTTCTTCTGACATGAATCCCCCTGTTCAGGGCGAGCACTTGAAAGGCGCGTTCCTTCGTCGCCCGAATATGAGCATGGGTGGCGAGGGTCACGACGCCAACGACGCGTCAGAGTCCAGTCTCCGGCTGGCGATTCTTTCCAGAGGGCCGCGATTGTACAGCACTCGGCGCTTGGTCGAGGAAGCTCGAAAGCGGGGATTGGACCCCTATGTGGCGGACCCAATGAAGTTCTCATTGTTTGTTGCCGATGGTCGAATCGATGTGCTGCACAACGGGGAACCGTTCAATTTTGATGCGGTCATTCCCCGCATTGGCCATTCGATCACAAAACACGGTGTTGCTGTTTTACGCCACTTAGAGCAGTTGGGCATCTGGACGGCCAACAGCGGTGGCGGTATCCTACAGAGCCGCGATAAATTGCACGCATCACAAATCCTGGCACGGAATCGACTCCCAGTCCCAAGAACGACCTATGTTCGAGACATCATTGATGTCGAAACGGCTGTTGATTTCGTCGGTGGCCTTCCTGTGGTCATCAAAGTCACACAAGGTACACAGGGCCAAGGTGTGTTCTTGCGCCACACCCTGCGAGAAGCAAACAACCTCGTGCAAGGGCTGCTGCTGACCGGGCGTGCCGTGCTCGTCCAAGAGTACATTGCAGAATCTCACGGTAAAGATGTGCGAGCCTTGGTCGTCGGTGACCGGGTTGTTGCAAGCATGCGTCGTCGAGCACGTGGGCGAGAATTCCGCTCGAATTACCACCTGAATGGAACGGTCGAGAAGGTGGATTTAGCTCCCGAATTTGTCGAAGCCGCATGCCGAGCAGCACGTGTCCTCGGCCTCCACATTGCCGGCGTTGATCTGCTTGAATCAGATGATGGACCGTTGGTGCTTGAGGTCAATTCTTCCCCCGGTCTCGAAGGCATTGAGAAAGCCAGCGGTGTCAACGTAGCCGGCGCAATCATCGACTACGTCATGAGCGAAACTGAATTCTCAGAAGTGGATCTCGACCAATTATTACGCACCGTTCCTGGTGCAGGAGTTCTTTCACTTCAAATTCGAAACCATCCAAGCGTGGTCGGAAAACCGCTTGCAAGTTTGTTCAAGTCAGAAGCCGAAATACCTGTCTTTGCTCTGTCAAGAGATAACAGGTTGATTTGGAACCCTCCGAATGAAATACAGTTGCGTTGGGATGACATACTGGTTTGCTATGGTGAACTCACAAAGTTGAGAGCATCGCTTCGTCAAGCAATCCTCGATGTTTCATCAGAGGCCCTCGGTATCGACGGGCGCGAAGAGACCAACGCTTGACTCGGCGAAGTTGAATCACCAATCAGGTGCTTTTGGCAACCGTAACATCGCGCGGTGGTTTGATATGGGACCATACGTTACTGAAATCGCTCTTCGGAGCACGGGATGCACGCTCGCTTCGGCGAGAGGCGGTGAACGCCAATGGAAAAGCGGAGAACAGAACTGCGGCAACGCAAGGCACTGAGACCAAGCCAATTGAGGCTTGACGCGTCCAGCGTCGTTCTGCCTCCTCGATTGGTTCACCTCGCTGATCTTCCATGGGTGACATGTTACCGTCAAGCCCTTCGTGCTGAAAATAAATCCGAAAACACTCAGAAGTCTTACGCTAGTGGTTTGCGTGCTCTGGTTGAAACCACGCTCCCAGGTGAAGACGTCCTCGATCAAACGGTTTACGACACCATGAGTGTTACAGAATTAGCTGACCGTATGGAGCCTCTGAACGGTCGCCTTGACCGTTGGACCTTCTCCCTTTCCGAACTCAGACCGACGACCTACAACGCTCGTCTCGCTGCTGCGAGGCACCTGCTCAAATGGCTTGGTCATCGCTGGCCAGATCATCTGGTTCGTGCTCGAACGGGGCGCCGTCTTCCCCGAACGCTCACTCGCCGAGAGATGTCGATGGTGCTCGAAGCCTCTGCTATCAGCGAAAACCCGGTTGCTTCAATCGTCGTGACAATGATGCTCGACACGGGACTTCGAGTCAGTGAAGTGTGCAACCTCGACATCAACGACATCGATCTCGAAGATGGTTCAGCAAGGGTGTTTGGGGGCAAGGGTGACAAAGACAGACTTGTTTTGTTCACGCGCCGAACGCTTGAGCGAATCCATGCGTGGATTCCAGTCCGAGAAGCTCGTCGAAAAGGCGATGATTATGCCTTCTTGCTCAACTCAGCAGGCCGTCGGCTTCAACCTCGTGGCGTTCAACGTCTTATGGATGACCTTGCCGTTGATGCAGCGCTTCCTAAGGGGAAACTCACGCCTCACGTTCTTCGCCATAACTTTGCTACAGGCCTGTTGGAGCGTGGGGCGGATCTTGTCACCATCCAGCGGTTGTTGGGCCATTCCAGCATAGCCACAACTCGCGTCTACCTCGAGATTTCGGATCAAACACTCCGGGAAGTCTACCACCGTGCCCAAGCCACCAGAGAAACCCTTGAGGCCGCAGCCGAAGCCAGCGAGAATGTGCACGCTGTCGAAGAGATGACACCTTCCACAAGTGCTTACGGCGTTGAAGAATCACGTTCGCTTTGATGTGCGCTTGAGCACACTACAGGCTTGAACATCACTTCTTGGGCTTGAACCAAGGCATTTCACGAACGCTTCGTGGAACCTTGAGCGTCGATCCTTTTCGGTCGTTGCTCTTTTTGCTTGGAACGGTTTTGCTGCTAGCAGTTTTCGCTTTTGCAGCAGTTGCCTTTACGGCAGACTTTGCTTTTGCTGCGGTCTTTTTGGTTGCTGCGGCCGCTTTCTTAGCGGTGGATTTAGCAACAGTCTTTGCTTTGGAAGTTGATTTTACCGCGACTGTCTTGGCCTTTGTAGCGGTCTTTTTGGATGCCGATGCCGCTTTCTTAGCGGTGGACTTGGTGGTTGTTGTGGCCTTTTGTGCTGCCTTAGCAGCCGCACTGACCTTGGTTGCGATTGCAGCGCTCAAACCGGCGTCTTGAAGCTTCTTTGCACCAGCACCAGCGATCTTACTGACGGTGTCCAATTTTGCAGCAATGAGTTTCTTTGCTGTTGCAGCACCAACACCTGGCAATGCGGTCAATGTTTCAATCTTAGAGGAACCCTTCTTCGCAGCCATAGTCTCACTTACCCACCGATAGAAGGTGACCCACTTCAATTCTCTCCCTCTCTCATCCCCCAAAGGCGTTGCATTGATGGGTCGGTTGACCCACCGAACACCATGGCAGAGGGGGGTTCACCCAACAACATGACGCGAATTTTCGCTCAAGTTTTGCGCGCAAGTGCGAGTCATAAAGTGGAACAGGAGAGTCAACTTCTGCGGCCGAAGGGATACACTCTGCCAAGCAATGCGGTTTACCTCGGTGATGTGATGACTGCGCTTTTGGCAAACCTCTCTCAACCCGACACCCCTCATTTTCCCCAGCCACCCGGGTTCAATGAGCAGCGGTGGACCTTGACAACTCAAAGTGGCCCACTTGGGATTCGAGTGGAATCTCATGCGTATTGGGGGTTCGGTTTATTCAATTCTGGTTATCTGAATGTGATTGAATTGACCGGGCCATACGCCCAACGAATGCGATTGATGTTTGACCTAAAAGCCTCGATAGGGCGCAACCCTTGGGAATTTCAACACCGCAATGCAGCCGTGAAATGGCTCGCTAAGAACGATCCCACATCAACCGTAGAAGGGAATGAAGCACGTTGGCGAGAAGGATTGAAAGCTGCACACCATGAGTTCGAAGCTTCAATCGAAGTGATCGAGCAACGTTCAAAAACAGTTGAAAAGCGAATGAAAGCGGAAAAAAACAGCCAGGAGTGGGTGTTGGAAAAGGCGCAGGTCGCTTTTACTTCTGCTCAATGTGATCTGGACATTGCCCGCAACGCTCTGGCAGATGAGAACGCTCCAGGATTGGAACGAGCGCTCGCTCGCGTCGAGGCCGCTCTCATCGAAGCGGATCCGAGCACGGGCCTTCTGTCCTCAGACTTTGACGCATCAGCCCCTGAGGAACTGCGGCTGAGAACCGAAGCCAATGAAGCACATGCAACTTCTTTTTCTGACTTGGAAATCGTCGACCTCACCAGCCCGGGTGAGGAAGAAGAGTAATTTTCCAGTGGATTTGGCCGCCGCGCTGCGTTGATAAAGGGGAGCCATCTCGCAGAGATTGATTCACATGGCTTCCAAGAAGAAATCCGACGGCAGTGGAATTCAACAGGCTGCAGGTCTCATTCGATACTTCGATGAGGAATCTGAAGATGCTTGGAAGATCACGCCAGGACAGGTTTACTTTGCCTGCATCGGACTTGGACTCTTCTTTTACCTCGTTAACCAAGGCGTCGTTGGCGCCATCATGGGCCTCTTCTGAGTTCAACAACCGCTTAAAGCGGTTGAATCATAACGATTCGATGTTCTTTTATTGCCATGCACTTGGCAACTTTCATTGCAGTTTCCATATCGGTTGTTGCTCCAATGACTTTCTCACCATCTTCTTCGTGAAGAATGAGTTTGTGTGTTAGATTGTGTAGTGCACCTTCTTCGATTCGTTCAAAGACCCAGTGTTCATTTTCGATTCGAACCATGGCTGGAATTTCGACCAATGGGCCCATGGCCTCACCGATTCGTTCAGTACGTGTCTTGAGGCCGCGCAGATCCCGCAGTGGACTCCAACTTCGTCGTCGTACGTTTGTTTTGACTCGTTTTTTCTGCTCAACGCCTTCTCTAAATGCTCTCGCCATTATGGGTCCCATCCCTTGAAATCCTGAGATTCCAGTCGGAAGGCTTCTTGATTTGCTAATAAGAAGCGCGACGACGAACAGACCCAAGAACCCGTTTTCAAGAGGTCTCGTTCACTGCTAATGGCTTATGCATCAAGAGTCCAATTGTAGCAATGCATACGGGGGGGAACGCGAAGCAAATCGCCGCCAACAGAACACTGCCTGAAAGCAAAGGTAAGGTCAGGGCTGCAAGCGTTGTCACACCCATTGGGGCGATGATGAAGCCCAGCGATGGTGACCGAACGTCAGATTCGACCATCCAAGGCACAACCATGGTCCAAGCCAGTCCAAGCCAAACGCCTGGAAGAAGATACACGCCAAGCGGCGTCATGGCCATCACAATCATGGGGGTGAACACGCCCATGGCCCGAAGCCACCATGTTTCCGGCCGAGGGGCAGCATCGAACCCAAGTGCCGGCATGAACTGAACAAGAAGCATCGACCCAATGACAGCAGTGCTCAACCAGAAGCCATACAGATTGGCCCCTGCAGGTTTGCTAAAGACAGGTGAAGTTTGGAGCAATGAGCACACGCTCACCACCATCAGAGCAGCAACGCATGCGAACGTAGCTATGAGGGCAAAACTCCGCTGCTCTCCGTGCAAGAGGCGACTCTCGATTTTCCGTGATGGCTGTAACACAAGCGAGAGCATAACCGTCGCGTGCAGCACCATCAGCACCACCACGATGTTGGTTGGTGAAGTCGGATCATCAACCCAAGCTCGCCATGCCTCTGGGCCTGTCGCGATCCATGCCAGGCAAACAATGATCAGAACAAAGCATTTGATTGAGGCTTTTTGTGCTAGGTTTGCCAGATCAACATCGAGGGAGTATATGCTTGATGCAGCAAATAATTCGCCCCCAAACATCACCATGAGAGCAAAAAGCATTGGCAGCATTGCATGACTGAGCGTTGGCAGCCCGGCGGTGGTTTGTTGTGGCAAGGGGTTTGAAGCGGTGTAAGCCTGTTCAGGAAACAACACCCGTGCGGCAAGAAGCAAGCACAGGGCACAGTACATCATCATTCGATGACGAACTGCGACTGCGGCGTCATCACCGAGCGCTTTCACAGCTGGAAGACGATGAGAGCAGACTGCAAATGTAGCTGCAGCAAAGGCTGCAATTTCGATGCCACCTTGGCCACCAAGGAGGAGGGTGATGCGCTCGAGCCACGACGCGCTTTCTGGTAAGGATTGAATCACTTCCATGTGAGAGGAATCAGCCAACAGAATCGCGACTGCTCTGTGAAGGAACAGCCATGCGAGCATGAACGGAGGTGTCCATCGAAGCAGAAGTGATGGGAGGTGACCCGAACGCCCTTCGACTCCGGAAGGCTTCTTTTCGATGGAGGCGATGACAATCCAAAGAGTGAGCAAGAGAGCCAGCATGGGGAAAAACCACGGCATGGTGTCTCCCAACATGATTTCGACCACAGGGGTTCACTCCTTGAGCATGGCGGAAGCAACATAGTGAGGCGGCCGAACCCCGTTGCATGTCGCGGGGTGAATGGCAAGACCAAGACCTGCTCGCTGTGGCACGGGATACGCCTCTGGCAAACCTTGCATTGAACCTTGGATTGGACCTCGATGCTTGGTTGGCTTCAGCGACAGAAAGTCTACCAGAAACCTTCCGCATCACCCCACATCGTTACGATCGTTCGTGGACAGAAGCAACCTTGCGATCAATCGGTGGCGCTCCGCTCGCTTGGGCGGAAGACGACTTTGCATGGCAGATGCCCTTTGCTCGAGGCCAAGCGCCAGATGCACGAGCAAAGCACATTCTGGCTCTGATGCATGAATCTGGGCGCATCACGCGTCAAGAAGCTGCCAGTATGCTTCCTGTCCTCGTCCTCAATCCATCCTCAGGACAGTTGGTGCTTGATATGTGCGCAGCGCCCGGCTCCAAAGCGACTCAAATCGCAGAAGCAATTCATCCAGAAGGGGTTGTGGTCGCTAATGAACCAGTCTCAGGACGTGTCAACATGCTTGTTTCCAACCGCGGTCGTTTGGCCATTTCGAACATGCTCATCAACCAACAAGACGGTCGCCATTTGGGAAGAATCCCCCCGCCCGGCTATGATGGAATTGTTGCAGATGTCCCGTGCACAGGTTCGGCAACGACCCGAAAAAACCGCAATGTATGGTGGAAATGGTCGCCTAAAAATGGAAGAAGCCTGTTCAATCTCCAAGTAGAGATTGCTTTCCGAGGGGCGACATTGTTGCGCCCCGACCACAACCTTGTTTATTCGACATGCAGCATGGATCCGTGTGAAAACGAAGCTGTTGTCGCTGAACTTCTAAGGCGAGCCCCATGGCTCGAACTTGTGCCAATCGACCGTGTCAATCTCGAGGGCTTGGTGCTTCACAAGGGATTGACTCAATGGGATATCCTTGATGAAGAAGGGCTGCCTTGCGTCGGTCTCAAAGCCCTTGAAGCCCCTTCAATTCATGCCTCTCATTTCCCTCCTAAGCAACGCTGCTCTATGGCTGAGGCCCTTGGTATCGAAGTTGATGAGGCCTTAGAAGCCACCATCGAAGCGACACTGCCCCACTGCCTACGCTTGTACCATCACGACAATGACACGGGTGGATTTTTCGTTGCCCAGTTGAGGCATAAACCCGAATCAACCCCCGAGAACGTCGCTCGAACCTTTGTTCCAAAGCGCTACCAAAACCCCGAATCTGGCTGGGTGCCAATGGTGCTCGACCAACCACGCCCCAACCGCCATTCCATCTACCCCGCGCCGCAGCCAATCGTTGAAGAGGTTCAGGAACGCTATGGTCTCAACGACAGCGATTGGTCATGGTGGCACCGTGGAAAACGCTTGAACATCGCGCCGAAATTGGTCGAAGAGCGAATTTTCAGCCGCCAGTGCCCGAACAAGAAAGGAAACTTGTGGCCGGGGGGCACCTTCCATCCGCTGAAACTCATCCATGTCGGCCTGCCAGCATTCACTCAAAAGCGAAAGATCTGGCGTTCACGCCAAGAATCGGTTCCAGCATTGCGCCATCTCATCACCGCCTCAACACCCGCCATTTCTCCTGAAACACTCGAACGAATGCTGCGCGGCTGGGCGCCGCTCATGGAAGACTATGCAGAAGCCTTTGGAACGATTGAGGAAGAAGGGCCAGTTCTGCTGTCCTGCGCTTTACCATGCGGCGAGGCACTTGTTTCAGGATGGGTCGGCGCCCGCCTCACGCTGATGATCGATCGAGTCGGACGGGATGTCTTGCGAATGAAACTCGGTATGCCGACAGAAGCCGATGAGGAAGAATGAGGTTTTGCTATGCGTGGCGTTTTGTTTTTGATCGCATTTGCTGCGCTTCTCACTTCATGTGCAGCACCTATGGCGCTGGCATCAGAGAATTCACAAAGCATCGTTTCCAAACTGATTCCCGCACCTGAGGCTCCAAGCCAAATGCTCATTGAATCATTTTTGCAGGACAATGGTGACGCACCCGATGGCGCAGATGAAGGCGAGGGGGTTCGCTTGTCTTGGTGGTCATGGAGCGATGAAACCGGATCGGATTGGCCAGACGATGATGCCAAGGCCCGTTATGGCCAACTCGGGTTAATCGGTGAGCCAAAAACGCTGTACAATGGTCAGCCTGAAGAATCCACGGCACGCAGCCTTCAAGTCGAGCAACCCTTGCTCGATTTCCAAGGACAGATTGAACTGGTGCGCGACGAATCAGGAGGCATTGCTATCTCCCTACCCGTTGTGTTCACGCCCGGCGTCAACCTAAGCGATTCAACCGTGTTCTCAATTTTCATCAGCGAAGATAGGGCCGTGGATCAGCACGGTCGTGTGGCCCACAACCTCGTTCGAGATCTGATGCCTCAAATTGGGTTTTCAAACCAGGCAAACAACACCACTGAAACAACCTGGACCGTTCCTTCCACACACCTGCTTGCAGCGGGCATCGATTTCGAGGCACAGCCCCACGGATGGCACATCACCATCGCGTTATTTGGAGGGGTTGATGGCGAAGATGAAGACCGTCTGCTCAGCCTCCATCACACCTCCATGCCAACCCCTTGGGACGGTGTATCCTCTGGTGACTTCTTCCTTCCAGGTTTCCTTTTGCTGCTGTGCGTGGTCATTGCTTCGGGGGCCGTCATGGGTTCATTTAAGCGAGAAAAAGGCATGCCGAAAATCGATGCGCAGTGGGCATCATCGGATCCTCCATTGCTACAATTTCGAATCCTTGCTGGCAGTCAACAAGTGACGCTCAATGGGTGTGCATGCATCGAACCGTGGGCGATTCGAGGTGGCTTCAAACGCGTTAAGATTTCAGCAGGGCATCACCACGAGTTCACCATTCGTTTCAAACGGACCGAGCCTCAAGATTGCCATATTTCATTGAACGTGGAAGTGGATGAGTTGGGGTCATGGACGCAGCACCTTCGCCTCCCGTCATCCCGCGATGGAGTCCGAAGCGTTGAAGACGATGGAGACAAAGCAACGGCCGGTGATGAAGCATGAACCTCGATGATACCGACCGAGCCATCCTCGAAGTGTTGCTCGAAGACGCACGTACCAGCCAACGTGCACTTGCACGAAAAGTTGGCATCGCACAAGGGACCGTTCTCAACCGCCTTCGACGACTCGAAGAAATGGGCGTCATCAAAGGGTACAGCGTTATGCTTGATCCCGGTGCAGTTGGATGGTCGATGACCATTATGGCTGGTTTGCGAATCATGAAGGGGCGGATGATCGATGTTCAGACCCAAATCGCAGCCGACCCCCGAGTTTTTGCAGTTTACGACGTCACTGGCGATTGGGATTCGATGGTGTTAGCGCGGGTCAAAGACCGTGCTGATTTAGACGACTTGACCAAGACGGTGTTCACCCTTGAGGGGGTCGCTCGGTCCTACACGCACGTCGTTTTGAACACGGTGAAAGAAGATGGGCGAACCCGCCCTGTAGCGGAATAAAACTGAAATTTACCTCGACTGATAATCATCGTACTCGTCGATAAAGGGGAGCAATTCATAGGCCATACCTCTGAGCGATTCAACCACCCTTGTTTCTGGTTTCAGCGCCTTCATTAACACCGTACGCGGCTCTTCGGAAATCTTGACATCCATGCCCTCCAAGCGCCTGCGAAGTTCAGACTGAAGGCGTCCTCCAGTGCGGTCCCAATCCATCAATATGCACAGGGACGGACCGTTGTCAGCGGTGCGTCGAACCCCGTATGTTTCGTATAAATGGGCGACGAGCCGCTCGAGCGGCCAGCCTCGATTTAACATTTCAATCGGCCCTGAAAAACCAAGGGCGGTGAGTGCCATTTTGTCCCGTTTCCCCTCGACAAGGATTGGCCAGTCAAGCGTTCGATTCAAGACGCGTGCATTGGCCAACGCTTCGCCAGCGAGGCGAAACCGCAGAGCTGCATCGCCCGAACCAAGCGGCGAGCGATGCTTCGAATCTCGGGTCATCGATCCTCCATGGCTTGCTCAAGGGCAGTGAGTATGGCTGCGCATTCGCTGGCTTCAATTCGCACGGTTTTCTTCCTCGATGTGAGTCCATTGGTGATGCTAAGTGACGCTTTTGGCCTCTTCAAAGTCCGACTTAGAAAGGCCAGAACCGCTTGGTTTGCCTGATTTTTTTGAGCAGGCTCTACGACTGCTATGCCGAGTCGAGATCGCCAAGGGTTGACTTCGAGCAATCGCTCATTCTGTGCTCCAGGCTGAACTTCGACCGACAACAAGACCGCTCCGTCAAGCGTTGCTTGGAGGCAGGAATGCGTTGCCATGACGTCCCATCTTGCCCGCCGTTTATCAACCTGACATGGCGAAGTAGGCATCATAAAAGGCCCCTAAAATGCCACAAAAGGGCCCTAAAACGGGGGGGCTGAAACGCGCGACCGAAGCGGTGAAAGGCAATGATGACGAAGGTGCGCTCGACAAGGGTTTAAGTCCGGTCCCATCGGCCATGAGTTTGAGGATATACCATGCCTGCTGAAGACACTGTTTTCAACGTCTTGTATGACAAGTTCATGTTTTGGAGCATCGTCGTGGGGATTTTCACCTTCGGCTGGATGTTCATCGCTATGCTGCGCTACCGCGACGGTGTCGAGCCCGTGGAGAACATGGACAAGTACCACATCGAGGTGGGTTCGTTCCCCGTTGATTCCCACAACACAAAACTCGAAGTTTTGTTTTACGTACTTCCAACCATCATCGTCGTTTGGTTGACCATGATGGCCCTCGCTTCCAACACAGCAGTCTGGAGCGTCGATGAAAATGAACCAACCTACAACATCGACATCGTGGGCAAGCAGTGGTTCTGGGAATTCCATTACACAGAAGCCTTGACGTGGGAAGATCCGGGGACGGGCATCGACGTTGACTGGCAAGGGAACATGCTCATGGTCCATGCGCAAAACACCACTGGGGTCAATGTCACGGTGGCGATTGACGGCGTGGAAACCGATTACCAACTCAACGCCTCTACGGGCATGTTTGCCCTCTCAGGCGTCATGTTTGACGTCGAACTTCATTCGAAGGTCACCGTCGTTGACGCTGATGAAAACCTGATCCACACATGGGAACACCTACCGGTGGGGACAATCCTCTCAAGCGCAGGCGGTCAACACCTGATTTTGCCCTGTGATAAGATCAGCATCCTTTCCCTCCACTCCCGTCCGTCCGATGCTTCGAACCCGAACTATGTCGGTGTCCAGCACTCTTTCTGGCTCCCTGAATGGGGCGTCAAAGAAGACTTGGTCCCTGGACTTGAAGCTGGTACAGTGATGTACGCTCAGCCCGATGACTTGGGCACCTTCCCAATCCGATGTGCAGAATACTGTGGTCTGGATCACTCCAAGATGCAAGGAAACGTCGACATCGTCGCAACCGAAGGCGAGACATGTGAAGAAGACACCGGGGTCAAGAAGCAATCCTCCCAAGACGGAGAAGCAGCAAACGGAGGTGGGTATTGATGCGAACACGAGCACTCACACTCGTCGCCCTCATGCTCCTCATGCTGGCGGCTGCACCTCAATTTGAGGCAATGCCCACGGGTATTGGCTCAGCAGGTGACAATGGATGTACGTGCCACGGGGGCGCATCAGGTGACACCTCGGTGATTGTTGAAGGGCTCCCTGACAGTTTCAACGCCAGCGAGACCTACCCGTTCACCGTGACCGTCGTCAATGACGTCATGGAACTTCACAACGGTGGCAGCACCGAAGGCGCTGACCCATGGAACGGTCACGCAGGCGGATTCCGAATCCTCACATCTTCCGGAATGGTGTCAACGGTCAATGAATCGTTAAGCCATGACATGGACGGCGGCCTCACCCATACGGCTGATGCCAACGGTGTTCGCACCTGGGACTTTGAATGGGTCGCTCCAGGCGATGACGGCAAGGTCGTTGAAATCACCGTTTACGGCAATGCAGTGAACGGCGGCGCTGGATCTGGTGGCGATTACTGGAACCAAGCAGATTTCATGATTCCCGGTGTTAACGCTGGCGATATCGCACCAAGTGCCCGTGCTCTTGTTGTCCTGATTACGGCGATTGGCCTTGCTCTCGGCCTTGTATTACTCGGCGTTTTGTATGTGTTCTACGCACGCTCACCATCCACGTTCACCATCGAGCATTTCTGGTCCTACCTCAAGCCATGGCTCACCACCACCGATCACAAGCAAGTCGGTATCCTCTACTTCCTGTATGGATTCACCTTCTTCTTGGTAGGTGGCGTGCTTGCCTTGCTGTTCCGTATTCAGCTGGCGTTGCCTGAGAACACCTTCCTTACCGAATCAGAATACAACTCATTCTTCACCTTGCACGGAACCACCATGATTTTCTTGGCAGCCATGCCTATGATTGCTGGTTTCATGAACTATGTTCTTCCGCTCCAAATCGGTGCGAAGGATCTGGCATTCCCCCGCATCAACGCCATGGGTCTGTGGCTTCTTGTCTTCTCGAGCCCGCTGATCTACGCTGGAATCTGGTCCGGCGAGGGTGCCGACATCACATGGGTGATGTACCCTCCTTACTCATCATTGACCGAATCAAACCTCGGTGCTGAACTGGCTCAATACGGTTCAAACATCGGTACCACAGCGTTCATCTCTGGAATTCTGATGCTTGGCGCATCCTCGACCCTTGGTGGTGTTAACTTCATCACCACTGTGTTCACAATGCGCGCCCCAGGTGTCGGCTTCATGAAGATGCCATTGTTCGCTTGGTCTGTCTTCGTCAGCGTCTTCATGCTCTACATGTCGCTGCCTGCTTTCATCATCGGTGTTGCTTTCTTGCTCTTCGACCATACGCTTGGAACCGTGTTCTTTACCGCCGGTGGAGACAGTTTACTGTTCCAACATCTGTTCTGGTTCTTCGGCCATCCTGAAGTCTACGTCGTCGTTGTGCCAGCGTTCGGTATCGTCTCGGAAGTGCTTGCAACCAGCGCCCGAAGATCGATCTTTGGATACAAGTCAATGGTCTTCGCCATGGCTGGAATCGGTGTTGTTGGCTTCATCGTTTGGGGCCACCACATGCTGACTTCTGGAATGGATCCATTCTGGCGAGCAGCGTTCATGATCACCACGATGGCTGTTGCGATTTCCACAGGAGCAAAGGTGTTCAACTGGTTGGCAACCATCTGGGGCGGTAGCCTCGTCATGCGAACCCACACCCTGTGGTCGCTTGGGTTCCTTGTCACCTTCACCCTTGGTGGCATCTCTGGTATGTTCTTCCCAGTGGCTGGTCTCGACGTCCACTTCCACGATTCATACTTCGTTGTCGCTCACTTCCATTACGTGTTCATCGGCGGTACTGTCTTCGCTTTGTTCTCCGGTGTCTACTATTGGTACCCCAAGGCAACAGGTCGAAAGCTCAACGAAACGCTTGGACTCTGGCACTTCTTGATTGGCTTTGCTTCCTACAACGCAACCTTCTGGCCCATGCACGCTCTTGGAATCATGGGTATGCCTCGTCGAACCCACAGTTACACAACCGAAAGCGGATTTGCCGAGTACAACATGGCGATCAGTACATTCTCGTTCATCTTCGGATTAAGCCAACTCCTCTTGGTTTGGAACATCATCCGTTCCAACCGCCACGGTGAGCCTGCAGGAAACGATCCATGGGGCGGATGGTCCCTCGAATGGATGACAACATCGCCACCTCCAACACCTTCTTTCCATGACATCCCAACTCAGGGAGACATGAACGAACTCTATGGCCACCACGGCACAGGCCAAAAGAAGGAAAGCCCGCTGAAGAAGTTGGCAACACCACTTGCAAAGGGGGTCGAAGAATGAGCGGACATGGAAATGACGTTGCAAACAGTATCTGGCTGCGTGCAGTCATGATGGCCGGAATGATCCTCACTGTTGGTGTGATTGGATTTGCCGTGCTTGGTGTTGCAATCGCAGGCCAAAAGCATCACACATGGGAAGAAGAACACCATCACTACGATGATGCCAAAGAAGAATGGCAGACCGCAGTTGCAAACGCTGAAATCTCTGGCGACGACCATTCTGCAGAACTCTACATCACCAAGGAAGAGGCTCACAACACCGAAATTGCAGCCCACCTTTCCTACCTCACCTACCGTGTTGCGGGCATGACCATGCTCTTCCTCGCAGCAGGGTACGCATCCTTCATCGGACTTGGCGGATTCTTGAACGCAAGTAAACCAAAAGCAGACGATCATGGCGATGACCACGGCGATGGCTACGGTGATGATCACCATGGCTCAGCTTCGCCGATCATCTTCGCGTTTGGTATCATGGTGTTCTTGACCGGTTTACCCGATTTCATCGTCGCTTGCAAGGCCTTGCTCGATGAAACCGTTCCGGCGGAATTAGGCATGCTCGGTGTTAGCGTTTCAGGATTGTTGATCATCGTGATCGCAGTTTCCAACTGGTGGTTCGAAGATTTGCCATTCATCGGTCACGGTGAACAAATTGCAACCTCGTATCCTTTCGAAGGCGACCACATCCGCAAGGTGGGTCTTTGGGTGTTCATCATGTCTGAAATCATGGTGTTCGCCACGTTCTTCTCCTCGTACCTACGAATGCGTACCGAATGGTGCACAAAGTGGGCATTCAAGGCCAGCGACGGTGGATTTGAGGGCTGTGAAAGCCCTGATGATTGGGTCCTCACGGCATCCGATTACCTCCGACCTGGTGGCGCTAAAATTGACGGACTGGGTAATTCGGTCGGTGACTTCTGGACGCTCTTGCCTGGTGGAATCAACACCTTTGCCCTGATCATCTCCTCCTACACCATCGTTCTCGCACTCAAGACTGCAAAGAACGCAAACTGGGAAGCGCCAAAGGGCATCATGGGCAAACTCATGCCGACTCGAAAGGCAGCTGTTCGAAACTACCTCATTGCCACACTCATGCTTGGTTCTCTGTTCATCGTGCTCAAACTCGTTGAGTGGAGCCACTTGGTTGCTGAAGGGTTCACCATCGGCACCGTCCAAGGTTCAATCTTCTACATTGCTACCGGCGCACACGGTCTTCACGTGTTTGTCGGTTTGGTGATCATGCTGTATCTGGTGTTCAAGGCAGACACCATCGGCTTTGATGAGGACAATGCACAGGGCATCGAATACTTCGGTCTCTACTGGCACTTTGTCGACTTGGCTTGGGTGGTTATCTTCCCAGCATTCTACTTGTATTGAGGTGAAATTATGGGAGAACACGCAAATTTATACATGGGCAAAGACGTCTATTTTTGGAACTTCATCGTCTTGATGGTGTTCACACTGTTCGAACTTGGAGCCGTTTTCTTTGAAACGGTTCCAGGAACTGAAATTGAAATCAAGAGGTCAGTGGTTTGGGCCATCCTCATCGTGGTTGGCATCGTCAAGGGCTACGGTATTGCAGCGTTTTTCATGCACTTGAGGGATGAGCACAAGTGGTTCAACATCACGTTCATGTTCCCTTGGATCTTTGTTGCACTGATGATTTGGGGCATTGGTCTATCGAACCCTGAAGGCGTCTCAGGACTCCCAAGCTGGTGCACACCAGATTGGAGTTACGCAACCGAACGCTGAACTGAATAGGATAACCTTCAAACCCCTCGCCCGAGGGCAGTAATCATGATGCTTCGTCGAACACTGACTTTTGCCATTTGCTTGGCTTTGCTTGTAGCAGCAACTCCGACCGCATCAGCGTACAAAGGCTTCCAACTTTCTCGAAACGATGTGCTCGATTTTACACTCACCGATCAGAACGGTGAAAATTTCACATTCTCAACACTCGATAAGCAAGTCACGGTCGTCTCATTCATCTTCACCGCATGCCCTGATGTGTGCCCAGTGATCACCCAATCTTTACGCCTCGTTCAGGAAGGTCTTTCTCCTTCAGATGCAGAAAATGTAGGCTTTGTCTCCATTTCAGTGGATCCAGATCGAGATACACCTGAGGCCCTTACGGCATACACGGAACGCCACGGTGTTGCTTGGCCCCACTTGACGGGTGACAAGGATGTGCTTGCTGATATCTATCGCAACTTTGGTGTGCTGGTCGATCAAGAAGTTATCGACGCACATATCGAATTCAACGATGACCCAACGGTCACCTACGTCGACACTTCTGGAAATTCGACAGAATTGATGTTCGCCCTAAGCGGTTGGGGCATGCATCAGTCGATTGCATACTATGCTGGCTGGGAAATCAATGCTACTGAAAGCCAATATGGCCACTACATTACCTCCATTGAGGGCGTCGAAGCGCCTGAAGATGGTTCATGGTATTGGAGCCTCTTGGTCCACAACGAATCCTCTATGGCATGGGAAGAATCCAGCGTCGGTATCGATTCAATCGATGCACTCGAGCACAATCAACTCGTTTGGGCGGCTTCAAACGCCAACACTTCCCTGCTGAATGCGCCTGATGAAGAACACCCAACAATGCAAATTCTCTTCCCTGACAACACCACCGCAAACTGGACCATGGATTACGTCACTGCATGGCAGCTTTCTTTGGGAGCATTTGGCGGGGCTGGAATCAATGCTTCGATTGGATTCAAAGAAGGACCTGGGTATGAGATGGAATCCATAGACGGTGTCGCTGGACCAGCGAATGACTCGTGGTCGTGGAATCTTGCCTCGTGGAACACAACAACTGGTGTGTGGGAATCTTGGCCGGAGTACATGGACAGTCTTGTGAATCCGCCCTACATCGCTTGGGCACCCAATTCAACCAACCTTTCTGATATTCCTCCACCAGGTGCGACCCTTCGTGAAGAAACAGCAGCCGGTGTGTGCAACGACTACGGTTGGGAAATGGGCTCTGGCGCAAGCAAGCACTGCATGTGCGATGAAGGCTATGAGTGGGCTGAAAACGATCGACTATCATGCGTTTCAAGCGATTCAACTGTGATTGATTACTCAGTCGGCCACTCCACCATCACATACATCCTTGATGGCATGAGCCCCATCGTTGCGTGGACCGGCGATTCGTGGCGAGCTGAAGATTTCCTTCTTGATGTGGAAATAGCCCTGGGCGGCGAACCTGGACCCGAAGGAACCGACGGCCTCCCGGGGCTCACCTTCGGTATCACTATGTCCGCACTTGGCCTTGCAGCCGTTGCCGTCACACCTCGCCGTGAACACGATGAGTGATTTTCACAAGCCTCCTCAGCCGAAAACGGTATGATGGAGTGATGCACGGCTTGGTTTGTTGCAGAGATCGCATAGCCCGGTATTGCGGTGGACTTGAAATCCACTGTCTTCTAGACACGGGGGTTCGAATCCCTCTCTCTGCGCTTTTTTCCCACCCGTACGGTGAATTCATTTCGCTTAAAATGAGGGAAGAGTTCTCAAACTAAAGCACCCCTTGGGCAAATATGCGCCGAGGTGCCTTCGCCGTCTCCCTCTTGGGTCTCATGCTGCTTGCGGGTTGCTTTGGCCCCTCAACCGCCTCGTGGGGCACTGGTAACGGTGCTGTTGAAGTCGATTTTGATCGCGCTTCGACGAGTTTTACCAGCACCCTTGGCCCAGAGTCATCCAGCATGGACGATCTCCAAGCCGTTGGATGCTCGCCCGGTGAAGAAGACCTTGGAACCAACAAGACGATGCCCGTTAAATTCACAGGGTTCCTCGCTGCAAGTCAACTGTACGCTTCACACACAGACCAGGTCAAGAACATCGGTCTCAGTGTCACGACGAGCGTTGCCATCAATTCGATGTCGTTCAGTCAAGCAGCCGAGACCATCGAGGGCGAAGGCGCCCGGGTCGACCTGAAGGATTGGAACGATCCACTTAACCCACAAACAGGGGCAGGATCCGTTGATTTGGACGAAATTGATGCCGATGAAGACACCCGTTGGTACATCCTCGCTTTGATCCCAACCACCGAACACATCCAAGATGGCATGCTTTCGCTCGGTGAATGGCATCAACCTGTCACCATTCAAGGCTACTTGGTCTCAAGCAACGCCAGCAACGCTTACGGCTACCACTCCATTCAAACGGTCAGCGATGACTGCACACTTGATGTTGGAAACCAAAACCGCGAACAGTTGTTTGTTATGGTCACCGGTATCAAACTCGATGGCGCAAGTGTGACTTCAAACGGGGAAGCAGATGATGAATGGGTGCACGGCGATGTGCCAATTCTCGGGCGCACCGGCTTTGTCACGATGTTCTTCGTCGTCGGCCTTGGTGGCGCAGTTGGCGCGTTTATTCTCTCGAAGATGTTCGTTATGAAAGGGGCTCAGAACACCATGAAGATCCTTCTTGGTAAAGCAGGAATTGCCCAGGTCAAGAAAGTCAAGCAAGACGTCAAGAAGGCCAAAGCCACAGGCATGGTTTCTCCCAAAGAACGTCAGGCTGAACAACGTTCAAAAGCTCGCAAAGAGATGCCTAAGACCGAGAAGAAATCAAAGGAGAGCGCACTTGCAGGTTTTGATCTCGACAGTATTTTGTCGAGCGATGATTCAGACTCGTCTCCAGTTGGTTCCTCCAGTGGTGGCTCATCTGTGGTCGTAACAGAGGCTGCAAAGGAGATGGTGGACACCGCTAGCCAACAGTCCTCTTCGGTTCCATCTGTGAGCACACCGACCACAGCCAGCAATGTTTTCGTTCCACCAACACGTTCCAGCAGCGCTCCAACAAGCGTCGTCTCGACACAACCTGACCCTGAACCGCGGGGCCACTTCACCAGTGTTGCCCCTTCGAGGTCCTCGACGCCGGAGCCTAAGCCGGCAACCAAGAAGAAAGCGGTTCGAAAGCGCAAAGCAGCCGTTGCAGCACCTGCGACTGAAGAGCCAGTTGCTCGCGAAGAACCAGCACCAACGCCAGCAAAGAAGGCGACCTTCGAAGAAGAGGAAGACTTCTCAGATTTCTCATTCTGACCCGGGTACACACACTCGGACTGCTCTGGGAAGGACCTTCATCGACAGGGGTGTTGATCCAATGTTTTCCCCGTCGACGTTGATTGCACTTGGCTCGGGCGTTTCAATCGACAGCGTGGTAAAGCGATGGTAATCCACTCGCGGATGGAACACATGGCGCCCTTCTGCTTTGAGCATGCCAAAGGCCTTGAACACATCTCGACGGGTCATCTTCTTGAGGATGCCAATGTCCATGATGCCATCATCGAGGGAAGCTCCAGGTGCTAAGGGCAGCAAAGATCCTCCAGTTTGGCTGTTCTGGATCAAAAAGAGTGTGTAATCATCTTTCATTTCCACACCATCAACGCACAATGTGGCTTGGCGTCGGTTGTTAGCCATGATGGCCATCACAATGCCAACATCGTATCGAATCGGGCCCATCCAGCGCATTTTTTCTGCCTTAAGGGTTGAGTCGACACCGAGACCCCACGTCACAAGGTTGTGGCTGTAGCGGGTTGTGGTGCCTTCAACAGCCCCCGGCAAACCGTTGCCCATCTCGACCTTGGCTAAATCGAGCGCTTGATGGCGTCCTTGCAAAATGTGGGTGACGGCCTCTTCGGTTGTACCGATCGCTAAGTCGGCGGCCATGGAATTTCCAGTGCCAGCAGGAATCAACCCAAACAATTCATCTTTTTCCGAGGTTGCTTGCATGCGTCCTGTGATCACTTCAGAGAGACTTCCATCGCCACCTACAACAGCAAAAACATCACTGGCCTTTGCTTTAATTTCGGATGCGATTTCAATCAGGTGGCCGCTGTAGGTCGAAAAGTGAATGTTCACTTCGACTCCCTGGGCTTCCAAAAGGGATTTTGCTAACTCTGCGGTTTGGCGTCCTTTTTTCTTCCCAGAATAAGGGTTCACCAGCATATGAACACGCTTTGTCGCTTTTCCTTTTTTTGATTTTTGAGTGAAGACAGGTGCATAATGAGGCTTATGCACCCCTTTCTTCATCTTTGACGATTGATCTGGTTGGAAGTCGAGGGGGGTGGGGCGCTCAGCGTTTTCATCGGAGGGCATGGATTGAACAGAACCAACAAGCGTTTGAAACCTTCTCCGATGAACGCCATCCGGGGTCGAATGTAAGGTGGGTAGGAATTGAGTCATGCTGCATAAATGGAATTCTAAAACCATTATAACGGCGCAGTAGCCTGTTCAACCACAAAGGGTTCGCAGAAGTATGCAAGATGTCTTGAACCCCAGCCGTGTGGACAGAGCATGGCCACAGTGTGGAGTGACGAGGAACAGGAGTTCATGCAACGAGCCTTGGACGTTGCTGAACGGGGCAGGGGCCGAGTGAGCCCGAACCCGCTTGTTGGCTGTGTTCTGGTCAAAGACAGAAACGTGATCGCTGAAGGATGGCACGACCATCTCGGAGGCCTTCACGCTGAGCAAATGGCCATTCACGACGCTGAAAAGAACGGTTTTTCCTCGAACGGAGCCACCGCGTACGTTACGCTTGAGCCTTGCAACCATTTCGGCAGAACACCTCCATGCACCGAGGCACTGATGTGGGCGGGCATCAAAGAAGTGATTGTCGCCCATTTAGATCCCAATCCAACCGTACGAGGTGCGGGAATACAGGTGCTTGAGCGAGCAGGAATCAAGGTCCGTCAAGGCCTGCTTGAGGCTGAGGCTGGAGCGCAGATGCGGGCGTTCATGCACTGGTGTGCTCACCGCCGCCCAATGGTCACGGTCAAACTTGCAGTTGACCGCAATGGTTCGGTTGACGACCGATCTGGAGCCTCACAACGCTTCACTTCAGAAGCATGCCTCGATGAGGTCCACCAACTTCGTATGGAATGTGACGCAGTTTTGGTTGGTGCCGAAACCGTTGTTCGAGATAACCCTTCACTCACGGTACGCCGGATTGATGTTGAACGCCAACCATTGCGAATCATCCTCGATCCGAACGACCGGGTCCCAAGCGAGTCAACCTTGCTCAACGATGGAGAGGAAACCCTCCACATCACCTCGACCTTCAGAGGTCTTGGGCCCCTGCTCAATCAACTGGGCGATCGCGACATACAGCGCATCCTTGTTGAAGGCGGTCCTGCAACGATTCACGCTTTCCTTGAAGACGGCCTTGTCGACGAATTCTTCTTGGTTCAAAGCGGGGTTGAACACGCCCAACCAGTGAGCGCTAACATCGATGAAGCCTTGCTTACAGCAATGGGATTACAACGGTTTGATGACGAACAATGGGGCGAAGAAGTCGTCCAACATTGGTCGCGCTGATTCAACGATGTTCTGAATAATTTAAGTGGTACAGAACCCGCAATTTGCGGCCCTCACGAAGAGTGGGCGATGCAGGATTCGAACCCGCGTCGTCGGGTTCGAAGCCCGACAGGATATCCAGGCTACCCTAATCGCCCCAAACCACCCGAGTTAGCCACCCTTCTTGAATAAGGCGGGTCGTTTACAACGGACATGGGGCGCTCACTTCCGTGCATACCAACGGGGTGTTCTGCGTGTTGCAGAGAGACCACGATGCCCCTCACAAAGGCAGAAGGGGCCCTTCTTTCACGCCGGACTGGCATGGAGGTTGACGCCTTCACATGGAAAAACAACGGCGTGCTTACTTTGCTGAACGATGAAACCACGCGTGCATGTGTGTTTCTTCTGACATCATCTTCCGACGTCAATGCTGAAGGCATGTGCTCTGTTTACGAGGTACGGCCCCGGGGTTGCAGAACCTATCCCAACGTACTCAACGATGAGGATGAAGCGATTTTGGACGAGGGCTGCCCTCATCGTGCTCAATTCCCTGAACCAACAGAAGAGGATGCAATCACGTTGCTCAATCTCGAAGAACAACTGTTGCGTGAAGTATGAGTCGGCCTAAACTTGCGTGCACGTGCTCAATCCATCGGCCTTGAACACTCCAGCCGGAGAGGCTGAGCGCTTGTTCGACATCAGGCCATTCACCGTGCAACAGGTTGACCATTTCCTCATCCATCAGAGGTGCGTCAGGACGTTCGCCCATTGGATGAATCGGGAGGATCAAGACCAACCCTGCGTTGCTGTCTGCGACTTCCTGAGCGCTCATAAGCACGCTTTCAAGCAGCTTCATTGGAGCCAAAGAGCCCTGTGAATTCCGCCCATAGGGTGGGTCGAGAACGAACCCTGAAACAGGACCACAACCCTGTGGCAGTGCGGCGCTTAGGTGTGTCGAATCGCCTTGACAAACCGTGGCCAGATGATCAGTATGCCCTGCTTCATTGAGTGCCCATGCTAGGTTTTCTTGCGTGCCCTCGACCATCATCTCATCCAGATCCAGACCAACAACCCTGCGCCCAGACAGCGCTGCTTCAATCAGAAAACCACCAGTGCCGGTCATCATGTCAAGCGTGGTTCCGGTGTGAACCGGGCCCGATGCGATGTTGACTGCCAAACGAGCAAGACGTGGATCGAGGCTGACGGGTTTGAAAAACGGGCGTTCAGCAGCCCTTCGCGTTGCAATTCCGTCGGATTCATCTCCGAACCCAACCATCCATCCACAAGCAATGGTGTTCGAACTGGCGTCGATCACAACGCCAAAGCGATGGTCGGGCGCATCGAGATCAATGGCATAGCCTGCGTCGCTCAAGCGTCCACCGATGCGCTGTGCCAACTGACTTGGTCCGACGCCTTCGATTCGGCCTTCATGACGCCAAGCGCGTACGGCCACGGTGCCGTTTTGCGGATGAGCCTGAACATGTTCAATGACTGCTGCGATGAAGGCATCCATCGAATCCGAGCCTTGATGGGTCCACAAAAGAGCGTTGCAGAGGATGGCTTGGCACCCACTGGAAACCGCCACTGCTTGGCTGAGAACGCTTTCTGTAACATCACCATCGAGGCGCATCAGTCGTCGCCCCTCGAGTCGCTCGGTTTCGAGTTCGGGCAGCAACGAAGCAAGTTCAGCACGAGCAAGCGCAGGGTGCCACCCCCGCAAACACGCCACATGCCTCGCCATGACTGGCGCTTGCGCCCCGACTTCTTGACGGGTTCGCATGCGAACAACCACATACCCGTACCCAATGTGAAATTCATGGGCTGCAACCTTCGAGACATCACAGCACCAGAGACCATCGATCTGAACACTCTTGCTGGAAAGCGCGTCGGCGTTGACGCTTTCTTGACCGCCTTCCAGTTTCTCACCACGATGCGCGACCGATCCCCTCAGGGTGACGGTGGACCATTGCGGGCAGAAAACGGCAAAGTTGTGTCCCATCTCATGGGCTTTCTGAACCGAACCACAACCCTTCTTGCCGCCGGTATCAAACCCGTGTATGTGTTTGACGGAACCGCTCCAGAATTGAAAGCAGATGAAATCGCTCAACGCCGTGCACGGCGCGTCGAAGCCGAACGAATCCACAAAGAAGCACTTGCCGTGGGAGATTTCCCACTTGCACAGAAGATGGCCCAACGGATCATGCATTATTCTCCAGAGATGGTTGCTGAAACCAAACAATTGCTTGATTTGCTTGGCGTACCTTGGGTTGATGCCAAGGCAGAAGGTGAAGGCCAAGCTGCTGTGATGGCTGCAAAAGGTCAACTCGATGTTGTGGCAACCCAAGACTGGGACGCCCTGCTGTACGGCACGCCGTTCCTGGTTCGCAACTTGATGAGCCATGGATCAAAGCAACACGGTCGCGTCGTTCAAGCCCAGAAGATCTTGTTGGATGAAGTGCTTGTTGCGAACGAATTGAGCCGAGAACAACTGATTGATTTGGCCATTATGATCGGTACAGATTTCCACCCGGGCATCAAAGGCATCGGTCCTAAAACCGGCATGAAGTTGATCAAAACTCACGGCACCATCGAGGCTATTTGCGAAGCTAAGGAAAAGGAAGTGCCCGAGCGTCTTGACGAAATCCGTTCAATTTTCCACGACCATCCAGCTCACGAGGTCGCCGATGCTGATCTGGAGCCTGGACAAGTCGACACCAAGGGGCTAATACAATTTTTACAAGTTGAACGTCAATTCAGTCAACGTCGAATGGACAACGCCTTTGACAAGTTAAGGGAAGTCGGGCTCATTCGAGAAGGCGGTCAGACATCGCTGTTTTCGTTCTGAGTGGTCATAAACCGCAATGGGCTTGCTAAGACATCAACACCCATGTGTTGCGTAACTGCTCCACGCGCCACGCTTTGCGGGTCAGCCAAGGCTTCCAATACGGTGTTCACAGGAGCGCATGGCACGCCATCGAGCAGGCGTTCTAATGCCTCGCGAGGGTGCTGTTGGATGACTTTTGCCACACAGGATTCAACACCTTCTCGGTCAAGCACGCGCCCCTTGTTCGTGGCCCACTCGGGTTGAGTTGCCGCTTCAGTGAGCGCCAGTCGTTCCACAACAGTCGCCCATTGTGCATCCGAGCCAACACCGAGCACAAACCAACCGTCTTTCGCTTCAAACGCACGGTAAGGTACGAGGTTTGGATGTGCTGAACCCATGGCGACGGGATTGGTTCCACTCGCCATGGCGTTGTGGGCTTGATTGACAAGTGCGGCAATGGCGCAATCCCACAGTGAAAGATCAATCCGCATCACTTCACCAGTTCGTTCTTTCTTGAACAGTGCAGCAAGGATGGCGTTGGCTGCGTTGAGCCCAGTGATGACGTCGATCCATGCGACGCCGACCTTCACCGGTGCGCCTTGCGCTTCACCAGTGATGCTCATGATGCCAGAACGGGCTTGCAGAGCCACATCATAGCCGGGTTCATCTCGTCGGGGTCCAGTGGCACCGTAGGCGGAGATCGAGCACACGATGACATGGGCAGGCAATGGTCCAAGCAGGCGTTCAAGCGTTCCGGGCTTGAAATTTTCAACCACCACATCAGCGGTTTCGATCATCGCCCGCACCGAGGCGGCGTCCTGTTTGAGGTCGAAGTTGACAATTGTCTTGTTGCGGTTGCATGACAAAAAGTACGCAGCGATTTCTTTTCCATCGAATCCCTTGGTAAAAGGCGGCCCCCATCGGCGCGTGTCATCGCCCCACGGTGCCTCGATTTTGATCACTTCGGCACCAAGGTCAGCGAGCATTTGTGTGGCGTATGGTCCGGCGAGGATCCTCGAGACGTCGACGACTTTGACACCCTGCAATATTCCGCTCATGTTGGGGCCAAGTGTCCGAAAGGGTTGAACCTCACCCCCACAACCACGCCGTATGGTGCTGTTTGATTTCGATGACGACCGCACATGGAAAGGGTTGCTCATTCTCGGGCTTGTTCTGAACCTGCTCGTTTGCTTCACAAGCGACCTGGGCTACGATACCCATGTCAAAATGGCCGTTGATGAATCAGGTGGTCTTCCATGGGGCGATGTGCGCCCTGAAGTGGCTGGTTTCAGCGATCCGAACGATGCTGGTGAGCGTTTTGTTCTGCCCGTGTATTCGGGTTCAGAAGCTTCGATTAAAGCCACAGCCCTCGTTGTCTTCTTTGGATTGATTGCGTATGTTCACCGCTCGGTTGGTGTTCGGTCTGCTGCGGTACTGTCGCTTTCACCCGCTCTTATTTTTTCAGTTGGACGTGGCTATGAGGAAGTGTACTTTGCTTTGCTGTTCGCCCTTGCGTTCGTCCTGTTCTGTGGTCTCTGGTCGCAACGAATGCGCGTGCTTCAGGGGTTGATTGGTGGATGGGTGCTGATGTGCATCCCCTATGCCAAAGGTATGGTGGACCCGTCAACTGTTGGTCTCATCGGTTGCCTCTTGGGCGGTCTTGCTGCTGCATGGTATTCAGCACAAAGCCACGACGATCTTCGCTTGGCTTGGACCCGAAAACCGCTGACTTCTGGTGTTGTGGCATTGAGTGTTACGGCGTTGTTCATGCTCTTGGTCGGTGGCTTCGAAGCTTCACCCACCCTTGCCATCATGGTTGACTACCCCCTCAGGTATGCATCAGCTGTGGGGTTTGCAGTGTTCGATGCCATTGTGGTCTTCATGCTGTTCGGAATGGTGTTGTGGCCTCTCGTTCGCCCAGCGCTTGGCGCTCTCAAGGAGATAAACGATCCAAAGATGGCCACGATGGTCGCCATGATTTCTGCTGCCATGGCTGCTTTGGTGTTCTACATTGCAGCACTTTGGACCTTTGAATCCGTGCTTTGGGGCTCTTCTTGGCCAGGAGTAATTTGGACGATGGGCAACAACGGTCGATATGTGACGTTGCTGTTCATTCCCTGCGTGATGCTGTTGAAGCATTTGAATCTCGAAGCAAACGTTCCTTCACTTGACGCACCGCAAGGTACGGCGAAGGCAATCGCAGTTACCCTTCTGTTCCTTCTTCCAGTCACCTTGCTGGCAAGCATCCATGGTCAAACAACGTGGACTGATGATGCAGCAGAATCAATGCCTCTCGACGAGGGCGATCATTTCCTCTTTGTTTCAGAAGCGACCCTTGGAATGCATTGGTTCTACACCTTCTACGAACCGCTGAATGCGGAAGAAAACAACCTCACTGGTCATTGGCGTTCGATGGACGTCAACTGGGTTGACGACTTGGAGCAGAACCTTTCGCATGTGAAGGTGGTCGTGCTTTCACCAGATGTTGATAACGTTCCCACAGGATGGGTTGTTGACTCAAGTGGAGAAGCAGATCTTCTCAACGGCGGAGGCGAGTGGCGCGTTTTAACGCGCACTTGACCTCAATCGTTCTTGTCGGCCTGAACTTGTGCGCGCACATCTTGTGCAGCGGACTTTGCGGTTTGCATAGCCTTGCGAACACGGGTGCCAGCAGCGGCGTTACCCTTGTCGTGCTTCACAGCATCAGCAAGAGCAGCAGTCAAATCATCAATCATCGTTTGTACCATAGCCTGAACGGACATATCTTCGGCCCTACCGTTTCGGTCTTTATCTCTTCTGCTGGTATTTCTTGAAAACGACATGTCAGAAACGATGTATAGAGAGCCAGAGGCTGTTTTTCAACCTCAAAAACCGACTTCATCGCAGATTTTGTGTCTCCTCCGGGGCGAGGGGTTGAAAACCCCGGGGTTGGAGGGGGTGGTAAGGAGGAGCATGAGATGCGTTTTGGTGTTCGAGGTACGCTGCCTGACCCAGACCCTGTGGCAACACAGGAATGGATCGACTCAATTTTGGCTGTTCGCAATCAAATTGGCGAAGAAGAAGCTCGTCGTTTATTGCTCTCCACAGTGGATGCTGCTCGAGATGCTGGCGTCGAAATCGATGTCGTCAACACCCCTTACATGAACACCCTTCACCCCGATCAACAAGGAACCTATCCTGGCGATTTGGATTTGGAAAAGCGACTCCACGGCGTCATTCGCTGGAACGCAATGATGATGGTGACACGTGGCAACAAATACTTCGAAGGCATTGGCGGCCACATCTCGACCTATGCCTCAGCCTCCCACGCTTGGGAAATCGGGTTTAACCACTTCTTCCGCGGAAAAGATGGCGCAGGCCAAGGCGATCACCTGTATTGGCAAGGTCATGCTTCGCCCGGTATCTATGCCCGGGCTTGGCTTGAAGGTCGGTTGACCCATGAACAAATGGAGGCGTTCCGACAAGAAACCGGTGGCAAAGGGCTGTCTTCCTACCCGCATCCACGGTTGATGCCTGAATTCTGGGAATTCCCAACCGTCAGCATGGGCCTTGGTGCCATGACTGCGATTCATCAGGCTCGATTCAACCGCTACCTCGAAGACCGTGGCTTGGTTTCAACCATCAACTCGCGCGTCTGGTACACGATGGGCGATGGAGAATCTGATGAACCTGAATCACTGTCTCAACTTTCCCTGGCAGGCCGAGAAGGCCTCGACAACATCGTGATGACGATGAATTGCAACCTGCAGCGACTCGACGGACCGGTCCGAGGCAATTCCAAGATCGTCCAGGAACTCGAAGGCCGCTTCCGCGGTGCTGGCTGGAACGTCATCAAGGTGCTCTGGGGCAGCAGTTGGGATCCATTGTTTGCCAGTGACACCAACGGTCTGCTCGCAGCACGCCTCGATTCACTCGTCGACGGTGATGAGCAACGCATCATGACCGCCGACGGCGAGATCATCCGGAAGGACTTGTTCAACTCGGAAGGACTTGCAGCCTTGGTCGCTCACCTGAGCGATGAAGAGCTCGTCGATTTGTGCGCTGATGTTGGCGGTCACGACTTCATCAAACTCCACGCAGCCTACGCTCAAGCAACCGCCCACAAGGGCCAGCCAACCGTTGTGCTCATGCGCACCATCAAAGGATACGGCCTTGGTCCTGCCTTTGCAGGTCGAAACACCACCCATCAAAAGAAGAAAGCAGGAATGGAAAGCATTCAGTACATGCGCGACGATATTGGCTTGTCGTTTTCAGATGAAGACCTTGAGAACTATCCTTACGTCATGCCTGAAGATGTTCCTGAACTGGTGGCTTACGCCAAGCAACGCCGAGGTGCTATGGACGGTTTCATGCCAAGCCGCTCCGTGCCCAAGTTCGATCTTAGCCTGCCAGGTGAAGCCACCTACGGCGAGTTCGATGAAGGCACAAAAGGAAAAATGCAAATCTCGACCACCATGGCTTTTGTGCGTATTTTACGCGCCTTGATGAAGGACAAAGAATTCGGTGAGCGCATCGTTCCAATCATTCCTGATGAGGCCCGCACCTTCGGTATGGATCCCTTGTTTGCAGAATTCGGCATTTACCACCCTGAAGGCCAGTTGTACAAACCGGTCGACCACAAGGTGCTGATGAAGTACAAAGAATCAGCCAAAGGCCAACTCTTGGAAGAGGGCATCAATGAAGCAGGAGCAACCTCGACGTTCATCGCCTCTGCAACCTCATTTGCCACCCATCACTACCCAACCGTTCCATTCTACACCTTCTATTCGATGTTCGGATTCCAGCGCGTGGCTGACCTCATCTGGTCGGCAGCAGATCAGCGCGCCCGCGGGTTCCTGATGGGTGCAACCTCTGGACGTACCACCCTCAATGGAGAAGGTCTCCAACACCAAGACGGCCACTCCCTGTTGATGGCCCACACCAACCCTGCCGTGCGAGCATGGGATCCTGCGTTCGCTTACGAACTGGCCACCATTATTCGCCACGGCATCGATGAGATGTACGCCCAAGACATGGATGTCATCCACTACATCGCCGTCTACAACGAGAATTATCCAATGCCTCCGAAGCCAGAAGGCGTCGATGAAGGCATCATTCGAGGCCTCTACCTGCTTCGAGGAGCACCAAAGGGCGAGGGACCAATTGTTCGATTGCTCGGCTCAGGGCCAATCATGGTCCAGCTTTTGGACGCCGTTGAGAAGCTCCAAGCCTTGGGCGTCCGCTCTGAGATCTATTCCGTAACCTCCTACGGGGAATTGCGCCGAGAAGGATTGGCCTGCGACCGATACAACAGACTTCACCCAACCGAGGATGCTAAGCAACCTTGGGTTGAGCAAGTGCTCGGTAATGGCAACGTGCCTGTGATTGCTGTTTCTGATAACATGGCGGCTGTGCCTGACATGATCAGGCAGTGGGTTGGTGGACACTTCACCGTGCTCGGCACCGACGGCTTTGGCCGCTCGGACACCCGAGAGGCCCTGCGTCGATTCTTCGAAATTGACGGCAAGGCGATTGCGCTTGCAGCCCTTTCCTCATTGGTTCGAGAAGGCACCATCGACGGTGCGGTCTATGCAGAAGCCGAGAAGGCGTTTGGGATCTCCACTGAGCGCAACGACATCACTGAACTTTGATGCCAATCAGCAATCAAGACCAAAACCCACAGCCTTCTCGTAGCATTTGAGTGTGGCGCAGTTGGCGAATATATTTGTGTTGTGTGGAATTTTCATGTCGCCGCTCCTCCCCCTTATGCTGGTTTACGCCATCATACGGTACGGGAAGAGCATAATAAACGGCAGGATGGTCAATTTGGCTCCTGCTCTCCAGTTTCAGTGCCTCCCCTCTTCACAAAGCGCCCCTTATCGCCGACTTTTCAAGCTCCGTGGGACCTCGGTTCTGGTTGGCCAAATCCCTCCATTTGGCTGTCTGATTTGGGTGAGGAAATCGAAAAGAAGGGTGGGCAGCAACAAAAGCAATTACACGAGATTGGAAGTTCACCTCCCAAGGACCCTCAACATCGGACTCAAAATTGAACCGGAATTTTCAAATTTAACCTCTTTATTTGACCTTGTCGGCAAGGACATCCAAATCAACGATGAGGTCTTTGATAAAATGTTCAAAATAAGTGCGATGGATCCCAATGCCGTTTACCAGTTCCTCACGCCTCAACGAAAGGTAGCGATCTACAACGCTCAACAGGCAATGATGAAAACAGCGGCACTGCAAATCACAGACACAATGGTCGAGGCTCAAATCCATGGTATAGACATGAATGCGGAAGAAATAATTTTTGTCATGAGGCAACTCGTAGCCGTAGCGCATCAGGTTTCGAGCCCTTCACCTCAAAGGTGATTTAGGCGCTTGGAAGCACTAGGCTTCCTTGAGTTGATGTTCACTCGCTACCGACGAGTTTGTAATCCTCAGAAAGTGGTGTAGCACCGGTTTCCATGAGAATGATCTTGCCGTCTTTGAATCGCATGAAGGCCATCACGGCTTCAGAGTCGGAATCGTTTGCAAAGTGGACAATAGAGTGAGCAACGCCAACTTCATCGTTTTCGAAAAGAATTCTGTTGTGTTCAGAGGTGGGGCTGCTGCCGCTGTTGATGAATCCCATCATATCGGATTTACTCATGGTGTGCCCGCCGACGTGAGGGTTGAAGACGAAATCATCGTGAATGATTTCATCGAGTGCTTCGGCGTTTGCGGTGTCCCATGCTTCGTTGTATGCTTCGATGATCGACATAACTTTCCCATCTGGAAAGGGGTTTTAAATTCGCCGATGTGCGAAATTATCAGTATCGTTACGAGTGCTTCTCATTCCTCTTCGGACCATATACGCCGCATGATCTTTCCAGTCAGTTTCCCAGCATCAATTGCTTCCATGTCGTGGTCAACAACCAAATGCTTGACCAATTGGTGCTGAAGAATCATTTCGTTGCATTTTGAACATTGAAGTTGTCTTGCTTGTTTGTACCCTCTGAATTCCAACCGCCCATGCCTGGTGGACAGCCTTCGTCGAGTCTTGGCCAGAACTGAGATAAAGGCAAGGGCAAACACCAAAACCGCACAACTAAGCCCCATCAAAACTCCTGAAGGTGGAGGGTTTTGTTGAAGCTGAAGGTCTTGGTACACCCGATCGTCACTCGAATTTTGATGCCTCTCTAAATCGATTGTATGGGTGAAGTTTTCACCGCGTAAGGTCAATTGGACCTCGACATGATTGTCTTCACTTTTGGCTTCCATGAGGATGGTAAAATAGCCATAGACGTCAGTGATGGCGTTTGTACCTCGGTACTGGTAGCAATCGATGGCACCTTGTTCACATTCAACAGAAATGTACTGCAGAGCTACAGGTGTGTCGTCTGCGTAACTGGCTCGACCAGAGATCTTGTAGGTCTCTGCTTGAACGTTCATGCTGAATAAAATCACGAGAAGAAGAGGCAGCAGGATCCTTCTCATGGTTCTTGGTTCTCATGCTCTCTTATAGAGTCTTGATTGGTTCCAATGAGGGACACACTGTGGGGTATGGCCGGTCATATAGCAACCCGAAAATCCACTTTTACTTCTGCTTCTACAAGCAGAAAAAGACGGACACACCAACCCAGTGTCCGAGATTCTGGCCGTCGCGTGAGTGTAAATAC
>Ga0115003_10000265_pt1 | contig 44627 bp, 43 predicted proteins | sample ArcticOcean_MG_C_7_FD_88736 | JGI IMG/M metagenome (GOLD analysis project Ga0115003, IMG submission 88736) | Marine microbial communities from western Arctic Ocean - ArcticOcean_MG_CB11_88 | ecosystem: Environmental > Aquatic > Marine > Oceanic | place: Arctic Ocean: Canada Basin | collected...
GGGAGGAGATCCAGGCGGCCTTCGCCGCGCGCGAGAAGGCGCTCGAGCACGACCTGGACCACAAGCCGATGGACGTGCACCTCACCCTCGACATGGCCTACAACGTACGCGAGCCCCAACTTGACACTGCCTCCGGCCACCCCTTGCCCTCACAGCACGCCACTCACCCAACCGCTTGTGCAATTTGTCTCTTCGCAGTTCCTCAGCAAGTAGGCCAAGCGCTGAGCGTTCTGCACGAAGCTTCACGGCGCCGTGCACTCACCCCAAAGAGCTCCCTGGCGTCAGCAGCCACTCGGGGAACAAAAAAACGAAAAAAGCTGAGCGCGCAACTCCTGTACTGTAGTGGGTCTTAAGAATGCTCCTTCTGACAAAACGATACTTTTGGCAGTAACACACACACACACACACACCACCCGACTGGGAAGGGGCCTCTCGCCCCTCACTCCTGGCCCACGAGTGAACGGAGCCACTTGACCAACGCGGCGCCCTGCGACACCGCTTCTGGCGGTGGCGGCGGCGGAAGGTCCACGTGAGTGTGACGAATGTACACGGCACACGCTGCGCTGGCAGCAACGCTGCCAAGAATACAGACAGTAAGGAATTGGTACAGCAGCAACATCGGGTCGGCCTCTGGCTTGACCGTCGCCCTCTTAGGCTCCGGCTCCACAAACGGTGGGGGCTGGGTCGGCGTCCTGCCATTCTGTCCGTGGCTGTTGGTCAGCAGTGCAAACTCCCCCAGGTGGACTGTCTTGCGGGGCTTCCTCTTGACGGGCGAGATGGGCCGCCCGAAGGAGGTGGCCTCCTTTGCACTGCGCAGCTGTGGCATACCTCTCCCTCCTCTTCTTCTTATACGGCGATACGGGTGATACTTCACCATAGCGGAAGGGTTTGCGGTTGCGCTCCTCGTTGAAACCAGCAAAGTCCAGTCGTGCGGCCAACCACTTGTCGTATTGTTGCTCGGCGGGAGTCCCATCCTCGATCAACAGGGTCGCAATGGCCTCCGCTTCCTCCATCACCTCCTCTGGTAGCACGGGGAAGACATGTACCTGGTTCTGCTCCGCAAACGACACCTTGGACGCGGTCCGTGGGGTGCGTGGCGGCGATGGTGGGTCGTCGAGGGTCTCCATACACAATAGGTCCAGGTCCGTGGCCGTGTCACAGAGCAGCATGAGGCCGCACTGCGACGCGCTGAACATGAGCGCTATCCCACAGCTGCCTCGAGCTTGATAATTAGCGCGGTTCATTATGGCGGAACCGCTGACAGCGGCCGACCGAGAGACTGTCGCAAAACTGGTCAACTGCAGGTTTCGTGGGTATGCGCAAGTGCGGCTCGGAAGACTACCCGAGGCCATTCTCAACGAGCTGGTGCGGGTGTGCACCTCTCCCAAAGACATTCCGCTGCCCGAGGGCGCCTCGATAGACGACAAGGTGAAGCGGGTGCTGGAGGCAAAGAAGGAGCTCGAGAAGGAGTTGCGCTGGATGACCGAGACGCGGTGCGAGACACCGGCGCCGCCGTCGGACCCACCCCCACCCGAGTCGCTGGTGCCGTCGGAGCCGCCGCCGCCGCCTCCAACCCTGGTGTCGACGCCCCCTGTGGCCAACATAGTGAAGCCGGTGTTCAAACCGCAGCACGAACTCAACATCATCGCATTCAACTCGCTCAAGCTGCGGCTCGACCGGGAGGAGCTGGAGGATCAGTGGGACGCGGCGGTCCTGGAGTTTGCAAAGTACGACGTGCTCATGCTCAGTGAGGTGCGTGCGTCGGACAAGCTGTTCAAGACAAGGGCGCTCCGTCTCGTTGAGATGCTCAATGACTGCAGTGAAGACCTGTGGAGCCTGGCCCACTCCACGCCCTCAGGCCCAGGGGCCAAGGAGGTCCACCTCGTGATAGCCAAGGAACCGGTCAGAATCGTTGAGGTCCATACCCTGCTCGAGATGGAGGGCCAAAGCATGGACCATGCGCCGATGGTTGCGACGCTTGAGGACAGTCGCTTCATCGGGGAGCTCAAACGACTCAACGTCTGCAGTGTTCACATGCCGCCCAAATCTAGCAAAGACCGGCGGGCCGCGCGCGACGCGCAGATTCGCAGACTGACGAGCCTCTACCCCAGCACGGCCGACTACAGACTTGGACAGCCGTTCACCAACCAAGCTGCAAAAGAGACGCGTAAGAAAACCCCTTACGTGGCGCACATAGTCGGCGGCGACTTTAACGCCGACGCCAAGGAGCTGCGGGAGCTGGAGGTAGAGAAGCATGGATGGGAGGTGGTGCTAGGCAACGTGCGCACAAGCAGCGGTGGCAAGTCGTATGACAACTTCCTGATCAACCGCGACTGTAAGGATCACCTCACAGTGGGCGTCGATGTGCTCGACCTCGAGCAGTACGCCAACTTCTCACGGGGACAACAGGGCATCTCTGATCACGCGCCCATAGCGCTTAGGATCAAGGAGATGCCGAGGATGGCCCCCCCGGCTCCCGCGAGGACGAGGGCTGCCATGCGAAAAGAGAAGGCTGTGACCGTGGCGCTATCGTGATAACTTTGCGTATGAACCCTGTGTTTAAGAGAACAAATGAGTAACCCCGCGCTGAACCGTCTCCTTCGGTCGGGCGGCATCGGCGGCTCGGGCCTCCACGTGGGCCGTGATGGCGCCGTGGCCGTGAGCCGCCGCAACGACCCGTTCACTATGTTCTCTGGGGAGACCTACAGCGCCACCTTCTCCGCACACGAGAAGACCGACAACAAGAAGGAGTTCATGAAAAAAGAGAACCGGGAGGAGTCGGGCCCCAAGAAGAAGAAGGCCAAGATGGACGACGATGGCAGCACAACGGGTGACAACTCGGACAGCGACGACGACGGCCCCCACTTCAAGAGCGACGGAATACACAAGAAGGGCAGCGACGCAGGTACGTCTAGCCCTACACACCCCACCAATCTCGTGCCCTGACACTCCCATCCCCATTGCAGATGGTGACGGCAAAAAGGGGGAGGGCAAGAACAAGAAGAAGCCCTCCTTTGCTGACAAGGACAAGAACGGGAAGGTGGATGCTTTCGAGAAGAAAAAGTAAGTGCTAGAGTCGGAGTGCCTGGAGAGGTGGTGTGGGTCCTTGCTCGATGGGGAACTGAGAGAGCCGCTTGCCGAAATTGAGTAGCTCCTTCCCCAGGTTGCGTGCGTTGTCGGTGGTTGTTACAATGCCAGGGATCTCGCCGTGTACCAGATACGTTGCTGTCGGCCGCACACGCACCTTGACATTCACCCATTCGCGGTCGATGAGCGCCTTAGCCATGTTGGCGTCCACCCCACTGGAAGGCACGTCAACGCCACCCACCCGGACCTTGACGTGCCCCACCTGCGAGCGGTTTACCCAGACAGAGTCGCCATCTATTGCATGTACTAGCGTACCCTCGAAGGGTTGAAACATTTTGATAATACTGTCTATATTACCGCACAGTATTATCAGGAACCCTGGCCGCGGCCGTCAAGACTTTGTCTGTGCAGCCAAGCGTCGTTCGACAGACCCACCCTCCACACAGTAATCACCCACCTCTAAGCGCGCTCTCCACGAATGCGCCGGGCGAGTTGGATGTCCTTGGGCATGCTGCGAGGCAAAAACAACAGGTGTCAGCAGGATGCATGCATTGTGTGAGTTCTAGTTGGCAAACGTACATGGTCACACGCTTGGCATGGATGGCGCAGAGGTTGGTGTCCTCAAAGAGGCCCACTAGGTAGGCTTCACTGGCCTCCTGAAGGGCGACCACCGCCGAGGACTGGAAGCGGAGGTCGGTCTTGAAGTCCTGCGCAATCTCACGGACGAGGCGCTGGAAGGGGAGCTTACGGATGAGGAGCTCGGTGGACTTCTGGTAGCGCCGGATCTCGCGCAGGGCCACGGTGCCCGGGCGGTAGCGGTGCGGCTTCTTGACGCCGCCGGTGGCGGGTGCACTCTTGCGCGCGGCCTTGGTGGCCAGCTGCTTGCGCGGTGCCTTGCCGCCGGTGGACTTGCGTGCGGTCTGCTTGGTGCGCGCCATGTCTAGGAGTGCGGGCTGCGCTCTTCCCCTCTTACTAGTGGCAAAGTCCACCGAGAGGGCCTTTGAGTTAAAGGGGAGTGCTGAACTGGTGACTTGATTAAGTTTTAATTAACCACCCTACACACCCTTGCTCACCCTACGATTCCTACGCGGTCTCACTCTACTCCCAGAGGTCGTCGTCCTTCAGGATGGCGTCAACCTGTGGGACCAGCCGCTGGTCGTCTTCAAGGAAGCGCAGGTCGTAATTGTCCAGCTTAAGAACGGCTGGCTCGCCATGGTCGAACACGACGCGTACCGAACGGCCGTCACGCGTGATGTCAAAGTTGTTGGCCATCGATATTTCCGTGCCAACAGTCGCCGTCCCCTTGAACAGCGCAAGGCACTCCGCGTGCAGCGCGTTCATCTTGTTGGCAGCAGGGCAAACCGGGCGTTCGCCGGTGTGCATGCCAACAAACTTCATCGCCGCTTCTTCCTGAGTGCAGCCAAGGACTTGCTGGAGCTGGGAGATGGTCATCATCTTTGCTTGAGTGTGGTCTGCCTTTCTCTGTTCCCTTCTCAATATTGGGCGCGTCTACCCGACCACCCGACCATCGCGAGAGGAGTGCTGAGCCGTTACGCCCGGCCCAGCACTCCCCTCCCGCCGCCGAGGTCTGCGGCTGGACGTCCCCACTAGTAGAAGAGGAGAGGCAGCAAGCCCCACCGAAACCCCCGAAGCGCAGCCCGCAGCCCTAAACCCGCCACCCCTCTGCAATCATGTCCATCTGCGCGGGATCCATGACAGCGCGTGCGGAGGCCGCGTTGCGCCGTGACGAGTCGAAGGCGGAGAAGCTGCGGGACCACCATGTGGAGGAGGAGGAGAAGGCGGCGGAAACGGAGGAGGAGGAGGAGGTCGGCCCGACTCCGGACCAGCCCGTGCGGCGGTCGGAGGCCCCTCCCGCGCTGCAGCGTAACAAGTCGGTGGCCTGCCCGAGCGCGTTCGCTCTGGCTCAGGAGGCCATGGCGGCGGCGGCTCCGCCGCAGCCCACCCTCACGGCCGCGCTCCAGTATGCCACCTACGGCATGCACCGTGAGCACACGGCCAAGGCCCTGCTCACCGCCACCCCCGCGCCTGGCGCTGACAAGCCCAAGGAGGCGCACATCGTGTTCGCGCTCGACGAGTCCCTCTCCATGGGCGGGGTAAGCATGGACCTGCTCAAGCAGTTCATGTCGGACCTCGTCAAGAAGGGTGTGCCGGGCATCGACCTGTACATGCGCATCCTGTTCTTTGGCGGCGAGGTGGTCGACAAGAAGCTCGACACTGTCGAGATGCTCTGCCTCAACGACGCGTCGCGGTCCAAGTTTGCGGAGATCATCGACACCATGGACGCGCGGCAGGGCAGCACGGACATCCACCAAGCGGTGATGGCCGGCATCGACATCTGTCAGGCGCATCGGTCGCACCTGGAGGCGTGCCCGGATGGCACCTACATCCCGCCCGCCATGCACGTCGTCTGCCTTACCGACGGCTGCGCCAACCATGGCATCACAAGCGCGGGGGCGCTGCGTACCAACACCCTTGAGAAGGTGGTGGACGACAACATCTTCGTGCACTACATTGGGCTCGGCATCGGCGTGCAGCCCCGCTACATGACCAAGGCCACGGACAGCGGGTGTCTCGGCGTGTTCTCGTCGGCGGCCGACGCAAGCAAGCTGCCTAACGCGTTTGAGGAGGTCTTTGGCTTCACCATGCAGACGCGCAACTCGTTCACGGTCAAGATCACTGACGCTGACGGCGAGCGTGTGCAGAAGCACGGCATGCTCATCAAGGAGCGGGGCGTCGTGGTGGACGTGAAGCTCCGGCGCTCCGACGAGGAGACCACCCTCTCTGGCGTCAAGTGCCAGCTGCTCGACCGTGGCCACCCCATTGGCGACGAGGTGGTGGTCGACGCCAGCTATGCGGGTGTCGAGCCCGGTGAGGCCAATCAGGCCGTGGCGGATGCCCTCATGCGCAAACAGGTCGAGGCCAAGGCGCTCGAGATCATGCGCGAGTCGGGTTCCATCCGGCGGGCCTCGGAGCGGCTGCAGGAGTACACGGACACGCTCGCGTCAGAGGGCGCGAGCGTGTCCGTGCTGCAGCTGATGCGCCACATGACCGCGGGGGCGGTTGCTGCAGTTGGCGAGTACGAGCAGATGTCGCAGCAGGACGAGGGAGCCGCCTCACAGATGTACTCCGCGCGCTCGGCGACGGTTTCGCAATACTACTAGCGGCCGCGTTCCTGGGGCAACATGCCCAAAGAAGAGTGCCGAGAGAGTCGGCCGGTTCCATTCTCGGCGGAGGGGGCTGCATGGGCAGCGGCAGCGGTGGGTGCAGTACGGGAGTCGGTGGGTAAAGATGTGGATGCGCAAGGCCGTTTGCTTCCGTCGCCCACGCGGCCGGGACTGACCGAGTCAGTGTTGACGCCCTACCGGCGTCAGCAGCGGCCCTGGCAAGAGGGCGGGCCCTCCAACCTCAGCGTGCCTAGTGCAGTGTGGGGTTCGGTGAACTCCATGAGGAGCACTGTGAATGGGTCCACCCCGGCGCCACGGCGCCCGCTTGCGCCGCTGGACGGAAACGTGGTGAAGGAGGTGCTCGGAGAGGAAGTGCGAGCGCTAGAACGGAAGGCGCTTGCGATGGCCAAGCGGATCAAGGTCCAAGACCAACTGATCCGCGGCTTCTGCAACCTGGAGGTTGCTCGCCGCCAGGATGAACCGGCTTGATGCCTTCGATGCGGAGGAAGAGGGTGTGAGTCTGTGGATCCACGCGTTGAACTGTACAGGGAACTGGTTGATTGAAAAAATGCATTTCCTTCCAGTGGACCTCGTAGTGTTCTGTGTGGGTGCGGGGGCTGCATGGATGTGGTACCAGAACCTTGTGTGCTGGGTGCGCATGCAACGGCGCAAACGGGCCATGCGCGCGTGCCGTCCAACAGACGTTGAAAAGTATGAATGATTTTCAACCACTGCTACCTACTCAACTCGCTACATAACGTTTGTGTGAGCGCCGCCGCCAAGCACGCAGTATTGGGGTGCGGTCTTACCGCCATCGGTAAGACCACCTCTACCCCCCACAGCTGAGATGGCTTCACGTAAACGTGACGCCCATCGCGCGATGTAATACATTGCCCAAACAATTCACCCGCCGATGTGCAGACATCGTACAACACCCCGGTCGCCTCCGCGTCGCGCGTTTCTTCATGTGTAACACCTGCTTGCAAGACCTCGCGCAGCCCTCGTTTGCCTGAGGGGCGCGGGAGGCTCATAGACATACGGTCCGTCTTTGTGGGGTTCCCGCATCCCTGGATAGCGGTGCGATTGTGTCACTATTACGGAGCGCGCGCTATCTTTGTCACCCTTTCGTAGCCTCACCTCTCAAGCCCCATGAGGTGCTCCGTCTCTCGCCCCGTCGAGGATGCATCTGTAGACGTCGAGTGGCCTGGACCAGACCCCCGCCGCTGGCGGCAGACCACCCTGTTCAAGAGCTCCTCTGGCATAGGGCTGGTGGACAACAAGCCGGTCGCATTCATACACCATCCCAGGTCAAAGAGAGAGGCAGACATATCGGACTCGGGAGAAATAGGAGCCGCGCCACTGTCGCCGTCGCTGCGCAACACCAGGCAGTCCACACAGCCCTCTAGCTATGTCCTGCCACCCGGGCGGGCGCAACTGCCACCTGTAGAGCCGGGTCAGCAACGCATCCCGTTGGTCGCACGAGTGTCACACCGGTAAAGGGGCCGTAGAGCGGTCGTGATATCCCTTCCCGGTCGGGTTAGAAGGTAGAAAGAAAAATATGAAGGCCGCTTGGGTGTTGTCCACCCTTCTGTTGCCGTTTGTGGCGGCAGACAACCACTCCACGGACACCAACTCCACGGGCGGCCTCGATGGTGGCGCCATCGCCGGTATCATTATCGGTGTGCTTGCGGCGGTCGGCCTCATCGGCGCGGGTGTGTGGTACTTCTTCTTGAAGGAGGGTGCCATGTATGGCGCGAAGACGGCCGCCGGTGGCGCTGCCACAACCAGCTCACGGATGGACTCCAACCACTTGCCAATGATGGCGATGCGAGTCAACAACAACGGCGACGAAGATCTTTAAGGCCATGCTCACAAAAGCAGCAGAATTCCCCACCTGGCCGTATCGGGTGGTGTAGACGGTGTAAGCCGTTGCAGACCGGGGGTGGGTGTATGCGTGAAGGGGACAGCGAGAGACTAAAAACTAAACTCCCCCAAACAGGCGGGCCGCGCCCCTGGACCTAAGCACTCCTATCGAGGTCCTCTCACCTCTGAATCGACTGGTCCATAGTTGACAAGCAAAGTACCGCAAAGTACAATGAACCGTATCGAGAGAGCGGCCCTTACCATTCAAGCCGTTAATAGCGCCGCGCTTGCCGCCCAAGACGCACGGGTCCGCCAGATAGCTGCACAGCTTTCCCGTGATTCACCCAATGGGTTCACGGGCAGCGTCAGAGTGCGTGCCTATCGGGAGACCAAAGCACAGGAGATGGCCAGCGGGTACCCGACCCACGAACCGCGCTGTAGCATGTACCACTGCATCTTCCCGGACGGTCACCGCAAGGAGATGTGCAAGGTCCATGCCAACAAGCAGGTGCGTGGGTACTGGGCACAGCACGCCAACTGGGTCTACTTTGCCGTACCCTTCGATGCCAGGCCACCACCCCTCGATGCGTTTGTGCCGGAGGCGGGCTTGCTAGGCTTTGTGCTACAGAATCAGCAGCGCTTCTGGCGCACCACCACCCCTACCTGGGTGCAGCGCACGCACCAATGGGACCAGATCCACGAGTACGTGCGCTTCACGGGACTGAACTCCGACAAGAGTTTGGTAGTGCTGACCATCGTGCGCGAGTCCCCCGACGGCAACAGCTTCGACAGAGTGGAGGTTCCCGTAAACAAGTTCCTCATGGAGTACAACCCCAACCACATGACCGGCACATACGTGCAAAGGATGCCGACCCCCGGCGCCCCTTCGCGCAGCCCGACCATGTACTACCCCTTTGCCGTGTCGATGCTCGTGGTCCTCAAGGCCGTTTTCAAGTTCCGGAAGCTGCACCGGCAGGCACAAGAGAAGAAGTTCGCGCCGGGGGGTGAGGGGCACAAGCGCCTGCTCGATGGCCCCTCTGCCAAGGCAATGGGCAAGAAGCCACGGCCGGACGACTTCGAGGAGATGCGCCAAGCGGAGTACGAGAAGATCATACCCATACGCGACAGCGTGCGCGACCTCATCAAGAGCTACGCGACCACTCTTAAAACGTTCGTGTACCCCGAGGACAGCCTAGAGGAGGTCATGCGCATCGCGTACCAGGACCTATGCCCAACCGAGATCACGGGAATCCGGATCATCACAGTGGAAAAGAAGCTGACCCCCGCCGCGGAGGATGAGGTGGTGGCGGCGCGGTGCGACGCGCGGGCGGGGCTGCAGGAGTTGGGCGGTCCTTCTGGCCCGGTGGAGGAGGGGATGGAGGAGGGGCCGGACCTGGTGGAGTGCATGGCCTGCGCGGGCATTGGGCAGTATTCCGAAGTCCGCCATCCGGACGCCAAGGACATGCGCAACTGCCACGAGTGCGGAGCTACTGGAATGGTTACCAAACAGCAGCTCGAGCGACAGGCCTCGGACCACATGGATGACCTGGACTGATCTACCGACCGATTACCGTGCTACATCGTACACGGTCACGAGATCTAGCCCAGCGCATGCAAACTCCTCTGCGCGGAGCTGGTACTTGCCAGGGTGCTGGGCCACCTTCTTGACACCGTTCGTGGCAAGCACCCGGAGCACCTCGCGGTAGGCTCCAGGAGAGAGGGCAAAAAGGTCGAAGTAGGTGAGCTTCCCAGTGAAGCGCAGCTCACAGCGACCGGTGTACCGTGAGTAGATGTCCTGCAGCTCGGTGGTGAGTTTGAGGGTGAGCTCGGGAGTCAGGTCCAGGTCGGACGTGTAGAACTCGGGGTTCATAGCACGCAATAGCATGAAGAACCAGATGTAAACTGGACTCAGATAAAAATGAAAGAACGCAGGCACCTTGCTCAGGCGCTCGGTGCGGTCGCGCCCTTGCCCGCGCGGGTCGCCAAGGCCCCAGCCCATCACCGCGAACATGAGGATGCCGATGTCCATCAGCCAGCCACCCCCAGAGATGTCGTCGCCAATGTAGGGCTGCCACGTCAGTGCGAGTGTGTTCGACCCACCCACGAACATGACCGCGACCTGGGCCTCTTTGCGGTTGACCCACTTGGCATCCTCCACCGTCGTAATCCACCGACCCTGTCGCAGCACCTTGGCGTCGGGCACCAGCGTCGGGGACTCGGCCACCGTCACAAAGAGTATCACGTACTGCGCAGCCCGCTCGGAGCCCTTTCCAAACTTGTCGAGGAGCTTCTCCGGCCCGTCGTCCGTCTCGATGCCGGTGCGCATGTCGAGCACCTTGGCTTTGACCGTGATGGGGCCGTGCGCAAACGCACGGCCGGTCATGCCATGGCCCTGGGTTGCGACCCACGCACCGAGGGTTACGCCGCCGTAGCTCGGCACGTTGATCAGCTGCATGGGACTCTTGAGCTTGCGGAGAGCATTGTTGACCTCCATGCACTCGGTGCCGGCGTACCACGTAAGGTCGAGGCCGGGTACGGGGCCCTTCATGCGACGCATGTGCAGGCGTGGCCCCGCGGCGGACTCCATGCGCAGCACGTTGGACCAGGCGCCACCCACAACCGTTGGGACGACACCCATCACGCGAAACTGCTGCACCGCCGCCTTGATGGCTGCAACGGTGATGGGCGCGGCGTCCGTGGACTCGCCCCCGATGCCACCAAAGAAGCCCATGCCCGAACGGAAGCGCAGCTGCTGCGCGCTCCCGCTCATCCACAGCACAAAGAAGAAGCAGACCAGCGCAATGATGATCATGGCAGAGGCCTGCTCACCATGGTTGCCATGCGGGTGCAGGTCGCTGTCGTGCGGCACCGCCGCGTAGATGCCCCATGGCAGCAGAACCAGGAAGGCGATGCCCGCGGTGATGGGCAGCAGCCACAGAAAGATGTACCTCACGCGGTACCAGTCGCGTGCCCTAGGCGACGGCGCGTCCGTGGGACATTCCACGTACACGTTTGCCATGGGCCTACTATGAAAAACGGGTGGGCCGATATATTTGAGCGCGCAACTCTTGTATTTCACTACTCCGCACAGTGGCTTCTCGGTGGCTCCGTCCAATGCTCTCGTCATGACATTTTTCCCCATCCCGTCACTGTGGTTCCTTCCCGGGCGTGCGTCCGGAGACGCATTCGTGGTGGTGGTCGTCGCGCCACACCGGCGCGTCGAGAGGAGGTGCTGAGGTGGCGGTATCTTTACTCGCCAGCAACCTGCTTCTTGAGCTCGCCGGCTGGGCCGGCCCACTCCTGGTTGTTCTTGAGGAACTGGACGATGTAGACCTTGCAGAGCATCGACCAGACCATGAGGCCACGCTGGGCGTTGCGCCAGTCCTTCTGCTGGGTGATGGTGGTGACGTCCGTGCTGTTCGGGTAGTTCCAGAACTCGGATTCTTGGCCAGGCGAGCCGGTTGACGCAATCATCTGCAGGATGGTGAGGATCAGCGAGATCTGCGCACCGCCTATGAAGAGCGTCATGAGGAACGGCGGGGCGCCACCCTCGGGGATCTTGTTTGCCGGGGAGGAGACCGCGTGCCAGATGGTCACCGACAGGAGCGCGATGAAGCCAATCAGCAGCGTGAGGAAGCCCCACAGCCAGTACGTGAACGCACCCGGTGACTGGTCCTGGTTGATGGCAGCACCGATGATGATGTCAAAGACCACGGCAAGGATCCACACAATCACGTGCAGGAAGGTGCCAACGAAGCCAACCATGCCAGAACGCGAAAGCGGTCCACTGCGACACAAGGGACACGAAGGAGATCAGAAGGGTGCGTTCCGGTGCGTCTTGTAGGGCGCGCAGGGGTTCAGGGGGCGTGAACTTACGAGACAAAGTACGGCACGAGGCCACGCTCGCCCTTGGCAACCTCATACGAGGTCTTCGACAGGGCGGCGCCCTCGATGGGGACGGTAGCTGCGTAGAGAACTTGGCGCTGGGCCATAGCTGCACAACTGGTCTTACTCTCGGCCTCCTACTAGAGCCGTGCAACGACTTGGGTTATTCACGCCAGCAGTTCCCACGCTACACCATACACGCCCACACATGGCCAGCCCGACCCGTCGCCCTAATGTAGTGGTACATGCTCACACACTCACACACTCACACACTCACACACCCGTAGAGAGAAACAGCGTGCCGTGCCGCGGCTGCATCCACATGCCCGCTTCCGTCCACTCCAGGCTGCGGGGAGCGACGTCTTCCACCGGGGCAAGGGGGAGCGCGCGGACGCCGCGACGCTCTTGACGGAGGGCCATGTCAAGGACCACGAGGGCGTGATTGGTGATGGCAAGCCCAAAGAGGGGGCGCTGATCCACAATGGCCGCAAAGCGGCCACAGGGGGAGAAGAGGATGGCGTATGGCAGCTTGAGAGCGTTGGCAAGGTTCTCACTTGCGCCTTGGTTGTCCCACAGCGTGGGCTCACCCCGCCCGAGGGAGACGTAATGCGCAACGTCGATGGTCTGCACGCTGACAAATACGCTGGGCGCCGTGCGAATGAGAATCTCGACGATGATAGTGAGGTACCGACGGTGCACGGCCACGATGCAGTCGCCCGTCGGCGAGAGGGCCACCGCCGAGGGGCAGTTGGCCAGATCAATGGGGTGCACGGGCGCCATTGGCCCACGCCCAACCCCAGTGGCTTCTCGGTGAGAGATCTCTACGGGCTCCTCGGAGTCCACCCTATGTAGCATCGTGACGCGCGATGCCAGCGCGGCGTGGCCTTTGCCCATGGGCGCCTTCCGTACGAGTATGGCCACCTCGTTCCCACTGGCGCATGGGCTAACTGTCTGAGCCTTGCCATAGAAGGGCCCTGTGTATGTATCGAGTTCGGGCGTTTCCATGCCGTATAGCTCGAAACCGTAGAGTCCTATAAAGTAGCACGCGTTGTCCGCGTTCGCGCCGACAACCGACCCCATCGGGTGCACGTATGCCGTTGACCAGAGCACCGCCAAACATTCCACATCATCGTCTGCATTGTAAACCCACCATGCGTCCTGTGCGTTGATAGCTCCTATGCTGTCTGCCTCATGGGGGGGCTCCAACACCTCTGAAAGCACGGCCTGGTCGCCACGTGGAATGATGGACCAGACGCTCACCACACTGTGGGGTATGTTGTCATCCACGTTACCGGTGTGCACCGCACGTATGAGGGCCACGGCATCGCCATCGCGCGAACAGCGCATGGACTGCGGAGCGCTGTACCGACTCAGGTCGTCCAGCCGGTGCTGCACTACTGGCCGGTCGAGGCCGGGGCGTGGCTGTCGAATCAGCCATTCACTGTGGCCAGCGACCTCGCTGCGGTTGTGTAACCGCTGGTTCACGGGGCCCTCGCGCCACCGCGAGGCCATGAAGGCGTAGTCTCCCGAGGGGCACGCAGCCGTCACCGTGGACCGGCGCACGATGGGGTGGATCCGATGGCAGGTGCGGTTGAACTCGTTGCGGGTGCCTTCGCAGCAGGGGCCCGCACAGTGCGTGGCAAGATTGGCTATGCCATGCTGCAGCACCTCCAACTGGTTGCTGGACCGCTGCTCCCGCTCCATCTGTGCAGTGAAGGGATAGGGGAAGACCTTTGGGGGTGTGATCTGCGTCGCTGCGCGTGCAGCCATTTCCTTGTCAAGATCCGCCCCGGTCACCGCCAGCACGGCGCGCATGCGCCTGCACGAGAGCAGCAGGCTGCGGAGGTCGCGCGCGCCAGCCTTCACAGCCTTGTGCAGCTGCATTCCAGGTGTCAAAGGCGGTTTCAACGCCACCAGAAAATGCATAATGTCCACCAAGACGTCGTCGCTGACGAATTGAAAGAGCCCACACGCCTCCGGATCCTCGTCGACTAGACTCACCGTCGTCTGTGGTTTGCCACCGTTCGCATGCAAGTGTTTGAACCGCTTGCGTCCACTCTGCCTCACAGAGCACGGTGTTTGTGCGCTTTGTGAAGGCGGCGGCTCACAAGGTTCGGTCCGGGCAAGCGGGCGCCGGGGCATCTCCGAACCAGCTCCTGGATATACTTGCTGGATTTGACGCAGCACCGCCCTAGCGGGGCTAAGCTCCGATTCCACACCTTCCAGAACGAGCGTTCTGTCGCAGCTACCTAGCAGTTCCAGACACTCCGCGGCCCGAGACCGCGTCAACGGCGGCGACCCCTTGGGTGTTGGGGTCGGCATGCTAGCCCCACCGCTAGCCCTACCATAGCGTTGACGAGCAGTTGAAATGACAGGACGAGGTACGTTTGATGGCGGCCGTAGCAGTGGCCCCCTCCGGTGGACACGCGACGTTAGAGGTGCCATCGGCACCGATGCCAGAGCCACAAACAGAGGGGCCTCACCAAGTGCAACCTCCTCTCCCACCGCCGTTGCCTAGACCTCCCCCCGCAGCACGTACGGTCCCAAATCCCCATTGCCAAGTCGCAGCAATGCATGCCGCCCAGATGCTAGTCAACGAGCAGGGTGGTTGCAATGGCTGCAGCGGGTTGATGCCCGGCTTTCAGCCGGGCCTCGCACAGACCCCACCGGTGACACCAATGATGCACGCACAGACACCTTACGACTGGCAACTGCAACAGCCGATGATGGGGTCCATGGGCCAAGCAGCATTGCAGCTCGACGTGCCGCCCATCTCGCAGATGCTCATGAGAGAAGCGGATGCGTGGCGCGCACTCCTCGGACTGCACGGCTCGGTGCTCAACCTAACGCGCAGCATCTCCCAGGCGACCATCAACGAGGCCACGAATCCCCACTTGCGCTTTGACGAGCAGCGCGAGGCCTCTGAGCAGCGCGAGGCCACCTACATCGCGAGTTTAAGCCAGCTAATGGCGCAGTGCGACGCACTGAACGCCGAGGTGCTTAAGATACGCGGGCTGCGCAAGGCAAAGTACCAGGTCGAGCAGGAGGCCCTCAAGGATATCCTGCGCACGCACGCCGACGAGTGCCTCGCCATGGGCGACGCGCTCTCGCGCAACAGCGCCTTGCAAATTGCCTCCGTGGCCTCCGAGCTGCGCCAGGCGGCACAATCCATGCGCGCGCAAATCCAACAAGCACGGGGCCTCCTACAGGCCGCGGCAGAGCTTCGGTCCTTGGGACCCATGCCTGCGGATGCCGTCCTGTTCATGGGCTGGCAGACCCCCGACGGAGAGCCGCAGCGAGTCGTTCCAGTGGCCACGTTGCTGGAGCATGTGTACCAGCGTGGCCAGTTGACTGATGAGAACCTGTCTGCTGCCCTGTGGGAGGGGCCGTTACTGCAGCAAGAGGCACCAGCACCACGCGCGTTTGCGCGGCGGGGCGGGGACCGGCAGCTGCGCCAGGAATTAGTAAGTGCGAGTGGGGGAGAGAGTGAGACAGTGGCAAGGTCATGACTCGCTATTTCACCGAAGTTGACCCACCCTACATTTCAAGACAAACCACCTATGTCACTTAGGACCGCAGAGGACAAGACCCGCATACTCAAGGAGCGGATGGACGATCAACGGAGACTCGGTGCGACCATCGACCGGCTCGTCTCTCAGGCGGACGGCGAGACACCCGGGTGCAACCTCTGTGGTGTGTGGCGGCGGCTGACGGGACGCCAACGAGCACAGGTGCTGTCCGCCGCCTCCGAGGGCACGGGGACGAGCACTGCCACAGTTTCCGTGACACAGTCGCGCCTCTTTGGCATGAAAAAAGCCGACCCCCACGCCAAGCTTTCAGAGGCGGCGGCGAGCATGGAGAAACGCATCCAGGAGTTGGAGCTGCGAGCGCAGGCTGAGCGCGCAGAGGCCAAGTCGCAGATGCAGTCCGGGCAGAAAGCCTCTGCCATGCGCATGCTCAAGCGCGCCAAGATGACCGAGAAGCAGCTGGAAGCCAATCAGTCCAGTCTCCTAGCCGTTGAGCAGCAGGTGGACTTGATGGCGCAGGCGAAGATGCAAAAGGAGATAGCAAATGCGTTGGCGAGCAGCAGCAAGGGCATGAAGTCGCAGAAGAAGCTGCTCAAGAATGCCGAGAGCGCAATCGACGACGCCCAGGACGCGCGCGACATGGCCGACGATCTCGGCAACGTCATGGCCGAGTTTGCATCAAACGGCAACGGCGATGCCGACGAGGACAACCTTCTGGCCGAGCTTCAAGAGATGTGCGACTCGGACCCCAACCCGCCCATGGCGTCGGCAATGGTGGACGTGTCGCTGGACGCGGACGAAGCCAAGGCTGCAGAGGTTGCTCTCCTCGAGTCGCGGCTCGCGCGCTACGACGCATCGAGGGAGGCGCGCGATGCCGTGGCGGCCATGCCCGCCGCCCCGACGGACATGCCAAAGTCCAACGGCAAGATGACATCCGCACAGGCGGAGAAGGAAAAGCTGTTAGGCGTGTCTGCCGGGAATGGACATCCATAGAGACTTGTTTTCATGTAATTTTTATGGGTTTTCCTGACACGCAGCTGTACACACACTCACACACCCGGCGCGCTCACATCCATCTCCCCCGTCCCCCCCGTCTCCCCCGTCTCCCCCGTCTCCCCCGTCTCCCCGTCCACGTCGCGCCGACTAGTAGTCGTAAAACGGCTGCTCACCCTCCTCGTCGTACTCTGCATCCGAATCCACACCGCCCTCCACCTCGAGCTTGCGCTTCTTCTCATACGCATCGCCGGTGGGCATGTCGGCCACCGACTCAGAGTCGGAGTCGCCCGGCTGGTTGAAGCCACCGGGCACACCAGTGGCCTGGTTCCAGATCGAGTCCATCTGCATGTTGGAGATGCCACTCAGCTTGGACTTGGGCATGACGCCGGCGCCGTCGTCATCCTCCTGCTCCTCATCCGACACACCCTCCTCCACGGGCTCGGAGGAGCGCTCCGACGCAGACACGGAGGGAAGCGGTTTGTCCATGAAGATCTCATCATCGCTGTCACCCTCGACGGATCCCTCGTCCTCGAACAGCTTGCTGAAGGTCTCCGCGTTCGCGCCCTCGTAGCCACCCGCCTCGGGGGTGGGCGCCTTGGTACGCGCCTTCTCATTGCGCGAGGCAGCAGCGAGAGCCTCGTCTGCCGCCTTGGCCTTGAGGATTGAGGGCGACTCACGGCCCTCGCGGTCCCGCCGCTCACGCGCCTCGATCTCTAGCTCGAAGCCGAGCTTCTTGTTCCGCTGGAACATGGCCATGCGCTTGGGGCACTTGGACCAGCCGTCGGCAAGGCAGGGGAAGCGCCTGATCACCTCGGCGTAGTCCAGCGGGCCACCGGCACGCTGCTCGAGCGGCTTGAGCTTCATGGAGGCGGCCTGCTGTTCACGGAAGCCACCATGGCCAGGAAAGTACGAGTCGAGCCTGGACTCGGCCTTCTGCTCGTCGAGCTTGTTGATGGCAATGACACAGGCATCGAGCTGGTTCTGGATGGTGTACACGGGCGGGTTCAGCTTCAGCAGCTCCTTCGCCTCCGTGTCGGTGATGGTGCCGACATCCTCCTTGTGCCGCAGGTCACTGATCCGCTCCTCCCGGTCCTGCTTTGTCATCACAGTCATGCCGCCACCAACACCACCGCCGCCACCACCGCCGCCACCACCGCCGCCACCGCCGCCGCCACCGCCGCCGCCCTTGCCCTTCTTCTGCTTCTTGTTCGCCGCAATCTTGAACATGGGCTTGAGGTCCCGCGGAAGCTTGGTGTCGGTGCCCTTGGTCTGGCCGAGGGCCAGGTAGTACTTGGACCGGATCTCAAGCGCCTTGCGCAGAGTGTCGCAGCCAAGCGGCCGGTGCCGCCACGCCTCCTCCATCATCTGGGAGTAGGTGAGCTTCTCACTCAGGACCAGGCGCTCATAGGCCACCTTGCTCCGCCGGATGTTGCTCGAGTTGGTGTTCCACTCGCCGCACAGCTGGATGAAGTGGAAGCCATCGGCCGCGATGTTACCGATGGTGTGGATGGTGTCCCTGGACGCTCCAAGATCTTTGGCGGCCTTCTTCTGGTCCTCTTCAATGTCCTTCTTCTTCTCCGCATCGGACTGGACCAGGAAGGCTCGCTTCTCCTTGAGCGACATGCTCTGGAGCTTTGCCTTCTCCTTCAGGAGCTCCTGCTTGTCGAAGTTGTCGATCTGGTCCAGACGGCTCATGACCGCAGAAGGGGCAGCGGCGACGGCAGTCATCGATTCAAGAAAGCCTAGGAACGCGGACACGCGTGAGATACAGAAAAGTCAGACGATGCCCCGTCCTCTCTCAATAAAAGCCAGGGACAGCGGAGATGCACTGCAGGGCAAGGGGAGTGCTGGCCCCTCTCGGCCCCACAAAAAATCATACAGCGTGGCGCACCTGGTGGCCTCTTCTACTAATGGCTATGCCAGGCCACGTCCCGAGGGAGGCGAAGGGGAGTGCTGAGCCGTTACACCAGCCCTGGACCCCCCCCCCAGCACACCCCGCCAGGTGGCAGGGGCCGCCATTGGACGGCCCTACTAGGGAGAAGGGACCACGGCACTCCATTAGCACGCTCGTTCCCCCGCCGCACTCCTGAACTTACATGGCGCGCACGAAGTCCGCAACCTCCCGGCGCACCTCCAAGCCCGCTGCGAGCAAGGGCATTAAGAAGAAGACTTCCTTCGAGACCTACGTGGAGGGCGCAACCCCGTTCATCAGCGACTCCGACGCCATGCGCATAGTGCAGCGTGGTCTGGCCGTGGCCGAAGCCGTGGCCCTGTGCCGAATCTTCAAGTGCACAGTGGCCGAACTCGTCGGCATGTACAAGTGCCGTAAGTCGCGCGTCCCCTCCGCCATCGAGGCGGGGCGGCAGTACGTCTCGACGCGTGGCTTGCCGCGCTTCCGTGGCCGGGGCGGCGTCGTCTCGTCTGTCAAGCCCAAGAAACAGAAGGCGCGGAAGCCACCGGCGCGCAAGTCCTCGTCAGCCAAGCGCAAGAACAAGCGGCTCCCACCGAATGGCGGGGGCAACGAGGACGTCACCATCCTTTGGATAGGCGACGTGCTCGACTCGTGGGTCCCGTACACCTCGGACGTCGAGGTGGGCCAGACGGTACTCGTGCAGGCCAAGAACGCTGCCGAGCAGGCGGGCACCTCCTTGACGAAGGCGGTAAAGGTGACCGACATGTACCAGCACAAGGTGGTGCTCGGTGGCAAGGGAGCGCACACGCTGGCCGACAAATGGTCGGTCGTCGGCAGTCTGCTCGACCCCCTCTGGGTTGACGCCCAGCTCCTCGCCAAGGGCGTGCTCGTGCGTTTCTACGCCGAGCACGTGCAGAGCGTGCAAAAGTGAGCGGGGTCGGAGGCACAGCACTCCCCTCGAGTAGCTTCGCAGTCCGAACGGGGGTGTCCAAAATTAGGGGGACGTTGCAGCCTGCGTGCCTAAACGTATGTCGACCGGTGCCGTCGGTACCATTGTGATTGGGCGCTACGGGTTTCGTGGCGCGAAAAAGGAGCTTCCCGCCTCTGTGGAGATCAAGGTGGTGAACTGCAAGAAGATTGGCGATGACCGCAAGGTGCCCAACCTGCGGCAGCTGAAGCTCGCCGAGATCGTGGTGGGCATGCGCAAACTGTACGCCAAGAAGTTTGACGCGGCTGTTAAGGAGGTGGTAGCCGAGGTTCGGGAGGGGCGCACCGTCTGCTGTGCGTGCATGATGGGGAAGAACCGGTCGCAGGCGGTGGCGTTGGTGGCGCAGTTGGAGCTGGCGGCAGAGGGCAAGAGCGTGGAGGTGGTGTACCTGGGGGACCTGCGCGCGACCCCGTGAGTAGGATGTACACGTGTACATGTAAGAATGTAATATCTTGTAACGGCTCAGCACTCCCCTCCGGACGCTACGAATTCTGAGATAGCTATCCTATGATTGAGAGAGCAATCGGTACGGCAGATAAGGCTGTGTCAAAACATTGCTTCTTTTTTGCCCCCCCCCTCCCCTGCATATTCCTCGCTAACTTGCTGTCTACTCCCGTGCCTATTTTTCGTGTACAGACCCTGTGCCCGCACTCCTAGAGTTATGTCCGCGCCTGCGTCCAAGTCCATGTTCAAGAAGGAGAAGAATTTGGCTTCCGACGGCCACGCCTCCACGCGAGAAGCCGATGACAAGGCCATGCGCTACGTCAAGATCCTTCAGAAGGGTGCCAACGGCACGCCAGGCATCCTGGCAGAAACCGACCCGCACGGCGACCCCCTCATCCCGTTCATGCACCAGCGTCAAGCGGTCAAGAAAGCGGCGGAGCAGCACAGGCAGTTTATGCTGCTCGCGCACGACGCCGGCACCGGCAAGACCGCCACCTTCTTTCAGCTGTTCGCCGCCATGGAGCTGCTCGTCTCTGGCGGCGCGCGCTGCATCGTCACCGTTCCGCCGTCCACCCTGCCCCAGTGGCAAGAGACGGCGGACAACTGGCTCAACCTTAAGCACAAAGAGCACGTAATCGTCGTAACCAACAAGGCACGGGACATCGACTCGCTCACGCTCAAGCGCGTGCGCGTGCTCGTCATCTCGCGCCACCTCCTTGCCGCACTGTACAAGCAGTGCTGGGAGTACAAGCAGAAGTATGAGCAGACCGAGCGGGGCCACTGGGTCGGCAAGTGGGTGCGCAAGGAGGGAGTGCCGCTGCACCCGTTCTGGGAGGAGAAGTGGGACTTGCTCGGCGTGGACGAAGCGTACGTTGCTATGTTATCGAACCCTCCCTACTCCCACACCACTCCCCATGGCCACAATGCGCTCACACGAATCAACGCCCCTTTGGCAGGCACTTCATGCGGAATCCCGACACCGAGTGGTGCGTGTCCCACAACCAGCTCTCGTGCGGCATGTCGGCGGGTGGCGGCAAGTGGATTGGCAGCTGCCGTAAGCGCATCGCGCTGACCGCCACCCCCGTGTTCAACAAGCCACTCGACATGGTGGGCCTGTGCAAGGCCATCGGCACCACCGTTGAGTTCCAGGACAAGAAATTCTGGTCGCTTGACAAGCAGTGCAAGACCATCAACCCGCACACCGTGAAGCTGTTCCAGAAGCACACGGACCGTGTCAAGGACGACATCCTCGATCTCCCAGAGATCCACCAGGAGACGCTGGATTTCGAGCCGCGTCTGACCCAGGAGGACGCCGTCCTGTACAACACGCACCAGCAGTCCGCCAAGCGACTGCGTATGCGCATGGAGCGTGCCGGCCGGGTCGCTTCCCAGGACCTGCAGAAGCTGATGCTGCTCCTGCAGCGCATGCAGCAGCTGCTCGTGTCGCCGCGCCTGGCCCAGATGGGTGCCGAGCACTTCAAAAAGAATCCCATCGAGGTGACCAACGCGGCCAAGCGTGAGACGGGCGCGCTCAGCTCGCTGCACGATCAGCTCATCAAGCTCCAGTCGGAGGGCCATGCGCGCGTCATGATTGCGGCATGCCACGTCACAATCATGCACATCGCCAAGGCGTACCTGCAGCGCAAGGGCGCCGCCGACTCGTCCAAGTCCGTCGGCGAGATTTTCATCTACGACGGCACCCTGTCGCTTAAGCAGCGGCAGGAGCAGCGGCAGCACTTCCTGCACAGCCAGCGCTCGGTGCTGTTCCTCAGCATCGGCGCGGGTGGCACCGGCCTGCACCTTGTGCCGACGCGGCCCGACACACCCAAGTGGGGCTTCTGCCGCTCGGTCATCTTTTGGGGCAGCCGGCCCTTCTCGCCGATGCAGGTGTGGCAGACGCTCAAGCGCATCCACCGCATCGGCCAGAAGTACGAGGTGTTCGTCTACCACCTCATCGCGCATGGGTCGGTGGACCATGCGATTAACCTCGTGCACGAGGACAAGGCTGGTCTCGCCAATGCAATCGTCGACGACGACTGGACCAACTGCGACGAGACCGGTGGCGAGTGGCGCCAGAAGGGCCGCATCGTGGACATGTGCCTGCCCATGCTGACCGACGGCACATTTGCACCGGACGACCCGCTCGCCCAGGCCGCCCCCATCGCCCAGGCGCGGGCGCACTCGCCCGTGCTTGGTGAGTCGCAGGGCGGCCCTGCGCCGCCCCTCTCCAGCCCCTTTTTCAACCAGCCTGGCGCGGCTGGTCCGTCGGGCCTGGGCAGCGCGGCGTCGGCGCAGCCGCTCCGGCAGTCCCAGCCGCCTCAGCCCCCCTCGGCCCTCGGCAAGCGGAAGGCGGAGGTGGCGGCGCCCATGCAGCCGCCCATGAAGATGACCGGCTACATGGACGCCAGTGCGCTGGCGCGCCAGCAGGCGGAGCAGCAGCGGCGTGCGCTTGAGCGTGTGCGGGCGCGTGCCGTTCCCCTCCCCCAGCCGGCGCCGGTCAACTTCGGACCGGCCACCATGCACGCCAATGGCGCGTCGGCCCTTGCCGCGCAGGCCTCCATGATGCAGGGGGTGATCAAGCTGGACATGTGAGTAGAGGGTCGCTGTGGCGGTTGGTCGTGGTTGGTCGTGCGCGGTGTGCGCGGTGTGTAGGGGCGGTAAAGGAGTGGAAGCGTGAACTCCGGTAGCCAACGAGGCGAGCACAGGAGTGAGTGGAGAGACGGACCCAATGTACATGTAAGTTTTAACAGCCGTAACTACAAGTTCCTTGTTACGAATCGCTAGGGTCTAATAGTAAGGCAGGGAGGATCCTGCACGGTCAGTAACGCTCCAAGGGCATGCCCGCGCGACTGGACCCAAAGGCCAACGACCGTTGTATTCCGGACCAGGCGCTGGCCCAGTTCATGCACGAGAACTCTCGTGCTGGTCACTGGCAACCGGAGCTTCCCGAGCCGACTGTGAACCATGGCTCACCGCCCATGCGGCGGCCACGTCAGAGGACCGGGTGCATTCCGGTGCACATGCCGGTCTTGATGGCAAGAGAGGACTCCTTTGAAGGCCAGGCTCAGCTCGTCCCCAGCGCAACCACCAACGTCCTCATGAACGATGCCGCGCTTCGTGCCGCCTTTGGCCCTTCCCCAATATTCGGAGCGGTTGCGACGGGGGCCGCACATGCACCCGCCAGGCCGACCATGCCAAGTCCCATGCACCAAACCTCTGATGAAATCGTGGCCGACCTCGAAGCCCTGAAGGTGTCGTGGCTGAACAACAACTCCCTTAACATCGAGGATCTTCTCAAGCAGGTGCCATCCGACTACATGCCGGCACCACCTCCAACGACTCCGATTGCATCTCCCGCGCCGTCTCCACCGTTTGACTCCTCTCCCTGGTCCAAGCTGCTCTCCCCCTACACGTGGGGGCCCACCCCCTCGGAGGCCTACTCGGAGGCCTAGCTCCACGCATGCATTAGCTGTTACGCAATCTCAAAGTTGCGGACCTCGCAGATTTGTTCGGACCTCGACGGTTTCCACTTAGATGGCATCTCGAAATCGGGCTAGATGGCAGGCCGCGGCCGCAAGTTGCTTTTTGTTTCCTTTTTGTTTCCATGGAAACTAAGTGGAAGTTAAGTGAACGATTCCTGGAAATGGGGCTCGACAGGCAGCAAGCTTTCGGAGCGTCAGGGTGCGAAAGAGCCTGGTGGCGCTCCCGGGAGCGCCTCGAGGTACCGGCGGGGTCCCGAGGGTGGAGGGCTCTGGGGGGGTCCATAGAAATGTGGAATCTAAATGGAAACTAATTGGAAAATAAAAGGAAACAAAAAGCAACTTGCGGCCGGAGCCTGCCATCTAGCCGGATTCCAGGATGCCATCTAAGTGGAAACTGTCGAGGTCCGAACAAATCTGCGAGGTCCGCAACTTTGAGATTGCGTAACGGACGTTGTGCATGCATTCATCCTATTTGGGTAAGTTTGTCAGCACACCCCTTCATCTGCAATTGGGCCTCGGTAGACGTCTCCATCAGTGAATAGGGAAGCAAAAGCAGCCAGAGCCGACTCCTTCGAGTCCCGCCCACCGTGCCGCACCCCTGGACTTCCACGCACCATGGCCTCTGGTATCGTCCAGCAGATGCAGAGTATGGCCCTCGTGTCTGGCCAACCCTGCTGCTCAAGTCCTCCAAACTCGCCTTCTGAGGCGGACCTTTCCCGGCTGCCGACTCCTCCACCCGCCGACCTTTCTATCGCGGATCTCAGCATAGACCAGAAGCGCGCGGCTATCATCCATGTCTTGTCCGGGGGGGTCGACAGCTGGGGGCTGTGGGGTGCGAACACCGTGTTACGACAGACGTCCATGACGCTGGTCGACTGAGCGGGTGAGCGGGTGAGCGGGTGTGCGGGCGCATGCGGGTGTGTGCGGTGGGTATGGAAACTAAAAGCAAGTTAAGTGAACGATTCCTGGAAACACACTGGGGACCGCGGTCTCCCGCGGCTTCACGAGGGTCGCCTGGGCCAATATGCCTCTGGCCATCAACGCGATACGGGGTGAAGGGTAACGCATAAATCACTCGCTAACGCCTCGCGCGCACCTAGACTAAACTTCCAACCACACGACGCACCGACGCGATGAGCAAGGCGCCCCGTTCTCCGAGCGCACCGCCCGACGAGTCGGAGCACGACGATGCACCCGACGCTGACTCGAGCGGGGAGGCGGACGAGTCGCTGGAGGTGCCGGCCGCGGAGGACCCGTCGCCCGACGCTGACGGCAGCGCGGGCCCCATGGCGAACCGCAAGTTCTGGCTCGCCTATGGCAAGGACATTTTCGACCTTCCGCGTGACGAAGTGGTATTCGATCTGGGCCACCCGATTGTCGTTGCGTCGGGTGAGGCGGCGGGTGAGATCGTCGACTCCAAGTCGTTCAAGACGTGGTCCGAGGCCGGTGTCAAGAAGTCGCTCAACACGCGCAACATTATCAAGATCCGTGCCAGGTTCGCCAACGGCACGACCAAGGTCGGCTTCTATGTCACGTTCCAGATCCAGGGCAAGGATACGAACGACCCGCTGGTGCTCCACAGCGTGCACAAAACCATCGCCAAGAAGCTCTACGACAAGTGGAAGGCGGAGTGGTCGGATGTCAAGAAGGAGAAGTTCGCCGAGCTGCTGGCGGACGAGCCCTCGGAGGAGGCGCAGATCAACCCGGAACGCGCGGGGTGGGACCGCGTCGCCCGCCCGGACAACATGGTGTACAAGCGCCCCAAGAAGGATAAGAAGGCACCGGAGACGGCCGCGCCCCCGGCCAAGAAGGCCAAGGTGGCCGCGCTGAAGCCGGCGCCCGAAGCGGACGACGACGACCAATCGTCGGCTGCGCAGTCCATGGCGCTCGTGGTGGCCCCGCAGCCGCCGCCCGTTTACGACGGTGCCAGCAGCTTTGGACCCACCATCTACACGGACCACCCCGACACGATCAAGCTCCCGGTCGCGCTCTACGAGAAGATGGCGGCGGCGTATTATTCGCAGCTCGCCGCGCAGCACTCGCGCTAGATATGCTCTCGTGCGTGAATGGTGAATGAGGGCGCAAGAATGCTGGACCTTGATGTGGTGGGTGGGACGCACGTGTTTGGACCGTTGGCTGTGCTGAGCGCAATGTTTCTGAGCCTGGTATCGTCGGCAGTGTGGAGTCGTAACGTAGGAGAGACCTCCTGTGGGTGGCGGACGGACTATTCCCCGGATGGTCGTGCGTTCGGTATTTGGGCCTTAATCTATACATCCACTCTTGGAGTTTGCATTGCACAGCTGACAAGCCTCGTCCCCGTGTTTGACTGGTGGGCACACTTCTTCTGGGGGTTGACGTGGGTCTTCTGTGCGCTGTGGGTGCCATTGTTCGATGCGGAGTACCCCGGCGCGCTGCGGGCGGCGATGCTGCAGATCCTTTCTGCGGCGGCCTGTGCAACGGTTGCCGTCTGGAGGGCGGGCATGTGGCTGGGCGAGGAGCGGACGGGAACGGTCAACCTGGGCTGGCCGCTGACCATCTTGGCGGGCTGGCTGCTGACAGCGTCGTCCATCAACGTGGGCATCGCATGGAAGGCGAGCCAGCCCAACGCGACCAAGGTCTGTGTGACCGTGCCACCGCAGCGGCCTGGGGAATCCGCCCGCGATTACCGCACCCGTCGGAGGGTGTTGTACCGCGAAGCCTACGCCAAGGCGCCGGTGGTCGTGTCGTTCGTGCCGGTGGTCCTGGCAGCGGCCATAGGCGGGCTGGCGGTGCTGGTACGGGACCCGTTGCTGACCGTGCCGGTCGCATGGGCGGTGGTAAACCTGAAGGCGTTTCCTTGTTGTGAGTATCTCGTCGCGGTGTTACTGTGCGGGTGTGGGAGTGCGGGGGCTGTGGTGCGGATCTTCATGATGTAAGCTTTTCACACTCTCTCTCCGCTTCTAGGTCCTTTGGCACAGACCGCAGATTACATACAAGCAACGCTACAGTCACTAGCAGGGTCGCCCATAGGATCCGCTCACCAATGCGCTCGCCTAGCTCCTGGTAGTCTGTACGGTACTCAGTCCGATTCCTCATCCGAGGAGGAGATCTCCACCGCTGCTTCCGCTGGCAGCTCCTCGTCCCGCTTCCGCTTCTTCTCCCGGTCCGCCAACACCTGCTCCTTGATACCCTGACGCGCGTACGCGGCAAGCAGCTTCTCGTCGGGTATCTTGTGGGAAATGCAGACACCCTTTAGCGCAGACACCGCCTTGGCGTAGTAGTCACGCCGCCCGCGCACGTCTTTGAGCTTGTCGCGCTCTTCGTCAATCTTGACTGTGGCGGCGTCTAGCTGCATCTCGTAGCCATCTACCTGCGTCTGGAGCTCCTGCACGCTGCCAATGTGCCCACGCACGCGCTCAAGGATGCCATCGAGGCGGTCGCCTCCATCCCACCCCACCCCGGGGTTGCTGGGGGGCTCCGGTTTTCTGGCCACGTTGGCCAACGCCTGCGCGCGCTTGCAAAGCTCTGTGTACTGGCCCTCGGAGAGCACGTCTTGAACGTCCCAGAGCACCTCGGAGAACTCGCGCAGTGCAGCCGAAACTTCAGTCGAGGCGTGCGGGGCCGGCGCCACCGGCACAGCTGCGGGCTCCGCCATTCTGACCGCTATCAGTTTGATCACTGAAGTTCAATATTGGCATGGCGCCACGGAGTTCATGACCGTTGGAATGGGAGTGGGAGGAGGCAGTGTTGTAACCTTGCTCGCCGCAAGCGGCTGGCTCGGCTCAACCCCACCGCCAAGGCAGCCAGTGGTGCCTGCCACCAAGGATGGAGCAGTGTTCCAGCACTGGGCGATGGACGACAATTCGCTATGGTCAGAAGGCTCTGTCGTCGAACCCAATTGCAGTTGGTGGAATGGAAGCGTGGTCTACACATCAGACCTGTGCAGCCACTTCTCTCTCAGTAGAATGGCTACCAACAGCGCCGACCGCGCCATCGACCGCGCGAACCGCTGCGCCGCCTTCTACGAGACCGAATGCGTCATCTCCCCTGAGATAGGGGTCAGCATACCAGCGGCGTTCGTGTATGACAAGACAGAGGGGACGACCATGCGAATGCTCATCGCCCCTCGCATCATTTCTTCGCCCAAGGTGGGGGGAGACACCGTGGGCGACGGCTGGGCAAACATGGACGTGCGCGCAATCCGCGTGCAAGACCCCGAGGAAAAGACCAACGGACGGGTCACAGAATTCAATCACACCATCAAGGTCGAGTACCTTCCAGGAGGGTCCCGAGCGCCTGTGAGCGAGACGCTGACCGGGAGCGACGCCTACTGCGTGCAGCTCCTACGGGCGGCGTTTGTAGAGGATTGCTGGAAGCAGCTGGACTGATGCCAAGCAATATACAGGGTCCGACGTGGGTGTAGTAACGGCAATGTCCAACACAAGCAGTACGGGCCTGACGCCGGGTGTCGTCGCTGGCATCGTGCTGGGCTCGCTTGCGGGGGTCGCGTTGCTAGGAGCGATGGCGTGGTTTTGTATGTTCCGGGAGGTCCGTAGCGACCTGGGCGGCAGCATGCGTGTGAGCAGAAAAGGCTTTCAATCGCTTCCGACCGAAGACGGACTGGGGCCTTACGCCCAAGGGGTCCAGTTACAGTCGGAGCCAATGCCTCGTTTAAACCTAAGACTTTAAGGCTACCGGTAAACTCAACAACTCAACAACTCAACAACTCAACTCCGATACGTGGTCGTAAGCAGCAGTGCTGCCAAGCAGAGACCCTCAAACCCTGCATGTTTCATCTGTACCTGCGGAGCGCCGTGTTTGTCAACTGTGTAGATCATCCATTCGTTGCGGTGAGGCACGAATGCCATGCGCGCAGTGCCAGAGGGGGGCGCGGTTGTCTCAAGAAACGGGAGCTGCACTCGTCCCTTAAATGCCTCACTCTTGCGAATGATGTCGGTGGATCCACCTCGGCCGGCTAAAAGAATGCACAGTCCAGCTAGCAGCGCGCCAATCTTGTGCATCTCGTCGATGTCGTTCGTCCACGTCCACTCCGCGCCGCGCATCGCGGTCTCGTGGGCGTCTCCAAGCAGCTTTGTGAAGTGCTCCGTCGCAACTATGTTGGCTTCGCGACTCAAGAGCGGCACCTTCCTGACCCCCACCACGTAATGTGGAAGTGTGAAGCTCAATATCATGTCGCGCAGGACCTGCGAGGGGAAGCACGGGACAAAAGCCGGTTAGTGTAAGCAAGTCAGCACACCTCTTTGAGTGGTAGTGAGCGTACCTGCTGCCCGGCCTCCGACTCGGCCGAGTCCACAATCGCAGCTAAGTTATTCCTCTGCAGCGTCTCGTTGGCGTCCTGAAGGAAGTTCATCGTGCTCAGGGTGAGGAAGGAGCTGTGCTCCTCACGCCCTGGCTTCTGTGCTTCGAGCATGTTGTACATCAGCGTAAGAGCAGAGCAACGGAAGAAGGTGCTGGCCAGCTCGCCCACCCCTGCCAGCGTGCCCTGCTTTTGCAGCCGTGGTGCCTCCCACACACAGGCGCGACACACCGAGTCTGGCGTCAATCTCAGCGCTTCGTCCCACTGCCCGTGGGGGTCTTCCTTCTCCAGCTGCTCGATCACCTGCTGCAGCGACTGCTTTCCCCACTGTTGCAACGTCGTCTGCTCATGGCGCATCGGCACTGGGCGCGGCGGGGCGTCCGCCGCCTCCGGCGACTCGCCTCCCGTGGCGCCGGTGGGGTGAGAGGGCCCGGGCACCCCTTCCTCCGTCGGCCCACCCGCCTCAGACGGCGGATATTGCTGCAGCGACGGCGACATTGACACGCCACCGCCAATGGGCGGCGGTGTCTGGTCGCGTGCGCGCACGTCGCACAGGACCTGAAGCATGAACAACAACGCAAGCGTCACGTTAAGGTCCGATGCCTCGTCGCCTTCCGAGCCCGTCAGGGTGCGCCGGTGAACCGAGACTCCAGCGTAGAGCAGCATCAGCCGCACATCGCGGTCGGCATCGCTTGCCAGCTGCAGCAGCAAGTCCCGCAGCTCCACCATGCTATTCACGGCGGAGCGGTGAGCCTTCACGGGCAACTCCATGCCATCAAAGTGGCAGATCTTACAGTGTATGCGTTCGGCCAGGCTCAAAATGCGCTGGCTTGTTGTGCGTTGCCGTTTATTGGGCTGGTATGAACGCGCGGAGCTCTCCAACGAACTGTCGTCCTCTTCCTCTTCCTCTTCCTCCCCTTCCTCCCCAGACTTTGAAGACGAACCAAACAACTCGGCCATGGTCTCCCCACACTACCTCCGCTCCTCCCCTAACTACGCGCAGGCTAGCGGGAAACGCGTCAAAGCATCTCGCAGAGGAACCGCACACGTGGCTTGCGGATCCAGACCGTCGACTGACCATGCTCGGTCGTCGGCTCCCTTACAGAAGGGCAAGCACCGGTGCGATTCCCCGGCTCTCCGAAAAAGTAGGTCTCGATCTGGTCCACCATCTCCTCCTCTATGCGGTCTGCCGCCGTGTTGACCCGGTAATCCCACGCGTCCCAAAGCACGGTGTCGGGCTGGATGCCAGGGGCCACGTCGTCAAGGTCGACATCGTCGTCCATGTAGCCGACTTCATCCCGCGAAGGGATGCACTCTTCGTGGGCCGTCCGGTCGAGGATTTCGTGGTAGCTGTCCAGCATCCACTGGTAAGTGTCCTGGTCGTTCTCGCGCACCTTGTACTCCACCATCCCGTCGCTTGACTGAACCCCGTTGGCGTCGTCGACCGACGTGTGCCCACTGCTGGACTGTCTGAAGTCATCGAGCAACGCGGCCTGGATCTGGTGGGGCAGGCTTCCAACGGTGCGCACCTCCTTGTGCCAGACCTGCTCGTTCTGCAGCGATTGGTCTTCGCTGTCCCACGGCCAGAGGGTGACGATCTCGACGTGGTCGGACGCGCAAAGGCAGGGGATGTGCCTTGCCCGCTTGACCAGGGCCTCCGTGAGGCTCAAACGCAGCTTGGCATCGGACAGGCAGAGTTCAACGAACTCGGCGGTGCGCTCAGTGGATAGACTGGGGATGATGCGCCCGATGGCCAGTGACCAAAGCGGGTCCACTTTGATTTCTGTAAGCTTCTTCTTCTTCGCACGACGGTCTAGGCGCGCGGGCTTTCGATCCATTCCCGCTAGGTGTGAGACGTAAGGTGGAGTGGTTCATATCGACTCCCAGTGATGCCACAACGATTTGTGGAGGTCGCCGACCCCATCGGAGCCGCGCGCAAGTCAGACCCGCTGTCCTACCTTCCAAATCTGACGCTCCGCGCCGACGGATGGCTTAGCTCCTGGACAAACCTTTCCGGCTCTACCTTTACCAACGCTTCACGTGTAGGCGATGCCTTCCTACACGCGCGTGCTCCGAGCGGTGTCGCAAAATACTTGCTGCTGGGTGCGGTTCTGCTGGTGGTGATGCGGTATGTCCTCGTGCGCATGGCCACGCGCCGGGCGTTGGCAGAGTACGGGCACGCACACACGGAGTAGGGGGTGTACAATTAAGACTCTGTTAACAGTTGACTGAGCTGACCCATTAGGTTGATGGCCTTCTCCGCCACCTCTGGTCTCAGTTTGGGCTCTGCACCCGCGGAGCCTGCTCGTACACCACGCTCGTATTGGTCCTTGCCAAAGGCGTTGATAGAGTCGCGCACCCACGCGGCTACCCTCCGCGGGTCGTCTCGAAACGTAAAAAGGGGCGACCGGTGTGACGTACACGCCGTAATAGCCTTTAGCAAGTCGTTGAGTGTGTCCTCCTCGGACTGGAACGGGAATGGGTCCCCTCTGGGCTTCTTGAGAAGCTCGCTGCTGGCAAGCTCCGCCTGCCGACCGCGCTTGTTTGCCCTCCACACCGTTGCGTCTGCCGCATGCACTGCAGCCTCGAAGTCTGTTTCAGTCCAGGGCGACGGGAACTGGGGTGGCATGTCTTCAACAAGGTTCCGCCACCGAGCAGCGGTTGGTTAGCGGGTTTGCAGACGCGCTAGGCCGGGGGACCCCCTTCCGCACTCCTGGACACGGAGCGATGTCGCACCGAAACGCCGAACCAGAGACTGTAGCGTTGGCGGTCTTGGATGTGTGTGAGCGCGCCGTCCGCGACTGCTCGCCCCAATACAACGACAAGTCCAACACAGACGCGCAGTTCATGAAGCGCTCGATTGAAGGCATCAAGTCGCGCATCCGCATGCTGAAGGGACAGGCCGCGGCGCTCTGGCGCCCTGACTTTACACGCATGCTTGAGCAGTGCCATTCGATTGCAGTAGAGTCCATCGACTACAACGAGAAGGAAGCCGTGCGCACGGAGAAGATGAAGTGCATGGCCTGTGGCCGGTGGGAGCGGTGCTGCAAGTACGCACTCAGCTGCGCAGGGCCCTTCAACCATGAGGGCTTCAACGGCCTGGGTGTGGAGCGCCTGGACAAGGCGTTCAGTGACTTTTACAAGGGCTATAGTGGCACGGCAGAGGGGGTAACGGAGCCGGGGTCCCGTCAGCTGCTTGCCCAGGACATGGGCGAGTTCACCATCGGCTCCACCTGCCTCCGCAAGGCCGAGCTGTACTACCTCGTCAATACCCTACTCATGGAATGCTGCTATGAGGCGTACCATACCTTTCTCGACCAGCGAACAGAGACCCCCGCAGACAACAAGCGTTGGTTCTACGCCACCGCGGACAACGTCGACGTCTTCACCAAGAAGCTCGAAGATCTGGAGCTCGCGATTGCGGACGAGAAGCGTGCCGTGCCCAACTGGGGCGCTGACGAGGTCCTCTGGGAAAATATCGAAAAGGCGCGTTACAACGCTGCTGACGGCGACGAGGAGGGGCGGTTGGATCTGCTGCGTAAGCGCGCCGAGCAGACTCTGAGGCGGATGTCCACCGAGTGGGAAGAGGAGTCAGAGGACGGGGATGAGGAGGAGGAGGAGGAGGACGACGCTGTTCAACTCAGCGAGCAGGAAAGCGAGGAGGACGACGACCGTGGCCAACCCGCTCGTTGTCAGGGGAGTACGAGCCGCCGCAAGTCGCGGGCGGTGCTGGACAGCGAGGACGAGGGGGAGAACCACGAGCCTCCCATCCCCTGCGAGGCAGCACCCAAGAACCGTCGGAAGAGACCGCCATCAGTAGAACCAGCGCGCAAGTCGCGGCGTCAACAGAAGCTCTCACCGGAGCTCGAGTCAGCATGTGTGAGCGGACCGCACGAAGAGGGCACCGAGCAGGAGGAAGAGGAGAAGGAGGAGGAAGAGAATGAGCCCGAGGAGGAGGCCGCGCAGGGGGGAGAGGCGACGCTGCGCGGATGCGAGTACGAGATGGCCAGGCGCTCGCGGGCGCCCCCGCCCAATGCGTTCCACATGGCCCAGGAGCAGCGTGCTCCTGGAGGCCGTCTACCCGCACGCCGGCGCTGCTTGTTTAATCTCGGGACTCTACAGCTGCGGCTCATCCGCGAAGGACGCGACAGCGACTCGGCGATTTGCACCACTGCCATGTTCACCATCCAGGAGCTCCTCGCTAAGATCGATGAACTTTCGCATACTGTCGAATAGTAAGAGTGGTGGGATAAGGCGGTGTGAGACAGAGAGAGGGGTGAGAGCAACGATGTCCGTGGAAGTGTTGTCAGTCGGAGAGACGGGTTCACCCGGTTCGAGGGAGCGGTCGGTAAGGGGGTTGACAAGCAGCTTGTACAGCATGTTTCTGTCAGACTCCGAACCAAGCGCAACCACGCTGCCACCACCGATGCTGCCCAGCCCCCTTGTGCCGAGTGCCGCCCCGCACGCCTTGACCGGTCCGCATGCACCCGCGTCCATCGGCTGTTCCATGAGCGGTGTCACCAAGACCGTCATCGTGTATGCGGGGATCAACGGCCAGTTCTTGAGGCTTAAGACTGCGATGGAGCGCACCAAGGGCCTTGCGGACCTGGCTCGCGAGCGGGGCAACGTCGTGCACTACGCCTTTCTCGGTGGTGTGCTGCCACCTCCCGGGTCGGTCGACTTCTCTGTCGCCGAGTGGCTGATGGGAGTCAAGCGCGGGTCCAAGGAATACAACATCGACGGGGCCAACATGCACTTTGTGGTGGGCCCACGCGAGATGCAAGCACTCAGCACGGTGGCCGGTGACCAGGCTCCCGAAGCCGTGCGCGAGTACTTTAAACTTTCCAAGTTTGTCGAATGCTTGGGGCCGGAGTCAATGGACGACGCCGGCACCGGTGGCCTGTGGCTGAAGTGCACCAGCACGCAAGGCGGTACGATCGTGGGGAAGCTTCCGGGCATTGGGGTTGTGGGTGTCGATGGGCCGCGCGCCGAATGGATCGATGCGCCCACAAAACTGGCGGCCATTGCATGGAAGGACGAGCTCAACAAGCGATGGCAGGCGGCTGCGGCCGACCCCAAGACGCTGCGCGACGAGCGTCCAGACAAGTGGCAGTTCTGGATGACGCTGGGGGTTCAGAGCGCCCTTGACGAGGAGCTGCTGCCCGCCGAAGGCCTGGACACGGAGTACTGCAAGTCCATGGCGGTGTTCAGTCGGCAGACCGCAGCGTTTGGTAGCATCCGCCGGACCCTGCGCGTCGACAAGAAGTCGATGATGCTTCTGCCCGAGCAGTGCTGGATGGACGTGGGGGTGGAAAGCGACAGTCTCTACTGGGCGGTGCAGACCTGGTGCCACGGCACCATGAAAGCCATGAATGCACACAAGCTGCCAATGCTGGACCGCGCTCCCAACATGTCGGAGCTTCAATACGACGTGAGCTGCACCCTCGGATCCCTTGTCCAGCATTCCGAGCGCGCCGACGCACTCACCCCACCTGAAAGGCCGTGGGCCAACTTTGGGGCCCTTCGCGGTCAGCTCGGTCCCTGTGTCTGCGGCGGGCGGGACGGACAGGAGGTACTGCGCACGATCCACTGGTCCGGCTCTGGCATGCCGGACGTGGTCATGCTGCTGCCGGAGGCGTACGTGCGATGGGTGCTTGCGGATTACTTCCAGGACCTGGTGGGGGTGCAGAACCTGGGCGCGCGCGCCGTGTCTGGATTCCTCGTGCTGCCGGACGAGCAGCTTGTGCCGATGCGCTTGCCCGACCTATCGGAGGCGGAGCAAGTCTACGCGGCACAGACGATGGGAGCTCGGCTGTGGCGCTTGCCCGACCGTCCAAAGGCAAGCCCTGAGGCCCTCGCTGAGATGACGGCGGCGCCTTCGGCGTGGAAGCAGCTGCTATCCTTCAAGGTGTCCGGGAAGGAGGCCCCGCCCGACCTGGTGCCGGGCCAGCGCCTCGACTCCACCTGCTGCGGACACATCTTCTACACCCACACGACGACGGCAGACCCGCTCTCCGGGTTGTTTGTAAGGTGGGTCTTTGCGCCCAGCGATTCACCAGAGGCGCGAGACATGCCAACGCTAGATTTGGCGAACGATCTGTATGAAAGAGTAGTGTGACGTAGTAGTGATAGATGATAAAATATGGCACACGTCCCACAGGCGTGAGTAGAGCGCGCCATGAGCAATTGGTCTTTTCAAACCCTGCGAAAGACCGAGGACACCGGTCTCGTGCCAGGAGGCAAAGAGGAGCCGGATGCGGGCGGTGCGCGTCGCTTGGGGGCACTCCGACTATCAAACAACCTCAAGTATGTGAGCATCTGTATCGGCGCAGCTGGACTCCTCCTTTCGATAGTGGGCATTGTGGTCGGTGTTGTGGTCGCGAACCAGAGCAGCGAGACCACCGTCACCGTCACGGGCAACGGCACCGTGGTAATTACCACGGCTAGTGCAGGCTTTACATTCCCGCCAAGCGCGCCCCCGCCTATGGAGGGGCTGCTATGCATCAAGGGCTACTGGCCGCTCACGTGGACCGAAAACGTGTCCAACACACTGAGCCCTATCAACAGCTCACACACACACGTGCTCGGCGGCGTGACCTACTACATGCCGAACGGGTGGACGGGTGCCGTCCACAACGGGAGCTGCCCCGACACCGCGCTGTTCCTGCAGCCCGCGCCGCCGCCGCCGCAGCCACCGAGCAACCCGTCGCCCACGCCTCCCAACCCGTCGCCAGAGCCATCGCCACCGCCTCCCTCGCCGGCACCGCCGGCTGCAAGCGTCAGCTGCATGCCCGCCAGCGTGCCGGTGGCCAACACCGGCAGCAGCTACACCATCAGCGGCAGCACAGCCGACCTGTACGTCGGCGCAAACCAGTACACCTTTACCGGTGTTCCAAGCGGTCACCCTATGCGGCTGGTGGCGCATGGCACGTATTCCAGTCCGTGTGCGCCTCAGCTTGTGAGCTATAGCAGCTCCGTGCTGGTCGGTGGCTACTACGGAACCTACTACTACTATGGAACAGTGGTGTACAACCTTGGCTCGTGTCCATCGCCGTCTGCGGTCGAATTTGTGTGTGGCTACCACGGTAGCATGAGTTCGGGGAAGCCGTGGCTGACTGTTAATAGTGGGTGTTAACTATACTTAAAACCCCAGTGTCACCGGTCCTGTGTATGACTCAGAAACCCGCAGGCAGCTCTCGATGCGCCTGCAAACACAGGCCAGGTCATTCTCGACCTCGCTCGTCGCGAAGGACATGGTCGGGTGCGACTCATTGCACTGCTCATGCCACTCTGAGTACCTCTCCTGGAACAGCTGCAGCGGCGTACGGCCCGCGTTGTCCCTCTTGGTCCAGATGCTGCCCGGCCCCGTAGAAGTCCGGCCGAGCATGATCAGCAACACATCGGAACATGTCTTCCAGCGCCGCATTCCGTGGCTAAGGCTACCACCATACGGTGCCGACCTCCAGAACCTCTTACGGAACAGAGCGTGCACGATGGTATTCCCACCCATCGTCCACCGCCACTGCTTCAGTGGGTGGGCAAGCAGCATGCGCAGTGTTGCTTTGGCCGTGGAAGCGGGTTGTAGTGTGGTTTGGAGGGCCCGTTCGCAAACCATGTGGAGCACCGAGTGCGTTAGGTTGCCGTTGCTGTTCACGTGCAGGCCGCTGTAGCCATCCGCCGTGACGACGGTCTCCAGGAGGCGCACTGGTTGGATCCCATGCCCATTGACTGCATCGTCGGTGGAAAGGAAGCAAACCACGAAGCAGTCGAGGGGCATGGTCCCATTGATGGTCCCAAAGACTCGCAAGTACGATTGGAAGCGTTCACCAACCATGACAACCGCGCAGTTGGGACCACACTCCTGCACCGTATTCTCTATCAGGGTGTTGACGCTCAGGGTGGCATGATGGTTTCCTGTCGCACTGTCGACCAAAAGGCGCATCCAATTCGTATGATTACACATTTGGGTGGAGCGCATCTCCCCGAGGGCGGCCGTCGCCAGACGCCGCATGAGGGGGTTCTGGAGGGACGAGTGCTCGGCGGCGTGGGCCATTCGCTTCCACACTTTCATGTCGTCGTTGGCCCGCTCCGAGTCCAACCAGTTGGCGGTGACTATCCCCTCCTTGTCTTCCCAGTACAGGGTGGCCATCTTGTGGAAGACTCCCCGCGCTGGGCGGTCCATCGGCTTGGACATGAAGCTTGCCCGCTTCTCGGTGTTGTCGAGGCCGAGCTTTGCAGCAGCAGCGGCGTAGACAGCGTTGCTGTATTGGATGTCTTTGCAGCAGCAGCTCCATGCCGCGAGGTTCGGTATTAGCTCTTCGCGTGGACCGTCGATGATCTGATACGCTACGCACTCAAAGACGTCTTGCACGTCGAGCACCCCCACCGGGCTCGGCGGATCCGCCGTTACACGGCGTGGTTTAGGCGTGCGGGCGCGAGGCATTGCGTCTTCTTCTCCCCTACCTATGACCCCACATCTTCATGTAGTGTAGCACTCGGAGGGGAGTGCTGGACCCAGTGCCTCGCTAGTATATGCCCATCGCTGGTCCGCCACGAGTGACAGAGCCGAGCACGGAACAATGCTTGCAGTCGACTCGCGCCCGCGCCCTCAGACTGCATTGCAGACCATCGGGGGTGTCCTAGGAAACGAGCAGCGCGTGCGCATCCCCGCGGGACCAGTGGACGTCCAGGACATCTTCTCGCTGGCGGGGCTTCCATGTCTGGGGCGCAAGCCCAAGGGGATGCCGTTTAGTGCGTGGATCGAGGACACGCTTGTGCGCTGCCGCGGCGTGTTGAGCGCCCTGCCGCGGAACGTCTGGCCCACCACCGCCGGAGAGGCGGACACAACGCTGGGACGCATCGTTGCGCTCGATGCGGCACGTGCCATCGGCCGGTCATGGTGGTGGCTGTGGCGCCTGCACGCCAGCGAGTACCAGCAGAAGACTGCCTACACGACAGACGACTGGACCTGCGTGTACCACACGGATGGCCTCGAGGCGTCGGAGAATTCGTGGCTGCCCGCAAACACCGACTACGACACACTGGTGCTTCAAGAGGGCTTTGACCGTATCACCCTTGCGGGGTTTGCGGTGACGGTGCGTTTCGTGCCCCCGCCAATCGGCGGTGTCAACGGCACGCTCGACAAGCTTCCGGCCCTCAATCAGCGCATGCTGCTCGAGCTCGAGGCCGCCGCCACTGGCTGCGGGCCCGCGGTGCTGGCAATGATGCTCGTGCACAGCAAGGACAAGTATACCCTGTACGAGGGCACTGGCGCGGCGGCGAAGCAGGACACGAGCTCTATCCCGGTGCTTCAAGGGGACCCGGGCCATGTAGTCGCGTGTGTCAGTGTGACACAAACCCACTCCTTTCGGCTGGGCGACCTGCTGACGGCCTACAACAAGACGCTTGCCGACCCTATGCTGCGCCCATCGCTTCCGGCCATCAACGGCAGCATCTACGAGATGACGATGACTATCGCGCGCAGGGTGCGCGCGCTTGCGAAGAACCGCATCCTGAAGCTCAACATGACGCCGGACACCATCGTGTTCTGCCCACACCTGGTCGAGGACCCGGAGACGGGTGAGCTTCTGTCACAAGGCTATGGGTACGAGGGGATGGAGACGGTGCGGGGCGTGCCGTACATGTGGGACTTTGACCCGGTGTACACGAAGCGCGTCAGCTCCCAGAGCACCGACTACGACCCCGACTGTGCCTACGTCACCATGATGCTGGTGCTGCTTGCCAGCGTCAAGGCGCAGTACGGCCAGGTGGTGTCGCGCATCATGATCCACAAGCTGGTTGGGTACACCGTGGACGGCAAGCCTCTGGCGCCGGACTCTCCCGAGCTGCCTGCGGAGTTCACTGAGCACAGCCTGACCATTGCAGGCATGCGCATCAAGGACAAGGGAAGCCTCTTCTGCACCGTGCTGCGCAGCGTACTGCCCGTTTTCGCCAAGGAGCACGAGGCCACACTGGGCGTGGCCTACATGGACATGGCAAAGGACTTTGCCGAGGTCGTGCGGTCGGAAGTCCTGACGCACTGGCTGGACAACCCTCAGCAGGCGACCTTCGACCGCAGCCGCTCCATCTTTGGCGGACTGGTGCGGTACCTGAGCGCCTCCTCCATGGGGGACATGGCAATCTTCGTCACCCCGACGCCGTCCGCCCAGGCGGAGGCGCTGGTGGAGAAGGAACGGTCCCATAGAGTAGAGGAGCGTCTTCGCATGGTGCGGGCGATTCGTTTGGAGCGTATGAAACAGTCTTAGATTAATTTGTTCATCCCTAAACATGCATCTGCACAGAGTCCCCCTGCTGACGCAGCGACACCATCAACCGCGCACTCTTCCAGGCCCCCGCTCCATCTATCTTCACGGTCATCCGGTGGCGTGCGGCCCCCTTGGCGGGCACGTCTTCAATGACCAGCGTCTGTGTGGCCAAGTCGACCTTGATGCGCAGCTTGGTACCACGGTCCAGAATGAAGCTCCCTTTCTTGGTGAACCCACCCGCTCCCTCCAGCTCGTTCGCGCGCGTGCGGTTTATCAGGTCAATGGGCCAGAAGCCTTGGATGAAGTTGCCACTGCTGTCGAACGCCATTGTGCGCCCCGCGTTCTCGAAGCTGCAAGCCTCAGTGATCCCAAAGTAGGTGCCCCCGGAGCTGTCGCTGACGGTGAGCTTCCATTCACGGCGAGCGGTCGCGTGGTCCACCGACGCCCAGTCGGCAGAGACCACCGGCTGCCGCTCGTTCGTGCACAGCATGTGCATGACACGCAGTCCGCTGTCCTGCACGGGGATGCCGTCGGAGTCGAGGAACGTGGGTGGCGGTGGCGGCTGCGCAAGCTCTGGTGCTTCCATATGCGCGCGCTCGGGCGCCTTGTGCCAATGCTGCACGGGTCGATTCTCGGGTGACGGCATCACCAACGCCTCGCCGCTTGGACACCCAGCTGCCAATGGGTTTTCCAGCGGTATGTCGTAGTAGCTGTCGAACGCGTCGAGCACCGGCTGCGGCGCACCCAGCTCCCAGGTGCGCCACGAAGGGTACACCACAAACTGTGGGTGGCTTCCTCGGTTCCGAGGAGGTCTAGTCATGCGGGCACTGCTCGGAGGAGCCATTGCTTCGATCATTGTCTTCTCTATTGTAGGGAACGCTTACTCCCTCTTACACACAAGAAAAGGGGAGTGCTGTAAAGTTTCATGGTCCCCTAATTGTTGTCACGGACATGCATCAGGACCTGGCCCAGCCAGTTGGTACCGGACCCATCACCCCCATCACCCCACCGCCTATCACGCGCGGTGTGCTCCACCACTGTGGCGGTCCCAGTGGCTTTGAGCTGGGCCATCAGGTTGGTGTTCTGCAGGTACTTGGCCTCGTTAAGCTCTAGCATGAGCTGGTAGTCGGCATTGCCGTCGAAATTGGGCCGCCGCACCCCGCGATTGTAGGCGGCCATGACAAGGTCCGCATAGGGCTTGAAGCCCGGGAAGGGCGCACTGCTGTAGGCAGTGCCATCCGACTTGCGGTACTTGACAAAGGACTGGAGGAAGTAGCACTTGGCAGGAGTAAGCGCCGTGCGGATGTGCTCTGCGAATTCGAGCCGAGCCGCCCTCACATCCGCGGTCTCTCCAGGCACATCCCGACGCCAGCGGTAGTACTGGAATGGCACCTCGCTGTCGAGCCAGGTGATGCCATTGTACTCGAAGGAGAAGCCGGCGGTGCGGTAGAAGTTGGAGAAGCACCGCCGCTGTCGGCACTCCAGCTTGGTGAGCAGAGGGGTGACCTTCTTGTTGTAGGTCACACCGTCCTTGGAATCAGAATAGAAGCGGAAGATGTTCTGATTCATGTTGATCTAGGGATGCGCACCCCTCTTCTACTAGTGGGGAGGCCCTTTCGGTGCACTATGGATGTGGAGGGGAGTGCTGGGGTCGAAACGAATGCATGTTTAATTCTTACTCACATACACCCTTCTCTATCCGACAACAAAAGCCTCCACCGCGCGCTCGTTCCCAGAGACCAAGGTTGGTGTGGTACCAGCGAAGGTCTGTAGCACCTGGCCGACCACCCTAGACACAGCACCCTCGGGAACGAGAACCCCCATCTTCGTGGTCAGCTTGGTGAGGGCTTCTTTCTTGCCCAGGCCCCACCCGATGAGCCGCACAGTCGAGGAAACATCGGGAGGCGGGCTCTTGCGCAGGTCCCAGATTACACTGAACGACGTGTTCCTGTCTAGAAGAATCTCCGTGCTTGCAATGAGACCGTCAATGGCACACCCCACGTCTTTCTCCCCACCTCCGTGGGCAACAATGCGCACCTCGGATGACTTGTCGTCAATCGTCATTGAGACGCATTTCGACTCGAAGAGGGTCGCACGTCCACTCCCTAGGGGCAAAAGAAGCGCAGGGGTCTGCATGATTGTTTCAATCATAAACCTTAACCGGCTGTAGTTATCTCCAACCCTGCTCACGCCACCGCCACCGACGCGTCCTTGGTCAGCTGCTCCTCCGCCTTGCGCTTTTGGCCCTTGGGCGCGACCTTCTGCAGGTCGCACTGCTTGGCTGCCCAGCCCTCCTCACCGAGCAGCACGGTGATGACATCGGTGGAGATGGTGTCGAGGACCGAGTAGGTGTTGGCCTCCTTGTACGTAAAGAGCTGGCCCTCGAAGCTGTAGGTGGTAGCCACCTTCGGGTGCTGTTTCAGCACCTGCTTGTCGAGCGCAGAGAGCAGCTTGGCGCAGTAGGTATGGAAACCGGTGTTGTCCGGCTTGCCCGGGTCGGCAAACACATGCGCCTTCTTGCCGCTCAGGAGCGCGCCAGCAAGCGGCTCGCCGTTCTTCTTCTGCTGGCCCATGAACCAGAGCACCGCGGCACGCGCCTTGGTCTTGTCCACCGAGCTCATGTTGATGTTGGACTCCGCACGCTCGATGTAGTCCTTGACGCTCTGTGGCGTGAGCGCGGTGCTGCCGATGGCGACGTAGGCGGTGTTCGCCTGCACGGTTGCCGCCTGTTCGTCGGTGGGCACGTACGCCTGCGCCTCAGGCGCGTCCACCGTGATGACCGTGGTCGCCTCGGTGGGCTTACGCCTGGGGGCACGCGCGCAGGCCGCCACCACCGAGGAAATCTGCTTGACGCTTGCGCCTTTGTTGACGTGCGCGACACGGCAGCGCCGCCCCGCCTTGGCGGCCGTTTTGATGAAGTCCTTGACCTCCTTGCCGATGCCGAGCAGGAAGACCTCGGCCTGTGTCACGTCCTCGAGGTACTTGATCATCGCCTCACGCCGCTGCTCCTTCCACTCCTTGACCTGCTCGTAGTAGGACTCCCAGGTCTCCTGATTGGAGCCGTACTCAGGTTCCGCCGGCGGCAGCTTCGTAAAGGTCCAGCCCATGCTGGATGTGTCCTCACCGTCGGTCAGAATCATGAACTTCTCGTTGGGACCGAGATCCTTGGCCACCTTGTCGGCCATGTCCGCAAGCGAGGTCAAGCCCCTGATGTAAGGCACGACGAGTTCGTGCTTGCACCCGGTCATGGCGCCCAGTGCGGACAGGCACAGCTTGAGCTCGGACACTGCGGAGTTCATGCTGCCCGAGACATCGCAGGAAACCGTGGTGCCATCTTCCTTGAAGATGGAATTGGTGAAGACGCGCTCCAAACCTTCGTTGAACACGATGAAACGGTTGAGGTGGAACTTGACATCGCCAAACATTTGGATCTAGGAGCGCGGGGTCTGTAGGTTGCTTTTCCTCTTCTACCAATGGGGAGGCCCGTTCGTATGCTCCTGCGCCCGGAGGGGTGTGCTGGGACGTCTGTTACATAAGAAGCTCAGCACTCCCCGCCTGGTGCCCGCGTGCCTGGACCGGCGGTCCCACTAGTAGAAGAGGAAGGCAATGGCAGCGACCAAGAGCATCTTCGACTTCCGCACTCTCTGCCCGCCCGGCACGACCCCGCCGGGCCTGAACTGCGACGGCTGCAAGTCCAAGGTCCCCTACGGCGAGAGCGTGGTGTACTCCGACGCGTCGAACGACACCGACTACTGCGCGTCGTGCTACGACGCGGTGCCCGACAAGGAGGGCCTGGTCAAGACCACGTGCATGGAGCGCTGCGCGCCCATGGCGGAGCGCGTCTACGGCAGCCTTCTGCTCAAGAAGACGGGTGTGATGGAGGCGCCGCCGCCGGTGCGGCGGACCTACGCGGCGCGGCCCCTGGTCGGCTCTGCGGGAATGGGCGTCCTGGAGGTGTTTGAGGGCGCGCCCCGGCCCTCAAAGGGCTTCCTCGCGCATTTCATGCGCGAGCATCCCGAGATTCAGAGCCTGGCGCTCACAGAGGATTAGGATTGTAGAGAGAGGCTACAGCGTGGCCCGCGTTCCTAGAATGATTTACGATACCGACAGCGTTCTCTTTTTGCGAATTGCAAACCGCCATCGTCTCGAGGAAAAGGAGATGTCGCAGAGCCCTTGTGTGTTGGGCTCGTGCGCGTGCTGTGGCGGCAAGGGTGGCCCAGCGACCAAGTTCGCCTATCGCGAAACGGCCCCGCTGCGCACAGCACTCCCCTCCGCCTCTTAGAGTGGACCGGACTACGTGCCCATGGGTGTAACAAAAGCATGTCTGGTAAAACAAAGTCCGTTCCCCTCCCGCGTGCCTGGGGCTTTCACTACTCCGATTCGGAAGACTCGGACGCAGAGTCCAGCGACGATGACGTACCGCTTAGCCAGGTAGCCAAGCGGCTCAAGACCGCCCCTCCGGCACCTGCGGTGCCAGCGCCCGCGCCAGTGGCACCGCAGGTGCCGGAGGGGCCGCAAGACCACCGGTCAATGTTCGACCAGCTCTTCGACTCGGGGGACGAGTCGGAGGACCCCCCGGCGCCACCCGCCGACTTGGCACCGCCAGCCGCGTCGACCCTCCCCCGCACCGCCACCTCCACCGTGCCAACCGCGTCCACCCTGTCGCACATGCAGCCGGTGCCCGGCGAGGGCGAGAAGATGTGGGGCCATGACTACAACATGCGGGCCGGGGCGTTCCGTAAGCGTGCACGTGCCATCTTCGACTACGAGAAGCGGCGCATCGTCGCGTCCAACCACCTAACCCCCGAGCGCCGGCTTGAGGTACATCGGTTCCAGATGCACTTTGACCGGGCGACCTCCCGGCGGGGCGTCTGCAAGTTCCCCTGTAGGAGCAACGGCCAGCAATCGCGCATCGGCATCAGCGGCCTGGTCATCGACCGTGGCTTCCCCGCAGAGAACGTGCGCCTGCTCATAATCCATGAGCTTTCACACGCGGCTGCGGGGCCGGGCGCCAAGCACAGCCCCGCTTGGAAGGCGCTGAACCTCAAGCTCGGCGGCGACGGGCAGCGCTGCGATGGCGATGATGCGGCAGCCGCTATCGTGGGCCACAAGGTTGAGGTGTGGTGCTCACACTGCGGTCGTGAGGCCGGCGTCATTAAGCGGCAGACCGCCCCGTCCAAGCAGTGGTTTCGTGCCAACTGGTGCACCCCTTGCTACAAGGCCAAGCGCCCCAAACCCAACTGGAAGTTTAAGCGCTGCGCGTGGGGCAGCTATGCAGACAAGCCACGCGACGCCGCGTGAGGTGCCGTCGCAGCAGCCGCAGCCAGAGGCGCGACGGCGTCGCGCCAGCAAGGATGCAGTGATGGAGTCCATGAACAGCTACCTTGTATTGGTTGTAGTAGGATGTCTAGTGGTCTTGTCCGTGTCCGCAACGTACGGTATAGCACGGTTCACTCTGGGGGTTGTATGAAAGCGGCATTCTCGGAAGTGGAATCTAAATGGAAACTAACTGGAAAATAAAAGGAAACAAAAAGCAACTTGCGGCTGCGGCCTGCCATCTAGCCCGAAGCCGGGATGCCATCCAAGTGGAAACTGTCGAGGTCCGAACAAATCTGCGAGGTCCGCAACTTTGAGATCGAAACTTGTGCAATGCATGCAACGCCTAGTTTGGAAGGTCCAAATTTAAAATGTCTGTTA
>Ga0115003_10000271_pt1 | contig 44230 bp, 27 predicted proteins | sample ArcticOcean_MG_C_7_FD_88736 | JGI IMG/M metagenome (GOLD analysis project Ga0115003, IMG submission 88736) | Marine microbial communities from western Arctic Ocean - ArcticOcean_MG_CB11_88 | ecosystem: Environmental > Aquatic > Marine > Oceanic | place: Arctic Ocean: Canada Basin | collected...
TAAAAATTTGATTGCAATCAAATCAAACCATCTTCAACATAAAAATTTGATTACAATCAAATTTGATTTGATTCAAATCAAACTCAAACCCATCGGCAAAAATTTGATTTGTAATCAAATTTGATTGCAATCAAACCATCTTCAACATAAAAATTTGATTTGTAATCAAATTTGATTGCAATCAAACCATCTTCAGCATAAAAATTTGATTCGAATCAAATTTGATTCGAATCGAGTATTAAAGTTCGCGTTATGTATTCAAATATGTCGGACACATATTATGGACTTCTAGCGTTAATGTCATTAATAGGGTTATTTATATCTTTGTCAGGGCCACTTGGCGGTATTATTGGTCTTACAATGATAGGTTTCAGTAATGGTCTAGCATTGTCACTGGCATGTAAGCAAAAATATAAGTCCATCCCACCGACGGTTGAAGAAGATGAAGAAACATAAAATGATACACATATTTGTAACTCTAATCTTGGGGGAACATTATAATATAAGATGGATTGGCGCATTGTTCCCACAGAGAAGCAATCCGCCCATCTCAAAAAACCATGGACTTTTTCTGTCGCGGCCCTAAAGTCGGCTGATTTTCTGGCGAGACAAGACTACATTGATTGGTGGATTAAAGAATGGCTTCGTCAAACACTAGTTGCACCAGACGAATTGCCCTTGTGCGTGGCCGAATCGATACATTGTGACCGAAAGTTGCGGCGGCGGCTAGCACGCAGTATTAAAAACGCCATTGTCCGAGGAGACGTACAGTACTTTAAAACACACAACCTGATTCCAGATGCCATTGTATGGAATTTCGTCGATTTTGATACCGTTTCGGAAGATATGTTTATGACTTTAGTGGCAACGACGCCCGTTCCGAGGCGTCTGTCTCCTTTTGTAGTGGCGGCGCGACGGCTCTCTATTTTAGAGCATTTTGTGGACAAGCACGGGGCTACTTTGCCGTTGCGCGACTGTATTTGTCACCAATGGTTACCAGCAGTCCGGTGGTTGTTAGAAGAAGGCGCTGAAATTGAGGACGATTGCGTGGGCATGGCTGTCCGGCATGCTGAAATTTTTAGGCTGGTGACGTTGTACAACCCACCGGCTAAGCAGACTGATTGGAAAGAGTTTTTATTACAATTTACATTAAAGAGAGTGCCTGACGTCCCCCTTGTAGAAGAGTGGTTTTGGATTAACGGTTTTAAAATATAAGTGGGGTTTTCATTTTAGCCATAGTTAAAAATAAAATAAGTAGCGTATAATCTATTTTTGAAATGATAGTATAAATGCTGGACAATAATTGTATAATGACAAATTTTCCATTGTATGGATTTTGTTTAATTGTATCGGCATCTTTGGTTGCTTTGCTGTCGATGTCGACCGATTTTTTTGTGGCCTGGGTCAATGATATTGTAATACCCTGTCAACACGATTCGGTATGGACAGGCACCGGATGTAATTGTGCTAACACTCGAGGTGTATATGGTGGCACGTATTGTGACGAATGTCAGTGTAAACACCAGGGTATTTGTGGCGTTCTCGCCAATGGTAATTCACGCTATGGCTGTCGTTGTCCGTCGCATACGAAATGGACGGGTACTTTGTGTGACAATTGTTATGCTGAAAATAAAATCGAATCACTCAACAGGTGCTCTGGGCCGTGTCTTAACACGTCGACGCATCAACATTTCGGCCCCAAGTGTGATACCGTCTGCATTGCTAGTGGCTCTTCGGCGGACGACGTGTGTCGTGAGATTTCATCCGGCGGCGGCGTCTGTAATGCGTGTAATGCCCATGGTACCTGTACCTCTAACGGACACTGTGATTGTGACGAAGGTTGGTTTAATACTATTGGCGGCGAACAATGCGCGCTGTCATGTCCGGACGCAGGCCTTTATTGTGGTGAAAACGGTCTCTGTCAATCTGTGGGCGGTCTGCTACAATGTGTCTGTCAGCCTGGATATTATGGTGAAAATTGTGATTTGACGTGTGGTTCTATCAATGAGTTGGCGTGTTCTGGCCATGGTGGATGTGCTTTAACGGCGTTGGGTGTTCCTGTATGTACTTGTGAGACACATTACGTGGGCGACATGTGTCAGTACGAATGTCCTGGCGATAAGACATTCCCAACGTCGTGTTCTGGACACGGTGAATGTTTTCAGACAGACGACGCGGCGGTCTGTGAGTGCGATGCGTCGACTTCGTGGACGGGCCTCGATTGTTCATGTAACGCCAAATTTACCTGTTCTGGACATGGGAGGTGCAATTCCGATGCTACCTGCGCCTGTAATAATTTCATGACGCCTTCGCACCAACATTGGGCCGGCAGTTCTTGTCAAAAATGTGAAGAACATTGGTACGGTCGTGAATGTCATTTGCGCTGTGACCCCGACGGCGATTATACTCCAGATACATTTTCGAAGCGTTCTCAGGCACAAGACGGTCTAAATATTGGTTGTAACGGATTCGGAACATGTGAGCTTCTGAAGACTTCGGTTGGCGAACGCGTCAAATGTTCGTGTCGTGGCACTGACCCGAACTGGTTTTGCGCCAAATGCGAAGCCAGTTATTACCCATTGACGTCTGTGGAATCAGCCGATGCGTATTGTACCACTGAATGTAACAGAGGAACGTGTTCTTACCGTGGTATTTGTAATGATGCCTATGACGGTAGCGCAGCGTCAGATATATGTATTTGTGATAAACGCACAGTGGGTAATGTCACATTCGATACGGTTGACCCGACGCGATTTTGCTCTGTGTGTAAAGAAAATTGGTACCCAGGTCAAATGGATTCTTCCAACGCGTGTACACACTACTGTGCTGCCGAAGGTGAAATAGAGAACAAAATGATTGTTTTTGGCGATAGCCGTGACTTAAAAGGCGACATAAATGCCCATCAAGTTTGTGCACCGGAAGGAGAAGGGTATTCGCCAGACCCGGATTGTCGCGTGTGTTCTGGCCATGGTACATGCCGTGGTGACGGAGAGTGTGAATGCGAGGATAGTCGCACCGGTATTTATTGTGAAATCGACTGTGGTGCATCGGCGAACGGCCAAGTGTGTTCTGGCCATGGTCGGTGTGTCCGTAACGATTTGGACATGTGGTTTGACCCATTCACGACCGAATATAGATGTGAATGCCAGCCGTATGATACTTATACGTCCGAAACGCGCCAAAGACTTATCAAAAGCGGCGTATCAATGGAGCCACCTCCCTCGCCGAATTTTTACGGAAAATATTGCGAATTTCATTGTCCCAGATACAATGAGGCTATTTGTGCAGGGCGCGGTGATTGTAAAACCGGCATTACTGTACCAGAACAAGATATGCCTGGCGCGCCAGCAGGTCAACCATTGACTTGTTCTGAAGACATTGATTGTAAAGACATTCCCGGCGCTTTCTGCGCGCAATTGTCGTCGCCGTGGGATTCCCTAATGACGGGCTCGAAAAGTTTCTTTAGTAGTGGGCCAGAATCACCCGGTTATTTTACATGTGCCACGTCTCAAAACTGTTTGGACGCTATTTACAGTATTGTATGGGACGATTATTGCGTCTCCATGTTAAATGGGTGGTACCCCAATGTACTGAACACCGCCACATGTACGTATCATTCAAATAACAATATGAATTGTCGCGAAAGGGTGGAAGATTATTTTGTCGCTGAGCATACAAAATTCGATGGCAAAACATGGTGCCAATCCGCCATGGACGATTTAAGTCCGTTAAGTTGTGCCACAACGGACTGTGACGCCTCGAGTGACGACGAATGCTGTCAAGCAAAGGCGAAATGCTCAAAACCCGCTGATGAAGATATGTACAAGATGTATGAAAGTTTTTGTCTAACGTGGAAGTTAGAATCAGCTTGTTCTGCCGAGCCGAATTGTGTCTACGATAAAACGTTTGCTCATGTCGATAAGACCGATGTCGAGTGCAGAGGCTTCATGGTGGAAAATGACAAATGTTTGAAACGCAAGCAAAACGGTGTCTCCATCTACGCCGACGAGTGCAAACCTACGTTCGATGGTTCGGCTTGTGAGACAAAAACATATTGTCGCGCCAAAAAATGCGAAGACGCCATTTTAGAAAACAATGTTGAATCACTGTGTGTCAACGTAGAACCGGCCTGTCCGACGGTGGAAACAACAGATTGGGCCAATGTGTGCACAACATTAACGGGCGAATTGCGCGAATACTCGGATTTGTCCGTCAAAGATACGTTTTTCTCGTGTGTGATGTATAAAAATTCTATCAATCCACAACACATTTCTACAAAAATACCCGGCGACGCGTCTATTTATGGTGAGATAGCTCTGCGATATGGTGATAATACGGCTACAGAAGACATACCTATTCAAACTTTTCGCCAACAATTCTTAGAAAACAGAATTCTCCTCGACGATAGTCAATGTAGCCAAGAATTATCTTACATTGATTTTTCAGAAAACAGATGGTGTGAACATCGTTTGCAACATGTCATCCCATCATGGACGTCTTCTCTCGAACCACGTGCCCATTGGTTTCAAGAATACATGGTGTATTGTTCGTCCGGTATCGAATCGCTGTGGACGAGTTCCGCATCTGCGGATGACCGCATACAACGGTTAGGCAAGGACTGTACAGTTCAATTCAAGTGTAAAAATAGAGAAGACACTGGATGGGACGGGGGTTGTCCGGAATCCGATTCGGAGTCTGTACACGAAACTCCCTGGCTACTTGAATGTTTGTCCGCGTCGCCCGTTGAAATTGAACAACTCGATTGGTCACAGCTTCCCGAAGACGTGTCTGCGTGCACCTTGGCAGAACGCCCTGTGGTTGCACGTTGGGGGCATAATAAATGGACACTCAATGATATTGAAGAAAAATTCGGTGAAAATTGTGAAAACGGTCTCGAGGCGCCTTGGATACCCAAGGAAGCGGACGTACCGACAATTTGTTCTATGGGCGCGTGTGCAGATGGTCACCAATGTGTACTATGTTCAGGGGACACAATGGAATGTAACTCTGGTGTTGTCTGCATTGCCGACGGTAACATTAATTGTTTTGAGGACGACCCCTGTCAAAACGGTGGCCAATGTCATCAACCTTATTTTTTCGATTCGTCGAATAAATATTTGTGTGAATGGGCGCATCCAGACCCTGTCGTTATAACCATCGGAACAGAGACGTACGACGGCGTTCTTTCAAGTCGAAACCAACTCACCGTGTATGAAGTTACGTCGTTACCGAATACATTCAAAATACAAAAGAATGGCTTCCAAGCAACCGTCAATATTACGGATGTATTTTTGAAAGGGGGGGACATTATCGTTCCCTTCTTGGCCGTCGAATGGTTATCTTCTGACTCGAACGTACAACCAAAACCTCAAACCGAACCATTGCCTCGAGAGACAGAACCATGCGCGCCCGCACAAAACTTTAACTGGTACAAAGAATGTAACGCGCATTCTGCCGGAACATATTTGTCGACGGGAGGTGAAAATGGCCTGTCACAAGGGTGGTCGGGCCACAACATATTATTGGATGACAAAAAACTTGCCCTTGACGAAACCGAGAAAGAATTTACAAACGTGACGCTCAAAATCACCATTGACGTACAACATTCTGACCCGGGCGCAGGATTATCATTGACTGTGGGAGACGAAAAAAGCTTTTGGTACACAGACGACGATGTACTGCCTTACACAGACTATGTAGCGACTGTGAGACTTGGAACTTTGGAAGTACAGCGTCTCACAAAAGCGTCTGGAAAAATAAAATTGAGGGCCATGTTTGGGAAAAAACTAGTGGTCACGTCTTTAAAAATAAACGACATCGAACAATTGTTGGTCAAAAAAGATTCCCTGGTCTCCACGGAGCGCGAATTTTATAAGAACACAGACGAAAATGTCACCAATTATGCCGCGTGGTCTTTTGACGCTGACGGGGGAGCCAGCATTTACAGAGGAGAACACGAAGTGCACCCACCCACGAAACAATGCGAATTCGTCGATGACGGCCAACAAACTACGAAACAATGTTCTGACAAAGTTGTACCGACAAATGGTATTCGCTGGCCGATCGGAGCTTCTTATCAAAAACGTATCCACGGCTGGGCAAAAATTCAAGATACACAAAAACAAACGGCAAATATGATAGTCTACAATGGCGAATTTACCCCCATCGTGGACGCTTATATTTATCAAAAACGTCTGTACGTCAATGGCAAGGCCACTGAATGTAAGGTCGAAGCGTACGAATGGTGGCATTGGACATTCGACCAACGTGAGATTGAGCATACACATTTCACAACGGATACGGACGTGTTGATTAACGAATATGTTATTGCCGACGCGGGAATGACAGTATTCAATTCCACATGGGCGATTGATGTCGCGCTGGGCGATTGTCACTTTTCGACGCAAAAGAACGTGCTGTCCATTGCACGCCTTAAGACAAGGCATAATCTAATGGGGACACACTTCCACGACATTGCAAAGCAAGAAGAGCACGAATGTTTGGCGCATTGTCACGCGCATGAGGATTGTCGCCAATGGTCATGGACTCCTAGCGATAAACATTGCTTTTTACATTCCAAATTGTGTTCTGACGAAACATGTACGCTCGGTTCGCATTCTGTCCATGGTTTTCATTCACAAGACATTGCTTACTTTGAGGTGTTTAGTCATAGTCGCAAAACAAAAGTAACGTGGAATTACATTCGCGCCGAAGATATTATCGACCGACCGTTTACATGTCCTCAAGTCGACATTGATAACGAAGTACCTCTGCTGTGGCAGGCGGCATTTCGCAGAGATTATCGACCATTAGAGTATGATACGACTGCGGTGTGTAATCAGATGCATACTATGTGGGAATCTTTGCCCGGCTATAATACCTATAATTGCGAGGGTCGAGACTGTACCTACAACAAGCATGATTTAGAGGGTTGTGGCAATTATATGGATTACGCACGGCCCAATGTTTCAGCCATTGATGGATGTGTCGACGAAAAAGAAAAGTTTGTCGCCTTGGACTGGACGTCTTATTGTCGATACCAGCGTTCTTTCCACGATACAACTTTTCTCGGGGGACGCGATATCACTGTGGGGTCAATGGATGCATTATGCGCAAAGACCTATGAGAAAATTAATGAAACAGAACGCATGTGCTCTGCTAACGAACCCATTGATATCGAATGGTTTAACAATTGTTTTGAACGCACTGAGGAATATGAAAACTTTTGCCATGTAGATTGTATCAAACACATCGAAAAAATGTTGGACGACCAAACCAACGACGAGTCTATATGTAAAAAGCGTGCAAAATATCTGGATATTGCTGATATCGGTCTTGATAGCGATTGTGTTTGTACACTCGACAATATGATTATTACAGATTTTTGCACTATGCAAGACGCTTATCATGTCGAAGACAAAGTCAAAGTGCCCGAATTATACAATTCCCAATGTTCTCGGGATTGTGCAACGACTTTGCAAGATTCTATGGACAGAACAAGATGGCGCGAATGGTGCAAAGAATTGTCGGATAATAAAATACCGGGTACGTGCTCTAAAACAGTGTGTGAATGTGATACGAGTAATATCGGCGTCGCCGGCACCCGATGTGAACTATCGTGTCCTACAGGTATTGATGACGGTGAAGAACTCGCGTGTTCGGGAAGAAATGGCCGATGTTTTGCCCAAGACGTCACTGAAATCATTGAATCCGACGTGGAGCAGCTTATAGTCGGTGAGTTCAGAGATGCGTCCTTCGAGGCGCCCACAATGCCTATTTGGCAAACCGGCCCATCACCAGTTGCCAATGGTCGATGTCAATGTGCACTTGGTTCGGGGCTCGCATGCTCTATTCCATGTGACAAATGCAATAATGGTACGTATGGCTACTCAATGGCGAATCAATATGGTATCTGCGATTCTTTTAACGGTATATGTCGTGGACTGGCACCGTGGATGCGCTATAATACCAGAATGGCTGGAGATTTAAAACTGGCCTACAACAGTACTGCGTTTAAAAGTTCGTTGGGAACGGCTGTATTGTCATATCCCGAACGATTTATGTATGAATCTGATAACCATATTATAATGCAATCTTTAAAATATGTGAATGACCCTTCCGGTGTTTATTTGAAGCTCCATGAAGAATCCACGCTTGACGAACAAGATAACATTAAATTAACATTGAAAATTTTTGAGGGGTTGTGTTGGGACGAAAGTAAGACCAACTTTCAGTATTTGTCCAATACTAATATAGACGCACAATATAGTAATATTAAGATGTCAGGTCTTGACATGCCTGAACAGTACGATTTGAAAACATTCACGGTGCCAGACTCTGATAATTGCGTGGATATTGTGTATGATGCCGACCTGACGCTTTGTTATAGCAAGGGCAAAATGTTTGCCAGGGATGGTACAGATACATTGATTGTTGTGGAATCGAATGTTCCAACGCGTTCCGAATCTGGAGAACAATATATAAACGGCATAACGTTTGTGCGCCATCACAATGATTATATATTAACCTTCGGAGGAGCATGGGATTACGGAGACGGTGTGACAACAAATATCAACACTGTGTATAAAATAGAAGTACGTCGGTTTTCTTGGGAGCCACGTGATATTATATTTTTGGATTGGTACACAATATCGACAGTAGGTGCTGTTCCTCCAAGTCAAACGTATTCTCCAATTTATTCCTTCGTAGATAACATGTATATGTTATCAAAAGGGACAGGCGACTCTTATCAGTTGTATAAGCTGGAACTTCCAACACCCATGAATGATATTGCTGAGTGGAGTATCGTTCCAATGACTGTAGACATAAAGGGGTCTCCGCACGAAATGGTAGGAAATAACGTCGGGCAATTATATATTTATTTCGTGAAGAATACGTGGATATATACCCCAGACGCCTTTACAACATTCGTGACGTCCTCCGAAACAAGCAACAACGCTCAAATATTTGGCCAACCGTCGGGCAATCGCGTATCGGAGTACACTGGTACGTGTAAATTAGAAATAGGACAACAAGAAGGCCAGACTCATTTAAAACTGGGGGGCCAAGTACTTTTGAGAACATCTTTGGATTTAGCGCAGCGGGCCGCCCGTATTTATTTGGAAGAATGGAATTTAATCGACGCCTCCACGGGTGCGGATATTATTCAGCGGTTTCACGAAACGGTTCGTTTTGACTCGATGGTTCATGAGTCACCCACTCTTGAAAGATTGACACAGTCTGATAAATCATTGGCGGTTGATTTAGTGGAGCGTGTATATATGCATCAAGCTCGGTGGTCAATGTCGGAAATGCAACTTATGAAATATAATATACAATCGTCTGTATGGCCTTCTGAAAACAGGTATGAAATTGCCGAGCTGTCGTCTCGCGTCTTTACGCCCGAATTCGAGTCTATATTTGATTCGTTGTCTTTGGCGTATTTCCAAACAGATTTAGATACGACTCCTACATATTTGAGTGTTTTCTTCGAAGGCTCGCCCAATAATCTAGCTATCCAGGGAAATTATTTGGAAAGCAAAGTGCGATATACACAAAACTTTTATATTGGTCGTCACAAAATGGAAATCTATCTAGATTGGGATACGTCTACGTTAAGATTGCGTCTTACAAAGGTGGGTATGTCCACTGGACGAGTCGAATGGTTTTATACTAAACCGTGCCAGACATTTTTACTTGTCTTGCCGCTTGAAAAATGGTTGGAAGCTGTTTCTTCAAGGGAAGCAGACACGTTCACGAGCCCGTTTGCCAACAACGTGGGTGGCCGTGAAGCACTATTCAACTTGTTTGTCTCTGCCTCTCCAACGTATACGCAGAATATGTTGAAACAAACGGCAGATTTCTTAGCGTATTCTTCGTCACATTGTTCTACAACCGCGGGTAAACAATGTCCAGGTCTACTACCTTATATAAATTTGCCATGTTCAGGACACGGGCGCTGCTCGATTGCATGCCAATGTGTGTGTGAAGTGGCACCGTCTATTTTGGCCACGTCCACGGACGCCTTATTAAACGTCGAGCAGGCAAATTCGCCTTATCGTGGTAGGGGGTGTGAAATCACCTGTCCGGGATTTGACGGGTACGACATTAAAACGGTATGTTCTGGGCGAGGCGTGTGCCAGTATGATGGTTCGTGTTCTTGTCCACAAGGATATACGGGCGACGCATGTCAATTTAAATGTCCCATTGACGAAGATGGAAATATATGTTCTGCTCATGGTGGGTGCGGTACAAAAGCAACCGAATCGTCTTCGTTTGTGTTTACGGGCGACAAATATCTGGATACGATTACGGCTACGAACAAAAAAAATTATGCAATGGCCTTAACGGCGTTTTACGGGCGCGAACACTGTTCTCGAGAGAATTATATTGAACAACCGGTCGCGTTTAAAAATAACGTCAGGCTATCAAACGGCGACTTTTTAGATAAATTATTGGCGATTGCGGAATGCGAACGTATCAATTATGCAATACGTAGCGTTGCTACGATTTACAGAGATGAGGAATTCCGCGAGTATCCGTATGGCATGTGCGTGGGTCTTCAAAAGAACAACGGTAAATATTTGGTTGCAACGCTGTTGCAGCCCAAATGGACAAAATTGGAACTATTGTCCGACATAAAGGCGATATTTGAATGTGAGCCCGCAGAATGTTCGTTCGAAGCTTCGGATACGAATGATTATTCAATCAAAGGTTTGAAGACAACATTGATAACACCCTCGTTTGAAATCAAGATGGTCTATGTCCACGGGGCTTCGTCCGGTGTAGAACATTATGAAGTAAACGGCCTCGATTTTTACATGAAAACAGATTGGACGCCCCGACGCTTTAAAATCGAGTTTGGGTTCGGTTCGACATGGACAACGCTTGAATATGCAGAGTGGGTCAAAATGTTAAAAATACGTATTGAAGATAATAATCCAGAGTTCAAAATTTTCCGCAGTTATGAACCAGTCGTGCCCGCCGGCATATCATTTTTGGCGCCGCACTATGAAAACAAATACATATCGGTTATTGAACCATTGACACGATACATTCTTATCAAAGACAACGTTCCTTTCTTCGACCAAAAGGAAGTTGAGTATGCGTGTGACCAATCACTGGAGTGTACTGGCATTGTTCAATGGGACGCTCCATTCAAAGAAAATTATTTTACGCTTTATTCTGAAACGGACAATATTGCGGGCTTCGAAGCATATCCAATGTCGTCGGAAGCGCACGTATTCTTAAAGAAAATGTCCATGGTTTATCAAGGCGCGGAGACTGCCACCGCGAAGTGCGACACCATTGCCGACAAAAGGTCTAAATATCCTACCATTGAATATGAAGAAACATACGACATTCCCATCGAAAACATTGATTTGTCCCTAGCAAAAGATGACATCACGCCTTCCATCAAAATAGGAAACGGTCTCTGGTCAAATTGCTGGGTCAGAGGAACTTCCATGACAAAATTAGATTGCTATAACGAAGCAAAAGGAAACAATTCGTTTGGTTTTGCCTTTTCGGACGTCGATGACGTACCTGTGTGTCTGGTGTACTATAAAATTACCGACCAATCCAAAATTAAATTAGGCAGGTACAACAGTGAGGCGCGACGGACGTTGTTTAACCCGTGCAATTCCGAAAATACATATTGGCGCCCGACTGATTAAAATAATACCCAAAGTACTGATTAAAATAATACCCAAAGTTAACACATATATTTTTATTTATTCTTCGTATTTAAGACTGGTATCTATGTAAATAATGATACGCTTTTTTTACTTATTTGTCGGTATACATGCGGTCTGTGAGATGGGCCAATACAATGACACTGACACGTGTCTAAATTGTCCCTCTGGATTTCATGCAGATAGGACTGATTTAACGGAATGTCTTCGTTGTAATGCGGGGACATTTCAAAACCTTGACGGTAAACCAAACTGTAAGGCTTGTCCAGATGGCAAATATCAACCCAATAAAACCGCTACAGAATGTTTTGAATGTACGACGGATTATATTTCGTACGATTCCCATTGTGTCGAAACATGTCCCGAAGGCAGTTGGCCCTCTGGAAACACATGTGCTTATTGTGCAGCTGGCAATTACTCAATTGGCTCCAGCGACACGTGTTCAGAATGTGAAACGGGAAAGTACAAAGAGAGCGCAAGTCCTAAGAATTGCGAAACTTGTCCCACAGGCTGGGAATCCACGGATAGTCGGGATGCGTGCCAACAATGTTTGACAGGCAAAGGTGTAATACAAGGAAAGTGTGAAACCTGCCCGGTCGGTACATTTTCATCGAATAACGAGGTATGTTTACCCTGCTCAAAAGGTAAATACCAAGCTCTCCCAGCCCAATCTGCTTGTCAAGATTGTCCCGGTGGTCGGGCGGCAAGGACAAGTGGCCAGGATGCTTGTGAACCATGTGCCGTTGGCCGCTTCGCCACGGGTGGTGCTTTGGAATGTACCCAGTGTGAGTTAGGCACGGGTACGTCGCAAACGGGTCAGGCCGCTTGCGATGGTTGTGTAGGCGCAGAAACTGTGCAAGGAATTTGCACAGACTGTGCGGCGGGTATGTTTTTAACCGATAAACGTTGTGAAAATTGTCCTCGTGGATTTATTTCAGACGCAGTGGTCACCGAGTGTCGACTGTGCGAATCTGGAAAATACGCCGGCGCGAACGCATGCAAAGAATGTGAAGGTGGGCTTGTAACCAACATTCGTAACGACACGGGGAGTTGGAAATGTTGTGTCTCCGACGAGTGCGATGATTGTGCGGCAGGAAAGTTTCGAGTTGGTGATGATTGTGATACATGCCCGCCTGGGTATGTTTCTAAGGCTGGAGAATCGTGTCGACCGTGTATTAAATCTGAGGGAGAATATACGACCGAGACCGACCATCTTGACGACTGTGATTACTGTGCAGAAGGCCAATCATCCGACGGTACACAATGCACAGATTGTACCGCCGGCAAATATGAATTTAAATTCGAATGTATCAATTGTCCACGCGGATGGTTTTCCGAGGAGACACGCAATCCCGTGTGTGAACGTTGTCCAGTTGGAAAAAGTACTCCTACTGCGTCCAGCGTAGTGGACAGTGATTGTACTGTCCAATGCACAGCCGACAAAATCGTCGATTCATTTGGTAATTGTCAGCAGTGCGATTTGGGTAAATATGTAAATGAGCGCGTTTGCGAAGCCTGCCCGTTGGGTACTCACAAAGACACGCGTGCGGACACGGAATGTAGGAATTGTCCGTCGGGATTTAATACAGATTCGACGGGCAACATTGATTGTTTTGTGTGTCCACCCGGTCAACAATGCGGTTGTCCATGGGGTCAATTTGGTACCGGTGGAACCGCTTGCAAAGACTGTCCTGAGGGGTATTCTTCGTCAGGTGACCTAGAATGCACGGCTTGTCCGTTAACGACATATCAGCCACAGACCGGTCAAGGCGCTTGCTTAACTTGTCCACAGGGGACATTTGGAGACGCGACAGCTACCGTAGAATGTAAAGATTGTCCCTCTGGTCAATTTCAATTGTTTGTGGGAGCTGGCGCGTGCGAAGATTGTCCGCGTGGGAGATGGGGAGGAGGTGTGCAGTGTACAAATTGTACAGTCGGAAAATCTACCCTGCAAACGGGGTCTACGTCTGATGGCAAATGTGAAGAATGTCCCGTCGGCAAGATGGAAAAAGACCACTTGTGTATTGATTGTTATGAGGGTACATACCAAAACAAGACGGGTTCAGTGGTATGTGACGCGTGTCCCGTCGACAAATGGAGTTCTCCGGGAGCGTCCGACTTATTAGAGTGTTTCGGGACGAAAGGTCTGACCACATATACCTTTGGGTCAATCGAAGATTCGAAGGAAGTAACACCCTACAAAACAATGTGCGAATTGAGAGCCAACTTTGTCATGGTTTGTCCGGGTTGCACGTGTGACGCGGATGCTCGTAACGGGTTTTGGGCCGGGCCCATGTGCAACGAATGCCGCCGTGGATTTGCCACGCGTTTTTGTACATCCATATGTCCGGGTTATGACGGCCAATACGATTCTACTATTTGCAACGGTAATGGTCGCTGCTGGTTTGGCCGCCAAGGCAATGGCCTGTGTTATTGTGGTGGGCACCATATTTTAGACAGTTCTTCCGAAAATGTGTTTGTTGATGTACAGTATTGTCCGACTGGAAAAATATGCCCCGGTTATGGTGTCGAAAAGGTACCCGTGACAACCTACATACCACTGTATTATCTCATCAACTATCGACAATATACCTCTTTCGTTCTTCAAATGTCGAAATATACCCCCGAACGGGGCCACATGTGGTTTAAGCGATTTTCGCCCAGCAAAGCATTTGAAAATACGTGCGCCGTATGCAATAGCAAATATTTAGATTCTGCTTTGACGGAAATTGGCTATTGGAACAAAGAAAGTGAATACACGCCATTTCCTTTAACAGCTCAGACACAAAACGGTTTCCATGGTGAAAATTGCCAGTATGAATGTGCTGTATGTCTAAACGGTGGGAAATGCGTTCATTCGCCTCATCCGTATCGATATTCGTATACTATTGAAAACACGTTCAAAGAACAGAGCAGTGCCATTTATCCAACCACGACATGTCTTTGTTCGTCCAATGTGTACGACGCGGCCCATATGTGTTGTCCAAACGGATTTCAACCCTATGTATATTATGGAAAACGCACAACAATTCCGTATTCTCGTTTTACGACGGTGCCCTACGTGACTTCCGTGGATAACAACATTGATTTGGGATATTACAGGGATATAGATTTAACACTGGAAAAGGGCATTACGGTTCAATATGTAGAACCTGACAACGGTATTATTCCTGTCGGTGTCGGCCCGAAAATTGTGGAAGAGGGCACCAAAGCAACATTTACATTGGTGGGCCCTTATAACAAACACGTGTATCACGGAACCACGAAAGAAATATGTCGTGCGTGCCCGGGGCTTTTTGGTAAGGGGGTGCGCGCTGTTGGCGATTTTATAGAAACGGAACAAGCCGCTGAAGATTATTGGTGGAATTTCCCCGCGTCGGCCGGTTCTAAAAAATGTCAAGGACAGGGCGTCTGTGATTTTTATAAACAGACCAAAGAAATCAACGTCGATTTCATGGGAGACATCAACGATTACGCTTTATTACACCGAGGCCGCATGTGCAAAGGTAAATCCGTCGACGGTTTTGTATCAACGGATACGGATGACCAAGATATTACAACTCTAGAAGAGTGCGTGCAATATGCACAATATAATTCTGCACTGTTTGTAGGTTGGGCGCCTGAATATTATATGGGAGGCACGCCAGATGATTTTTATGCAACAGAGTTAGGTTCGGAGTCGAATGCCAAGCTTGTGGCAGCGGCCCAATCATTGGAAGGGTGGGTAAAAAATACCGCAGAAACCACACCACTGTATTCAACATTGAAAGGCGAGCTGCCGGAACCCGATACCGATTCGACCTACGAGGTTCATCCACGAGTGTCAAAAAGATGTATTGTCTTTCAAAGTTGCACCGAATTAAGACCGCTCAAGTCTACAGCGTATCGCGCCTTCAATATATATACAGTCGAAAAGGGGAGAGGCGATGAGCGTTTAGCAGCGGCCACTTTTGACAGGTTTGACACTTGCTTTACCTATACAAAAAATTACGACCATGACCCCGATAAGGTCGGTCGTCGTCAAAAATTCGGTCTCTATTTGACACAAGATTACGATCAAGGTCACGACCCTTTCATAGGCGGGCTGTGCCCAAAAGGTTATTTTTGCACACAAAATAGCGATGGAACCGGGTTTAAAGAAGCGTGTCCTGTTGGTTATTATCAACCTTTGGAAGGTAAAACGCGCACCGACAGAGACATACACTGCAGTCGCGAAACTTCGGAAGTTATATTTAACCGGACAGACGGCGCACGGCCGTGCCAAACAAATTTGGCGACAAAATCATCGAATGATTATGTAGATAAAGTGTGCTTACGCTGTGCCAGAGATTCGTACGCGCCAGAGGGTTCATACGAATGCAAACAATGTCCGCCCGGACGTGTCAAAAAGGTGTCGGGCGAATTTGACCCGGCGTCCATCGAAATATACAATACGCCGAATATTCCCAAGCCATACTGGTATTATATCGCCAACGAGGGAGGTACAGAGTCGGCCGATTGCGCGCTGGTACCACCGTCCGTTATACACGTGCCTACTGCGAATTTTAAAATGTTCGAAACGCCTAATGACGACCAATACTTGCCCGTTGTTTCGTGTCCATTTGGATATTCATCCCAACCCGGGTCATACATTATTGAAGATATATGGAATATGCAAAATATTCTACTGGAAGACGAAGACATCATGGTAGAGCCTTATATTAATATCAAAGGTGACAAACAAGTCTACGAATCAAAGATTCCATGTTCATGTATGGCTTCGACTATAGTTGAAAAATATGTGGCGCCCGAAACTGCTGAAGATTGTGCTGAATTAAATTTTAAAACAGGCAATGGCGTTGAACAAACGGTGGAGGGTCTTTGGTATGGATGTATGCGGTTTGAACAAACTCGAGTTGCTGAATTTAATCCAGACCCAGCAAAAGTACAGAATTATCCCACCAAAGGTGTCACATATATTTGCAAAAAGGTCATTCGTGACCAATCGTTGATGGAAGAATTCGTTTCGACGTATTGTTACCCGTGCCCGGGCGATGCAATGACCGGGCCCGCGTCGCCCATGTGTACGACATGTACCGCCAACCTGATTAAAAAGAACATGAAAACCAGTCTGCAGAAATTGGTCACAAATTCAGAGGCCAGAATGTATCACTGTGACGCGTCCGGCGAAGCAATCAACCACTTTAATAAGAACCCTTCGTACAAAGAATTGTTGGAAAACGAAGCCAATGTGGCTTGTCCCATGCTTACAAAAAACAACTCAGACGTATCCATCGACATTGATTACGAAAAAGATATCCCGTCCAGGTACTACTTACAAACACTGGATAAAACGTGGCCCGCGAAGCATGTCTTTGGCTTTATCAAAGACCCCCTCTTGCCCGGTGATTCCGTTGAACTTTCCATTACGGACTGTATTCTAGCGTGTTCGACTGTCTTCACGAAACCCGGTGAGAATTACAATATATCAACGGGCGTACGACCCGTACGCGTAGGATACGCAAAAGAAACGGAAGACCGTCGATATTGTTTGTGCAACGAAGCCGTTGAAGCCGTTGTTAATAATTACATGGTAAAAGTGGACGGATTTTGCGACAACGGGTTGGAATACATTGACAACGAAGAAGAATGTAAACTGGCACTCGAAAAACTACAACAAGACGGATACATAAACCCGAACGGCACAGTAGTAACCCCGGCCACCGGGATTTGGGACAGTCGGTCAGTCCTGCCACAAGATCCAATACCACCGGGTTGCACATTACCGGACCCGTATTATAGGGGTGATTTTTTTGTAAATACAAACAACACTAACATAGAATGTGGCGAATATCACTGTGTCTGTAAACAAAGCACCGGCGAATATTATTTCGCCCCAGACGCCTATGGGATTGCCGTCAACGACGACCACACCGTCCAGGGACAGGGAAAAGAATGTCACACACTTATTCAGCAAAATCCGGATACGATTATTAATACAAAGTGTATAATGAAATCGGCGGTGAACATCGTGTGGTACGAATCCGTCATCATAGACGATTGGGCCAAAGACGAATTTCCCCTGTGTGGTCTCTGCAAGCCCGGAACGAAGTACACGGGTTCGGACTGTGTGGATTGCGAAGCAGGTACATACACGTCGGACATGTTAGAATCCATGAAAGATACATGCGTCAACTGTCCCGCGGGATTTTTTCAGGACAGCGATGGCCGGACGGGATGTAGAGAGTGTCGTCCGGGCCAATTTCAAGAATTTGGAGCCGCAGCAACATGCTACGATTGTCCCGAGGGATGGCATCAAAATGACTTTCAAAGTACAGAGTGCAAGCACTGTAAACAAGGTAGATATCAACGCCAAGCAGGTCAATCCAATTGTATGCTGTGTGAACCGGGCTACTATGAATTTTCCACACATAACGATTCTTCTTGCATTGCGTGGAAAACGGTTGGCAATCCACCGGTAAACCGGTGCGCAGAGTGGTCGAATGTAAATAATCAACCATGTGATGCGTGTCCACAAGGTTATTCTCAGAATGAACGCGGAAAAGGCAAGTGCAAAGATTGTCCTGAAGGTTGGAAGCAACCGGGCGCGGGGGAGTTGCAATGTATACAATGCAACCCCGGTCGATACCAGTCGCAACAAACAGAAACGTCATGTATTGCCTGTCCAGCGGGTTATGTCCAAGATACAGCCGGGAATCAATATTGCAAGCCATGCTCACAAACCAGCAGTTATCCTTCCACTGTCGAACCCCCAGACAACAATGCAATTGTAGCCACATGCGGCTCTCAAACGGGATGTGATTGGTCAACAACCGATTCTGTGAAACGCGCCTCGAAGGCCGCTCAATATCAAGACGATACCGGCGAGCTGACGTGCAAAGCATGTCCACATTCTAATATTTGTACGGTCAACGAGCCTCTAGACAAATGTGGGCCGGGCCACGTTATGCCAGCGGGCCACTATACACAGGCTTGTTATAAGTGTGACAAATCCACATTCGCACCGCCGGACGCCCAATCCGAATGTAAATCATGCACTGCGCCGTCGATTATTGATGGGGCCAAAACAAGTTGTACGGATTGTAAGGCTTCTGATGGTAAATACCCTCTGCCGGCTGGATGTGGCGCCACGACAGACTCTGAACCGTGCACGTCGTGCAATACGTGCTTGCCGACAGAAAAGGTGGTCAATAGCGCCTGTGCCAAGTGTCCTATCGATAAACCGCTCCGAGACACGTCAGACGGTACAAAATGTACTACATGTGAAAGTGGAAAGTATTGGTCGGGAACCGACGCTGGTGAGTGCGTTGCGTGTCCTTCGGCCAAAGCCAAAATCCTAAAAAGGAGTTGTGGTTCATGTGGCCCAAGCGATTGGGAACTTCATTGGTACGCAAAAGCAAAATCTGGTGAAACTACCAAAGGTGAGATAGAAAGAGACGACAGTCAGGGATTGAAATACAAAGCGCCGTGGCAAAGTTGTTGTTGGGATACGGACGATTACGTCAAAGCGGGAGGATGGATTGTGACGAAACCAGACGGGCCGGGGGCCATTTACTCATCGGCAGCGGATGATTATATCGATATCAAACTAAAAAAAGTCGGCGGGTCGTGGATATGGGATCAAAAAATAAAGTATAACCAAGATCACGAGCGCAGATGCCTCGGTGCCGGAAAAATATTTTATGTCGAATGGGAATGGACAAATACGGACGGCGACGGCGATTTCAGTGTTTATGTATATAATTCTATTATATATAATGCAGAACCTTTGTCAGTGAATGCCGCCTACCAATGTGGAAGTTTTGTGACCAACTGTGACAATTGCGCCACAGCAAAATCAAAATGTGAATCAAATCTGGGAGATGGTGATGATATCGCAGACGGATGGTAGCAATAAAATTATCGTAATAAAAATAATTACAAATGAACAAATTTTCGTTTTTTACTTTGTACGTACTCGAGTCTCTCTGTCTCGTGATTCGACCACTGTATAATCCGATGGTCTTTTACATCGGCGGCGCCAGTTTCCTTCCACTGAAAAGAGGCAGCGTCACGCTCTACCCACATTGTACGGGTTCCGTCTTTCACCAAATCTATCATCCTCGGCTTTCCTTGTCGCCGCATGTACTGGACGCCGCACGTATTGCACAGCGACGACGTACCACAGGGGCCCGGACGCCATGTGGACGACACCACGGCACGGCACCGAGTACACGGTAATTTGTGCCGCGACATCAACTTTTTACTGGGATTCTGCTCATAGAACTTTTGAATAATATGACCTACCACTTCGTCGAGATGCATTCTTTTTACTGTTATTATTTGACAACAAAAAATAATTTCACTTATGTTTTACATTTATGAATACGCATATGTTTGATTATGTCGGTACATAGATGCTGTGTCCTCGGGTCAGAACCAGCGATGGCCAACGCAAACTCAAATCGTGTTTTAAATTCGTTCGACACATCCATTTTCGTCTTTATGTTGTCGTTCAGTTGTAATATGTCTGATTGCTCAGCTTTGAGCGTTTGTTGGGCATGATACGTTTCGGGTGTGCGCCGCCTTGAAGTTGTGCTGCCCGCCGCAAAAGCCGAAGCCGCTGGTTGTTTTTTACTCCGTACCGCAAAAGGTGCCGTACGCACGGATTGGGCGTAATCCAAGAGCCCCTTTATCTTGGGTGTGAGCACAATCACCCACTGAGGAAATTTGACACCGGCGATGTCGCGCATGTGTGCGGAAAGGCCCCATTTCCGCTTTTTCCAGTGGATTTCTTTTACATCTGGTGAAATCCACTGTTCATTTGATTTGACAGGGTGTTGAAAACTCATCCGTGCGTGGCGCTCCATATGAATTTTTTGCTCAAAGACGGGCGGCTTATATTTGCCCAGGTAAGTCTTCATGGCTGTGCCTGTAATATCATGATGCAAATAAAACGAAACGAGCACAGCTTCGACGCCCTCTGTTTTGGAAAAGGGATTTGTCGTGCCTGGGTGTTGACCGAGTACAACACCATCTCGATTATTACAATATCCACGGGCCCATGTCTGAAAGTTCAGGAGTATGGCGCCCGCAGGAAGCTTGGCGCGCGTCGCAAAATCATCTATGTCAACAGACGTGCTGTCTGACATTGTTATATCGTCAGCCATTCTTTTGTTTATCACTTTTGTGTCGAATATGTTAGTAGACATATGAGTAGAATAAGTGGAATATAGAATCAAATTAAAACATTTTGAACAGATTTGAATCAAATCAAAACATTTTGAACAGATTTGAATCAAATTAAAACATTTTGAACAGATTTGAATCAAATTAAAACATTTTGAACAGATTTGAATCACACTACATAACATAACTACACAACATGTCTGATATCTGGGAAAGTTCCGACGACGAGTGGGAAGAGGTGGACGCTGGCGATTCTAGTGTCGACCAAACAGTTCCTACTGTGACGTGGAACACTCTGAACACATTTGTTTATCAACATAGAGACCATAAATATTATAACACCCTTGGGGCTAGACTTCAACTCGCCAACTTCGGTTTAACTGTTGAATCGCAAGAAGTTATTCACAGATGCGAGCCGCTCAAAGACCCCAGAACGGGCGAAAAACATTACCCCATTGTCACGCTCCCCCCTGAAATGTCTGCTTACACACATGTTCTTCTTACGATGTCGTTATTTCACCCAAATTGTGGCCACGTTCATGTGCGTTTTCCTGATTTGAAGGACAAAGTCGAGCAACATCGTTCAAAACAAGGCCTCTGGGTCAATCCAAAGGATGGGTCTTTTCGCACGAAAAAGAAGGCTGTTGATAAAGGCACAAAGGAAGACGTCGGATACCGACTCGGTGCCGACTTTAAGTTTCATACACCGAGTATTGAGCCTACTTTTGTCATTGTTGCGACGCCCTGCGATAGTTCCGGGTTACTGATGGACAAAGCCGTTCGTTCTAAACATTTCCTAGTGCGTAGTAAACGCCAGGAACAACCTGGGCCACGTAAACGACGCAAAAAGGCAAAGGAAATAAGTAAATTGGAAACCGATATTGCGGCGGCCCAAAATGAAAAGGAACTGTTGCAGCGCGAAGATATGCGTCTCAATTATGTGAATTCGAAACACAGGGGGTTTCTGCGGTATCTCAAAAAAAAACTGTCCGATAGCTCAGTGTTAACAGACACGACGGTGGGCATTGCTTTGCATCATGCTGTGCGCCCACTCCAGGTTGACAATACGGTCGCTCTTTAGAAACGGGGTGTCCTACCGGTGGACGGTTTCCACATACAGGCGCGCGCTATAGTATCTACCAAAGCAATCGCAAACCATATATCGAGACGGGTAACTGCGACCAAGATATGTAGAATCGTCCCCATCCATTTATATAAATTATAACAACTCAAGTAAATGACTTCTTTGACAGTCCACTTTTTCTTATCGTGCAGACCCCTGTCCATATCCCGACCCAGGGTTTCTTCCATGTACACGTTTATACACTGATACAAAATAAGCAGACCAACAAAGACCCACCATTTCCACCATTGGTCGATGACAATTGAACCCACTTGAAACGGAGGGCCCAAATGAAAGAACCCATCCCATATATTTTCTACCCACAACAAGACAAAACAAATAACTGTAATCAATAACGATAATACAACCAACATTTATTAATATTTTCTTGTATAAATACTAGTGTGTACCAATCACATGTCTTCTAAAAACATCAATAAAATTATGGATGCGGTTTGTATATATATCGGCATTACCTTAATCACCATGGGTGTTACAAAAATGCGCGAATCAAATTACACGCCGCCGGATACGCCCGCTGGCTGGATAATGGGCATGGCATGGATTACTGGAGGTGGTATTGTCGCGGCCACGTGGTTTCTCTTTATGTTGTCGGACACCATTGCGCAAAAAATGAATAAAAAGCCGCGTATGACCTTTTCTAAAATGTTGACGAGTCTTCTGATTCTATTGCTGGCTCTTGGATGTGCTATTTTAGGGACGTGGCACACGTGGAAACATCCTTATCGATTGGGAGAATGTTTTTGCACAGAGAACGAATGGGGGCCTTTTTGTACACCCTGTCAATGTGGCGACCATGGTGTTTGTCATTCGGGTATTTACGGCACTGGGGTTTGCTCCTGTGACCACGGATGGGCGGGCGCGAAATGTGACCGTTGTGACGACAGGCATAAACCCGAACCCAATGGTGACGCTCCGGCCTGTAATTTGTGTAAAACAGGATTCACTGGAGACAAGTGTCAATTTTGTGCAACGGGTTACACGGACGACGATTGTGCTACGTGTGATACTGGCTGGCATCCATGGCAATACTCTTCCGACCTGTTTCCCGAAACCATTGCCGACGATAACCGACATATTTGTGACGAATGTGTGCCCAACCATTGGGGATTTTACTGTCTACCGTGTCCGCTTGGCAACGACGTGCCCAAAATCACACTGGCCAAAAACCGCCCGCTCGTTATTGGCGAGACGCGGGTCACAGACCTCGACGATAACGCAGGTTATTTACATTTTATTGAAACATGTGCCCCCGATACGGTCATCAAACAATGCACCACATGGACGTCCGGCGAATACGACCCCAACAACCCGTTCGTATTAACGCATGTCCGCCTAAAAATTAAGTACGACTTGGACGATGCCATTTCTGATTGGGTTTTGTTGTCCAAAATCAAAGGATTTCAATGTAACAACCGCGGTACGTGCAAGGACGACTTGTGGTGGCAGGCTGCGAACCCCGACTGGCAGAAAACCTGTACTAAATCGTACATACAAGAATGTACATACAATTCTGATTGCAAGACATCTGAAAATTGTAAAGGATTTTGTTCGCCCATGGATTTACCCATCAATCCCTTTTGGTCCAAATGGAACGGCGACCCAGGGCGACTTTGTTCCACAGATGCAGATTGTTTAGGAGAGACAATTGACGAGGATGAAGACGGAAATCCTATCTATTATGAAGGCGGTAGATGTATCAATCGTTTGTGTTGCGATGAATCGTATCATGGAGACGGTACTTGCGAATGTGACGCCAAGTTTTTTGGGCCTGCGTTTGGGCCCGGCATCAAACCACACCAAGAGTTGTCACCCGCGTGCGACTTTTGTCCAGGATATGACTGGACAACAGAAGAAACCACGACTATATGTTCGGGCGCTAGAGGCACGTGTGCGCCTTCATATGCGTCGGCCCTCGAAGCTAACACGTTAGGTGAATATATCGATATGCGATGTATATGTGGCGAAACAGTGTATATTGACCCAGACACTGGCATTGTAGACACGTCAATCAATATCGCGTGGCAAGGTGAATTGTGTCAATGTGGCGACTCCGACGCCGACGGCGAATGTAACTTTTGTGCCGCTGGACACTGGGGCATTGATTGTAAGACGTGTCCAGGTGGCCCAGGGGCTCGAGCTTGTTCAGGTCACGGCATATGTTCCTCTGGTATATTTGGCGATGGCTCATGTACTTGCGACGTCGACAAAACGTCGTCATGGATGTTATCAGAGTATATTCCACGATATCCAGGGGATTGTGAAGATTGTGCGGCGGAGGACGGTGACACGCGAACGTGCAATGAATGCGCGCCCAATTTCTGGGGCGATGGCTGTTGGAGATGTGACGACACGGATATGATTAAAGCCAGTGAATTGGACGACATATTTCAACCACAAGGTAGTTTTCATTTAGGCATCGGACAATCATCGGCAGCACCACACGCTGTCTGTCATCCACAACAACCATGGCTATGTACATTGGCGTGTGGAGGTGGCGGATGGTGTGATTGGGGCAGGCGCGGTACTGGAGAATGTAGTTGTTGGTATAATATCAGGGCGGCCGAAGAAACATGGAACCCACTAGACAACGTGTGCATTGGTAACGAAAGGTTTGACCCAGATGGTGATCAAACTTTTGAAAAGGCGATTAAGTCGAAGGCCGCCGAAAAGTCGGACGCGGCTCCAAATGGAAAATTCGTGGAGCAATGCCCTGCATATGGATATTGTGAGAAGGGCGGGCGCTCTCGAGAACTTTGTTTGGAATCGACGCCCACACAAGCACAGTGTGGCAACACTTTTATCCCATGTGGGGCCGACGAGTTTGTGGGCGACGGCAAAAACATGTCTATACCCAAAAGAATTGCCGATTGGAACCCATGGGACGATTGGGAAACCGGAGGTGTCGCCAACGGGCCGACCGCCGTCAACTGCGTAGACGGGGGACAATGTTTTGTACACAGAACAATTAATTGGAGACATTCAAATTCTAAAATCACATGTAAAGCCGATTAAATTACATTTTTTTACTATATATTGCAGTTCAATCAACTGTATATGTCTATTATACTTGAAAATCAAATTCCTCCAGACCAAAGGTTTGTTATCAAAAACACAAAAGAATACAACGTTTTTTCCACAGAGGTGGAAGACGCCACTCTTACAGAAAAGTGGATTGGTCTGGAATGGCCACACAAAGTGCTTATGGATGTCGAAACATACGCCCGTCTACGAAACAGAAGAATCGAATGGCAATTCGACAAAGAAAAATCTTTAGAAGCCGTCCTGATCAAAGAATCCGGCGAGGTCAAAGAATCCGGCGAGGTCAAAGAATCCGGCGAGGTCAAAGAATCCGACGAGGTCAAAGGTGAATGATGTCCACCGTATTAACCATTTCTTGGTACCATTTTTCTGGAGCCACATCCGATGGGGGCCAGTCTTCGAGAACGGGCCACAACGATGCCACTGTTTTATTAGCTAATTTGTATTCAACTACTGATTCGGAGTACATGAGCGGTACGTGGTGTAATTCATGAAGCAACAACATTTGTTTGTAACCAGAATCTTGAAACGTTTTAAACACATTGTGGCCAAAACGAATACGTGTAGACCGACGTTTACGATGACCAAACGCCCACAAATCGGCGTGAACATGGTCGTACACGCGTTCAAATGAGCGTACATTTTCTTTGCCGACAAAGGCAACCATGTGATTGAATTTGTGCATATGTATTAAATGTATGTAGTTTGAAATTCCAAATATAATAATAGAAAAGAAAATGATGATATAAACATACATCTTGTTATTGTTACACTGTTTATATATGTATTCTAAAAACGCACACCCGAATCCTGTACATCTTCTTGGCCCAAATCGCCGTTGAATTGAATCACGCGATTTTTACCTTGAATAGCCATGCAAATGCCGGCCAGACGTTTCTTCGATTTTATATTATAGGCCATGACGACATCCCCCACCTCTATAATTGTCTTCTCTACATTTTCAGACGCATTCACTTGAAAACATTTGCCGAGGCGCGTCACTGCGTAACCGGACTCTGATACTGACATAATGGTAAATTTGGAGCCGCGCACAGTCACATTATCACCTTTTGAAAACGATGGACACGACATATGTTGGATGCGCACCACCAACTGGTCGAGGGCAAAATACTCCGCCTCCTCCCTTATTAGTTGAATGTCCGTCGACTCTTTGGACGGCAACACCTTGGAACCCCGTAAGTAATTCAAAATCCAGCGGAACGTATCCGGGTCGCGGTCAATAAAATGGTACCCGTCAATCTGCTGGGCGGGATTTTGATGCTTAATCAAGGCTCCCAACATACCTTCCGACAAAGTTTCCTCGTCGGTCAAAAATATACGACCACCGACATTCAATTTGATTATCATTTGTATGTTTGTGAAACGGTATATTTATACGACTTGACAAACAGTTGTTAATATGACAGAGCGCATTGAGCAACAAATCAAAGAACAATTTCAAAAGGCTTTTTACGATACCATTCAACACTCCGTAACCTCCGACAATCACGAACACATTGTCCGACTGTACGCCGAAATACGCGACCGCATTGTTGTCAAAGTCAAACCCACCGGCAGGACAAAAGCACGTATTCTAGAAGATTTTGACGTGGAGTTATTTCAACAAATGGTCACGCACAACGCCTTTGACGGTGACTCTCTATTAAGACTCGTCAATACCACCTTCAAGTGGATACACGACCTCCAAATGCCGGCGCGCGACTCTGACACTGAAGCGGCCAAACAACGCGTCCTACAAGCCGGTACTTCTATGGTCGAAATAGTTCCCGTATACATCAAAGAAGCACACGGATGCCTCGACACGATGGAGCAGGATTTCAAAGAATTTTACGAAAATCGTAACCACCCAGTAGTACAAAATATGTTACGACAAGCTCTAAGAAAATAATTAGAAAATTAATGTCGTTGGCCGCACTCTCTTATATTCTATACGTTTACCGGATGCCGCCGACGCAACTGCTGCCGCGTTAGGCTCGAGATAGTTTTTCAACTTAATTACCCAACTTTTACTCATCACGCCTTCGTCCTCCATTCCGTCGTCTCCAAGTGTTAGCGTGGCACTGCCGGCCTTAACATCTAATCTGGGCTTTGTCTCTAATTCTGTCAAAATCTCAACACATTTATCATATATATCTTTTTTCGTGGATATGTATGCAACGCGGTGCCGACCTTCTTCTTCACTTGCACGTTGCTCTGAATACATTGTTATATTAGAATCGATTTGATTTAAGGGTTGTGGTTGTGACAACATATGAACGACATACACAAATACATAATCAATGTCACGCTGCTTATGGGACGCTTCCTTTTCTTCCGGGGTTTTTAACGCAGCTTCTGGCCCTAAATCCCCCTCGGAAAATCGAGCCGTACCTGTCGCACCGCTTTGATTACGGTCTCCGCCATCAGATGTTTGGCGTATCTGTGCATTTGGATTAAATATGACCCTCCTATCGGCTGGAGTTTGACCTGTAACATATTTTGTACACGCTCCCGATTCACCTGATAGACAATCTAGGTTCGTTGTTACTCTTTGTTTCAAAATACCAGAAAGTTTTCGTTTATTACATGCTGCAACAAGGCCAGACATTTACATAACAACGCTATGTTAAATAGGTGCAAATCATTAATAACAAATATATTGTATAAATATTGTAATTGTTTAGAACAAAATGTCTGTGTTTAATGTATCTTTTTTATATTCAGAAGCAAAATATAATGTTGGTCAGCGTGTCAAAAGTAATACAAAAACTGGAGCCAATAAAAACAGAAGAGGTGTTGTTATAAAATCAGGTAAAAACAATTCTATAATTAAATGGGACGATGCTTCAGAACCTGTTTCTATTGATGATAGATTATTAGAAGACGAATCCCATGGAGAACAAAAAGACGAATGTACCGATACAGACGAAGAAACAAAAGAAATAATGTCTTCCATGAGTTGCACATATGCAGTACGTGCTCAGGCGGTATTGGGTGGCGGCAAAAAAAAACCACAGACGTGGTTATTGACGCGCGAAGACACGTCAATATTTGCAAAAATATTCCATACTGAGAAAGAAGCAAGAAGTAAAAGTCGATTCCAAAGAAAAATTGATTCGTTAAAGCCTACATTTGGCCTTATACCTCTCTATTTTCATTTAGAAGGGCGAGCATTAATTGCGCGCGATTTGGGTCACGGTGGCCCATACAAAACAACATGTACAGAGATTGGCCCTATGCTTGATAAAGATTCTTCCGGAGCACCGCCTATGGAAACGTATATATTTAAGGCGACAACTGGAGACATTGAAGAACTCACCAAAATTTTACTGTTTCGATGTATTTTCAGTGTGAGTGACACACGTCTAAGTAATATAGTATATTCCGAACGTTTGGGTAAACCCGTTTCTATAGATGAAAATGGTGCCCGTCAAAAAAGGCCACTTATTCCACTGGAAACAGAAACGGATTTCTGGAATTTTATAATAGGTACGACAGGAAGAGGATGGGTTGCGAAGGATTGGAAAAGTAAACCACATCTTTTGGCGAAAAAAAAAGTGAACGAGTGTTTACAACTAAATAAAGAATATACATGGTTTGCATTGTTGGATACGTGGAAAACAAAATTGATTAAAAACGATTTGCCGTATCAAAAAAGTCAATTAATATATGAGTATATTCAAACAATTTAATAACAACATCGGTCTGTTTTTGGTTTACTATGAAATTCTATCTTATCTTTTTGTACTTGGGGTAATTGTTTCAGTTTACCAATCAATGTAGTGAACACGTTGTCCAAATTGGTAGCGTCTTTCGAGGACAATTCGTCATAACACATATCATACCCCGCCGCCCATGCGGTAGCTTCTTCCTTGGCAACACAACGATTCTCTAAATCAATTTTATTGCCCACCAACATAATGGCGCATTTTCTGGAGTCGCCGTACGTTCTAAATTCTCGCCACCACTTATTCAAATGATCAAAGGATTCGCGATTTGTGACGTCATAGACAAACATAATAGCTTGGGCCCCTCTGTAGTACGAACTCGTTAACGATTGAAACCGTTCTTGACCCGCTGTGTCCCAAAAGATTAACTTGGTCTCATCGTCCAACTCTTTGTGTGTAAATCCTACGCCAATTGTGCACGGTACCAACAACGTAAATTTTCCAAATATATATTGGTTTAACATGGACGTCTTGCCTGTCCCGGCATTACCTACAATAACTACTTTGTACGTTTCCATTCTTCGAACAGGGAGAAACTTAAATAGTTAAATGGGCGGACATCGGTGCATTAAAAACACTCTGTTCTTTCAAACGCCTGGCCGAGTCTCTGGCGGCTATGATATTGGTTATGTCTTTCGACATTTGTTCGGCGGCGGCTTCTGTTTCCGTTGCGACAGCGAATTTTTTGAGGGAACGATTAAACGTTTTGTATTTTGATTTCTGTCTTAATTCCAACAATTGCAGGAATATTTCGTAGCGGCGCGTCGTTCTTTTGCGCTTTTTACAGGGAGCAAGCTCTGTAATGAGACGGTCAAACCGTAGATTAAGAGGGCTGCGACACATCGCGCATGTGGGCCTCTCTACGGATTGCCGCAACAGTTCGCACACACATTCAAAACAACCCACGTGTGACTGATGACACATCACAAGGGGTTGATGTGTTGTTTCCAGACAGAAGCAACACTTGAACATTTTTTTTGTCATTTGTTAGTACGCATGAGTATAAATAAACCCAGGCAGAGTGACAAATGGGATTTATGTGGTCAAAGCCGAAATACCCACTTCGGACGGCTTTACTCAAAGATGAACGTCCCATTTATTTGCGAACGGGTGACCTGTTGATAGTTCCCACCACGGATTTGGACATTACATTGAATGACGAACTCTGGAAACACGTCGCGTTGGTTATATCGGCTACGCGAATATATTCCTACGGTCAAGTGGTTGAAGCCGCTGCATTTTTCGAAGAATACGATTCTGTATGTGTGCGACAACTTAACTGTCCTAGGCCGACGGGTTTCGAGCAAAAGTTTGTGGATGCCGTGGCAAATTCGATGGCGCAATCGTACCGTGCTCTAGAAGAATACAAAGAGGGATTTGAAATAGGTTATGTGTTGTACAAGATGGGCTTTATTCCCGAAATAGAGTCGCTTCGACCGCATCATTTTTCGATGGGAACACCGTACAAAAAGATAACACTGGATATGTATTCAGAACATTTATTTTTTTAATCGCACGTGCCGTCGGGGGACGCCTTACACAGTTTAACTATTTTGTATTCCAATTGTTTAATAATGTTTCTCAGTTGAACCGATTCTAATTTATCTGCTCCGTCGACCGTCTTTGTAGCACCCGTGTCGGGGTCTAAATCGTAGATATTCAATGATACATCGTCGAACGATACCGCGCCAGTAACGTCCAGTGCTCCTCTGATATCGATTTTGTCTGTACCGGTATCACTTCCCAATGTTACAGGCCCATTCACGGTTAATTCGGGCATAACAATTCCACCTGTCGCAATAATTCTGGTCGCTTGAGCAGCCCCGGTGGCCATATTCACCCAATATTCGATGTCTCCGTTCGTTTTAATGCATTCTGCGTTACCTGCTGTATTTTTTAGGAGCGCTACTGCTGCGAGTTTAAAATCATCTGCGGTAGCCATGCCAACCAATAACGACATAATTAGATACAACATTCTTTTTATTTGGATGTACACCTTTATATACGAATTTCATCAACAACTTGTGGCCGACCCGGTCGTCGCGGTAGAACAAGATTTGCATGTGACTTGTCCTGTGGAATCTTGATACTGACCCACCGGGCACGAACGACAAAGACCGGCGTATGAAGTAGTGGACGTACGTAATTTTTTTCCTGTTTGACAGCCGGGCGAATTGAAACTATATGTACGGTATTTTGCGCTGGTCGACCCACGACCTCGATATTTATCGATCGTACACAATGACAAGTCTGTCTTCACCGCACAGTAACATTTTCCTCTATCAGGGCCTTCTTGCACCCATATAATAAATCCACTCACTTGCTTTCCAGCGGGTACGTGCACTGGTGAAAAACCAAAGGGAACCTTGTGCAAACCTTGGGCTTCCGAGATGAATTTCCGACATTCTGTTTCACACGCATCGCGTTCTTCTTCCAAAGTGTTTCCCGGATTAGCAGCACCATTTGCATAGATTTCTAATTCGTCCTCTGAGTCATAATTGCCATACCAACGAGTTGTGCTGATGCCACCGCAAAAATTCTCGCCCATGTCTATAAGCGTTGTCGACGGATTTGCATAGCACAGTTCACACTGTTCTTTTTTCGAGGTTCGTTGTGCAGCGGTTAAACTAGAGTGAAATTGCGTCCCCGTCCCCATTTGGTCACAGCTCTGCAAAATGGAATATTCCATGGAACCATCGTACGGAATACCCCTGACCGATTTTGATTCCCAGTACGTACCCGCGGGACATTCAGAACATTCGCCGTTTTGAGCAAACGAGCCCGCCGGACAGTTGCCAAGACTACAAGGTTCGCGTGGGAAATCATCCAGGGCAAATCTGTTAACGTCGTGCGGTGGTTCTTGTTGTGATGACCAAGAGTTGAGCAATATTTCGGCGCACTTCATACATCGATCACTGTAATACGATTCACCCGCGGGGCAAAATTTACAGACATTAAAGTCATTGGGCCCAACAATTTTGAGCGACGGGGGGTCAATTTCTTTGTAAAGACCCACTGGGCACTCTTTGCAAGAACCGTCGAACGTGTTTTGATATTTGTTCGCGGCACACGTCGTTTTAAATGTGGTATGTCCATTCATAACCACCTCGTTTAATGACGCTTGATAACCATATCTTGTACCAGATGCTAAAGTAGGGTCATCGACTCCGAGACCCGTGGTGTTGTATTCATATGCTCCTTTCGTATTGCCCGTGGTACACACGGCGATTTGTTGACCTATAATACCGGTATGCTGTTGACCAGTTGTAGAGCACGTTTTACACTCAATGAGATTTTCAGCGTCAGAATATTCGCCCATAGGACACGTAACACACGTTGTGCGGTCATCAGATGATATGCGCCCTGCAGGACAGATTTTACAATTTCCTTGGCCTTCTTCGTCTTGATAACCGTTTGAACACAGACGACAATCGGGCAGAATTACAGCTTCCCACCCAGTGTAACGCCCAGCCGGGCATTTTTGACAACTTTTACGGTGTTTGCCCGGTAAACATCTATAACAAGACGTACCGTCACTCCTCGGCAGTTCTCGAGAACACTGTTTGCAACTGGAATCGCCATCATGATTCAAATAGTGGCCTTCTGGACATTTCTCACAATTGGCAAGATTGAGATAACCATTTGAACACGTTGCGAGATTGCAGTTCGTAGCGCCTGTAAGTACGCCCGTTGATTTATTTTCGGCACATTCGTTACAAGTAGAGCTAGCGATTTGGCCTTGGTAGAATCCAGTGGGACAAGAAACACAACCAGATTCATTAATTGCTCCAGGCGTGCCATATTTACCCACGGTACACGCCGGCGAATCATTTTGATGGTCATAATGTGAACTGAGGCAGTTTGGCAATCCGTTTTTTTTGAGTGGATACTTATCCGTCCACCTCCCGGCCGCGCATTCTATACATTTAACAGAACCGCTGACCTTTTCTGGGTGCCATCCGCCTGGGCAGTATTTGCACCAGAAGCTTTCGTTTGCTCCATTGGAAAAATATGGTTGAATTAAGTACTTGCCAGATGAGCACTTGATACATCTTTTTTGGTCGGGCAAAATGTAGGTATTTACTGGACAGGTATCTAAACATGCGTTGGAGTCACTCGAGGCTTGTATCATGTAGGTATTATTTGGACAAGTGGCGGAACATCCGGAGGAACCGGCAGCGCTGTACCCAACGTCCCGAAGGCTGATGTCCCATTCGCCATTAATCCCACCGCCCGGGACGGGTCTTTTGCAAGAGTTACACCACGTGCCACTGGCCGAGTTACTGTATTTCCCGGCGGGGCAAAGTAGGCAATTAAATCCTCGATATGAAAGGGCGCCTTCGTAAGGCCAGTAGTAATTTCCCGTGGGCCAATAGTTCGAAGCGGGATATCTGTACTCGGGTTGGGGGGCAGTTGCCCATTGCACGACGTGACCTGCGGGACAACCGCAGTATCCATTAATGGAACATTCTATCGTCTCATTGCATTTGTTATTTTTGATGCAATCGCAGGATGCTCCTAAACACCATGACCTATCCTTAGTAGAGAGGCCGGCTTTAGGCCACCAATCAGGAAAATAACCCAAACTGGTGGTAGCAGCCTGACCATAATGAATACAACACAATAAAAATATCCAACGAATCATTATGTATTTAAAATGTATATTGGTGTTTATATACTTCACAAATGTGCTACGGATGCGCCTTTTCGAACGATTTTATTTGCCCAATGTTGGATTCTTTTTTCAAGAAATGTGGTCGCTCCGCGCGTAAACGGTTCTACGACCGAAATGTCAAACGGTATGTCACACCGATACAAAGCACGCAGGGTACATCGCTTGATATTGAACGACGCGTCGTTCAAAAGGGACAACAATTTCACGGGTGAAACGTCTGGGCCGATCAAATCAAAGAGCTTTTCTTCCATCCATGGGTGAATGAGTGCCTCCAGACGTTTGTCGGCGCGCAAAGGTTTCACTTGATATAAAGATGGTCGCCATCCGCGGTATGTTTCTCCGCGAATATGACTAGCAATAGCGGCCCATTCGAAGCGGTCTCCCGACAACTGATTGATATCCACGACGCACTGTTTTCCATCAGTAAAGAACCGACACTCCGCCTCAATATAGTACGGCGTCACCGTCTCAAATACGTAACGCCAATTATGCTTCATGGAGATGGCCATTCCCTTTTCTCGGACTTTGGAGAATATTTGTTCTCTGAAATCAGAAGAATTATCTGTGGACTCCAACTTGAGATGAGCCCAGTGCCAGAGTGTTGGCACTGGTGGTGGTAATGCGCGGCCTGAATGTACGTACTCCATGCAATTAAATCCTGCCCATTCGTAGCGCGCTTTTATACCCGTAACAAACGATTTTGACAACCACCTCGAGTTGGTCGGTGACGGAAATCCAAGCGTCTGTAATTGATGAGGTTCCAATCCAGAGATGAATTTCTCAAAATCGCCGTAGTACATCTTTTGTAGAAAGCCACGATTCCATTGCTGTACGTCTGATGAAGGTGTAGACCACATCAGATTGTGTGTGTAACGTACATGACCAGGCAAAACGGGCGTGCCGCGATGCCATGTGTCGAGTCCATACAATAGCACATCTCCGGGTTCAAAGACTGGCATAATCTCTCTTGCATAACATTGTTGCCGTATGTCGGCCGCCCTGCCCTCGAAATTCATCTCCGCGTGTTCGCGGTCATTGACAAAGGGGATTCCACCGATACCAGGCATGTTTGCCAACGCTGGCCACTGGTATACGGGGTCGTCTTGGCCCCGACGTGGCACAATTGCGGTAGCCCCTCCCGTTGTTTTTGTCTCTGAGTAGTATACAATGACCGCTACTGCTTGGGGACTACCCGCTTCAGGCATGCTCCATTGGTTGTTTCCGTAGTCCATATGAATGCGCTGGTCGCTGTTGGAGCTTTTGTCAGAAGATGGGACGCCGTACTTGGCCCATGGGACAGATTGACGTAAGCGAATGTCGTCACCTATAATCTCGCGAACTGCTTTTAGAATCGTCGGATGTACTGAGATTTCGTTTAGGGCCGGTGTCGAGGGGAATATGGCCGCACCGCCCGACCCAAAGTCCTGCACAGGATTCGCCGCGCCCTTGGGAAAGTGTTGACACATCTCTTTTAGCGCGGCGTCCACGGGGACAGCTTGTTTAAGTATGACGTACCCTTGTTCTATAAATGTATGTTGCATGTTTTGAGCTTCGCTCGTTTGATTTAAATAAAATTTAATTTAAAGTTATTTTGTAAAATATGGTTTATTTTGTAAAATATGGTTGTTGTTTGTATCGGCTCATTTTCCGAAATGTCCTGTTGGGTGGATGTCCATCTCTGTGTGCTTGTATAACCCTTCCGATAGCTTCGCCTAATGGTACCGGTACCGCGTTTCCAAGTTGACGATATTGTTTTGAAACAGAACCCTTTATTTCATATGACTCGCCAAATCCTTGTATGGCAGCATATTCTTGTACCGAAAGGGGACGCAACTTTGTTGGGTGGCACAACGCAGTAGTATGCATAACTGGTGAACACATAAGTGTCGGACACGACTTATTATATGCGAGACGCCTGAAAACTCCTGATTTGCCTCCAGTGGCAGCATATGTACCCGGCCCCATTGCTTTTTGTTGTTCGTCTTTAGGCAAGTGTCGCCAATTTTGCCCTTCTTTTAGTCTTTTAAAGTATGGCAAACGTTTGGAAGAAAACTGTGTGTGTATATGGCCTTCCATAGTTTCTAATGGGAGTATAGCATCGCCCAGAGTGAGAAACGGTCTTTCTTCGCCATCATGAGTCGGTTTGATGAGTCCCAAACAAGGCTCGTCCAATATAGCCATCAGAATAACACGGTCGCGCGAAGTAGCAGCTCCGACATACTTGGCATCTACCAGCTGGTATGTCACAGAATAGCGGTGTTCCTCCAACAACGACACTATAGATTTCATAACTGTCCCGGGCATTTCGTCTTTTTGTAGTGGAGAATTGCGTTTGTTTAAAGGTCTGTGCTTTAAAGATGCAGAGAGCAACCCGCGAACATTTTCGAGAATAATATATTTAGCTCGTGCTTCAATCGACAAGTTCAAAAATTTAGTCAGACAAGCCCCCCGTGGGTCGTCAAATGATTTACGTTTTCCGGCGGTGGAAAAACTTGGACACGGTATACCACCTACACACATCACAACCTCTGAATCGGATATGTGCTGTCGCATGTGTGCTTCTGATATCTGCATGATATCGTCTTTCAGTATACCATTGGGATGATGGTGACGTATTGTTTCTTGAATTGTTGGGTCGTTCTCACAGCGCAAAACGATATCCGTGTCGCACGTGCGTTGTAAACCAATATCTAGTCCGCCCGCCCCGCTACAAAACGAGAATGTTTTTAACATAATACTCATAGTATACCACTTATATATAAAAAATAATATAATCTTAACATTTTTGATTTATTTTTCATAATAAATTTGAATTTCTCTCTCTATTAACTCAAATTTTTTCAGCCAGACCATTTCGACCACGTTATAATCAATGCCACACGACTTCCAGAACTCAACAGTGTCTAGTTTGTACGTTTTTTTGTCTGGCGAGCGCTCAGCGGCGTTTCCAAACAACGCTACCCAATGGGCCGTATATTGTGGAACGAGTTCGCTCTTCCGCCCGCGCACTTTTCGTGTAAACGTTCCATTATTGCGACGTTTCAGACCATCAAGTAACGTTTTTTTAAAAGTACCCGTGACGGAATCAACAGACGATTTGCACTCAACCGTATGAAAACTATTTGCCACGTCGGCATATTTTCCACCATATTGTTTATAAGGATTATCCGCGTCGTTTTGATAATGACACGGCTTCTGGTTATCTTTCCAAATTTTCTTGTACTTTCCAGATATAGTAATAATCCGTTCCAAACCATTACCTATCTGTGTATCCAACGACCTGCCCATTCTGTTACATATCTCATAGTTGCACATGCTTGATGGAGGTTTCATTTCGCGAATTTTACGGGCGGCCATTTCTCGTATCATGTCAAGTAAATGGCGAGACGCCTGTCTAGTGAACGGCAAATCGACGGAAAAACTGCTTGATTCGACTATTGATTCGAATGCGATGGGTTTTGCCACTACTTTTGTACCATTCTCTTTTAATTCTTGTACTTTTGTTCTTAATTTTTTGAGGGCGGCATAACTATGTGTATGTTTATTTCTTGCATAATTACGTTCACGTCGCAGTCTGTGGTTTTCATTCCTTAAGCGCATGACTTCATCATCGCAAACTACTCCTATGGTCGTTTCATTTCTAGAAATAGTATCGAAACTTATCTTTCTTATTTTGTGTGGTCGCATTGTGTGGTGTTTGTAAGATCGTTTTTTAAGATCCGTTATTGTTGGGAGGGTTTAAATCAAATCGCGACGACTTGGCATTTTTGATTGAAATTTGATTCAAATCGCAGCAACTAAATTTGTGTATTTATTCACCAACGCCACATAATAATGATTTGGTTGTATTTTTTGTTAATAACGTGTGGCAAGGCATCCACCGTGTATAAAATAATTACTGCTGGCATGTGTCCAGACAATCCTTCTGGCCACAAGATTATAGACAAAACGAAATGCCAAGAACAGGCAACCATACTCGGTTTTGCGGATACGACAGCGACCACTATCGCCATGTCAGGTACGGTGCCAGGCGGATGCGTATTTATTCAAAGCAAAGAAGAACTTAAAGTATACGATTCGACAAATACTAACCAGTGTTCTGACGAATTCAACTGTATATGCGAGTATACGGCAGCAGATTGTCTGTTGGAAAACGAAAACGATTGTATCTGTAGTCAATCCGTATGTACTCGTAAATTGGGTCTCTCGTGCAATGCAGGCACGTGTGAACACGCTACCGAATGTCCCAATGACGAAAGAGTATGTAGGTGTGGTGATTACGATTGTACACCCACGTCGGGTCTTGTATGTGACAGCGGGCAGTGCAAACACGCTCCCGAATGTGTCAACAAATTGGGATTATCGGCAAATACAGAAATGTGCCAATGTGGTGATTTTGATTGTCAGGAACCGTATTGTGTAGTAGCAAGCAGTACATGTAGACCCGCTTGTCCGGCAGGAACGTTTGTCACCAATCAAAACACGTGTCAAGAGTGTAGTGTTGAAGGGTATTATTGTCCAGTGGGTGCCACGCAAAGTGAAACCACATTTGCATGTCCTGCAGGGCGTTATTCTACTGTAGCCGGTATTCAAAACGAAGAACAGTGTGTTGAATGTCCTGTGGGTAGATATTCAAATGTACCGGCGGCCGCCGAAAATTGCAACATTTGCTCCACAAATATGTATCAAAATGTCACGGGTCAAACAAAATGTAAAGGATGTCCAGACGAAAAAGTGATTGACGACGCGACCAGGGCCGACAAACACGATTCTGTGGACGATTGTGAAGTAAACATACCGACATGCTTGTCCACTGAATACTTGGACAACAATACATGTCACACGTGTACAGAATCATACACGTGTGGCGGCACCTCAAAAGATATATGTCCAGCAGGTCACTATTGTGTTGGCAACGGCCCTGCAACCGAATGTCCAGCCGGACGTTATGGCGAGCGTATAGGCCAAAACAATATAAACGACGCGTGTTTGTTATGCTCCGTCGGTACGTTTCAAACGGTTCCGGGCCAAACGTATTGTGCGCGCTCATGTCCTCTCGGAACATATGGCCAAAAGTTGGGCGCTAAAAATGAATCAGAAGCGTGCCGCGAATGTCCAGTTGGACATATGTGTGGTACGATGGCCATGCAACAGGCCGTACAATGTTCAATGGGCACTTATCAAGACGAAAACGGCCAACCGATTTGTAAGCATTGTCCACAAGGGACATATAGTGATTACTTGGGCGCCATCGTGTGCACAGCGTGTGGGAAAGATGAGTTTGGTCGTGACAAAAAGACGGCCGGTCTTGGTTCAAATAGCGAATCACAATGTGCTATACTTGAAAAAACATGTCCTGGTGCACAAAGACCGGTAAACAGTTGCACAAATTGTCCACAAGGATTTTATGCAAACGGGTTTGGGACGAGGTGTCGCATTTGTCCAACAGGCAAATACCAACCCATGACCGGACAATATAACTGTTTACAATGTGCAAATTGTGAAGATTTGGGCCACGATGTCCCCAAATCAATTTTCACGAACGTGTCCGACCATGAAAACATTGTGCGTCAGATAAAACCCCCTGACCAGTACAATTGGGTCAATATTATTGTTTACGCTTCGCTATTGGGCATGGTGTTATTGATTGTTTTGAGCCATCGAATGTGTCCAGGTTGCATAAAACATCTGGATTTTATATTTTCAGGAGACCATCTCGTAGAGGATACCCATGCCCGCAGAATATTGAATACACGACTGGGAGCAGCATTTACTCTCAGTATACCATTTATTGTCGCGGCGATTTCTGTATTTGTGTTTACTGATGAAAACCTAACTGAACAATCGGCCTTAGTACCCACGGACACTGTCTTGTTCAACCAAGATTTAAAAAACATGTACATAGAATACAAATCATGGTACGCCAATGGACAACAAAACTGCAAAAACATTGTTGTAGAATCAGAGTGTAACGTTCAAATACATGAAGGTCTGCCCTGTTTCATAAACATGACTTGTAAAATCGACAAAGATTTCTCAGGAACGCACAACATAGACTTTATTTTTCCAGACAATCAACAGAAAGGGGTCGTCAAAGTGTGGCCAGACGCATGGATGCGCCAATATACCGAAATATACAAGACGTTACAAACGGACACAGGGTTTGTGGGGACTAAACAAGAACCTACGATGCTCGCATTTGGTATAAAAAAATGTAAATATATCAATTCTGTTGAAAACGTAGAACAAGACGGGATTAAAATAAATGCACACGACTTAAACAAACAAGAATCAACGCTAGGAACGAAAGATGGAACGCACGTCATTCGCTTGCAATTTTCAACGTCAGAAAGCATTTTCTTGTTCAAGATAGACGCAAAATTGACACTATTAACACAGTTATCAACCATACTCACGTTGCTCATCTCTGTTATTTCGTCTCTGCGCACCACCAAGTCAATTTTGCAAAATTTGATTGACGGGACGTACAAATGCTGTTTTACACATTTGCCCAACGATATACAACGAAGACTAAACATTTTGAACGAAAATAACCCGGCTCAAATAGAATTAAACCAGAGATTAGAATTAAACCAGAGATTAGAATTAACCCGGAGATTGAGTACTCTGGAACAAAAAGCGGACGTCGAAGTCCATGTTGATGAAAACACCGGAAAAAAATATTCGTATTGTAAGAGGACGAAAAAAAGCGAATGGATACTATAAATATATGTTATACACCCATTTATATATATAGATTTATTGAAATCTAAATTTTAAATCAACCACACTCCTATTTTCTCTATCTCACTACACTCAGAATCCGAGTCTAAGTAAAGCCAACTCTAAGTAAATGGACACGACTGCAGCTTGACGTGTAATTTGTACATTTATTATTTCATACTCGTATTTATAGAGTATAATTACAAAAATGTACAATTGCAAAAAGATAAAAAAAGCGAATAGATACTATAAATATATGGGATAATAAAATAAATGTTGCGTTTTTTGCCGAGTAAATCTGAATCACGAAAAACATTGTTGTCTAATGTACCAGCGCGGCCGGTAACCAACATTATATCGTACGTATCTCTGGGACTGCATGTTGTATGGATTGTATTATTTATCGTGGTTTTTATGAATCAACAAGACCACACACACGGACGGCAGTTGGTCGAAGTTAGCACCTCCAACGCCACCGATTGGTGGACATACGACGAAACGTCAAAAACACTCTTAATACATGCAGATATTGTCAAAATAGGCCAGTCAGAAAAGTTAAATTCGAAACGGTTATTGAAAGCTGCTGCGGGCACTAGTAAACTTATTATCCACGGAGAACTACAGTCTTCTACAGCAAATATAGTTAGCAACATATTGTTTCATGGATTGCCTATAGAAAGCTCAGTCAAAGGCACAAAAGGAGACACTGGCTCACAAGGCGCAAAAGGAGACACTGGCTCACAAGGCGCTAAGGGCGACGCTGGCCCACAAGGCGCAAAAGGAGACGATGGTGCTAAGGGCGACGCTGGCCCACAAGGAGGCGATGGTGCTAAGGGCGACGCTGGCTCACAAGGCGTAAAAGGAGACACTGGCTCACAAGGAGGCGATGGCCCACAAGGCGCTAAGGGAGACGCTGGCCCACAAGGCGTAAAAGGAGACGATGGCCCACAAGGCGTAAAAGGAGACGATGGCCCACAAGGCGTAAAAGGAGGCGATGGTGCTAAGGGCGACGCTGGCCCACAAGGCGTAAAAGGAGACGATGGTGCTAAGGGCGACGCTGGCCCACAAGGCGTAAAAGGAGACGATGGCGTAAAAGGAGACGATGGCCCACAAGGCGTAAAAGGAGGCGATGGTGCTAAGGGCGACGCTGGCCCACAAGGCGTAAAAGGAGACGCTGGTGCTAATGGCGACGCTGGTGGTAAGGGCGATGTCGGCCCACAAGGGGAGAAGGGTGCTGTCGGCGATACGGGAGAAGGCGTGTGGTGGACATATGATAAAGATTTGAAAAAACTGAATCTATTGACAGATGTCGTGGACACGGGAAGTATTATTGCCACTGAATTTAATATAAAGGATTAATTTAAAACAAACCCGATCTACAACACGCAAACAGAAAATAGTAATGACTTTTGATTTAGTTTCAGATAGAAACGTTTGTCTTTATTTAGATACGCGGTCGTTCTGCATGTTCAGGATAACATGCAGAACTCATTATAATGACGAGGAGGCGTGGTCTATGCGTTCTTCGCGTGGTATATTGAATGTCCCATCGCTGAACCAAAAACAGACATTGGGGTTAAATTATTTGATGAAATATGCACTTACGTTCGAGTCGCTTGCCGGGACTCCAGAATGGTTTCAAGAAATTGTGAATTGGTTAGAATATAAAATTTCTATCAAAATACTACATTCTTTTATTTTTAATTCATCACCTAACTTGATGTTCCAATTGCAATTCCAAAAGGTAAGCGCGAGGGCCAGAATTCATTGGGAGCGATTGTGGTATCGCTATGCGCGGGTATATAAGATACGTAAATTGAATTACGACAACTCAGAATTTCATGTCCAAAAAAAACGTCGAATTCTGTGTTACTAATATTTCAAGCCATATTGATAATATATTTGGTGTCTTTTATTTAACTTGTAATTCGACACCTAGAACCATAACAACGTCCAAAGAATCGGAACACTCCATTGTTCTGAATTCTGACGTTGAAAAATTGGGTCTTGTCGCCATGTTGTTTTGTTCGCGTTCAAATGACGACGACATCCCTGTGACTATGTATCTCGGGTCGTCTGTCTTAGACTTGTCGCAAGCATCACTTAAATCCTACCATTTAAATCTGACCGATTCGTCATCTAGACCGCCTTTAAAGACAGGCTATTGTACCATTCGGCTTCGGAAAATACCGCCCATAAACAATCACTTGAATTTTCAAAGTACTCGTGTCGTAACGTTAATGTTTCAGGAGGCGGAAGCAAATTTGAGATATATATCGCCTTTCAATACAAAGGGATTGAAAGGCATCAAAGACGGGCTTAAAATGGTGCACTCACCTTATTATGTTAATCACATGGGCGTTACGCTCCCATCCGGAGCATTCTGTATGATGGATACGATGATAAATACTAAACAACAGGCGCTTAAATCGCACCGTCAAAGGTTGTTAGTGTCCCTAAAACGAAATCACGTGTCTGAGTACGATTTTGTAAGAATTATTGCTGACATGATGGCGCGCGGTGTTCGTTCCAGACACATGCGTTGTCTCAATGTTGTGGCGGACATGTTAACACTGCATTCGCGATGCGATACAAATTATACGCCAGATGTTCAAATCCTCGATTCTGGCGAATTCAAAGGTACGGAACGGTGGGAAGTCCCGCGCGAACCAAAGCCAGATGGTGGCGTTTCTTTCACGGGTGATTGTGAGGATTTTGCCCGCGAAGTGTATCAACAGGCGAAAGAAATACGGAATTGGGTGGAGCCCAAGATATTAGGTGATATTTTGGAATCACTCTCGGCCGTGTTGCACATGTATGTTCCGACTGTCGAGCAGGGCGCCGTCGATTCGTCAGCCCATAGTAAATATATCACTTATTGGGCACCTTATCGAAATCACATTTGGGCGGCGTTGCACCCAAGACACGCGTTTTTAGCAAAATGTCGGCCACCGATGAACGTAGACTATACGAAATGGCCCAAACAAAAATGTGAAAGCAAATTGCCCATGATACACCTCGAAGGCACCGGCGACGTATTTCCGATTGTGACGTTGAAAACGCCGGGCTACATCGCCCGCATCAACAAAAAAAAAAGCGAGATACTGCAAGCGCACAAAAATTTGAATTATTTATCGACACCCGATTTCTCACTGATGTTGAAACACCGCTCGACGTTTTATAAGTATGCGATTGCATGTATGACGGATATATTTGCCGAGCACGGCGTTCTGGATTTTACCTACGTCACTGAGAACAAGTATGGCGTCCATATTTATGATTGGGCACGTGGCCAATACCGTTTTAAACCATCTGCAAAGCACACGCCCGAGACGATGGACAACATACAAGAGATAATGTCTATAGAACGTCCAATACCCGCCATCACGTTGAAATCAAAATGTGTCTGTTCAAACGTCCCTGATAGTATGGACTGTTTGCGTTTCTCGAGTTTTGAACCCATTGATGTGCCACCGGGTGCCAAGCAAGCCGTGTACAAAGTGGGCAACAAAACGTTGTACGAAATTTACTTTGAAGTAGGCTTTAATACCATATCTAGTGAAAGTGAAAGTGAATTTTAATATAGTCACAAAGTAATACAGTTTGTTTAAATCTCTTTTGTTTCTTCTTGATTGTATTTTCTGTTACTCGCCGCGATTAAGTTAGCTCTTTTGTTCTCCTCGATGGTCTCGTATTGATGACAAATGCAGCACGGAGTTTGCACTTGGCCCGCTCAATGGGCCACTGCGTTTGGAAGTATTCTTCGGGTTTGTGGGCCAGTGCAGAGATTCCCATGACCCACGTGGCACGGTTTTTGTGGGCACAATCAAACCACTGGACGTTTTCCGGTGTTACTTTGCGTCCACGCGTCTCGCAGGCGCCCACGCGAAGCTTCTCGTCGTTGATGATTTGACGTCGGAAAATCTCAGGACATTTTGATTTTGATTGCAATCAAATCTCGGAAAATCTCAGGACATTTTGATTTTGATTGCAATCAAATCTTGGAAAATCTCAGGACATTTTGATTTTGATTGCAATCAAATCTTGGAAAATCTCA
>Ga0115003_10000276_pt1 | contig 43869 bp, 34 predicted proteins | sample ArcticOcean_MG_C_7_FD_88736 | JGI IMG/M metagenome (GOLD analysis project Ga0115003, IMG submission 88736) | Marine microbial communities from western Arctic Ocean - ArcticOcean_MG_CB11_88 | ecosystem: Environmental > Aquatic > Marine > Oceanic | place: Arctic Ocean: Canada Basin | collected...
GAGGGGGCAAGCGCGAATTGACGTCACGCGGCCTGCGTCTCGACGGAAGCCCGTTCTCCCTGGAGTTGTCTCTGGTCGGAAGCCCGCGCGACCGCTCGACCGAGCATTACCGCTTTGCCCGCGATGTGACGGAACAAGAAGCGTTGACCGCAAAGCTCAATCATGCCACGAAGATGGAGGCGATCGGCCGGCTAGCGGGGGGCATCGCGCACGATTTCAACAACTTGTTGACGGCAATTCTGTCAGCGAGCGAGCTGCTGGAAAGCCGTTTCCAGGATTCGCCGGAACACAGCGATGCTCTCAAGTTGGCGAGTACTTCGCGAATGGCCGGCACGCGGGCTGCGGGACTCACGCGTCAGCTTCTGGACTTTGCCCGCTTGAAGCCCGCAGGAGATGAAATCATCGATGTCCATGCGAGCATCGAAAATTCCGTGCGCCTGCTGAGGAGTGGCCTGAACGCATCGATCCGGGTCACCACCCATCTCGCGCCGGAGACACTACTCACCCGCGGCGATGCGGCACGCTTCGAGAGCGGAATACTGAATCTCGGATTGAACGCACGCGACGCCATGCCGGATGGCGGCGAGTTGACATTTTCCACTCGCAAGGTGTGCCTCCCGCCTCAAGAGATCGGAATTTCTAAAAAGAGCTCGCCATCGGTCGAATTTGTCCGGGTGGAGGTCGTGGATACAGGGATTGGAATCGAGGAAGAAAACCTTACAAAGATCTTCGAGCCGTTCTTCACGACCAAGCCACCGGGCCAGGGAACCGGACTCGGCCTGTCGGTATTCAATAGCTATCTTGATGGAATAGACGGTTCGCTTGAGCTGGAGAGCGAACTCAACAAGGGAACGGTCTGCTCGATCCACATCCCGCTCACGACGCAAGCCGAGCACCTCAAGGCGGAAGAAGATAGCGGCCGCTCACTCGAGGGCGGCGAAGTCTTGCTGCTCGCGGAAGACGACGAACGGGTCATGACAGTCATCAGTATGATCCTCAAAAATGCTGGATATTCCGTGATCCCCTGCAAGGACGGAGGGGAGGCAGTCACGGCTTTCGCGGACAACCACGAACAAGTGGCCGCGGCCCTCCTCGACTTCCGTATGCCTGTCATGAATGGCGCAGAGGTGTTTCGCGAGTTTCGACAGATCAATCCGAACATTCCCGTCGTGCTGATGAGCGGAAATCTTTCTGACCCGGACCTCGATGGATTAAATGCACAAGGCCTCAGCGGGATCGTGAGCAAGCCCTGTACACGCAAGACCTTGCTCAGTGCGTTGCGCGACGCTCTCGAAGCCACATAAAACGGGCTCTGAACCTTTCGCAATCTTCGGGAACGAAAGCGACACAGGCCCGACCGTTGGCTTGTCCGTACACAGCAGGCCGAGAATGGGAACTTTAGTTGTTGGAAGGCTCGGGGTTAGACTTGGCGCCCGATGCGGCGCGAGACAGATCACTCAGGGAGGGAGTGCTCTTCAGCATGGTCGCTCGGCGAACCTGTGTCAGACGCTCCGTCAATCCGTATTTTTCGATTCGGTAGCCCAGAGTACGACGTGAGACACCGAGCAGATCGGCCGCCTGGGTGCGGTTGTGCCCGGTCTTGGCCATGGCCTGCATGATGCAGCCAATTTCGATCTCCTCGAGGGTCCCGGCTTGATCTTGATCTTGAAGTTGTGGTTTCTTCGGGGCGTTTGCCCGGTGATCGTCCTGAATTGCTGCGGGTAGATCCGACAATTGAATCTCTAACTTGTCGCTGAGGATGATTCCGTGTTCCATGGCGTTCCGCAGTTCCCGAACGTTCCCCGGCCATTTGTAGCGGAGCAGCGCATCTTCCGCGTCGCGGCTCAACGTATGCCTCGTATCAGCGCGATCTAGAAAGAACTGGATCAGAGCCGGAATATCGTTGGGGCGCTCCTGCAAGCTGGGAATGTGGAGCGGGACGACGTTGAGCCTGTAGTAGAGATCTTCGCGAAAATTGCCCGTGAGGATCGCGCGCTCAAGATCGAGATTCGTAGCAGCGATGATTCGGACGTCGACCTTGATGATCTGCTTGGCATTCCCGATGCGGTGGAACTCTCCATTCTCCAATACGCGAAGCAGCTTGGGCTGGAAATTGCGCGAGATCTCTCCGATTTCGTCGAGAAAAATCGTGCCGCCATTTGCCGCTTCGAAAAAACCCGGTCGGTCGGATACAGCGCCGGTGAAGGCGCCCTTGGTGTGCCCGAACAACTCGCTCTCGAGCAGGGTGTCTGGCAGCGAAGCGCAGTTGATGCTGATCAAGGGGCGATCGGAACGGCTGGAGTGGCGATGGATCGCGCGAGCCACGACATCCTTGCCGGTCCCCGATTTTCCAGTCAGCAGGACACTGACATCCGACCGTGCCACCCGCTTGGCTCGTTCGAGCAGTTCCAGCATCGCCTCGTCTTCGGCAATGATCGTGGATTCATCCGATGCCGCCGTCTTGTTGACTTGGGTCTCGCTTATGCCCTTCGTCTCCCCGACTTTTGTGGCGCTGGAGCCGGTCGTCGGGTGCGCCTCTTCTGTGAAATCGGATTGGGGGGACTCTTTCAGGATGTTCTCGATCAGCGGCTTGAGTTCGTCTTGAATCGAAAACGGCTTTGTGAGGTAGTCCACTGCTCCTCGCTTCATGGCTTCACGGGCCGTGTCTACCGTGGCAAAAGCCGTGATCATGACGACTTCGACCCCCGGTCGGATCAACTTGCTGCGGCGCAACACTTCGAGGCCATCTGTGTCGGGCATGCACAGGTCGGTGATGATGATGTCGATGGGGTGCTGCTTGAGCAACGCGAGACCCTGCTCGGGGTCACTCGTCGAGAGGACCTCGTATCCTTCCGCGCTGAAGCTCCGATGGAGGAGGCGGGCGATACCGGGTTCGTCGTCGATGATGAGGAGGTGACTCAATTCTAGCTCCCGTCAGAGAAGCGTGGAATATAGGCAAGTCATGGAGTCGTGCGCGCGTCTGGAATCACTCATCGTAGGAATTGCCGATAAGACCGATTGACTGAGATTTCAAGCTGAGTTCCAGCATTGAATCGCCCCGGTTTTGCCGGCGGGGCCCTTTCCCTGAGCGGATGGAGTCACGACGAAGAGAGCGAGGTCATGCCGATCCGCCTACTTTGCCTGCATGTTTGCCATCGTCTTTTTCGGAGCGACCGGCCGGACCTTTCTGGGGACTTCGCCTAGCGGTGTGATGTCTTTCTTCGGCCTTCACCAATCCTTCGGGTGGGACCTAGGGGCTCCGGCTTCAGTCGCTTGCATTCAAGGGTTTGCGAGCTGTGATCTGCAAGAAAAAGCCCCAGCGATTCTCCACAGCCTTGCGCATGAACGGCAGCGGGTAGTACTTCAGTTCGGTGGTGTAGAACTCGAAGTCCTCTAATCCCTGGAAGAGATTTCGCACCTCACTTTGCGTGACGAAGTACGAAAGAGGGTTGTAGTTCGATTCTCCAGGGGTGGAGGCATCGGTACTGATGGACAGTATGCGATCGGCGCTGAACCCGTCCTCGCGGCAAATTTCGTAGGTTTGCCGGAACTTGTCCGGCATCCGCCGAGCGATCGCGGTTCCGAATGGCAGTGCGAGCAGCAACCAGACCAGCGGCCGAACCAGCCAGTGAACAAGCAGGTAGTGATACGATGCCCGGTGATAGAGCATGACCCGGGCGGTCCCACCAGGTCGCAAGACGCGAACGGCTTCTCGACAGGCTCCGATCATGTTGGGCACGTGGTGAAGTACGCCACTCGAATACACGACGTCGAAAGTGTCGTCGTCGAAGGGCAACCGGGTTGCATCGGCATTCGCGAATCGAGGCAATAGGCTCTTCATGGTGAAGTGACGCCGGGCGAGCTTCAAGCTCTCTCGGCTCATGTCCACCGCCTGATACTGCACTCCGTGGGAACTGAAGTAGCGACCATCGATCCCGATGCCACATCCGATTTCGAGCAGCCGCTTGTCGCGACACGAATCGAGGAAAGCCAGTCGGCGTTCGCTCATATTCTGTTCCCAGCGCTCGAATATCGCGTCGAAGGACTCTTCCGTGCCGCGTGGATGAGGAACGCTATCGGTCGCAATCGGGTGCGCGTTCCAATAGGCACCCGCTTCCTCGCGTCCATGACTGATCGGGTCCCTCGATTGGTCGCTCATCGTGCGAAACATCTCCTAGATTCTCGTAGATCGCGGGTTTGCGGCGGCGTTCTCAATGCGTCCAGACGATAGGAGATGTCTTCTAGAATGCTACAGCTCCCACTTCTCATGTCGGTCACCACGCATGGAGATCAAGATGCACATTGCGTTGGCACCGTAGAAGACATGCAAATCACACGCATCTTGAAGGGCGCGCGAGTGGCGTCGCGACCGAGGTCACCGAGATTCTTGACCAGGCGTTGCGGATCAGAGGAGCCTACTTCCCTTGGAAGCTGGAAGCAGAGCTTCGCGACTTCGTCGCGAACTACAACAAACGAGTGCGATCACGAATCGCTTGACAATGTGACATCCGCCGATCTCTACTTTGGAAGACAGTACGAGCTGCTGGCCGAACGAGCGAAGATCAAGCGACTGACGATGAAGAAAAAGCAGAGGGTGTATCTGGCCGCAACAGCGGCCTCGAAAACAACTGAAAACCGTCTCTTTGCAAAATCGTTCTTTTGCCCGAAAGGGTCTGAAGAAATACACGCCGCGGTGCGACTCCTAAGTCCGCTGAACGGGCTAGGCCGATAGGTGGAGGGTGACCCCGCCGCCGTGCAAAAATTCAATCTCGGGGGGCAGCGATACAGCGACCTCAATATTGGTTTCGCAGCTTGCAAATGACCCAAAGCGTAACATCGGTTGGGAAATGGGGATTGCTAGGGTAATCTTTCAACGCCTCGAGAAATCTAGGCCGTTAGGCGAGCTCGACACAATGTCTTGTGCGTCGAATGAAAATCAAAAACGATAAGCGCATCAAAATCGCAATATCGCAATATCCCTTCCAATTGATTTCGTGATCTCTATGAATGAGAGGACGTCGGTTGAAGGGAGGAGAAATAAAGCATGGCAGGTGGTACCGTTAAGTGGTTCAACGACGAAAAAGGTTATGGATTCATTACGCCGGACGACGGCAGCAAAGATCTTTTCGTTCACTACTCAAACATTGACGGCGACGGATTCAAGTCGCTGAGCGAAGGCCAGAAAGTGTCCTTCGAGCCCGGTGAAGGCCGAAAGGGCCCCGAGGCTACGAGCGTTCAGCCCCAATAGGCGGCGAACCTCGAAATTAGAAACGGCGTCCCGGTTCCCGGGGCGCCGTTTTCATTTTGTGCGCCTCGTTTCGGCTTGGTGGTCTTGGAAGGGCGCCCCAGTTAGGGCGCGGTTTCAGGTCGAGCGATGCGGACAGTGCCGCCGTGGCGAGATACGGGGGCGCGGCGGAGTTGTACCGACGTCGTTGGTTATGAGGCTGTCTCGTCAGTAGATTCGGTAGATTGGCTGCGGACATTTTTCATCAAGCGTGCGCGCAAGCCGGGGTGAAGAAGGGGAAGGCCGGCGACCGCGACTAGGATGGCTGACGCGACCCAGATTCCTGTCGTGTTCTCTGCGAGGAGGCTGGCACCGAAGAAAGCGAAGTACGTTGCGCGAAACAACGCAGCGGGGCCGACCGCAAGAAAAAACCGAAACACCGAGATTCCGGTCACGCCTCCCGCCATGTGGAACGGTGTCAACACGCCCAACGGATGTGCGGTCATGAGCGCAATGACCCAGGGGCTGGCGGTCTCGGAGCGCTTTTCGAAGTCGGGAAACTTCTCGTGAATGCGCGGCAAAATTGCGTCGCGACCGAGAAGCCGTGCGGTGCCGAACAAAGTGAAGGCGTTGAGAGTGATCCCAAGACCTCCGAGTGCAGCACCGACAGGTGCGCCAAAGAGAAGGCCCGCCGAGGCGAGCAAAACCATTGACGGCAGGATCATCAACTGCCGAAACATCACGAGCACCACGTAACCGACTGGCGCCCAAAGGCCCAGCTCGCCCACGGACGCTTGGATAGATTCGGCAGAAAGCTCAATGCCGACGCGCTGCCGGAGCAATTGCGCGGCGCCGAACGCGCAGCCCACAATCACCAGGTAGAGGGCGGGGCGACGTAACTTTTGCCAGCGGGCTGAGGTCGAACTCATATTCAGTCTGACTCCGGATTGCGGACGCATCGGTTTGAAGGCGGTCCAGCTGGGTTTAGAAATCTCGTTCGTACGACCAGGCAGCTTTTCGCATGGATAGACGATGTCGCGCACCCGGAGCCGTGGCGTCCGATTTGTTGTAACCCGCATCGCCTTGCCACAGCGCGATGGGCCCTGTGTCGCTGACCGCGATGCGCGTCTCAAAAAATTCGGGCTCGCGAGCGTTTGCAGCGGTGGTCGCTTCGCTGACACTCCCATGACTCGCAAGCCATTGCAGGGTTACGAACGTAGGTGGCGCGAGTTCAATTTCTGTTTTGTCGCGACGGTCAAGCGCCTCGCGGATGCTCATCCAAGCATGGTCCTTGATCTCGCCGTCGTCGATCACCACTTGGGTGTCGGGTGCCGGTGCAACGAAGAACCAAGTGAGAAAGCGGCGAGGTGTAATCGCCGGCGGAGTCCAGTGAGAGAGGGGGGCGAGGTTGGCATCGCTGATGTCGAGGCCCGACTCTTCTTGGGCTTCGCGAACTGCAGCGCGGCGAGCAGCGCCTAGATCGTCGTCGGCAGCCATGCCTGCGCGATCTTCTTCGTCGACTCGTCCACCCGGGAAGACCCACATACCCCCGAACGCAATCTTCGAATTGCGGCGGAGCATCAAGGTTTCGAGACCGGTGTCGGTGTCGCGAAGCAAGATTACCGTTGCAGCCGCGACCGGCTCGCTACCCGGCTTGCCCTCGCGCGCCCATTTCTCAAGCTTTTCTTCGTGTCGTGTCTCGCTCATTGATCCAACCCCTTAAAGCTTTCGAAGGGCGGATCTTAGCAAACGCTCGCATGGGGACTTACGAAGCGCGCTCGCCTTCTCGTATGACTGCACGCTCAGTCAAGACAATTGTTGGGAGCGCGATCGCGATCCATGTGAGGGTGTCTAGAAGAAATAGTGCGAGCTGTGATGCACCTGAAGAAAGTGCGAAGAGCGCAAACGCGATTGCACACGCTTGCACGATGGGTGCGGCAAGCATTAATGCCCCCCACCCGCGAAGCGCGCCCGAAAGACCGCTGTGTCTCCGTAGTCCTGCATAACCCGCAAGTCCGAGCGAAAGCACGACCAATGGCAAGCCCGCATAGGTCGATGTGAGTGCGAACTCCTTGCCGCCGACGGTCAATACGTGATCAAAGAGCGACGCACCAATGCCGAGCGCACTGGCGATTTTTAGAAATAACCATTCGGAACTCTCGAGGCCGCCAAGATCAGACGCGAGCGAATAGGGGATCGGGACGATGAAGACCGAAAGCACGGCACATCGTTTCGACGCGAATCCTCGGTTCAGTAGAAAACCGATCAACGCGCACGCGAGAGCGGGGCGCGATAACGCAAGCATCGCCGCCTTCGCAGAGGTGAGTTGCACAAACATCGCGGCAACGATCAACACTGCACCCAGGCGTGGCTGTCGCGGTTTGTTGTCTTCGTTGTACGCCACCCAAGCGACGAGCGGAATGAAGACCAACGAGTAACGAGTCCAAGGGTTTGAGAGCCAGTAGCCCGCGAGGTCGATCAACGCGAGCGAAAATGAAGCGAGAAGAACAAGGGAGAGCATGATGTCGCTCCGGCTGATCCTTCGACTCATCTCACCGCTCGACTCGCGCGGAGGTGTCGTTTCGCTGGCGGCCACCATCTCCTCTCTTTACGGCTTTTCTCGCAACCTTTGTAGCAATGCTTTGCGGTCCACCTTGCTGTTTGCGTTCAATGGGAACTCGTCGATGCAGTGAATGGTGCGCGGTGCCATGTAGTTGGGCAAGCGATTTTTCACGCGCGCGAGAACCGTTTTTGTGTCGACGCTTGCATCGGTGATGAAGACCACGACGCCGTCGGCTCCCGCGCTGGTCTCGGGCCAGCCCATTGCGATCGCGGTGTCGACCGAAGCTTCTTCGCGCATCACCATCTCAATCTCGCCAAGTTCTACCCGGTAGCCTTGGATCTTGATCTGGTTGTCGACGCGGCCGAGGTAGACCATGGGGCTGTCACCGTTTTGGCGGCGGACACGATCGCCTGTCCGGTAGTAGAGATGGTCTTTGCCGGGTGGCACCATGAAGGCCGCGTTGGTTCTTTCGGCGTCTTTCCAGTAACCGAGGGTGAGCTGGGACCCCGTCATCAAAAGCTCGCCCGATTCGCCGGGGGCGACTTCCACGAACGCTTCGTCGACGACGAGCACCTGCATGTCGGGGTAGGGCTCGCCAATTGGCACCAAGCCTAACTCGCAGTTTGCGGGTGAGGTCTGGGCGTTCCAACGATAGAGCGTGCACGCGATGGTGAGCTCGGTTGGTCCGTACAGATTTTCGGCGATCGAGTTGGGCGCGGCAGCCGCAAACGACTCGATGATTTCTTTGGGGAGAGCCTCGCCGCAAAACAGGCTCCATCGTAGCGACGGGTAATGGCCAGGCTTGAGCATGCGGAGTTTGTTCATCAGCACGCCTGTCGACGGCACCGAAAACCAAACCGTGAGCTCGCGCTCTTGGATGTACTTCGCGGGAAGCAATTTTTGCGCTTGAGTGGGGCAGCAGACTCGAGCGCCGCATTCCCAAGCGACGAACATGTCGAACACCGAAAGATCAAAAGTTAGGTCGAAAGTCTGCGAAAAGCGGTCGCTTTCGGTGATGCTGTATCGCTCGACCATAGAGTCGACGAACGCGTTGACGTTGCGATGCGCAACCATCACGCCCTTCGGGATGCCGGTGCTTCCCGATGTGAAGAGCAAGTAAGCGATGCCGTTAGGGTCGACGTCGAAGTCGGCTTCGCTCCAGTCACTTGAAGGTTGGAGATCCGCACTGCCCAAAACCTTGTGATCCGGAAAGCGTTCGGCAAACTCGGCGACGTCGACTCGTTCGGGAAAGATCAGGACCAACGACTGCGTAACGCCGGTGAGCACTTCTTCGAGTTGCTTGCTCGCCTGGTTGTCGACGATGACACACGTGCATTCTGTGCGTTCGAGCATGCTACGCGTGCGGTCAGTCGGAAAAGCTGAGTTGAGGGGCACGTACCCGTGTCCGCGAAAAAGCGCGGCTAGGATGCCCGCGAAAGCCGACACCGATCGATGGCCAAAAACGGCGGTAAGCAGCGGGCCGTCGGGTACTTCGCGCGCAAGCGTTGCGGCAAGGGAAGCAGCGAGGGTTCCAAGCGTGTCGTAGCTCCGCTTGTTGCCATCCACTTCGAGCGCCACGTGGTCGGGGACTCGCTTCCACGACTCAATAAAACCACTTCGAAGCGAACGACCGTCAGCCATCTTAGCTGGCGATGACCTGGCTCTTGTCCGCAAAGAACGCGTCGTAGAGCGTGCGAAGGTTGGTGAACACTTCGGGTTCGATGTTTTCGATGTCCACTTCTTCTTCGCGCAAGCTTTCGATGAACAAGATGAACTCGACGATGTCCAAAGACGAAAGAAGACCTTCGTCGAGGATCGGCATTTCGTTGTCGGTGAGTCTGTCGCTAGCCGCGCCTGCGCGTTCGAGGATCCAATCGCGCAACTGGCCGATGATTTCAGATTCTTGCATTAGAGCGCCGGTGTCTCGCTGAGCAGTCCGACTTCCAAGAAATAGTTCACGACTTTTTTCGAAGCACGCTCGCGCATCTGTTTACAAGCGTCATGTTGCAGGGCCATCTTGCGAATGCCATACCCGTCTTTCAACCCGGCATCCTTGTAAACGGTGGGGTTGTAGAAATCACCCCAGCAAGACGCGAGGTAATTCGCGAGCCAAGTCTGGAACGACGTCATTTCTTCTTCGCTCCAGTGGTTTCGCGTTGCATGGAAAAGTTCGGTCAAATACGCGCGCCCGAAGGCCAGGTGCCGCGCTTCGTCGATGTGGTGGACTCGGTTGATCTTCGAGACGAGGGGGTTGATGGTCTTGTCACTCATCATGATCAAGTTGTAGTAGTCGCCGAGTTCTTCGACGATGAGTACTTTACAAAAGAAGGCGACGTCTTCTTCGCCCTTTGCCCATTCGCGAGGAAGCACGAGCTTTTTTTCGGGGTAGACCTTGCCCGCGTAGCGATTGCAGAAGTCGCCGAACATGATCATGTGTTTGTTTTCTTCGTCGACGAAGTGATGCAGGTAGTCCGTGATGACGCCGAGGGTTGCCTTGCGATACATGCGGTGCATCAGGCCTTCGATCAACGGGCGTTCACCGTAGAGCACGAAGCTGAAGAAGTTCGTAACTTCGTAAAAGCTCAATGTCTTTTGCTCGGCTTCGCTCAGCGCGTTGTAGATGTCGGTGCCGTAGATCGAAATCAACTCGGGGCTCATATACCACTCGGCCGATGGCTCGAGGGTGTCGGGCCAGTCGAACGCGGAGTATACGTCCCAAATTTTATTAACGGATGCTTCGCTGAGCCGCGGTGCGAGCTCTTCGGCAGTCGCCATTCTGATCTCCAATTTATTCGCCGACGCTTCTAGGTACGGGCCAACTTAGTGCAACAGTGCCGGACGCAAAACGCCGTAAATTTTAGATTAACGTGCGCGCACCTGGGCGCGCGCACGAGAGTGTGTATCTCACAAGTGTCGACTAGTTCAGGGTTTTTCCGACCTGCCGAAGATGAAATCGCGACCGGGTGTGTCGGGCCTGATTCGCTTCATTGTAAGCCACGTGAAGAGGGAGCGTTGCATGCGAAAAGTTAAACCCAAAAATTTTCGGGTTGGAGCAGCCGAGGCGGGTGGCGCCATTGCGCACACGCAACGAGGTGACTGAACTTGTCGAATCGTAAGAATAATCCGTCGTAGTAAATTGAACTGGCAATTTGGCTGGGCCTACGGGCTCTCGGGTCAAAAGCCATGGGGGCCGTGCCCGTCCAGATTTGTGAGGTGAAGCCCGATCTGGTTTTCGTCGAAGGGTGCGAGCACCTTTTGAAGCTCCGGCGACGCCGCGAAGTAGCGACGGCCGGGCAAAATCACGTACCCGTTCTTCGCAAAAGCTTCGGCCCATATCGGATGTGCTTGGTTGGACGCGATCATGTCTACACCGCGATCGACCAAGAAGCGGTTCGCCGCGCCAATGACCGCGGCCGCATCGTTGGGCGCCGCAAGGCAATCGACCACGCTTCCGACGCGAAGTTCGCCAAAACGCGCATCATCTGAAAGCTGGTTGTCCATCACGACGACCCAACCCAAGTCTTCGGCGCCGCGTCGAACCCGCAGACGAAAACAGTGGGGCCAACCCTCGCGAGGCAATAGTGCGTTCATCGTCGCGGCGTCGCGTAGGCCGATCACTTTGTAATCGCCGCGGCACTTTTCCCATAGCGCGTCTGCCCAGGAGCCAAAGTCTTCGACGTGCTCCGCTTCAGCGCGCCCAGTCGCGAGGCCCTTCAACGACAGTGCGGCGTGCATGAGCTTCAGGCCAATCCAGCCTAGGCCGGTCAACGCAAGTGCGTCTAGGCCGAGGCGTCGGTTTGGTGTTCCGCGGAGGTAGCGGTTCTTGCGCAGGAATCGAAACGGCTTCACGACGCGCAGGCAAAACGGCGTCGGATGAATTTGCCATTTGAGGCTCTTGAGCATTTGAAGCATCGACGCTTCGTCGCCGCCGTGCCCCCAGCTGTAAAGCAAAGGGGATCGCTTGAGCATTTCACGGAGGAGTCGGAGGCCCAAGGTGTTGTACTTACGGCTCAGCAGGCCTTCTGAAACCGGACCCTGCCAGTCGGTCACGAGTACCCGGTCGCCATTGATGAACCACGGCTGGGGCTTGAGCGCAAAGGCCCCCCGGACGTCAGTTCCGTCTTCGACCGCCACGTAATGCTCACGCCAGACCTCGACGCCCGGACGCTTGGGCAGCCATTCGTCTTCGCTGTGCTCGTACCACCCCCAGCCGGTGTTGCCGTCGGCCATGCGCTTGTTGAACGCCAGCACGGCATCGATACGGTCGGGCGTGTACGGAACGACTTCAATCCCCATTCGACTTGCTTCCTTCTTCAACCCTAACGCTCTAGCTATTTTTCGAAAAGTTTTTCGTTGCTCGGGCGTCGCAACTTGAGGGGGCCGCGCAGAAGCTGTCATACCGCCGTAGTTCAAGCTTGCTGCAATGTGATTCCATGGCATCTGCGTGGCGTGATTCGGCACACTATCATAGCGCCGACCGTGAGATGCGAACGCCACATTTGAACCGTCCCGAACCAGAAGATCTGAGACGATGACAAAAGTATTTTTTCGAGACGACGACGTTGGTGAACTATCGCAGCCTATGCGAGATGTCTTCGAATTGTTGATCGAGGAAGAAGTCCCGTGCAATTTCCAAGTCGTGCCGAAGTTTCTCGACGGCGCTGGAGCTCATTACATCGTCAACGCTCAGCGTCAGCATCCGGGCCTCGTCATCCTAAACCAACATGGCTTTCGACACGAACAAATGATCAACGGCGAACAGGTCTGGAGTGAATTCGACGGACATCGCGCGTACGCGGAACAGCGAAAGGACATCGAAGAAGGGCATGAGATTCTGCGCAGCGCCCTCGGCAACGCCTTCGACGACAGCATCTTTACGCCGCCTTGCCACAAATACGACGAGGCAACCGTTGAGGTGTTGGGCGAGCTTGGTTTTGCGACTTTGTCTGCCGGAGTAAAAGTCGACCCCATTTCTTCCTTGTACTACATGGCGGGGCGCATGCTGGGGCGGGTTTCATTGTTGGGGAAGCGCGTTTCATATCACGGCAGTCGCACCCCGGGCGCGCGGCTCAGTGAGGTGTCGGTTTGTATCGACGTCGACGAAGCCGTGGACGCCGTTGGGAACAAGGTCGAAAAAAGCGTCGACGATTTGTGGGCCGAATTCGAACGTTGTCGGGCACGACTTTCGGTGGTGGGCGTGATGCTTCATCACGGCAAATGCGAAGGGCAGCGGGTCGACACCTTGCGTGCGTTCATCAAGCGGCTCAAGGCGGATGCCGCCGTCGAGTTTCGAACCATCAACGAACTGGCAACCGAAGCCTCATAGGCTGGGCTCTCGAAACATGGTCTAATTCTTGATTACGTGTGGTCCGAGCCCAAAAAGTGCTCAGACGCGACGTCATCCCAGTGCGGGTAATCGTCGAGCAATTTCTTCATTTGAAAGTGTTTTTCGATCCATTCAATTAGATCGGGGTCGAGGTTCATGTCGCGGGGGTTGTCGGGGGCCGAGAGGTCAAACGTCTCGACTGCACCGTCCGGTGCTCGCAGGGTGAGTTCCCGGGGAAGGTTGAGGATTGTGAGATCCGCGGCGCGTGCGCCATAGTGATTCGAATTTTTGGCACCTTGCTCCGTTGCGAAGACAACGTCGTACCGCTCGGCCATCTCTTTCGCCGCGGCAACAGTCGCGCGCCAGCCGTTCGGGTGTCGCCAGCGGATGTCGACTTCGAGATTCCACTCACGATTCCTGCTGTCGAGCATCGCGGCCGCTGACTCAACGCCTTCTTCAGAAGTGGTGTTCGCAAGTTCGAACGCGCCCCACATCAAGTATCCGCGCCGAGGGTCGCGCACTGTCGAGTTGAGATAGACCTCGCCCTTCTGTTGCTTGATCTGATCGATTAACGATTTTAGCCGCGCGGCATACGTACTCGTCGGCGCTTTCTTCGTGATGGCTGCAAGTTGGTTTCTCGTGGCACTCGGGTTCCGGTACAGAGCGTGCCAGTTGGGCCCGAGAGCGTCTCCGGGCTGGGCCGGGGCAGTAATCTCTGCGGGCCGAATCGGGTGGTAGACATCAATGGGCCGTGTTCCGTACAACCGCGGTCGATTGAAGAATACGTCGTCGGGATGAATTGTGATCCCGGCTTTGCGCGCGCGATGATTCGAAAGGAAGACGGTTCGTTTTGGGTAGCCAGCGTTTCGATGTCGCAGTACATCGTCGAGATAGAACGCGAAGTCTTCGACGTCGATGGGACGCCCCAGGTTTTCGCGAACCACCCGGGTAAAGGGTTCGCCCGGAGAGGCTTCGGCAATTATGCGTAAACGTTTTGCGTCGACGACGATGCCCGAAAAATGGATTTCGAAAGTTCCGAACTGGTCCGCTGCCTGGGAAAAAGCACTTCGCGAGGCTTCATCCTCGCGGCCTACAGGTTCGAGCACTTCCCACAGGCGATTGGTCGCAAGGGGGTCGGTTTTCGAAATCGGACCGCCACTCTTGTTCACAACGTGGCGGCTCCCCTCGACGTGCTGGCATCCAACCGAGCAGCAAGCCAGTAGCGCGAAGCACAGCGCGCGGTGCACTGAACAGGAACGCACAGAGCTAGCCGTGCCTCTGTACCCCAAGGCTGATCGAGCGAACATTGGGCGCTCCGTCGTAAGGCGTTACTCGATCGGCTTGCCGTCGAGGGCCGCCGTCAAGTTGCGATGGAAGTGTGCGATCAGCGACTCGTAGTGTCCGAACGTGAAGTGTTCGTTCGCGTCACTGTTGATGCTGCGCTGAATCGATTTTACCAACGCGATGTCTTCGGCCGCTCCCGTTTGGGTCACGAACGAGTTGTCGCGCTCCGCGAGTGCAGCGGCATCTTCGCCACCTCCCGCGTTGGTGAGCACATAGGTCACAATGCGCGTGCGGTCGACAGTGACGGGTTCGATGATCACGATATTGGTGTGTCGCGAGAGCACCGTGATCACGACATTCGGAAACACGTGATAAACGAAGGTGACGCGACCGTCGATGTTGCGCTCTTGCTTCGGAACGTCTGCGAGCTTTTCGATTCGCCGGAACGGGTATGTGATTCGTCCGTGCGGTCCACAGAACTCGATCAAGTTGAGATTGTCGTATCCGTATGGATAGAACGTCTCCGGATGAGCAAAGCGGATGTGGTAGCCCTCTAGGAAACTTTCGAGGTGGACTTTCCAATTGGCATCGATCTCGACTTCGGTCGCGCTCATTAGCTTTTGATCAGACTCGATCAACTGCGGGAGGTCTCGAAACGGCAATTCTTTCCAAAGGGATTCTTCTTGGGTTACGAACACCATGCCCAAGCGCTCTTCGCAGTCGACGGGCACGAGTCCGTGAACAGTCTTGTCGAAGCCGGGAAAGCCTTCTTCATGGGGGACCTGATGCAAACTGCCGTCGAGTTGATACGTCCAGCCGTGATACGGGCAGACGAATGCTTTCGCGCAGCCGCTGCCTTCTGCGACCTGGGTGCCGCGGTGTCGGCACGCGTTCTTAAACGCGCGGACTTTCTGGTCGTGCCCGCGCACGACGACCAGCGGAGTCCTCGCTGATTCGCGCGCGACATAGGAGCCAATATCGGGCAGCGCTGCGGAAGGGCAGTATGCGATCGGCGTGCGGCGCATCACTTCATCAGTTTCGCACGTGAGGCGGGCGGGATTCAGATAGTTCGCCACCGGCTCTCGCCAGACTTCGTCGCTGTGGTCTGTCGTCCCGTTCTCGACGTGGTTGAGAATTCGCTCGGCGGCATCCTGATCGTCCAAAAAACCTGACATCGATGTGTACCCTCCCTGTAGGCCGCGGTCTCTCTTGGGGCGACTGCGCGGCTTTTAGGCGCGTGTGTTCTGTTCTTCTTATAGCGATTTCCAGAATTCTACGTAGAACTCCACGTCACCCAGCGGCTCTACGTGATGCAGAAGCTCGGGTACGACGATGCCCGGCGCTTCAGGCGTGACAACCTGGTCGAGCTGGACTGGAGGCTCAACCCCGTAGCGAAGGCTTCCTGAGACGACATGGATCAGCGCCCAGACCCCCGCCTTGGTCGAGTGAGACTTGCGTAGGCTGGCGGGAACGCTGTCATGGTTGAAGTCAGGAGTGCGTTGATACGGTGCATGCCCGTCCGGCATTTCAAAATGATCGCAACGGAAGCAGTCGAGCTCGGTGCCGATCCGCGAGGCCCGTCCTTCTTCGGAGAGCACCCACGGCCTTTCCGATATAGGTGGGTTGTGCCGCGTGTGTTGCAAATGCCCGCATGAAAGCGTCGCCGTCCAATGCGCTTCTTGATCAAGTGCGAAGCTGGTGATCGGCCTTTGCACGAGGCTACTCGTCCTCCATCGTCATGGGTCTAATCATCAAGAGTCGCAAGCAATTTTTCGGCCCGCGCGGCCTTGGGGTCCGCGTGCCAGAGCAACGGCTGGAAGGGAATCAAGTTGGTATCGAACGCGGCTTCGTTGGGGAGGTTCCCTTCGCGGTCGGGCCACAAACACTGCACGACCGGGAAGTCGAGGCCTTGGTAAAACCAGGTCGCATAGCCGAGGAAGGGTGGGTACCAGTAAGGGTCCACGGTTTTGATCGAGCACGAATAATCTTCGAGCACCCCAGTCACGAGGGTGTCGGGCTCGAACTTGGTGCCCTCGCGGATGTCGTCACCGAGGCTATTGATCATTTGATGCGCCATCTCGTCTGGAAGGCCAAAGACCACGACTTCTGGATGGCAGAACGAATGATGCAAGCCGATCGAAAATGCCCAACCTGGTGAGTTTTCGAGTTCGGGGACTTTGATGACATGCCACCCGTGCCCTTCGACATCCGAAATCAGCGTGCGGTCCTGGTCGTTATTGGGCTTCGGGAGTTCGGTCATGACGTTGGCTGCTCGGGTGTGAGGGAAATCAAAATTGTGAGACGCACGCAAACGTCATGCTAACGGAGACCGTCCGTCGCAACATCTGGCAATTCATCCCGTCACTTATCCCGTAATGGTGCCCGTGATTCTGCTCGTAATTCATGGGATCATCGCCCATCTTTGTTTTCATGGTGTCCGCCATACCGTTCGATATGGTCTAGGTAGCCGTTACAGCGATTGATGTTGAGAGAGATCTGTTGGCAGCGGACAGTTCGACTTCGCACCGACCGGCGATGTTGCCGAGATTCGAGGAATTCATGGCCGCTCAAGAAAGTGAGCTTCGTGCAGTTGGGCTCGTATTGATCGGCCGCAATGAAGGCAACCGCTTGCGCCTCTGCCTCGAATCGATGCCCGAAGGCATCGGTGGGGTGGTGTACGTCGATTCGGGATCCACAGACGACAGTGTCGCGTTGGCAGAGTCGCACGGGGTGTCGATCGTGAACCTCGACATGAGCGTGCCGTTCACCGCGGCGCGTGCGCGCAACGAAGGCTTCGAGCATTTGATGCGCGCTCACAACTCGCTGCTCTATGTCCAGTTTCTGGACGGCGATTGCAGTCTGGCCGACGGCTGGCTGCAACACGCGACCCGTGAGCTGAGCGTACACGCGGACTGGCTCGCAATTTGTGGCTGGCGCCGCGAGCGCCACCCGAGTGCTTCTATCTATAACCTGTGGTGCGATCTCGAATGGACCCAGGCCCCGATAGGCGATGTCGACGGCATTGGCTTCGGGGGTGACGTGATGATCCGGATCGCGGCCTTTAGGGAAGTCGGCGGCTACAACGCAAACATCATCGCGGGAGAAGACCCGGAGTTGTGTGGAAGGCTGTGTCAGCTCGAAGGGCGGGTCGTTCGCGTGGACCAGGCCATGAGCCACCACGACGCGGACATTCAAACTCTTGGCCAGTACTGGTCGCGCTCGGTTCGCAGCGGGCACGCCTACGCAGAAATTTCATCGCGCGAAGGAAACGTTGGCGTCTTTCAACGCAATATGCGGAGCCTTTGGCTTTGGGGGGCGGTGATGCCGCTTGCAACGGTTTTCTTTCTCGTGTTTGCGCCCGCGGCGGTTCTCTTCGTTGTGGCGACCTATGCACTGCAACTTACCCGTGTCGCCCTTCGTCTCGACGCCCAGCGGTTTACCTTTGCGCAGCGACTTTCGTGGGCCGTTTCATGTTTGCTCTCGCAAGTGCCGAAGATGCAGGGGTTGATCAAGTTTTTGCGCAATCGTCGCGCCGGCAAACAGCAAGCCATCATCGAGTATAAATGAAGCTCGCGTATCTCACGGGTCAGTATCCAAAGGTCAGTCATACATTCGTGCGGCGCGAAGTACTTGGTCTCGAAGTGCTCGGCCACCAGGTTACCCGGCTGTCAGTGCGCAAAGCCGACTCGGGGGTTGTGGACCCGCTCGACATTGAGGAACTCAATAAGACGCGTGTTTTTTTTGACGCGTCTCCCGTTGAGTGGATCGGGGCTTTCGGCGTTGCGTTTTTGCGCACACCGGTAGGAGTGCTGAAAGAAATTGCTGCAATTGCGAAGAAGCTTCGCGCACCCGGGCCGGGCATTACGCAGCGCTTCGCCTATCTGCTCGAAGCCACGTACTTCCTGTCGTGGGTACGCCGAGACAGTGTCGAACATGTCCACGCCCACTTTGGTCGCAACGCCGCAAGCGTTGCGATGATCATGAAGAACCTCGGTGGGCCGACGTTCAGCATGACGGTCCACGGCCCCGACGAGTTCGACGACACGATGGGGCACGAACTTGGCGCCAAGGTTGTAGCGACGGAGTTCACCGCCGCGATCAGTCACTACACCACCGCACAGCTTCGCCGTTGGGTACCGATTGAGCACTGGAACAAACTCGAAGTGATTCATTGCTCGGTCGACGAGTCGTTCTTCGAAGACTGTGAGCCGATCTCCGAAGACTGTACGACGTTTACCTGCGTGGGGAGGCTCTGCCCTCAAAAGGGACAGCTGATCTTGCTCGACGCGTTCGCGGCACTGCTCAAAGAAGGGCGAGATGCGAAGCTCGTCCTAGCGGGTGACGGCGAGATGCGCCCCGAAGTCGAAGCCCGGATGCGAGAGCTTGGTATCGAGGGCCACGTTTCGATTACGGGTTGGATCTCCGAACGCGAAGTTCGCGCGCAACTCAAGAGGTCGCGCTGCATGGTGCTCCCGAGTTTCGCGGAGGGGCTGCCGGTTGTCATTATGGAAGCCTTTGCGATGGGGCGTCCGGTGATCAGTACCTACATCGCGGGCATCCCGGAACTTGTGCGCGAGTCGGCCAATGGCTGGCTCGTCGCGGCGGGGGACACCGTCGCTTTGACCACCGCGCTGCGAGAGGCCCTCGACTGCACACCGAGCGAACTCGACAGCATGGGCCATGAAGGTGCAAAGCGTGTGCGCGAGCAGCACTTTGTCCAAACCGAAGTGTCGAAGTTGGAAGTCCTGTTTACCAAGGCAACGTCGAACGGCTAGCGCTGTGGGGTTAGCGCTCGCGAAAGCGTTCTGCGGCCAAGGACCGGTCTGCCATCCAAGCGTCGTCTTCCGCGGTATTTCCGAGCCAGTGCGTGATCACGTCTCCCCACGGCGCACCGACCAAGTAGTTCGCACAAGCGTCTTCGGCGTTGTTCGAAAGCGCGGTGTAGAGCACGGGGTCCGCGATCAGTCTTTGAATTGATTGGGCTAGGGCTTCGACGTTTTTGGCTGAAAACACCAAACAATCTCGATCGTGCCGTATGCGGCCTTCGAACATCGGGTGGTCGGAAACCAAGAGCGGGGTGCGGGAACACAAGCCTTCGTAGATCGTGTTCGGCATGCCTTCGGGATATTCGTGCCAGCTCGGAACGACCACGATGTCATGTTTGTTCATCGCACGCATGACGTCTGAATGCCCGAGTTTTCCCAGGAATTCGACGTTCGGCGCGACGTTCGCTTCCACAGCACGCTGGCGTAACGCTTCGATGTCTCCGTCGCCGATGATTGATAGTCGGCATTGCATTCCGGCTGCTACGAGGCGCTCGGTCGCATCGATGAGATCCCCCACGCCCTTTTCGACCCGAACCTGGCCGACATACAACAAGCGCGGCGCGTCGGCATTCGCGGCTTGGCGTTTGGGGCTGAAGTCCGAGGGGGACACGACGGGCGGCCAATCGAACGGAACCACTTTGCGCGCGGGTACGCCGATGCGGACCAAGTCCTGAGATGCGTTCAAGTTTCGGTTCGTCACCCAGCGGATTTTTGAATGCGCGAGATTTCGTCCCAACCACCAGTAGCAGAGCCGCGCTTTGAGTCCGGGAACTCGAAAGCTGTCGGCGAGTAACGGATACACGTCGATCCCGGCTTTGAGAGCAGCGCGAATCAAGGGTGTATTCGGCGTGTTGATGACGAGATGTGTCGGACGTTGCGCGAGCGTGAGGTCGATGAGTTCTTGCGTTCGGTTCGGAGCTCCTGCCGGCCACTGCATGATGCCGAGCTGGCGAATGCCGCCGGGGAGCGTTGTTTCGTGGAGGTCCTCGGTGAAGCAGATCTGAACGATTTCCTCGACGTCTTCACGTTGGGCGAGGCTGGCAACGAACGCGACGCTGTAGCGCTGCGCAAAGAAGGTTTCTTCCCCTCCCGCACGAAAACGGTTGAACGCCTCGGCGTAATTGCCTGCTTGTACAAAAATAATACGTTTGGTGGCCGTCATTGTGGTGGTGTGGGTCCTAAGAGGCTCGCGGCCCGTGCCTGCTTGTCACGGGGCAGCACACCGTTGGCGTCTCTGTTCTGCACTTGCGCCGCGGCTTGTTCCTTCAGAATACCGGGTACCAAGCCCGCAAGTGCCCCTGAAAGGACCGTCAGATAGTTGTCCACGGTTGAGTTCGGGAGCAGGTCGAATGTCGAAACGGCAATCATCAAGCTCAATGCGCCGAGGAGCGCGCGGTCTTCCGGAGCGCGAATACGGGAAATTGCGCGGCCCGCGATGAAGATCGGCAAGAGGAGCAGCGCGAAGGTCGTGATGAATCCGATGATGCCGCGCTTGCCAAGAACGATGATCCAATAGCCGTCGTATACCGTATCGAGTTGCCCGGTCACGGGGTCACGCACGCCACTGCGACCGGGGCTCGCCCACCCGAACCACGGGCGCTCTTTGATGCGCTCGAGCATGGTCTCTTCGGTATGTAGACGCGACTGAAATGACTTGGCGCGACGTTCGCCCGCGTAGTGCTTGGCGACATTGAGCGCAGCTTCGAAAGGAATGACATCGACCTGTCGCAGGACGGGATACGAAAAGACAACAATTGCCAACGCACTCGCCACGCGAATCTGAAGTCGAGGTGGCGCGAACAAAATTAATGGCGTGATGAGGAGGGCATAGAGCGTCGAGCCCGTCGAACGACACAGCAAGAGAATCACGCCCAGATAGAGCGTAAGGGTTGCATACGACGCTTGAAGTTTCGATCTCTCAGTCCGCCACATCGTCGCCGCGGCTGCAACGGCCATCACGAGAAAGAAGGTCAAGTTGAGACCATGGGGCATGAAGACCATTGGGCGATAACCGTCACCGCGCAGGGTCTGCAAGAAGCTGTGTTGCATGTATCCGTAGACGAACTTGTGCAGCTGCGGACTGATGATCAGCTCGATGATGACCGGCACCGAATAGAAGAGACCTGCAACCGCGAACACAAGCATCAACGTGCGTCCGTCTCTTGCGCGCGTGAACACCGCCCGGGCAATGACAAATGGGATCGCCCATCGGATAATGACGACGATGGTGTCGGGAATGATGTCGGTCGGATTCGTGCCGGGGATCAGCATTCGGCCCGAACGGATGAAGTCGCTGTTGTTGAACACGGTAAAAGCGATACACGCCACACCGATGACAATCATGAGTTCTACACCGGTTCCAATTCGTGCGGTGCTCATGCGCTGGCGCGCAAATGCAGTTACCGCGATGAGGGCAGCGAGACTAATGACTTCTTGTTTGCCGATGTCCGGGAGCAGGGGCGGATCGATCGCAATTCTTTCCGGGAGCAGCAAATTGCCCGCGATGTATATGACCGCAGTGGCCATCGGCGCTCGCATTAGCGCGTAGACCGCCAGAGAGATGACGAACCACGCTGCGAGAGCGGTATACGCTACGGCCAAGTGAGTTTTCCGGGTTGGTTGCGGCACCGCACGCGGCGATACAAAAAATGATATTGGTTGCGCGATTGTAGGGCCTAGACGGGGTGCTCGGTCTGATGTTTCGCAGACGCCGTGTCGGACTCCCTGTGCCTTCTCGGTCCGGCGCTTTCGCTGGGCTGAGTCTTCGCGCCAGAGTGGACTGTCTTTAGGATTGACCTGGTGTCGAAATTTGAATGGAAGCGAATTTCTGTCGCTAGGTCGCTGTCCAATGTGCTCCCAGGCACCTGAGCGAGTCGTTCCTAAAACAGCAAACCTTGCCCTGCGGGGAACCGCCGAAATATTCGTGAGACGGCGGGTTAAACAGTCGGCAAGAATCCATCAAATTTTGAATGAATCGCCCGGCATGTGACGTCAAGTCACAGCGCTCGGATAAGTCTGTTACAAAATGCAGCCCGCACACCAATACTTTAGACGGTCGAGGGGGCTACAGCGTAATTCCCGAAACCAGGAGAAGAGTGGTTATGTCCGAATTGTCGCGCCGCCGGCCGCCAAAATCGATTGCGATCGTGCGGCTTAGCGCTCGTTTTAATTTGCTGGCACGGATGCCGGTGCTGATGCTGGCCACGTTTGCCTTTGTGGCCCCGCCCGCACTCGCTCGGGACCCCGCGAGCCTCGCCGACCTCTCCGTTCCCGCCAACCGGGTTCCCGACTGGCGGCATCTCGACTACCTGCCCCTAGACACCTCCACTTGGACGCAGACCTCAGTCCCCTGCAATGGTGGAGATCACAATGCGCTTCGCGACGCGTTCGACGCAGCGGAACCCAATACGGTGCTCATCATCGCGGCCAACTGCACTTACCGATTCAGTTCTCGGTTCGTCATGGACAAGTCCAACATCGTTATTCGGGGCACAAGCCGCGACACGTCGATCATCGAATACAGCAATCGCAACTCCGATATGTTCATGATGTCGATCGCTTCCTTTCCGGCCCCCGAGCCGTTCGGTGGCGCGCGGAATTGGACTGCGGGCTACGTCACGGGAAGCGAGATTCTTACTGTGGCGAACACCACGGGCTTGGTTGTGGGCGGGTGGGTTCGAATGTCTGCAAACCCAGAGGCGGATTGGCACTCGAAGGCGCGGAACCAGTACACCGCCAAGTTGTTGTGCGTGGGTACGACGGGTGGAGCGGAATGCGCGGGGCTGTCGGCCAAACAGATCAAGATCGATAACCCGTTACCCTCTCCATACCATCAGGGCAATCAGAGGGTCCAGCACATGACGTCGGACGAATTCTTGCGCAACGTCGGGATCGAGAATTTGCGCTTTCAACACACTACGCCGAACACGGTTCAGAAGTATCGCCAGTACGTGAAGCTAAAGGATTGTTTCGAATGTTGGATCGTCGACTCGAGCTTCGGAGACGTCGGCAACCGACATATCGGTACGAGCGACATCGTGCGCACGGTTTTCCGTGGGAACGACTTTGGTTCGAACCAGTATCACAACGACGGCAAAACTTGCTTGTGGAACAAGGGAGCGATCTATCTCAACCACGGCAACTCGGATGTCGTTTTCGAAAACAACTCCCTGACCGAATCACCGTCTGGACCGCTCGCGCAAGGTGGAGCGGGCCATGTCATTGCGTACAACTTTATGACGTCGAGTGCGGCGGTTGAGTGTGAACGACACGTGTTCCTGCATGGACAGGGTGTGACGGCAACCTTGGTCGAGGGCAATGATGTTGACTGCGGCATGCAGTGGGATTCGTACCGCGATGGTCAGGGTTACAACAACATGTTCTATCGCAACCGGCTGCGAGGCGAACGCAGCCCGTCCGGTTACCAGCGTGGGCGACTCGGGGGCGAAGACACGGGCTCTCATATTCACCGTTTCATTACGGTGATCGCAAATCACGTAAATGAGTTGATGGGTTCGCCTCAGCCCGAAGGCCGAGCGATCGACAATTCAGTGAACGCGACCCATCACCATCAAGATACTTGGGTGAGTTACAACATCGCGCGGAACGAGATTCGCTTCTCAAAGAGCGGAAACGAAGTTCGTACAACGCAGCACCAAAACTTTGTACGGCAAAACCCGAGCCCGACTTGGAGCGCCGTGCGGTTTCCGACTTCGATGTACAGACCTGAAACGCCGTCGTGGTGGTGCGAAGAAAGCGGCTCGTATCCGAACATTGGCGGTCCCTCGGATGCCGTTGGGAGCTATTCTCGACTGCCCGCGCAAATTCGAATTGAAGGGGGTGTTTGCACCACGAGTGGCGGCGTTGTCGTCCCGCCTGTGCGTCCCGACCCGCCCGTCATTCAGTAGGTTCGTCCAGGATGACGACGCGGCGTATCGTTTCGATCCTCCCGCTGCTGCACTGTAAGGTGGCGGGATCGCTGACAACGACGTGCTGAAGGGCGATATTTACCTCTCGCACCCACAATGGCGTGCGGATCTTTTATCCATGCATCAAGGCCCACGCAATCGATGAACCGCCCCGTCCTACTTCACGTCGGCTTTCACAAAACCGGCACGACGTATCTGCAGGACCATGTCTTCGATCATCCGCATCGAGGGTTCCGTTCTCCGTGGAGTGTCGGGAGCGGCGAGGCAGTCGAGCACTTCGTTTTGACTCACCCGTCTCGCTTTTGCCCGCAAGAAATAAATCAAAAGTTTTTTGCGGCATCGGACGCGCTTAACCTCGACGAGAAGTTGATGCCCGTCATATCCCACGAAGATCTTTGCGGATACCCTCAAGCCGGTCGCTACTACGGTTCGGACGCAGCGAAACGACTTCATGACACGTTTCCCGACGCCCGGATTTTGATCGGTGTGCGTGAGCAGAAGGCCATGCTGCGTTCAACCTGGGGTCAGTACATTCGCAGCGATGGCGATCGCAGCATAGAAGAGTTTTTCGGCAACGGAGCCGAGCGCACGGGGTTTCGCCCGATCTGTCGGCTGGATCACTTCGAGTACCCGCTGCTCGTGAACCAGTACATTGAACTGTTTGGTCGAGACCGAGTTCAGGTTCTGCCGTTTGAGCTGTTGCGCTTAGACCCGCTCGCCTATGAGCAGACAGTGCACAAATTTTGCGACACGAAGCTAAATGCCGAAACCGTGCATTCGGCGTCTAACGTTGGCTTTGGCGCGCGAACGCTTTCGATGCAACGTAAACTGAACCGGGTCGCGAAGATGCCGTGGCTTTGGGACGGTGACTACAACGGGTTGCCACTTCTTACCCGCGCGAAGTTGCGGACGGTTCGTTTGCTTGACCGCTTTATCCCCAAGAGCTGGCACGAGAAAGAGGAAAAGCGAATTCGCGACTACATCGCTTCCGTGACGGGCAACTACTTCAGGGAAAGCAATCGCGAGCTTGCCGAAATTTCGGGCTGGGATCTCGCGTCATTCAAATACGACCTCTAGCCGGCCGATTCTCGGTTGCGTATCTGCGCGATCGACTTACCAAGGTGTTTGTACAAGAGCGGAACCCAAAGGGTTGTGACTGTTGCGACGATGACGATCGCTGAGGTGAGCGATCCTGCCGCCGCAGCCCCCGAAACCTCACTCACCAGAATGCCGAGAGCTGCTGAAAGCGCGACATAGCTCGAAAGCATCACGTCCTGCCCAAGGCCCGGCAGGTTCATCACGCGCCCACCGAATGCCAGCACGAGGTAGCGGAGGAACTCTGACGCCGAGTATCCCAATACCGCGCCTTCAAAACCGCCGGTGCGATAGCCGATGGTGACAAGGACCACGATCCCGACGATTTTCATGAAGGATGCGGCTGCTACCCAACGCGCGCGGGCACTCGCGAGGTGGGCCGCGCCATAGGTAGACTGCACAAGGGTGAGCCAACTTCCGAGAGTCAGATACTGGAGCATCCATCCCGCCTCGTGATAGCGCTCGTCGTACATGACTTCGATGATCGAAGGCCCCGCGGCGACAAGGATCGCGCAGATCAAACCGGCCGCGCTTAAGAAGCTTGTGCGCAATCTTATGAAGACAGGCGCGAGATCCCGACCTTCGCGAATGACGGTGGAGTAGACGGGGAAAATCACGCGGCTGGTCATGCGACCAAAGAGCGTTAGCGGCAAGATCGCGATCATCGCCGCCATGCTGTAGCGCCCAAGTATGTCGAGGGGCACGAGCTTTGCAAAAATCAAACGATCGGACTGGCCCGCAAAAAACGTGAGCGCAGTGCCGAGAAAAATCCATTTGCCGTAATGAAAGACGGCATGAGCGGAGGGCGCGTGCCAGCAAAATCGGTTTACGGGTCCTTCGAGAGCAAGTTGGCTGAGCACGACTTTCGAGATCGGCGTTGCGAGCGCGCCTGCTGCGAGTGCCCAGTAGGTTGGCGAAAGAAGCGCCCATCCGATCGTGACGATCGAGCCGATGACCTGGCACGCGACTTCGATGATCGTCAGGCGCTTGAGGTTGAGGTGCCTGCCAACCGAGAAGATCTTGGTCGAGGTGAGTCCTTGAAAGAATGCGCTGCATCCGATCGCGATGACCACCAGGAACAAACGGTCGTCTTCGTAGAACTGGGCGAACGGCGAAGCGACTAAGACCGAGATGAGGGTTAAGGCCAAGCCGCGAATGCACTGCATCGTCCAGGCGGTGTCGAGGAAATTGCGATCGTCTCCGGCCTTATTTTGAATGATCGACGGGCCGATTCCAAAGTCTGAAAACAGCAACAAGCCCTGGAGCAGAACGCCCGCGATCGCCATAAGACCAAATGCTTCCGGGAACAACAGACGTGCAAGCACGAGGTTGCTGGCAAGACGAATGCCTTGGCTAAGGCCAAAGCCAACAGTCGTCCATGCGACAGCCGTGGTCGCGCGGGAGCCGAGGCTCTGTTGTTTGTCTTGATTTTGTGTCTGAGCCGAGTCCTCGTTTCCGCTCACTTCAGAGGGCCGCGCGGGTGAGTCGGGCTAAGATTGGAGCGCATCGACGTCGGCTTTACGCTTCGGCGCATCGATCTCGTAGGCACGTTTGAGACTCTCTTCGAATTGACGCCCGGCTTCGTCCCAAGTGTACGTGGTCGAGGTTTTAAGAGCGGCTGCTGAAATGACCTGCCATTCGCTCTCTTCCATTTTGCAGAACCGCACAATTTCCCGAGCCATCTGCTCGGGACTTTCATGGTCAATCAATACACCGCCATTCTGTGCGGTGATGAGTTCTGGTGCGGCACCCGCCGGCGTTGCAATGACAGGCGTGCGGCACGCCATCGCTTCGAGAATCGGCAAGCCAAAGCCTTCGGTGCGGCTCGCGAACAGCCAGGCGTCACAACTCGCATAAATGAATTTGAGTTCGTCGTTTGCGGGGAACAATCGGTAGTCCATGCCTTTGGGTATCGGGCGTTCTCCGGGCTTCTTCCGTGGTCCATATGCGAGCAGTCGCAAGTTGGGAATTTCGTTGCGTGCCAACCTGACTGCCTTGAGCACAATGTCCGAACCCTTGACCCATTCGGCGCGGTAGAGGTAGCCAACGGTTGGGATCGCGCTTTTGCCGCGGGGCGGTTCGTGAAACTGTTCTGAGTCGACGCTGTTGCCCACAAGGTCAACGGGGATCTTGCCCACGTGCTTGTGCATAAGGTCGACCAGGAACTGCGAGATCGTGATGATGTACAGGGGGAGGCGCCATGTGGGAATCAGGTCTTCGAGTTCCATGCCTGGAGCTCCGTAGTCCTGCATGAAATACACCTTCGTACCCTTGCTGCGTGACAGTGCGTTTACCGCTCGCGCAGTTTCCCACCAGGTTGCGATGACGAGGTCGCCGTCGGGAATGTCGTTATCGTTAATGGAACGGGCCTTGTCGATGACCCGGTGATCAATACAAGTCTCGTCAAAGTAGGTCGGGCGTCGCTTGGGTTGTATTGGGAGCCGTCCATTGCGAAAGAAGCTGCGTAAGAGTCGACGAAGCGACCACGGTTGCATCGGTGTCGAAATCACAACGACCTCATGACCGCTAGCCATGAGCTGCTCGCAGTAGATCGCAATGACTTTCGTACCGCCCGCGTATTCCGCTTCGGGGAGAATCCAACTGATGCGCACCGATGTTACTCCTTGGAGCGAGATCTTAGTTTGTCCTTCGCGACTGGCTTTTGGGTTCGCACCCATTGCGGCGAACCATCAATTTGCCGGACCTCGGGGCGCAGCAAAATAGCAAAACTCCCGACCTTAATCGGTCATCTCACTCTAGGTTAGTAGTTCGGGCACGCATCGTTAGCGAAATTGAATGATTCGATTGAGCTTTCGTCGTGCTCGTTGAATGAGCTTACGCGTCCGTTCGCCCATGCCGAGACCCACCGAAGTGTCGATATGGACCTGGGCGAAACGGCGCCCGATCGACTGTACTTCTTCGTTGCGCAACACGACATCTCCCGCTCGTGCATTGGCGATAGCTTGGTCGGGGTGGCTTGCCCCTACCACCACCCCATTCACCTGTTCTTGATGGAGCAACCAGGCGAGACAGATCGTCGCGATGCTCTCGTCGTATTGACGGGCCACCGGCGCCACCGAGTCTCTGAGCGCCTTTCTAATGATCGCTGCGTTTGCAGGCTGAAAAGCAGGCCGATTCCCGCTGCGTATCATATTGAACGGAGTGCCAGCAAGCGATCCTGCATCCAAGGGCGAGTATGCGAGTAACCCAATTCGGTGTTTAGCCAAGAGCGGGAAAATTTCATTCTCCGGACCTCGCTTCAGTAAATTGTATTCGAGCTGATCGCTGGCAATTTGCGTGTTCGTTGCGATTCGTCCGAGTGCTGTCGTCGCAGCTTCGATTTGCGGAGGTGTGAAATTCGAAACTCCGACCGCTCGAATTTTTCCTTCGCGAACAAGTTCTTCGAGTTGGCCGACGCTGTCTTCAATCGGAACACGGGTGTCCGGATGATGAATCTGGCATAGATCGAGGTAGTCGGTGCCGAGTCGCAACAGGCTTTCTTCGACGTCTTTGCGGATGGCGTGCGGTCGACTGTCGCGTCGTACTTTTCTGCGGGCACCGGTCGCGTCGTTGAATTCAAAGAGAACATCGCCGTGGTCGTCGTCCCAGCGCAGGCCGACTTTCGAAAGCACTTCGACCTGGTCTCGGCGGCCTTTGATCGCGCGCCCGACCGTGCGTTCGACTTCCCCGAATTCGTAAAGAGGCGCGGTGTCGATACTCGTCGAGCCGGCATCTATCGCTGCATGGAGAACGCGAAGTTGCTCTGTAAGGTCGAGGGTGCCCCGACCCATCGATCCGAATACGATGCGTGAAATTGTGAGCCCAGAATTTCCAAGTTCGGTTCGTTTCATGGGTACGCCGGAGGTCGCTCTAGTGACTCGCCTTGCGCGACGTATCGTCGCGGTTCCATTCTTTGTGGCGGCCTTGTCGCTCGCGCACTAAGTAGATCGCCATGCAGGCGACCTTCGCGTAGAGGTACACCGCAAGTCCCGGCCACAACGTTGGGTTGGCGAATAAACGGTAGAGCGCGCCGCGCTGATGCTTCGCCTCGCCCTTGGTGGTTTCGGGATGAAGCGCTGCCATTTCGAAGCGGCCAACACGTCGGCGCACATTAATGTGAATTAAGCTGCGGAGCGTTACCGGAGGGGTCATCAAGAACCACGCATCTTCGACGGTGAGTCGTTCGTCGGGTTCGAACAGCAGCCGCGCGAACCCGTCGTCGGCGATGATGTCGGGGAAGGTGGTAAAGCGGCTGCCGCCTTCTTCACTGATCGCATAGACGCCGGACCCGAGCATTCCTTTTTCGACGTATGGGGTCCGGAGCCAGACCTTATAGTACGCGCGGATCGGCCAGCCGCGGCCTTCGAGGTCGACGCGTATTCGCGGGGCGGCGCCGTGGATCTTTCCGCCCGTGAGCACGTCAATGGTGCGTCGAATGGACTCGAGCGGCATCACGATGTCGGCATCGACGTAGAAACGAGGGTACGAGCTCGCCCGGGCGTGGCCCAGATTGAGGGCTGCGTTCTTTGAAGGAATCTCGGACTCAAGCACCGTAACCAAGGGCGCGTAGCTTCTCGCGACTTCTGCCGTGTTGTCCGTGCAGCCGTTGCACACCACGAGGATCTCAAGTTCGCCCGGTTCGGCGCCTTGCGTCATGGCGTCGAGACATCGGCGAATGACGTTGGCTTCGTTGTGCGCGGGGATGATGATGGACGTCATGATTGCGGGGGCCAGGTTTCGTCAAGGGTGAACTCGCGAAGACGAGAGAGAAGTGTGTCCGATGCTTGGGCGGCGATCGTCGCGCCGTCGCGTTTTTGTTCGAGTAGCCGCATTTTTTCTGCGAATTCAGCTTCGCTATACGCGGCGAGAATCAAACCGTCTTCGGCGAGGCGTTTCGCAGTGGCGACTTGATGATCGTTGCGGGTTTCGTTCAGGTCGCCAAGCCGTGGAATCACCAGAATAGGTTTGCCGAGTTCGAGCGCGGTGAGAATGGTCCCCATCCCCGCGTGTGCGACAACGCCCGTGGCTTCCCCCATGCGCTTTCGGAATTCCTTTGGATCCATAAATGGAATCACGTCGAGGGTCTTGGGAGCAAAATCGGTTGGCCCGATCTGCGCCGCGATGTCGTTGCGGCCTTGCTCGCTCGCCCAGTCGTCTACCCACGTGATCAGACGATCAAAGGGCATCTGGGCTCCGACGGTGACAAAAATCAAAATACCTTCCCCGCAAACTCAGGGCCGTCGTCTTTGGCGAGATGCGACCACTGCGTGAGCCAGAGCTTGCTATAGCGACGAACCATCATGCCCGACATCGACATTTGTTCGATGTTCGCGACGCTGTCGAGCCAAACCGTCCGCGCGCCCAACAGGCGGCCCAATATGATGGCGAAGCAACCTGGTGCCGCACCAGTCGAAACGACGGCGTGCGGTCGTTCCCGGATTAAGATCCAAAGAATGCGCAGTGCAAGCAGCGCCGATCCGACGCGATCCCAACGGGTGGCGTCGTTCACAATGTGCATCTTTTCGCCGGGAACGTCGGCTTTGTACGTGGCGTTGATGGTGACGTACACGACTTCGTGCCCTTCGAACGCGGGGATGACACGCAGAAGCTGCACCCAATGCCCGCCTCCGCTCGCAACGGCGAGGACCTTGCGCCGCTTCTGTGCGCGCGCGGTCTTTGGTTGGGCTGTCTTAGGATTGGATGCACTCACTGTCGGTTCAGTGTTCCTTTGTGACTGGCATGCGTGACAGGCTTGCGGTTTTGGCGCGAGTATATCCGACGTGCATTCGAGCGAACCGGGTAGGCGGGGCTCGATGCGATCTTCGGGCGTCTCGTTCGCACCGGCTTCGTGCAACCAAACGAAGCCCTGTTATTGCCGAATGAATAGAAGGACTTGAGATGGCCGGGCGAGCTTACGTGAGTGCGCCTAAAATGCGCGGGCGTTACGGAGTTTGAAGCGCAGACTCATTTTTGAAATCGTAGAGTGAATCGAACACTCCCAATACGATCAACACGCAATTCACGCTAAAGGGAGAAACCATGTCAGGCGGGTTGGGGGAGCAAGAAGAAGCGTCTGGCCCGCACTGGGGTTGGAATCTTCTACTCGCCAACGCGGCGGGCATGCTGCTCTGCGCGCTGATCATGGACCCGTCCACCCAAGAGGGCGAAGTCGAGCGAGGTCAACTGACCATCCTGCGCGGGCTTTTCGTGCTAGCCGCAGCCGGCCATGTAGGCGTATGGGCGTTGCGGGCTCACCTCGCTGCGGACATTGTGTCGGCGACCGAGCGCTGGTCGAGCGCTCCCGCTGAACTCTCGCTGTCGTCGCTCGTACCGCAAGCGGGAGGCCAGACGCTGTCCCGAATCGTTTGGGGCGTTGTGATCGGTTGGGGTTTGCTGGTGATCGTCGGCCTCTTGCAAGCAGCCCCCATTCTCCACGACCTCACCTTCGAGAACGGCCCACTCGAAACTCTCACCGTACTGTCTTACTTGGGCGCGGGTGGGTTTGCGGTCGCGTCGTTTCGCGCATGCTCTGTGTCGTCTTCTGGCGCGGGCTTGCGTCGTTGGATCGTTCTGATCGCTGCCCTTGGCTGCTTTTTGATCGCCGCCGAAGAAACGGATTGGGGGCAGGTTTACTTCAACTACGAAACCCCGGAATCGTTCGATCACGCGAACATTCAGTCAGACCTAAGTTTCCACAACCTCGCGCCTCCTGGTTTTGTGCCGGGGACCCGGTGGGCCAACTGGCTGCTTCGAACCCTCGCATTTTTGATAGGCGGCGTTGTCCCGCTGTTGATTCAAATGAGCGCAGGGTTCAGGCAATGGATGTGGGCTTGGCAGATCCCAGTGCCGCCGGTGGCGAGCATGGTTGCGCTCTTCGCTTCGGCGTTTATTCCCGAAGCTGCCGAGCTCTACGAGCGAAACAACGTGGGGTCCGAGTTGCGCGAGGTCACGATTGCAGTCGCGGTTGCGTTCTGGATGTTTACGGCGTGGCGCAGTGATAGGACGAAAGGAGCGTGATTTCGGCAGGTAGAGGCTGTTTCTGAGCCTTTGCCTACCAGCCGCCGAAAGCGGTGAACGACTTCGTCACCCCGAGAACCTTCTCGTTATAGATCTGGGCTTTGGGGAACATTGCCGTAAAGCTCGAACGGCTCAGCAAGATCACCGAGTTTGCGGTTGCGACCGCCGCGTTTCGATCTTTGATTTTCCCGCCCCAAGCGATACCCAAATTCATGAGCAACCAGGTTTTGATCCCGGTCGGCATGAACTGAAAGAACGGAAACATGTAGTGGGGTTCGATGGGAAAGTGTCGGTTCGGCGTCTGGACGAAGTACCGCTTGCCAATGCGCTGAACTTCGCCCGCCATCGCGCGTTGATTCGAGACGTCGCCTACGTGTTCGATCACTGAATTCGAAAACACCACATCGAATTCACCATCGGCGAACATTGGCATGTCACAGGCGTTCGCATCCATGGTCGTGATGTTGGCGTGGCGCGATTCGGGGGCCTTCAAGTTGACGACGGTAATGTCTGCGATCTCAGGTGCGACATAATTCATCGTTTCCCAAAAATCTTGGGTCCCGCCGACGTCGAGGATGCGGATCGGCTTGGGGAGTGGATCCACAAGGCTACGGAAAAATTCAAAACGACGCGCACGCATCACCTTCGCGAGTGAGCGTTCACTTTCCGGGTCTCGTAAATCGTGGAGCAGGCCCATGGCCGACGTACCTTTCTATTGTGTTGCGTGCGTTACGCCTTGCTCGGTCGGTCTCTTTCAGCCGATCTGAAAAGCGCTCGCCCGTCGCTCCTCGGCAGAAGTATTCTTACGCTGTTGCAGAAAGGCAGCTCGGACCGGCAGTTTGCGGACTCGTACCCCCGTGGCGGCGAAAATTGCGTTGGTGAGTGCCGGAGCGATCGGAGGGGTTCCGGGTTCCCCGACTCCGCCCGGGTCGGCGGCGCTCTCAATGATCGAAACTTCGATCTCGGGGACCTGGGCAATTCCCAGTAGCGGGTAGTCGTGAAAGTTGCTCTCACGCACGCGTCCCTTTTCGAGGGTGATTTTGCCGTCGAGTGCGGCTGTTAGCCCATAGATGATGCTGCCTTCGATCTGCGCCTCGACGGTGTTGGGGTTGATGACCTGGCCGCAGTCGATGGCGCTCCATACTCGTGTCGCTCGTGGCAACTCAGATGCCGCTGCGTTGCGGTCTACCGAGACTTCGACGACCTGACACACGCTGCTTCCGAACGAGTCAAAGAGCGCGATCCCGAGCGCGGTTCCTGCGGGTCTTTCGTTTTTCCAGCCGGCCATTTCGGCGGCTCGGTCGAGCACGGCGCGTTGACGCGGGCTCGCGATGTCGCGGCGATACGCGTAGGGGTCCGTTCCGGCGCGTGCTGCCAATTCGTCGACAAAACTTTCAATGAAGAACGCGTTCTGCGAAGCCTGCACCGAACGCCAGGCACCGATTCGAAGCGCGCAGTCGACCAACGAATATTCGAGCCGCTGATAAGCGACGTCGTAATGGAACGCCGGGCCCGACCCGCTCACCGTTCCCACGTATCCGCGGCGCAATAGTTTTGGGAAGCGTCTTCGCACGCGTTCGGGCAGGGCGGTTGGGATCAAGGGGCCGCCGATTTTCTTTTCTGCCCAACCCACTGCACGTCGGTACCAGGCGGGCTCGGAGCGCGAGCCGCCCCAAGGTCCTGCGATGTGGGTTGTCATTTCAATAGGGCGTCCGTTTTGGTCGAGGCGTGCGCGCAGTTCCGACGCGCAGGCGGGCCGGTAGAAGTCATTGCGGGTGTCGTCTTCGCGGGACCAGATCATCTTGACTGGGCGTCCAGCTTCGCGCGATGCGAGTGCGGCCTGGATGGCGTCGTCAACTTCCGCGCGTCTCCCGAACGCGCCCCCCATCAAGGTGGTGTGGACTGTGGTGTCTTCGATGTCGATCTCAAGCGCCAGAGCGACCCTCTTGCGAACGCCAGAAGGGCTCTGGGTCGGTGCCCAAACCGTGCAGTGTCCATCTTTGAAACTCGCGGTGCAGTTCACCGGTTCGAGTGCGGCGTGGGCGAGGAAGGGGACTTCGTAGCGTGCGCCGTAGTGGTTGTTGGTGTTGATGTTGGTGTTGATGTTGTTGAGGTCGTTTTCCGATTCAATGGTCGAGACCTCACCCGTTTCGTGGACAAGCACGCCCGACGTGTTCAGTGCTTCGACCAGGCTTTCCGAGTACGTCTCGCTGTCAAGCTCGAGGTCACCCGAGAACTCCGCCGCGAGTGCTTCCTTCCCTTTTCGTGCTTGCCAGTAGTGATCGGCAATCACGGCAAGACCCGTGGGCAGTACTGCGATGGCGCGCACGCCGGGTTGAGCTCGTGCCGCGTCGTAGTTGGCCGAGATCAAATCGCCGCCAGGGAAGGGCGTGAGGGCCGGAGCGCCATACAGCATCCCCTCGACTTGAACGTCGATCCCAAACACGGCAGCACCGCTGACTTTGTCGGGGATGTCCGTGCGCGCGACCGGCGAGCCAATGATGCGAAACGATTTGTTGGGCTTGAGCGAGATGCTCTGTGGTACCTCGCGTCTCGCTGCGTCGGTGACCAATTCGCCATAGCGCAACGTTCTTTTTGATTTGGGATGAACGACACGGCCGTGTTCCACGACACACGTACTCACCGCCACACCCCATCGTTCTGCCGCGGACGCGCGAAGCATCTCTCTCGCCGCTGCGCCGGCTGTGCGCAATGAAGTCCAATTGGATCGGATACTCGAACTCGCCCCCGTTCCGACGGACCGATACGGGCCACTAAGGACAGCGGGCTCGACTCCTATTTGTTCCCAGTCGACTTCGAGTTCTTCGGCAACGAGCATCGCGAGGGCGGTATGGATGCCTTGGCCCATTTCCGATTTTTCAACGTAGATACTCACGTGGCCGTCGGGAAAAACTTTGATCCACGGACCGAGGTCGGTCGGGTTGTCTGTCGCCGGTGCACTGAGACCGTGCTTCGGATCGCTTGATTGTGGTTGAGCGGCGTGCGCTCCACGCGCCGGAAGAAGGCAGCCGATCGCCAACCCTCCGGCTGCGGCGGCCGAGCCCATAACCGATCCCACAAGAAAATCGCGGCGGCTTAAGTTGACGAGCGTGATGCGAGGCTCCGTCATGACACGTCTTCTTTGCCGAGGTCGCGTGCGTCCGAAGATGCTTCGGCCGCACGGTGAATGGCCCGACGAATTCGCGGGTACGAACCACAGCGACACAAGTTCGTGATCGCCTTGTCAATATCCGCGTCGGTGGGCTGGGGTGTGCGGTCGAGCAATGCTCGTGTCGCCATGATCATGCCGGGTTGACAGTAGCCGCATTGAGGGGCTTGCTCGGCAACCCACGCGTCGTGCAGCGCGGTCCCGTCCCGTTCGGCGAGGCCTTCAATCGTTGTGACTTCGGCGTACCCGACAGACGAAAGTGGGACGACGCACGCGCGAACGGCCGCACGATCGACATGAACGGTGCAACTCCCACAAATTCCGACACCACACCCGAACTTGGTTCCGGTGAAACCGAGGTGGTCTCGCAAAATCCAGAGCAGCGGGGTGTCCGGATCGGCCTCGACTTCGAGTACTTGCCCGTTCACCTTGATGGCCGTCAATTCTCAATCCTCTTCGCTCAGAGCTGCGGTTGGTGAAGTTGCACATATTTGTGCTTGTAGGTGGGCGAACACAAGACCCCCGGTGCCCGAATTGAGCTCGAATTTACCAATCGTTCACCTATTTGTATCTGTTTTTGTACATCCGCTAAATCGCGTGCCTAGTGGAGCCAGAGCAAGTTACTATTGCACCGGGTCGGACACTCACGCGGGGTCAGCCGGAGACCGGCGGACACGTGCGACCAAGATGTATTCAGGCCATGGGTAGTTCACCACAGAAGAGACCTACGAGGAGGCTATTTGGGGATTCCCTCACCGGCCTCATGATTGAGAATTCGATGCCGCCATCCCTCAACAGTTCATCATTTTCCTGCGTTCTCGCAGGTCAGGAATCCCTCCTGATCCAATGCGGCGAACTCGCTCTCGAAAAGGACGGCGAGATTCGAGCGGTTGTTTCTCGCAACCCTCAGATCATCAACTGGGCACAAGCGAAGTCGATCGCCACGATGGCCCCGGGGAAGACCCTCGCGGCCGGCCTTGCACCCCTCGAGTTCGACTACTTCTTCAGCATTACGAACCTTGCGATGATCGCGCCCGAAGTATTGGAAATGGCGACCCAGGCATCGATCAACTTTCACGATGGTCCGCTTCCTCGTTACGCGGGAATGTACACCCCGGCTTGGGCGATCCTCGGTGGCGAAAAACAGTACGGCGTCACGTTTCACAAGATGACTGAAGGCGCGGACGAGGGTGAGATCTACGTTCAGCATGGTTTCGAACTGCTGCCCGACGAAACCTCGCTGACCCTAAACACCCGTTGTTACGAAGCTGCGATCGAGAGCTTCTCCGAACTGATCGACGGCCTCACGGGCGCGGGCATTGAAACCACTGCGCAGAACATGGAGGAGCGCACGTACTTCGAGCGCTACCGTCGCCCCGAAGCCGCCGGTGTGCTCGACTGGCGACGACCGGCTCCCGAGCTTGCGGCGTCTATCCGCGCGATGGATTTTGGTCGCTACGAAAATGCGTTTTGCTCTGCGAAGGTCGTGCACGGTGATTGCGTTTGTGTCGTGGCAGAAGTCACGGTCAGCGACCAGTCCGGTACGCCGGGTACCCTGCTTTCGGTAAGCGATAACGCGCTCGTTGTGGCGACAGGCGACAGCGGTGCGCTCTCACTCGCACGCTTCACATGCCAAAAGGGCGTGTCCCTCACTGCTGCCGAAGCGGCGGCACATCTCGGCATTTCGCAAGGCGAAGTCTTTTCGAACCTAGACGACACGACGCGGGGCCGGCTTACGGCTCACAACGCCCACACCACGCCGTCGGAAGCCTATTGGGTTCGTCGTCTTCGACAGCTCGACCCGGTCGAAATTCCGTACCGGACGAGGGCCGACTCGGGTACCTCAAGTCCGTCAACGGTTGAGATCGAAATACCCGCCGGATTTGGTGCGAAGTTTTCAGAAGAGCCCAGTGTCGCGATTGTGGGTGCGTTCGCCGCGTACCTCTCGCGTATCGCGAGCCGCTCGACCTTCGACTTGGCATTCCAAGATCTCACCGCTGCCGACAAGGTGCGGGGTCTCGAAGCAATTTACTCCCCAAGTGTTCCGCTGCGGATCGACATTGACGCCCAAGGTTCAGTGGGTGCAGCTGTCCAGTGTGTTGAAGCTGTTGTCGCGGTCGCACGTCAGCGCGACTCGTTCTTGCGCGACGTGGTCGCGCGCTACCCGGATCTTTCGGCGGGCAATCTCGCGAAGACCGAGAGCCTTGCTCCCGTGAGCGTCGTCATGGCGGCCAACGTTTCCGACTACACCCTGTCGCCTGGAACCGACTGCGCCCTAGTTGTCGCAGCCGACGGCGGATCGGTGCGTTTCGTTCACTGTCCGGCTGCACTCATCAGCGCCTCGGCAGAACGCATTCGCAATCAATTCACAATGTTCCTTGCCGACATGGCGAGCAGCGAAGCTGGAGCCCCGCTCGCTCGCGTTGCGCTGCTCGCTGAAGACGAACGCGACCGCATTCTGAACGAGTGGAACCAGACCATCGTAGAATTCGACCGCGCGACTTGTATCCACAGTTTGTTCGAAGCCCGCGCAGTCGCGACCCCGGACGCCACTGCGGTGGTCTACGAATCACAGTCTCTCTCGTATCGAGAACTCGACGAACGCGCGAATCAACTCGCCCATCACTTGAACGGTCTTGGGATTGGTCCCGACAAGCTCGTCGGTGTCTATCTCGAACGGTCGATCGAAATGATGGTTGGCATCCTGGGTGTACTCAAGGCTGGGGGGGCCTACGTGCCCCTCGACCCCACATACCCGAGCGAACGTATCGCGTACATGATTCAAGATTCAAAGGTGAGCGTGGTTCTTACTCAGCAACGCTTGCTCGAATCCCTTTCGACCCGCGACACAAACGTCGTCGTGGTGGATCGCGAGCGAGCTTCGCTTGACGCATATCCAACTTCCTCCGTTACATCGAGCGTTGCGCCCGAACATCTTTCGTACGTGATCTACACCTCGGGTTCCACCGGCAACCCGAAGGGTGTGATGGTCGAACACCGAAACGTGGTGAACTTCTTCGTCGGCATGGACGAGCGAGTGCCCCACGAACCGCCCGGCTCTTGGTTGGCAGTCACGAGCTTGAGCTTCGATATTTCGGTGCTCGAATTGCTGTGGACCCTCACCCGTGGCTTCAAGGTTGTTGTCCACGCCGACAGTGAGCGCTCCGCTCCGGATACAATCTCGACGCTAGCGGGCCCGTGGCGCTCGATCGATTTTGGTCTTGCAATGTGGGGTAGCGACGAAGGCCCCGGTCCGAAGAAGTATGAACTGATGCTCGAGAGCGCGAAGTTCGGCGACCTCAATGGCTTCTCTTCCTTTCTTACCCCCGAACGTCACTTCGGTGCGTTCGGCGGGCCGTTCCCGAATCCCTCGGTGACGGGAGCCGCGATCGCCGCAGTGACGGAGCGCATTCGAATCCGTGCAGGGAGCTGTGTTTTGCCGCTCCATCATCCGATTCGTATCGCGGAGGACTACGCCGTCGTCGACAACCTTTCGAACGGGCGCGTTGAAATTTCGTTCGCCAGTGGTTGGCAGCCGAATGACTTTGTGATTCGTCCGGGCGCCTTCAAAACTGCAAAGACGCACATGTTCGAGGGCGCTGCCCAGGTGCAGGCACTGTGGCGCGGTGAGGCGGTTCCGTTCGAAAACCCGATGGGGGAGATGGTCCCAACGGCGACACTGCCGCGTCCCGTTCAGCCCGAACTCCCGTCGTGGTACACGACCGCGGGCAACATCCAGTCTTTCGAAGCGGCCGGTGCGGCTGGGTTTAATATCTTCACGCACTTGCTTGGTCAGGACCTCGAAGAACTTGCAGCCAAGATCAAGGTCTATCGCAAGGCGCGCAAAGCCGCGGGACACGATCCCGAAACGGGGGTCGTGACGTTGATGCTCCACACCTTTGTGGGCGAAGACAACGACGCGATTCGCGAACTGGTCCGCGAACCGATGAAGGACTACCTCGGTGCGGCCATGAAATTGGTGATCGGCTTTGCGTGGTCCTTCCCGGCATTCGATCGCCCGGGCGGCCCTGACAGCAAACCCGAAGATGTCGACCTTGCGAGCCTCACGGAAGAAGAAGCCGACACGATTCTCGAGTTCGCGTTCGAGCGTTACTACGAGACCAGCGGCTTGTTCGGCACTCCGGAAATCTGCGCGGAGATGGTCGATCGCGTCAAAGCCGCGGGCGTGAGTGAGATCTGTTCGCTGATCGACTATGGCTTGCCCACCGACATCGTGCTGAAGAGCCTTCCTGCGCTCAATAATTTGCGCGAGCAAGTCAATGTCGCACCGGAGGGTCTCCAGGTTATTGAGGCCGGGAGCGCTACAGAGACAAAGCGTTACGCACTCGAAGATCAGGTCGCTGAGCACGCGATCACCCACCTGCAGTGCACGCCTTCTCACGCAAAGATGTTGGTCACGAACCCCGACACCAAGGGTTCGCTCGGCGACATCGCCCACATGATGATTGGTGGTGAAGCGTTTCCCGTTTCGCTTGCTGCCGAACTCGATGGCGTTGCGGGTGGCAGTGTTATGAACATGTACGGCCCGACAGAAACGACGATCTGGTCTTCCACCGAAGCCATCATGGGGAGCCCCGACGTCGTCTCGATCGGTCGTCCGATCGCCAACACCCAGTTCTACATTCTCGACGCCGGGTATGAGCCTTTGCCCATTGGCGTGCCCGGTGAGTTGTTGATCGGCGGCGAAGGTGTGGTGCGGGGTTATCTCGAGCGCCCGGACTTGACCGAGGAGCGCTTCATCCCCGACCGGTTCAGCGAGCGGCCAGGTGGACGTCTCTACCGAACAGGCGATCTCGCGCGCTGGAACGACGACGGCACGATCGACTTCCTGGGTCGCATGGACCACCAGGTCAAGATCCGCGGCTATCGCATCGAACTAGGCGAGATCGAAACGCGTCTCGGACTGCAGCCGGGGATCCGCGAATGCGTGGTCGTCGCCCGAGAAGACACGCCAGGGGATACGCGCCTCGTCGCGTATGTCGTCCCCAACGCCGGCAGTGTCGAGGACGATTCGTTGCGCACAGCACTCCGGGAAAATTTACCCGACTTCATGGTGCCGTCGCTGTTCGTCGAACTAGCTCGCTTCCCGATGACGCCGAATGGCAAGATCGATCGCAAAGCATTGCCCGCCCCCGACCAAGTACGTGGCCGGGCCAAGGTCGAGTTCAAAGCACCGGAAAACGAACTCGAGCAGCTCATCAGTGACGTTTGGAAAGCGGTCCTATATCTCGAAAGTGTTGGGACGAACGAAAACTTCTTCGATCTCGGTGGCCACTCGCTCCTCGTCGTGCAGGCCCATCGAAAACTGCGCGAGGTATGCGAGCATAAGATTTCTCTTACAGACCTCTACCGCTTTCCCACGATCGCGGGCTTGGCTGATTTCTTGGGAACGGGCGGCGATGCTGCCGTGCAGGCGAAACAGAGCCAGGACCGAGGCGCTAAGCGCCGCGCCGCGATGGGGCGAAGACGCAACCGCGGGCGCGGGTAGCGAAGGGAAGTAGGCCTCCGTACTCGCAACGCAATAAACATAAGCAGCACCCAACAGGAATCGAACAGCCAATTCATGAGTGAGTCTTTTGTGAACGACCCGGATGCGGACCTCGAAGACGAGGGGCTCGGCAACGAAAACGACATTGCGATCGTCGGCATGGCGATGCGTGTGCCGGGTGCGCAGAACCCCCAAGAGTACTGGGAAAACGTGCGCGACGGCGTTGAAAGCGTGCGTCATCTCAGCGAAGAAGAACTCCTCGAAGCCGGCGAATCTCCCGAAGCGTTGCGTCACCCAGACTACGTGCGTGCGACCGGTGGCCTCGACAATATGTCGATGTTCGACGGCGAGTTCTTTGGCTTCTCGCCGAAAGAAAGCGCGATCCTCGACCCGCAGCACCGACACTTCACCGAGTGTTGTTGGGAAGCGCTCGAAGACGCCGCCCATCCCCCCGAAAAGTTCGACGGACAGATTGGCTTGTTTGGCGGCTGTGGGATGGGAAGCTACTTCTATTTTAACATCTGCTCGAACCGCGAACTCGTCGACAGCGTGGGTCACTTCTTGCTGCGCCACACGGGCAACGACAAGGACTTTCTGGTCACGCGGGTTTCGTACTTGCTCGACTTGAAGGGGCCGAGCGTAAACGTTCAGACGGCTTGCTCGACTTCGCTCGTCGCAACCCACATGGCGTGTCAAAGTCTTTTGAGCGGTGAGTCCGACATGGCGCTGGCCGGAGGCGTTACGATCTTGCAACCCCATGATCGTGGCTACATCTATCACGAAGGCGAAGTTCTTTCTCCCGACGGTCACTGCCACGCATTTGATCATCGAGCCCAGGGTACGGTGCTAACGAGTGGTGCGGGCGTCGTGGTGCTTCGTCGCTTGCAAGACGCGATAGATGATGGCGACAATATCTACGCGGTGATCCGCGGTTCTGCGATCAACAACGACGGCGGCAGCAAGGTTGGCTATCTCGCCCCAAGTGTTGACGGGCAGGCGGCTGCGATGAGCGAAGCTTATGCGGTTGCGGACATCAACCCCGAAACTCTCGACTACATCGAGTGCCACGGCACCGGGACCTACATGGGGGACCCGATCGAAGTGTCGGCCCTCACCCAAGCGTTCAATCAACACACCGAAAAAACCGGCTTCTGTCGTCTCGCTTCGGTGAAGACGAACATCGGTCACCTCGATACCGCGGCCGGTGTCGCGGGGTTGATCAAGGTCGCGAAGTCGCTTCAGAACCAGCAGATCGCACCTACGATCAACTTCGAAGCACCGAACCCCGTCATTGAATTTGAATCGACCCCGTTTTTCGTTAACCAAGAGTTGTGCGACTGGCCGGAAACCGACTCGCCCAAGCGCGCGGCGGTGAACTCGCTTGGCGTCGGCGGAACCAACGCTCATGTGATCGTTGAAGAAGCACCCGCAGCTCAGATCACGACCGAATCGAACCGCGGACATCAGCTTCTGATGCTTTCTGCGCGGAACAACAAGGCGCTTGAAGGCAATAGCAAGAAACTCGCGGAGTATCTGCGCGCAAACCCCCATACCCCGCTTGCCGATGTTGCGTACACCCTCGATGTCGGACGACGTGGGTTTGACCGACGTCGCGTGCTCGCGGTATCGAGTCGCGAGGAAGCGATCGCGTTTCTTGAAAGTGGAAACCCGCGGCGCTTGTTCAATCACGGCGTCACCGAAGCCACTGGATCGGTTGCCTTCATGTTTTCGGGTGCCGGCACCCAGTACCCCCGTATGGCCGCGGAACTCTACGAAGCCGAGCCGATCTTCCGGGAACATCTCGACCGCGGCATCAATCTGCTCAACGAGAAAACCGGCTACGACTTCCGCAAGCTCTTTTTCGCCGAGTCCGATCAACTCGACGCCGCTTCGGCGGAGCTCGAAATCACGGAACGACAGCTCCCGGCGATTTTCGTTCTTGAGGTCGCGCTCGCCGAGCTTTGGAAGTCTTGGAACATCCACCCCGAAGTCATGATCGGGCACAGCATGGGGGAGAACACGGCCGCGTGTCTCGCCGGCGTGTTGTCCTACGAAGACACCCTGGACCTCATGATCTTGCGCGGTGTGCTGATGACCCGCGCCCCGGCGGGTGCGATGACGAGCGTTGCGCTTCCCCCCGATGAACTCGCACCGCTACTCGAAGGCGAAATTGACCTCGCGATTATCAACACCCCGAACCTGTGCGTTGCATCGGGCGCAGTCGAGGCCGTTTGTGTCCTCGAAAAAAGGTTGACTGAACGCGACGTTGACTTCCGCCGTTTGCAGATCCCGGTTGCCGCGCACTCGCGCATGTTCGATCCGATTCTCGCCGAGTTTCGCCAGTTCCTTGAAAGCGTCGAACTGCAGCCGCCCAGCATTCCGTTTATTTCGAATCGCACCGGCAAGTTGATCACGGACGAGCAGGCGACAGACCCGGGCTACTGGGTCGATCACTTGCGCCACACCGTATTCTTCGCCGGCGGCATCGAGACCTTGCTTGCGAAGCCCGGGCGCGTCCTGATTGAGATTGGTCCGGGCCAAGCCCTTGCTTCCTTCGCGAAGCAAAACCCGAACTCACGCCAGGAAACGAACGTGATCCCCACGATGCGACACCGAGACGACGAGATGGCGGACTCTGCCTTCTTCCTCGCGAGTGTTGGACGGTGTTGGGCTTCTGGCCTCGAGATTGACTTTGGCAAGTTGCGCGAAGGAGAGACGCGTAAGCGCGTTCAGCTCCCGACTTATGCGTGGTCCCATCAGAGTTACTTCATTGAGCCGACGGTTCTTGAAACTCAGGGTGAAGACCTTGCGAATCTGACTAGAATTGAAAAGCTCGCCGACTGGGGACATGTGCCGGTCTGGGAGCGCCAAGGTGTCACGCGCGCTTCCGATGGCGAGCCGCGGAGCTGGCTTCTCTTTATGGACGAC
>Ga0115003_10000277_pt1 | contig 43724 bp, 32 predicted proteins | sample ArcticOcean_MG_C_7_FD_88736 | JGI IMG/M metagenome (GOLD analysis project Ga0115003, IMG submission 88736) | Marine microbial communities from western Arctic Ocean - ArcticOcean_MG_CB11_88 | ecosystem: Environmental > Aquatic > Marine > Oceanic | place: Arctic Ocean: Canada Basin | collected...
ATATAGTCGTCTGGATCCTTTCCACCAGCGGTGGGGAAATCGAACACGGTAAAACCAATCTGGCTGCGCATGCCGCTGCGCTGAACCTGCTCGGCCACGGTGTCGGCAAAAAAGTACATATCGGCAAAACAGGTGGTGCCGGTCTTAATCATTTCCGCCATCGCCAGATTGGTGCCGTCGGCAACAAATTCGGCGCTCAGTACCCGCGCCTCCACTGGCCAGATATGCTCTTCCAGCCAGGGCTGTAGGGGCAGGTCATCGGCGTAACCACGAAGCAGACTCATGGCCGCGTGGCCGTGGGCATTAACTAATCCAGGCATAAGAATATGATCGGCCAGATCCACCACAGAAGCGGGGTCAAATTTACTCTTGGCCTCGGCCTGGGGGTAAATGCCAACAATCTTTTGTTGGTCGATGGCCAGGGCACAGTTTTCAAAAACCCGGTTCTCTGGAGCCACTGGAATAATCCATCGGCTGTTGATAAGTAAGTCGATTTTTATGGGCTGCATAAAGCCTCCTGAACGAAGGTTTGGAGTATACCGACTTTTTCCTGCGGGTTAAGCTTTGGCGTCAGTTTCAGCTCAATAAAAGCGAGCCACTATGGGGATATGTATGGTAGAATTCAGGGCTTTAAATGGGGTGCTTTTGGCGCCTACTGGCACGCATTAATGACTGCTTTGAATGGGTTGTTAGCGGAACTAAAATAATAGTGATAAAACTTCAGGGCGCGACGGAAACTTATGGGTGATTTAGCACAAGAAATTGTTCCGGTAAATATCGAAGACGAACTCAAGCAATCCTACTTAGCCTATGCCATGAGCGTAATTGTTGGCCGGGCACTGCCAGATGTCAGAGATGGCCTCAAGCCTGTGCATCGACGCGCACTGTTCGCCATGAGCGAGCTGGGCAACGACTGGAACAAGGCCTACAAGAAGTCAGCCCGTGTTGTCGGCGACGTAATCGGTAAGTATCACCCTCACGGTGACTCTGCTGTTTACGAGACTATTGTACGTATGGCTCAGCCATTCTCACTGCGCTATATGCTGGTGGACGGTCAGGGTAACTTTGGTTCTGTCGATGGTGACTCCGCTGCTGCCATGCGTTACACCGAAATTCGTATGACCAAGATCGCCCATGCGCTGCTTGAAGATCTCGAGAAAGAGACCGTCGATTTTGTCCCGAATTATGATGAAACCGAACAGATTCCCCATGTATTGCCAACTCGCATACCGAACCTGCTAGTTAACGGTTCCTCCGGTATTGCTGTGGGCATGGCGACCAATATTCCGCCCCACAACCTCACTGAAGTAGTCAAAGGTTGTCTGGCAATGATCGACAATCCGGATATTACCGTCGATGAGTTGATGGAATATATCCCTGGGCCCGATTTCCCCACTGCTGCAATCATTAATGGCAGAGCGGGCATCATTCAGGCCTATCGCACTGGTCGTGGTCGCATCTATGTGCGCGCCAAAGCCAATATCGAAGTCCATGAAAAGACTCGTCGCGAAACCATTATCATCACCGAAATTCCCTATCAGCTAAATAAGGCGCGTCTGATTGAGCGTATCGCCGAGCTGGTTAAAGAGAAGAAGCTTGAAGGTATCTCCGAACTCCGTGATGAGTCGGATAAAGACGGCCTGCGCGTAGTAATCGAAATTAAGCGCACCGATGTGGGTGAAGTGGTTCTTAACAATCTCTTCGCCCAGACTCAGCTGCAGAGCGTGTTTGGCATTAACGTTGTGGCACTGGTCGATGGCCAGCCAAAGATTCTCAATCTACAGCAGCTAATTCATCACTTCCTGCGTCATCGCCGTGAAGTGGTTACACGTCGTACTATTTATCTATTGAAAAAGGCCCGCGAGCGCGCCCATACATTGGAAGGCTTTGCTATTGCCCTGGCCAATATCGATGAAATTATTACCCTGATCAAGCAGTCGCCCACAGCTACCGAAGCCCGTGAAGCGCTGATTGCTCGCGGTTGGAATCCTGGCTCAGTGATTCAGATGCTCGACCGTGCAGGCGCTGAAGCGACCCGCCCGGAATGGCTCGAAGATCAGTATGGTCTCCGCGATGGCAAGTACCACCTGTCCCCAGAGCAAGCCAAAGATATTCTCGAGTTACGTCTGCACCGTTTAACCGGTATGGAACACGACAAAATTATTGCCGAATTTGCCGTTAAGCTGGAAGAGATTACCGAATACCAAGATATTCTCGGTGACCTGACTCGCCTGATGACCGTTATTCGTGAAGAGCTGGAAGCGGTAATCGAAGAGTTTGGCGATGAGCGTCGTACAGAAATTATTGAATCGCTCCACGATCTCACTATTGAAGACCTGATTACTGAAGAAGACCGAGTTGTCACCATCTCCAACGGCGGCTATGCCAAGACTCAGCCGTTAAGCGATTATCAAGCTCAGCGTCGCGGCGGTATGGGCAAGTCGGCAACAGCGGTTAAAGATGAAGATTTTGTTGAGCACCTACTGGTTGCCAGCACTCACGCAACGATTCTGTGCTTTACCAACCTGGGCAAGGTTTACTGGCTCAAGGTGTATCAGATTCCCGTTGCCGGCCGCAATTCTCGCGGACGTCCAGTGGTTAACCTGCTGCCTCTGGGTGAGGGCGAGCGCATTAGCTCTATCCTGCCAGTGGAAGAATACAGCGCCGATAAATTTGTCATTATGGCCACCGCCAACGGCACCGTGAAGAAGACCTCATTGGAGCAGTACTCACGTCCACGCAGTGTGGGTTTGCGCGCAGTAGATCTGGTTGAAGGTGATCACCTGGTGGGCACCGCAATTATTGATGACAACAGCGATGTCATGTTGCTCAGCTCTGAAGGCAAGGCCGTGCGCTTTGCCAGTACTGATGCCCGCTCTATGGGTCGCGTTTCTAAAGGTGTGCGCGGCATGCGTCTACCGGAAGGCTATGAAGTTATCTCTATGGTCATACCTGAGCAAGATGGCTTCCTGCTGACGGTTTGTGAAAATGGTTATGGCAAGCGCACCAAGGTCGACGAGTTCCCCACTAAAGGACGCGGCGGCAAGGGTATGATTGCGATTCAGGCCAGCGAGCGCAACGGCCCATTGGTTGGCGCCACGCAGCTGTTTTCCGGCGATGAAATTATGCTGATCTCTGATCAGGGCACCATGGTGCGAACCCGCGGCGACGAAGTCTCGGTTGTGGGTCGTAACACTCAGGGCGTGCGTATTATTCGTTTGAAGGACACAGAAAATCTTGTCAGGTTGGCACGTATTGCCGAGCCGGAAGAAGAGGAATTTGTGATTGAGGATGATGCTGAAGGCACTGTTGATGACAATGCCGCTGTGGGCTCTCTTGATGACAATACCGCTGAAGGCTCTACTCCTACTGAAGAGGCCGCTGAAGGCTCTTCCGATGACAGCTCCGATGACGAGTAAGGCTTAACTAATGACTGAAAAGAATCCACTGCTCGACCTGCGCAGCAAAATTGATGGCCTTGATCGTGAGATTATGGCCAATATCAGCGCCCGTGCGCGCTGTGCCCAGGACGTTGCCAAGATCAAAAAAGAGCAGGGTGACGAAACCTATTACCGACCCGAGCGTGAAGCTCAGGTGCTGCGCTCGATAATGGAAAAAAACGTCGGCCCCCTTGGCGACGAAGATATGGCGCGTCTGTTTCGCCAGATCATGTCTGCCTGTCTGGCCCTGGAACAGCCTATTAAGGTCGCCTTTCTCGGGCCTGAAGGCACCTTTACTCAGGAAGCCACACTCAAGCACTTTGGCGACTCCGCAGTAACCGTTCCGAAAACCGCCATTGATGAAGTATTCCGCGATGTCTTGGCCGAGTCCTGCAACTACGGCGTTGTGCCCATCGAGAATTCTACCGAGGGCGTGGTCAGCCACACCCTAGATAGCTTTATTGATTCCTCAGTCAAGATCTGTGGCGAAGTTGAGTTGCGCATTCACCAGCACTTTATGATTGGTCCCAATACCAATAAAGACACAGTGACTCGCGTCTATTCGCATGCCCAGTCACTGGCCCAGTGCCGCAAGTGGTTGGATTCCAATTACCCCAATATTGAACGTGTAGCGGTGAGCAGCAATGCTGAAGCAGCGCGACGCGTGCAGGGTGAGTGGAACTCAGCAGCGATTGCTGGAGATATGTCCTGCGAACTCTACGGCCTAGAAAAGCTCTGGGAAAAAATTGAAGACCTGCCCGACAACTCAACGCGCTTCTTGATTATTGGTCGCGAGATGGTGCCACCCAGCGGTGACGATAAAACCTCCATCGTCGTGTCAGTGCAGAATAAGCCCGGTGCCTTGCATAATTTGCTCGAGCCATTCCGTCGTCACGGTGTCGATATGACCCGTCTGGAATCGCGACCCTCGCGCAACAGCAAATGGTCTTATATCTTCTTTATCGATTTTGCTGCTCATGTGGACGAACCCGCTGCCGCTGCCGTGCTGGCTGAACTGGCAGAAGAAGTGGCGGAGCTGAAAATACTCGGGTCCTACCCGCGAGCGGCTCTCTAAGCGTTGCTATTGCTGTCGATTCTAATGTTGATTTTAGGATCGACTATAGTAACGATTAATCTATTTATTTCGATGTGATCTGTCATGTTGCAAACTTCTAAAACAGCACAGCCAGTGGTTAACCGCTTGGTTGTAATCGGACTGGGGTTAATCGGCTCCAGTCTTGCATTGGCCGCTCGTAATGCCGGTCTCGCTACTCAGGTCGTGGGCATCTCACGACGCTCTTCAACCCTAGATTTAGCGCTTGAATTGGGCGTGATCGATCGCCCGGAACAGAGTTTGGCGGCTATTGCCCCTGAACTGGGTGCTGGGGATCTTGTGGTTATTGGCGTGCCGACCCTGACCGTTCCCGCGATTCTCAAGGAATGTTCAGAGCTGCTGTCAGATCAGGTCACGATTACCGATGTGGCCAGTGTTAAAGGCAGTGTGATGGCCGCCGCACTGGAGATTTATGGTCACCTGCCGGTTCAATTAGTACCCGGGCATCCCATCGCCGGTTCAGAAAAAAGCGGTGTTACCGCAGCCAAAGCGGATCTATTTAAAGACCACAGGGTAATCTTGACTCCCCATGCCGACAGTGGCGAAAGCCATGTGCAACTTGTGGAAAAGCTCTGGCAATCCGTCGGTGCTCGCGTCTCCTCCATGGATGTTCAAGAGCATGACGAAGTGCTGGCTGCCACCAGTCACCTACCGCACTTTTTGGCTTATTCATTAGTGGATACATTGGCGAGTATGCGCGACAATCGCGAAATCTTTCGCTATGCCGCCGGAGGCTTTCGCGACTTTACCCGCATTGCCGCCAGCGACCCGATCATGTGGCGCGATATAGCTCTGGCCAATCGCCAGGCGATTCTCACGGTGCTCGATCAGATCATGGATAACTTTAGAGAGATGCGCAGCGCCATAGATACAGGCGACGAAACCTATCTGATGGATGTGTTTACGCGAGCTCGCGATGCACGCAACCATTTTGGAAAATCAATTGACCCAAAGGCATTACAGCAGACTATGTCCGAAAAAATAATAAATTATAAAGTCGCGCCAGGTGGAATTGCCCAGGGTGATATTCGTGTGCCCGGTGACAAATCAATGTCTCACCGATCGATTATGCTCGGCTCCATTGCCGAGGGCATGACCGAAGTAACCGGTTTTCTCGAAGGCGAAGACAGTCTCGCAACCCTGCAGGCGTTTCGCGATATGGGCGTGATTATCGAAGGTCCAGAACAGGGCAGAGTAGTGGTTCACGGTGTCGGTCTGCACGGCCTAAAAGCACCGACCAAGCCGCTCTATCTAGGCAACTCCGGCACCTCTATGCGTCTGCTGAGCGGACTCTTGGCAGGACAATCATTTGATGTAGAGCTCACCGGTGACGAGTCGCTCACGGGTCGCCCTATGGCACGCGTGGCCGATCCCCTGGCGGAAATGGGAGCAGTGATTGAAACTGCACCAGGCGGCAGACCACCGATGCGGATAAAAGGTGGCAATAAACTTAATTCAATAAACTACGTACTGCCCATGGCCAGCGCCCAGGTTAAATCCTGTGTTCTATTAGCCGGGCTCTACGCAGAAGGCGAAACCTCAACCATTGAGCCAGCGCCGACCCGCGACCACAGCGAGCGCATGTTGCGCGGCTTTGGTTACTCGGTCGTCAGTGAGGGCAGCAAGGCGACTCTCTCAGGCGGCGGTTCATTGACCGCAACCCGTATTGATGTACCGGCAGATATTTCCTCAGCGGCCTTCTTTATGGTGGCAGCGGCTATCACCCCAGGTTCAGATATTACCCTGCGTCATGTAGGCGTTAACCCAACCCGTATTGGCGTGATCAATATTCTTCGCCAGATGGGCACCAGTATTGAACTGTCCAGCGAAAAAGAAGTGGGCGGCGAACCAGTAGCCGATATCAGAATCCGTTATGCCGAACTAAACGGCATAGTGATTCCCGAAGATCAGGTGCCCCTGGCGATTGATGAATTCCCAGTACTTTTTGTCGCTGCGGCCTGCGCCAAGGGCGAGACCGTTCTCACCGGCGCCGAAGAACTGCGCGTCAAAGAGAGCGACCGTATTCAAAGCATGGCCGATGGCCTTGTGACACTAGGCATCGATGCCCAGTCCACAGCCGACGGCATTCGTATTCAGGGCGGCCAACTTGGCAGTGGCACCGTCCACAGTCACGACGATCACCGTATTGCCATGGCCTTTGCCATTGCCGGCCTGCGTTCAGCTGGCGAGATTGAAATTATCGAGTGCAACAATATTGCTACCTCCTTTCCGGGCTTTGTGGATCTAGCCACAGCTATTGGCTTGACCATTAGCGTTGAGACTCAGGAGTCCTAAATGGCTGAGGATAACAAAGTGGTGGTGATTACCATCGACGGCCCCAGTGGGGCTGGGAAAGGCACTATCAGCCGCATAGTTGCCAAGAAACTCGGCTTCCATTATCTGGATAGCGGGGCACTCTACCGTCTTTTGGGTCTATCCTCTGTTCGCCATCATGTCAGTGTCGACAGCGAAAAGGGTTTGATGGCCTTGGCTGAGCATATGGATATTCGCTTCGAGACAGAAAAAGAGGGCACTTTTAAGGTCTATCTCGAAGGCGAGGATGTCAGTCGTGAACTGCGCACTGAAGAAACCGGGCTGCTGGCCTCAAAGGTCGCTCAGTATCCGGGCGTGCGTTCAGCACTGTTAAAACGTCAGCGAATGTTTGCACGAGCCCCCGGTTTAGTGGCCGATGGCCGCGATATGGGTACCGAGATTTTCCCCACAGCTGAACTGAAGATATACCTTACCGCAAGCGCCGAAGAACGCGCCGCTCGACGCTACAAAGAGTTGCTTGAAAAGGGCGAAGATGTTAGTCTGCCCGCCCTCGTAGAGCAGGTGCGCTCGCGGGATGAAAGAGATATGAGCAGAGACGCTTCACCGCTGCGAGCAGCCGATGGAGCCATAGAGTTAGACTCCTCAGCCATGTCGATTCAGGAAGTAACAGACACAGTGTTGAATATCCTGTCTGTTAAAGGCATTAGAAAGTAGTTTTAACACCAAATTTTACAGATTCAACACCAAATCGGGCAACGCAGCAATCGCCAGCTTTTATTGCTGTAGGCCTTTATTTTAACTGACCCGCGTAAACTGGCCGCGCGGAAAAAAGAGAGTGACGCTAGCACGTCTTCTGTCATATCTCTGTCAAAACTCAGGATCAACCCATGAGCGAAAATTTCGCAGATCTATTTGAAGAAAGTCTATTAACCGTTGAGATGAACCCCGGCGCCATCATTACTGGCGTAATTATCGATATCGATAAAGACTGGGTAACAGTCCATGCTGGACTGAAGTCTGAAGGTGTTATAGCAATTGACCAATTTTATGACGAGAAAGGCGTACTTGAAGTTGCCATTGGCGACGAAGTACAGGTTGCTCTCGAAGCCGTTGAAGATGGTTTCGGTGCTACTAAGCTTTCCCGTGAAAAAGCCCGTCGCGCAGAATCCTGGATCGAACTTGAAGCAGCTCACAAAGCTGACGAAGTCGTTATCGGAATTATCAGCGGCAAGGTTAAAGGTGGATTTACTGTTGATGTCCGCGGCTTGCGCGCGTTCCTTCCAGGTTCACTTGTTGATGTTCGTCCACTGCGTGAGATTACTCACCTTGAGAACATCGAATTAGAATTTAAAGTTATCAAGCTCGATCCCAAGCGCAACAACGTTGTTGTCAGCCGTCGTGCCGTAATGGAGAGTGCAAACTCTGTAGAACGTGAAGAACTGCTGGCCAACCTCGAAGAGGGCGCATCACTCAAAGGTGTCATTAAGAACCTTACTGATTACGGCGCGTTCGTTGATCTGGGTGGAATCGATGGTCTGTTGCACATCACTGATATGTCTTGGAAGCGCATCAAGCATCCTTCCGAGATGATCAATGTCGGCGACGAGATTGACGTTAAAGTACTTAAGTTTGATCGCGAGCGTAATCGTGTATCACTGGGTATGAAGCAGATGGGCGAAGATCCTTGGGGCGACATCAAAGGCCGTTACCCAGAAGGCGCACGTGCTAAAGCTAAGATCACTAACCTCACTGACTACGGCTGTTTTGCTGAGTTGGAAGACGGCGTTGAAGGTCTGGTTCACGTTTCTGAAATGGATTGGACTAACAAAAACGTTCACCCATCTAAGATCGTTAATCTGGGCGACGAAGTTGAAGTTATGGTTCTGGATATCGACGAAGAACGTCGTCGTATCTCACTGGGTATCAAGCAGTGTCACACTAATCCTTGGGATGACTTTGCGACTACTATGGTTAAAGGCGACAAGATTTCAGGCAAGATCAAATCAATCACTGACTTCGGTATCTTTATCGGCCTAGACGGCGGCATCGATGGTCTGGTTCACCTGTCTGATATCTCTTGGAACGAAACTGGCGAAGAAGCCGTTCGTAACTTCAAGAAGGGCGAAGAAGTTGAAACAGTTGTACTGAGTATTGATGCAGAGCGCGAGCGCATCTCACTGGGTATCAAACAGCTGTCTGACGATCCGTTCAACAACTACGTAACTGAGAACGACAAAGGCGCAATTGTTAAAGGCATCGTTAAAGAAATTGATGCTAAAGGCGCTACTGTTGATCTAGGCAACGACATCGAAGCTTACTTGAAAGGTTCTGAGATCTCTCGCGAGAAGATTGAAGATGCCCGTCAGCATTTACAAGAAGGCCAAGAGATCGAAGCTCGAATCATCAATGTCGATCGCAAGACCCGTGCTATTAGCCTGTCTATCAAGGCTAAAGACGTTGCAGAAGAGAAAGCAGTGGTTAAAGCTCACCGCAAGGTTGAAGCTGATACTTCCTCTCCAGCAACTATTGGAGACCTGATCAAAGCGCAAATGGACAAGTAAGGTTCTGCTGAGATCGAAAAAGGGTGGCAAAGCCACCCTTTTTTTCGTCTGCGAAATGACATATATCGAGGTTTTGCTTGTATAAATCTAAAACTTCAATAAAATCAAAGAGTAAACATCGACACCATTTTGAATATTCAGTGGTTTCGCCACAATAATAAAACTATTGAATAGTGAGCCGGAAAGACGTCATGACTAAATCTGAGCTAATTGAGAAAATCTCCGCCAGCCAAGACCAGCTTCCTCCCAAGGATGTTGAGTTAGCTGTACGGATGATCTTAGAGCGCATGACCCTTGCACTGGTCACCAACCAGCGCACCGAAATCCGAGGCTTTGGCAGCTTCTCACTTCACTACCGCGCCCCGCGAGTAGGCCGTAATCCCAAGACCGGTGATGCAGTAGATTTGAGTGGTAAGTACGTACCTTATTTTAAGCCCGGAAAAGAACTGCGTATTCGAGTGAACGATAGCCTGTAGTCTTGTTAGCTCAACCTCTCGTAAAAAATCCAGCCGTCCCGATCCGCCCAAGCCTGTCATCCCGCTCCGCCCAAGCCTGCCATCCCGACCCGCCCAAGCCTGTCATCCCGACCGTAGTGGAGGGATCTCAACCAGACGGCAGGAGATTCTTCGGCTTCGCTCAGGATGACAGACTTGGGTGCTAACCCGACTCACCATACTCTGTCATCCCGACCCGCCCAAGCCTGTCATCCCGCTCCGCCCAAGTCTGTCATCCCGACCGCAGTGGAGGGATCTCGACCAGTCTCCACGAGACCCTTCGACCCCACCCAGAATAAACAGGGTTGGTTAATTGCCCACTACGTAGCTTTGCTCCAGTCCCGTAACAACAACCCTGTAACAACAACCCCGTAACAACAACCCCGTAACAACAATCCCGTAACAGCAAGGCCCTCAATTGCCCCACCCCTCGTCACCCAGCTTCTCCACAGCAGACCTGTGATTTCTTGACTATGTTTAGGCTTAACAACAATTAAGTAATAATAAGACTTTAGTCACGGAAGACTCTATTAGGCTGATAAACCCCAGAAAATAGAAAAGTAGTCTCAAGGAACAGCTTATGCACCTTCTCATACACCTGCTATTGCCGCCCTTTGTAGTTCAGAGAAATAGCGCCAAAAGCCCTGCCCACCTTCTACTCAGCAATAGGCTGACAGCAAAAAAACTGTTGGTTCTATTGCTGTGGACGAAAAGCCATCACTAAAAAAAGAACAAAATTAAGAGCAGAAATAAGATCAAAAGTGAGATCAAAAATAACAGAAAAATCTGATAGGACGAACTGGCTGGGATACGTTCGGGGATAGAGGATACCCCACCCCAAAGGTGGGGGTACCTTACGGTATACAACCTTTTTATAGCAACGAATCCCACTCCGTCAAGCTACAACCGTACTTTAAACGTAGTAGAGGAAGCCGAGAAGGACAACACAAAAAGGAATTTATAATGTCAAAAGTTATTGGACTTGAGGTTGGCATTGCATCTGTAGGCTGGGCTGTCTTAGACACAGATAAACAAAAGATTGTCGATGCTGGTGTCCGTGTCTTCACCAAGGCAGAGGCGCCCAAAACCGGGTCATCACTGGCCGAGCCACGTCGATTGGCACGCTCCATACGAAAGCGCCTGCGTCGCCGTCAGCATCGCTTAGAGCTACTTAAGGATCTCTTCGTTGCCAAGGGACTGATTGCCAGCGCACGTCGAGAATCAGCGTTCAGAAGCGCCAAGCATGTACCCTCGCCCTGGCAATTGAGAGAGGAGGGGCTGATTCGAGTCTTGAGCCCTGAAGAGTTGGTGCGGGCGCTGTTCCATATTGCCCGCCGCCGCGGCTTTAAATCTAATCGCAAGAGCGAGCTTGGAGACAAAGAGGCTGGCAAACTCCTGGCAGGGGTTGAGGAAAATGCTCGGCTATTAAAACAGGGCCGCTACGCCACTGTTGGTGAGATGTTTTCTAAGGCTCCTAGATTTGCCGCTAAGAAGCGCAATCATAGTGCCTTCTATGGACATACAGTTGCCCGAGAACTGCTGATTAGCGAAGTTGAGATCCTCTTTGAACGCCAGCGTGACTTTGGAAATAGTGCGGCTGCAAAGGCATTAGAAGAGGACTATTTAGCCATATTTTCTTCTCAGCGCTCCTATGATGACAGTGATCAAATCAATCGCATGCGCGGCTTATGCACCTTTGAGTCAAAGCAGCCCCGGGCGGCCAAGCGCAGTTATAGCGCCGAATGCTTTGTGCTGGCGTCAAAGTGCAGCAACCTAAGGTTTGGCGAAGAGGGAAAAGCCCGTCAACACCTGAGCTTGAAGCAGCGACGCCAGTTGATGGAACTAGCACTTCAACTGAGCAAGCTTCATTACAAACAGCTTAGACAAAAGCTAAATATCCCCGAGGCGAGCCGCTTTGTCGGTTTGAATTACACCAAGGCAGCAAAGCAGGGCAAAGATCCTGGAGAGCAGGTTTTTATAGAGCTGAAAGGTTTTCACGCCTTAAAAAAAGCCATTGAGAAAAAGTGCGGCAAGACAGCTTGGACTAATTTGGCGGCAAAACCGACCGAGCTTGATACCATTGCCGAGATCTTAACCTGCTGGAAAACCAACGATAACCGGCAGCGGGAATTATTGGCGAGTGCTGTAGCTCAAGGGGTGATTGATGCGGTCATCCCACTTAATATGTTCAGTCAGTTTATCAACCTGTCCACTACCGCGATCCACAGACTGTTGCCATTAATGGAGCAGGGCATGCAGTACCATGATGCCTGCCGCCAAATATACCAAGGCTATGGCAAGCCAGACCCCGGCCTAAAGCAACTGCTGCTGCCCCTTATCCCCTTTGACGATATCCGCAACCCAGTGGTGTTCCGGGCGCTGACTCAGACGCGCAAACTGATCAATGGGATTATTCGAAAACATGGTTCAGCGGATCGGGTACATATTGAAGTGTCCGAGGAACTGACCAAATCCTTTCAACAGCGCAAGCGAATTGAAAGCGCTAAAGGACAGTTCCGTCGAGTAAAAGAGCAGGCCCAGGAGCAGTTTGCAGCAGTCTATGGCCAACTGCCCAATGGTCATGAGCTGCATAAATTCCGTTTATATCAGGCACAGAAGGGCCGTTGTCCCTACTCAGGTCAAACCATCGATAGCCAGCGTTTGATTGAGCCCGGCTATGTCGAGATCGACCATATCTTACCTTGGAGACGGACTTTTGATGACAGCCTGAATAATAAGGTACTGGTGGTCGGCGCCGAAAATCAGCAAAAAGGAAATCAAACCCCCTTTGAATATATAGCTAATCAGGATCCCGCCAGCCCGAACTGGCAGCGCTTTAAGGCAGATGTAGCCAACTACCCTCAGGCAAAGCGTTGGCGGTTGCTAAAGCAAAACTTGGATCAAAAGGAAGTTGAGGCCTTTCGGCAGCGCAATGGAACTGACTCCAGTTATATTGCACGTTACCTGAAGAGCTTTATTGAACACCATCTAAAAATGGCAGGGGGCAATAAGCATCCAGTACAAACCTGTAATGGAACCCTAAGTCACTATTTAAGAGTTCGCTGGGGCCTGCTTAAAGATCCCAGTGAAAGCGACCGCTATTATGGAATAGATGCGTTAGTGGTGGCCGGCCTTACCCCCAGTCTCATTGAACAGCTAGCTGAAGCCTCCTGCGAGCAGGAGTTATGGCTTGCTGATGGCCTTCAGGCGCGCTGCAAAATTCACCTGCCTCAGCCTGGGAGGGATTTAGTCAGGCGGTGCGAGACTAGTTGAAAATAAGATTTTTGTATCCCGTATGCCTTGTCGCAAGCTCACCGGCGCCGCTCACCAAGAGACGGTTCGCTCGGCTAAACACATAGATGAAGGTTACGCTGTAGTGAAAACACCACTAGCAAATCTGACACTGCAAAACCTGGAAAACCTCCACGATAAACACCGTAATCTGACCCTATATAGCGCCCTAAAAGATCGATTAGCGGAATATAAAGGCAATGGCAAAAAAGCCTTTGAAGAGCCTTTTTATATGCCACCTAGGGCCAAAAAACCTAAGCTCCACAAGCCCTCTCCTCAGGTCAAGAGCGTTAAGCTTCGGATGTCGATGGATGATGGCGTGCCGATTAATAAAGGCATTGCTGCCCATGACAGCATGATTCGCACTGATGTCTTTGAGCGCCATGGGCAATATTATTTAGTGCCCATTTATGTAGCAGATCGAGTTAAAGAGGAATTGCCCAATCGGGCTATCACTCAGCGCAAAGCCAAGAGTGATTGGCTTGAAATGGACGATAATTATCAGTTTTGTTTTAGCCTGTACCGCAATGATTTAATCGAAATTAAGCATAAAACCAAGGGCAAATTGCTGAGTTATTATGCCGGCTGTCACAGCTCAATCGGGGCAATCAATATCACCTTGCCAGACAGATCATTGCCCAGTTGCGGAAATAGTTGGATCAGTGACACCAAACTAGCCAAGATGCGGGAAAAGGGCGACCGGGAAATACAGGGAATCGGCGTCAAGACTGGGCTTGAGCATTTTCATAAATACGAAGTTGATCTGTTGGGCGCTATTAGCAGAGTGCGCTGTGGAGGCGATCGACTTGGCTTGGCCAACCCCAGTGAACATCCCGATAAAGGCTAACGTTTATGTAAAAAACCCATTGATACTGTTGCCAATATCAATGGGTTGCGCAGTGTGACTATAGCCTGACGGAGTGGGATCGGAAGCTATAATATTTAGTATTTAAATACTGCGTTCTATTTCAGTATAGACCGGTGGTTTGGGATCGGGAGTTATTAATGGGTAGGCGAGGGCATATCATTTTTAGATTTGAAGATGGCGACGCCTATGTCGTTAACTATGAGGATTATCACTAACGACCTTACAGCAACATAATCCACCGCACCCAGGTGCGTTGATTCAGCGAACTTACATCGAACCTTTTGCTGAAATTACCGGCAATAAGATTGCCGATCGGTTGGGTATAGCACGCAGCACTTTTAACCGATTGCTCAACGGCGTCTCAAATGTGTCACCAGAAATGGCAGTGCGGTTGTCAGCTGTGCTCGGTGGTTCAGTAGAGAGCTGGCTTACGCTTCAAGAGAGCTATGACTTATGGAAAGCGCGGCAGACTGTTAACACCCATACCCTAGAGCGTATCGACTTTAATCAGGTTGCCTAGGTGCCTTAGCGTACAAATATTTAAGGGAATATTTAAGGGAATATTTAAGGGAATATTTAAGGGAATATTTAAGGTCGGCGGAGCATTCACTCCGAGCCCTTAGAGTTTCAGCCAGTGTACTAGGCATTTAGAGCGGCCGAGGCAAACATTTTAGCGTCTCACCACAGCTCCAAAGTGTGTCACTCAGGCAGAGCGCAATGGCTAGGGCTCTAATCACCAAGCATAATCGCGCTTAGTTTGTGAGCTTAAGTTTGTGAGCTTAAGCCTCTGCGCTTCAGTCTAGGCCTTCACTTATGTGCCTTAACATAATCTTTCAACACCTTATCAAGATTGGTTTGCCAGCCTTTGCCCTGACTTTGAAAGTAGTTGATAACTTCTGGTGAAAGGCGAAGCGTCTTTTGCACTTTTGTAGGGGCTTTCTGTTTGCCCCGTTGCCCACGTAATCGTTTTATGCCATCGCTGATATTTGGCATGACTTCCTCTACCGGCGTAGCTGGCGAGTCGTGGGATTGTTCTTTACTCATTGCTGTCATGGCATCGTCCTCGATTCACCATTGAGTGCCTTGCATAGGCTAATGACGCGGAAGACGCTCCCACGCATATATAAAATATTTTACATCCAGTCAGTTTTACAATTTGGCTACTGCTATAACGCGCACTTGCACATAACTAAAAGATAGATACGGTAGAATTCTCAAATTGGCCCAGTGTAGCGTGACAAATTTACCTAATGAGATGCCGTGTTTGCCTAGATTGGGCTGTTCCTTCGATGGGTCATATTCAAGCTTTATTACTTTATTGTAGTTGCGATTAGTTGGATTCTCTATATTTATTTGACGCTACATTTAAATGTGGCTGGTCTAGCTTGCAGTCCACAGTTCGAAGGTACAAAGCTAACTCCTCTATCCCCATAGGGCACCTCAACCTAGTCATCCTGACGCCCAACCCCGTCATCCTAACGCCCAACCCCGTCATCCTAACGCCCAACCTCGCCATTCTGACGCCCAACCCTGTCATCCTGACGCCCCAACCCTGTCATCCTGAGCGAAGTCGAAGGATCTCATCCCACCCACTCCCATCTGCTATAAATAAACCAACCCAACACAAAAAATCCCAACCAAAAAACTGGGGGAAAAACGCCGCCAAGTCGTCCCCTAATATCAAGGAACCCAATAAGTAGCAGGGCAAGCAGCAAGGAAGCGGCACGCAAGAGGGGCAAGGCTTGAAGGAAAACAACGGCAAAGAGACCATCCAAAACATCTACATCGGCCTGCGCACCAGCCTCGCCCGTGCAGTGATGGGCATAGTGCCGCCCCGCGAAGTTGAAGACATAGTCCAAGAAACCTATTTCAGAGTCTGCCAAGTCAAACATCCAGAAGATATCCGCCAACCGCGCTCCTACCTGTTCCGCACCGCCCGCAACCTCGCCTTCGACTACCTAAAACGCTCAGAAACCAAATACACCGAAAGCATGGACGAACAGGACATCGACACACTAATAGAAGGGCGCAGCGACGACGACAGCACCTTTGATCAAGTCGCCAGCAACGAAGAATTTGCCCTGTTCTGCGAAGCCGAACGCCATCTACCGTCAAATGCCGACGCGTATTTGTACTCAAAAAAGTCTATGGCTACACCCAGATAGAAATCGCCAGAGAACTAAATATAAGCATTGGCACAGTGGAAAAACATATCAGCCAAGGCATACAACACTGCACCTACTTTATGCAGCACCACAACAAAGAGCACCACGACACACAGCACCACAACAAAGAGCACCACAACAACATTCAAAAAACCGGCAGGGGGCAACAGCCAAAAAACAGCGCAGCAACAAGCCTAACAGAACGTGCACCCAAAGGACCGCGATCATGAGTAATCTACACAGCATGCCATCCAACCAAGACCGCCACGACCAAGCCAGTGACTGGATCGTCAAGATGGACAGAGGCCTCAGCAGCGACGAAAAAATCGCCCTGCAAGAATGGATGGACGACAGCCCAGAAAACCACAGCACCCTTATGCAAATGACCCAACTGTGGGACAAAATGAACGCCATGACCCGGCTAAGCGACCTATTCCCCAAGCCCACAAGGCATGCAAGCCAAACCCAAACCCAGCGCTCGAACTTGATAGAGAGCTTGATAGAGAACTGGACAAAGAGCTGGCTAAAACCCCTACCCGCAATCGCCGCCAGCATCGCACTGGCCACAGTGCTAGGACTCTGGGCAATACTCGGTAACGTCGATAACAATAACAACAGCTACCAAACCGCCATCGGCGAACAGTCCACCGTCATGCTCCCCGACGGCACCAAGATGACCCTCAACACCAACACCAACACCAGCGTCACCGTCGCCTACAGCGATCAGCAGCGCCTCTTACACCTCATCCAAGGCGAACTGCACGTAAGCGTCGCCAAAGACAAAAACCGCCCCCTCAGCGTCATGGCAGGCGGCAAAGTCATTCAAGCCATAGGCACCGAATTCAATATCGAAATCACCAGCCAACAAAAAATAGAACTGGTCGTCACCGAAGGCAAAGTCAAAGTCGGCATCCAACAAAAACCAGAAAAACAGATAGCCAGCATTGAGCCCCTAACATTGCCCAGCGACGCACTAACCGTCTCAGCCGGAGAAGAGATAATGCTCGGCGAAGCCAAAGAGCAAATCACCGAAGTCTCGGCAGAAGACATCGCCGTCAAACTCTCCTGGCAAAAAGGCAACCTAATCTTCCGCGGCGAATCCCTCGAAGAAGCCGTCCGCGAAGTAGGGCGCTACACCTCCGTAGAATTTGTATTTATCGATGAAAACCTAAAGAAAATGCGCGTCGCAGGCCTCTTTCAAGCCGGCGACGTACAGGGCCTACTAGCCACCCTCAGAGAAAATTTTGACATAGTTTCCCAAAGAGACGCCACGGCAAAGTACTGCTAAGCGGAAAAAAATAAACCAGTCAGCTGCGCCATACCAGCGAAGGAGCGTTACCCCAGCGAAGAAAACCGTCATACCAGCGAAGGCTGGTATCCACCAACAAGAGCAAACCCTAAATGTGTGAACTGTTGTGGGGGAAAAAACCAACCAGTCGTCTATTCAAAACGCGCACAACAAGCGCGTGATTGAGGAAGACGGTTGGTACTGTTTCCGCAATGCGGTAGCCATGATGCTCTTAATATTTTGTCTACACCCCAGCATCAGTTTTGCAGCAAACCCTGCAAAAATCTCTGCAGTCACAAGCGACAACATCACTTTCAACATTCCTCAGCAACGAGTAGATACAGCGCTCACACAATTTGCTGAACAAGCCAATCTGACATTAGTTTTTCCCTTTGAACGCGTAAAGGAAAAAACCGCAAACAGACTGGTAGGTGATTACCCCATTGCGCAAGCAGCACAGCTGCTACTCGAGAACACCGGGCTAACACCAACGTTTAGCAATCAACTCGTTTTGAATATTGAGATTGAAGCTAAGGGGAAGAGAAATATGAAAATACAAATAAATCAATGGAAACATTTACTCGCGACATTTATCGCGGTGTTTGGGGCCGTATTTCGCTACAGTGGCTTCGATTTTGGCTTTTTTAGTGTGCAGTTCGTTACGTAACATAACGGTGTCTCTTGATGTTCTGTTTAGAGTGACGTTTAGAGTATAAGCATTATTTTTTGCTTGCGCTATGTGAATGTTGCGGGCGTGGGCTGAGGTTTTAGTGCTTGTGGTGGCCTGGGCTTGTGATCCCTCGTCGCTTTGCTCTGCCGGGATGACAGATTGGAGAGCTTGGTTAGAATGATGGCTGGGGGCTTGCTCTGAGCCTGAGGATGGAGTCCCAGCTAGTCTGCGGGAGATCCTTCGGCTGCGCTCAGGATGACAGTGTAAACAGCGCTTAGGATACGAGTGTAAACAGCGTTCAGGATGACAGCGTAAAAAGCACTCAGTATGACAGCCTGCGGTAATGTTTATCGGAGCGGCCTTTTATGAGATCCCTCGTCGCTTCGCTCTGTCGGGATGACATGTATGGGGCTCTGCTGGGATGATAAGTAAGGGCCTCACCCAAACAACGACTTCAACGCCGCCAATGACTCCTCACCCTTAGCCTGATTCTCTTCCTTACTAATCTCAACACCACCGCCAATCCTAACCAAGTCATCCTCCGGCAACTCATCCACAAAGCGGCTCGGCGTAGTCGGCGACGTATCCCCAAACTGCGTGCGTTGTCGAGCACTGGTCATAGTCAGCGTACGCTGCGCCCGTGTAATACCCACATAGGCTAGACGCCGCTCTTCTTCAATAGCACCGCCTTCAACACTGTTTTTATGGGGCAGAATATCTTCTTCCATTCCCACCATAAACACATGTAAAAACTCTAACCCCTTCGCTGCATGCAATGTCATCAGCTGAACTTTGTCGTCGGCGGATTCTTCTTTTTCACGGTCGAGGAGGTCTCTGAGAATCAGCTTGGAGATCGCGTTTTCAATTTTCGTGTCGCCTTTCTCTTCGTCGGTTTCAGTCTCGTCATTCTTTAATACTTGGGCCAATTGCTTGAGCAAAAACTGTACGTTGTCCCAGCGTTTGTGAGCCACGTGGTCGCTGCTGGCGTTTGCCTTTAGCCAGTCGAGGTATTCGATGTCGTCGAGCATTTCATTGATGGCTTCAATGGGTTTGCCGTTGTAGACGTTGCGATTGATGTTTTGCACCCAGTGCTTAAAGCGTTTTAGGCGCTCTAAGTTGTTCGCTGGCATGGTGGCGGTGAGGCCGACTTCGTCGATGGCGTCGTAGAGTGACAAGGTGCGTTTGTTGGAGTATTCACCGAGTTTTTCTAAGGTGGTGGGGCCGATCTGACGTCGCGGGGTGTTGATGATCCGCAGCATGGCGTTGTCGTCATCTGGGTTAATAATTAACCGCAGGTAGGCCATGATGTCTTTGATTTCGGTCTTGGCGTAGAAGGATTGGCCGCCGGTGATCTCGTAGGGAATACTCTGGGATTGCAGTTTAATTTCAATTATCTTGGCTTGGTAGTTGCCACGATAGAGCACGGCGAAATCACTGTATTTGCAGCGTCGCTTGAGGCGCATATCGATAATTTCGTTGACTACCCGTTCGCATTCGCCGTCTTCATTATCACTGCTGATAAAGCGCAGAGGGTCGCCGGGGCCCAGCTCACTCCACAGCGCTTTGCTGATTAGGTGGGGGTTGTTGGCGATAAGCGTGTTGGCGGCTTTGAGTATGCGGCCGGTGGAGCGGTAGTTCTGCTCGAGCTTAATAATATTGAGGCTGGGAAAATCGGTCTGCAGTTGCATAAGGTTTTCTGGGCGGGCACCACGCCAGGCGTAAATCGACTGATCGTCGTCACCTACTACTGTTAGTGCCTGTTTTTCATTGACCAATGTTCGCACCAGTTCGTACTGGGCTAGGTTGGTGTCTTGGTATTCGTCTACCAGTAGGTAGCGGATGCGTCGCTTCCACTTGCCGAGGATCTCGGGGTTGTTACGAAACAGCAACACTGGGGTCATGATCAGGTCGTCGAAGTCGACGGCGTTGTAGGCCTTTAGGGCGCGCTGATAGCGTTCGTAGAGCATGGCTGTGGCTTGCTCGCTATTGCCGGCGGAGGCACTGGCGGCTTGGTGGGGTTCGAGAAGGCCGTTCTTCCAGTTGGAGATGGTGTTCTGGGCGGTGTCGATTAGCTTTTCATCGAGTTCGCTGTTGCGCGACAATAATTCTTTTAATAGATTGCGGCAGTCTTCTTGATCGAGAATCGAAAAGCCGGGTTTAAAACCCAGGGCTTTGATCTCGCTGCGAATAATGTTCAGACCCAGGTTGTGGAAGGTGGAGACGGTGAGGCCTCTGCCATCGGCTTTGCTCAGTAGGCTGGCGACTCGGGCTTTCATTTCGCGGGCGGCTTTGTTGGTGAAGGTCACGGCGGCGATATTGCGCGCGGGGATGCCACACTCTTCGACTAGGTAGGCGATCTTTTGCGTGATTACACTGGTTTTACCACTGCCGGCACCGGCTAGTACTAGCAGCGGGCCGTCGATATATTTCAGCGCAGCCTGCTGCTGGGGGTTGAGCTTTTTTGCCATTTGGTTCTCTTTGTTGTTTTATCGGTTAGGGTCCGCAGACCCTTAGGCCATTTCAGAAATTACGCTGCGTTTCTCTTGTAGCTGGGTCAGGGAACTCTCGAATTCATTGAGTTTTTGACGCTCTTTGGCGACCACTTCGGCTGGGGCGTTGTCGACAAATTTGGCATTACTGAGTTTGCCGGAAAGCTTTTTCGCTTCTAGGGCATTCTTTTCAATTTCACGATCGAGACGGGCCAGTTCGGCGTCGACGTCGATGATGCCTGCCATGGGGACGAGGATTTCCAGATCACCGGCTAGTGCTGTGGCACAGAGTGGTGCGTCCTCTGGATTCTCGAGCCAGGTAATGGATTCAAGATTGGCCAGTTTGCTGAGGAACTGGTGGTTGTCTTGCATACGGCGCTGATCGTTGTCGCCGCCTTTGGTCATAAAGATGGGCAGGGCTTTGGCGGGTGAGATGTTCATTTCGCCGCGAATATTACGCACGCCGATAATTACCGCTTTGAGCCATTCGATATCGGCCAGAGCGTCTTGATCAACTTGGCTGCTGTCAGCTTCTGGATAGGGCTGCAACATGATGGTGTCGCCGGCGGGGTTCAGTTCAATACCGGCCAGTGGGGCGATATTTTGCCAGATCTCTTCGGTGATAAAGGGCAGCATGGGGTGAGCCAGTCGCAAGGTGGCCTCTAATACTCGAACCAATGTACGGCGGGTGCCTTTCTGCAGTTGTGGATCGCCATTTTCGTCCCAGAGGACGGGCTTGGACAGCTCTAGGTACCAGTCACAGTATTCGTTCCAGACGAAGTCATAGAGGGCCTGTGCCGCGAGATCAAATCTGTAGCTATTGATGGCGTCGGTGACGTCGGTTTCCGCTTGCTGCAGACGCGAGATAATCCAGCGGTCGGCAAGGCTGAGTTTGTAGTCTTCGGAATTATCTTGGCCGCAGTCTTCAACACCCTGTTCTCCGGTGGCGTTCATCAGCACATAGCGGGAGGCGTTCCAGATTTTGTTACAGAAGTTGCGGTAGCCTTCTAGACGTTTCATATCCCAGTTGATATCGCGGCCGGTTGAGGCCAGTGCGCAAAGGGTGAAACGCAATGCATCTGACCCGTGAGGCTCGATGCCATCAGGGAATTGTTTTCGGGTGCGGCTGGCGATCTTGGCGGCTTGCTGGGGCTGCATCATATTGCCGGTGCGTTTGGCCAGCAGGGTTTCTATATCAATGCCGTCGATCATATCCAAGGGGTCGAGGACATTGCCTTTCGACTTGGACATTTTCTGACCCTGCTCATCGCGGATCAGTCCGGTGACATAGACGGTTTTAAAGGGTATTTCGGGCTCGCCTTTTTCGTCTTTGATCAGGTGCATGCTCATCATGATCATGCGAGCGACCCAGAAGAAAATAATATCGAATCCGGTGACCAAGACGTCGGTGGGGTGGAACATTTTCAGGCGTTCGGTCTGCTCGGGCCAGCCCTGAGTGCCGAAGGTCCAGAGTGCAGAGGAGAACCAAGTGTCGAGTACATCTTCATCTTGCTTGAGGGCGATATCACCGAGGTTATATTTTTCACGAACGTCGGCTTCGTCTTTGCCTACATAGGCTTTGCCAGCTTCGTCGTACCAGGCGGGAATCTGGTGACCCCACCACAGCTGGCGTGAGATACACCAGTCTTGAATATTGCGCATCCAGGAGAAGTACATGTTTTCGTACTGCTGGGGAACAAATTTGATGCGTCCATCTTCCACTGCTTCGATGGCTGGGCCGGCGAGTTTCTTGGCGTCCACATACCATTGATTGGTGAGCAGCGGTTCGATAACCACGCCACCACGATCGCCATAGGGCACGGTCATATCGTTTTCTTCGATACTCTCTAGAAGACCTAGTGCTTCAAAGTCGGCGACGATTTCGCGGCGGGCGGCGAAGCGTTCCATGCCGCGGTATTTTTCCGGCAGAGTGGCGTCGAGATCATTGTTGTCGCTGCCGTCGGTATTGACACATTCAGCGGTCTGGCGAATATCGGCATTGGTGGTGAGGATATTGATCATTGGCAGTTTTTGACGCTGGCCAACTTCATAGTCATTAAAGTCGTGGGCTGGGGTGATCTTCACACAGCCGGTGCCTTTTTCCATATTGGCGTATTCATCGGCCACGATGGGAATTAGACGACCCAGTAAGGGTAATTCGATAAACTGACCGACTAAATTTTCATAGCGGGAGTCTTCTGGATTCACCGCAACGCCAGTATCACCAAGCATGGTTTCAGGGCGGGTGGTGGCGACGACTATGTAGTCTTTGCCATCCAAGGTTTTGGCGCCATTGGCCAGTGGGTAGCGCAGGTGCCACATCTTGCCTTTGACTTCGCGGTTCTCAACTTCCAGATCCGAGATGGCGGTGTGCAGTTTCGGGTCCCAGTTGACTAGGCGCTTGCCGCGATAAATAAGACCGTCGGCATGCAGGCGGATAAAGGCTTCTTGCACGCCTTTGTAAAAGCCGTCGTCCATGGTGAAGCGTTCAGTTTCCCAGTCCACAGAGTTGCCGAGACGACGCATCTGTTGGGTAATAGTGCCGCCGGATTCTTCTTTCCATTCCCAGATTTTTTCAATAAATTTTTCGCGGCCCATCTCTTCGCGACCCGGTTGGCCTTCGGCGGCGAGCTTGCGCTCAACGACCATCTGCGTGGCGATACCGGCGTGATCGGTGCCCACTTGCCAGAGGGTGTTCTTGCCCTTCATGCGATTGTAGCGAGTCAGGGCATCCATAATGCCGTGTTGCAGGGCGTGGCCGATATGCAGGCTGCCGGTGACATTGGGTGGTGGAATAATAATGCTGTAGGGCTGGCCGGCGTCGGCGCTGCCACTCATATTGGGGGCGAAATAGCCGCGGTCTTCCCAGGTTTTATACCATTTGGTTTCTATTTCCTGGGGGGCAAATGTTTTTTCCATTATCGAGCTCGGCTATCTGGTTTTGGGGCGGAGAATTGAGGGCGGAGAGTTTAGGGGGCAGATTATAGGGGTTGCTAGCTTTTGTTCCTAGCGCTGAGGGCCAACAACTGCCCTGAGACTGAATTAATTTTCGCGTTTAAATCGCTCGACCACAAGGTCGCGAACCTTCTCGCGCAGCAGCTGGTCAATTCGCGGGCGCATTTTGCTCATCAGTTTGTTGACCACGGCGTTGATCTGGTCATTGCTCGGCTCATTAGTGCTGGCCTGTGCGGCTGAGGGCTTTTCAAAGAGATGCTGCTGGGCCTGATTAAACTGGTCGCCCAGTAGTTTCTCGCCATCCACTTTATCGTCCACCACATCGCTGAGAATGGGGATCTCAAGATTGTGCACATCGTCTTCGCTGAGGCTTTCGGGGAGCCGCAGGTCATTGTTCGCCAGAGCTTTTTCGGAGGTGTCGGAGAGCAGGTTATCTTGCAGGGAGTAGGGATCGTCGAGCAGGTTTTCTAGATCCGAGGAACGGAGTGCAGAGTTGTGGGTCTTGTTACTGTGATCGGTCATTAGGGTTTAAATTTTTCAGTAAGATCATGAAAGCTTAGGGGATAGCCGCGCTCTTTGTAAAACTTGAAGTTATCGCGCTTGATCTGCTCGTAGGCAGGCTCGGGGTAGATCACTTCCATAACCCGTTCAAAGCGGCTAAACCAGGTGGGTATTGGCCCCTGCAAGTTGATCAGAATGCCGTGATGTTCGCCGGGGTCATTATTGTCTGCACTTATGGCGATGGGCAGATGCTCAACACCAACACCGTGGGGTACAAAGGCGCTGGCCTGAAAGTCCCAGAGTAATTTATCCAACTGCTGTGCGGTGTCCATATCGGGCACCAGGCACAGCACCTGTTGATTGGCATTAATCGCCTTTTGTGTCAGCTGACAGACCAGTGCGAGGGCGAGCTGAAGGTCGCCGGATAATTTATAAAATGAAACACTGGTCATCTTGGTGTTATCCCGCCTTGCTACGTAGATATTCCATTAGGATGGGGACAGGTCGACCAGTGGAACCTTTGGCTGCACCCGAAACCCATGCGGTTCCAGCGACATCTAAATGTGCCCACTTATACTTCTTAGTGAAACGGGCCAAGAAACAGGCTGCGGTAATGGTAGCGGCCCCAGGGCCACCAATATTGGCGATATCGGCAAAGTTGCTTTTCAGTAGCTCGTCGTACTCTTCAAATAGCGGTAGGCGCCAGGCGCGGTCGCCACTGCGCGTGCCACTGCTGAGCAGCTGCTCGGCAAGTTGGTCATCATTGGAGAGCATGCCAGCGGTAACCTTGCCCAGTGCGCCGATTACGGCACCAGTAAGAGTCGCGATATCAATCACGGTGTCGGGTTTGAAGCGTCCGGCATAGGTGAGTGCGTCACAGAGAATCAGGCGACCTTCGGCATCGGTGTTTAATACTTCAATGGTCTGGCCAGACATGCTGGTGACTACATCGCCGGGCTTGGTGGCGTGGCCATTGGGCATATTTTCTGTGGCTGGGACTATGCCCACAACATTGATTGGCAGTTGATTTTCGATCAGTGCATTGAATACGCCGATCACTGAGGCGCCGCCACACATGTCGTATTTCATTTCGTCCATGCCATTGCCGCCTTTTAGGCTGATGCCACCGGAGTCAAAGGTCACGGCTTTACCGACTAAAACAATCGGCTTGACCGAGGCTTTGGTGCCCTGGTATTTCATCACAATCATTTTGGCTGGGATATCGCTTCCTGCGGAGACTGAGAGCAGTGAACCCATTTTCAGTTTTTTCATGTCCGCTTCGGTGAGCACGCTGGTGGTGATTTTGGCTTGGCCTTTGGCCAGTGCCTTGGCTTGAGAAGCGAGATAGTCGGGAGTACAGATATTGGCGGGCAAGTTGCCCAGCTGGCGAGCGACATTCATGCCGTTGCCAACGGCAGAGCCGTAGGCTAGGCCTTTTTTGGCGGCACTTAGGTCTGCTTTAGTCGGTGCCCAATAGGTAACGGACTTTAATTTTTGTGCCTTAGTTTTGGCGATGCCCTTGGGCGCTGGTGCGTACTGGTAGCTCGCAGTTTGGATGCTGCGTGCGACCATGCCCGCTTGCCATTCGCTGTCGTCCGCAAGGCCTTCGCCTACCCAGACCGCTTTGATGCTGGGGGTTCTGAGCAGTGCGGCGGCACCGGCAGTAATCACTTTTATCTGCTGCTGCGGGCTACTTGCGCCTTCAGTGCCGAGCAAGATAATACGCTTGCCGCTGGCTCCGGGAATATGCATAACGAGGGTCTCGCCGCTCTTGCCAGAAAAGTCGCCCGCTTTAATTAATGAGGAAATCGCGCCGTCCAAAGACTTATCTAGTGCTTCAGCACTGTCTTTTAGTTGTGGGCCGGTCGGGAGAATGAGAGAATCCGCTTTTATATTTAACAGCTGTGCGGCAGATGCAGTAAAATCCATGTTTGCTCCGTTTGATAGTGGTTTTTTTGAAAGATATTGAACCGAAATGAGACTAGAACGATAGCATAAATTTCGCTACAACACCCAAGGGCTATAAGTTTAACCTGTGATTATTTTCCGTTATCTGTGCCGCGAAATTCTGTCTGCTACTACGGCGGTCTGCGTGATCCTGCTGTTGGTGCTGATGAGTGGCCGGTTTGTTAAATATCTGGCCAAAGCTGTGGCTGGGGATATGGACTCCAACTCTATCTTTGCGATGATCGGCTATCGCATTCCCAGCTTTCTCGAATTGACTCTGCCGCTGGCGTTCTTTCTTGCGGTATTGCTCTCCTTCGGCCGGCTCTATGTGCAAAATGAGATGAGTGTATTAAAAGCCTGCGGTGTGTCTGAGCGACGGCTGATGGGTTACACATTGATTATTGCCGCGGTGTTTGCCCTGGCCACCGGCTGGTTGAGCCTCTCGATCTCCCCATCGGGTATGGCCAAGGCTGAAGCATTGTTTGCCGCCGAGAAGTCTCGCAGTGAGCTGGATAAGCTGATGCCGAAGAAGTTCTACTCTTTATCTGGTGGTAAAGGGGTGACCTATGCCGAGGCGGTGACCGAGGATCGTGAGTTGGATGAGATCTTTTTGGCCATGACCGCGGGCAGTGATGAGAACTCGGATCGCCGTTTGATTTTGGTATTGGCTGATAAGGGTCGCCAACAGCAGGCCGAAAACAGTAGCGAACGTTATCTGGTGATGGAGAGTGGCTATCGTATTGAAGGTGTGCCGGGGCAGAATGATTATCAGATTACTCGCTTCGAAGAATATGGCTCGCGCCTAGAAGACAGTCAGCCAAGTATCAGGAAGGCTAAGACCGATGCCATGGATACCCGTTTGCTGCTGGGGTCTAGTGATCCGGAACTACAGGCAACTTTGCAGTGGCGTCTCTCCATTCCATTGATGGTGTTGGTGGTGACTATATTGGCGGTGCCTTTAAGTCGCACCAATAATCGTCAGGGCCGCTATGGCAAATTATTGCCGGCGATTGCGTTGTATTTTACTTATCTTGTTGCACTCAATGGTATGCGTGGTGCGCTGGAGTCTGGTGCGATTCCAATCTATGTGACTCTGCTGCCGGTGCATGGGCTGTATCTGGGTATTGCGCTGTTGCTGCTGAGATCCGGTGCCCCTAAAAAGTCCAATGCGGTCGTGACTGATGGCGAGGTGGCGGCATGATGCGGCGTCTGTCTTGGCATGTGGGTACCACGGTATTTGCCTCTATCGCCATAACCCTGCTGGTCTTGGTGGGGTTGGATTCGGTGGGTGCGATTATCGATCAGTCTGCTGATGTGATGCGCAACTACTTCTTCACTGACGCGCTAATTTATGTGATCACCTTGGTGCCCTCGAGAATTTATGAATATATTCCCTTCGCGTCGCTGATCGGCTGTCTGGTGGGTCTTGGGTTGCTGGCGGGTAACAGTGAGGTGATCGTGATGCGTGCGGCGGGTGTGTCGCCCTTGCGTATCGTCGGTTTTGTGCTGAAGCCGGTGCTGATTTTTGTTATTTTGGGTATGACTATTGGTGAGTATTTTTCTCCTTACTTGGATCAGTTGGCTGAGGGTAAGCGTGAGTATTTGCGCAAGGGCGAGAGTGCTCAGGACTCTTCGTCTGGTCTTTGGAATCGCGAAGGCAACCAGTTTATGCACGCCAATGCTGTTTTTCCTGGCGGTGTTTTATATGGTGTGACCCGTTATCAGTTCAATGATGAGCGGCAGATTCAAGAGGCGAGCTTTGCTTCCCGGGCGACATTTAATGCTGCTGAGCGCTATTGGGTGGAAGAGAATGTGTCGGTGACGCGTTTCTTGGAAAATCGCACTGAGAAAGACAAATTGATTACTCGGCGTTGGGACTCAGAGTTGACGCCGAATGTGTTGATGCTGAATATTTTGCCGGCGGATTCGCTGTCGATTGAGAGTCTGTACAACTATATTGCCTTTCTTGAGTTGCAGAATATCGATACTGCCAGTTATGAAGTGGCTATGTGGCGCAAGGTGTTGCAGCCGTTGATTATTATTGGATTGGTGTTGCTGGGGATATCTTTTGTCTTTGGGCCGTTGCGAGATTCGACTATGGGATTTCGGATTTTTATCGGTGTGGTGTTTGGTATTAGTTTCCGAATTTTTCAGGATATGCTGGGGCCGCTGAGTGTGGTGTTTCAGTTTCCGCCGCTGTTGGCGGTGTTGCTGCCGATTCTTTTTTGTTTGTTGGTGGGGTTGTTTTTGCTTAGGCGCAGTGGGTAGGGAATGAGATCCCTCGTCGCTTTGCCCTGCCGGGATGGCAAATAAAGGGCTCTGTCGGAGGGCTTTGTTGGAGTTGCAGGGGAGGGGTGGCTTTGTCAGAATCCCAGCCAGTCTGCAGGAGATCCTTCGGCTTCGCTCAGGATGACAGGGTGGGGTGGGTCATTCAGGCCGCTTAAAACTCTGTTGCAAGCTACTGCAAAAACGCTGGCGACTTAGGCAATGTAGCTATATCTCTGGGTTCATGCTGAATAATCACTCGCGCGCCAGACTCTCTCGCCAGGGCCTCAAATATTTCCATCGACTCTCGAGTTTGAGCCTCATCGCTATTAAACCGAGGAACTCTTTTCAACTCTCGGCTTTCACTGCGGTGATAGAGATCTCCAGTAAGAAGAATCGGACCACTCTCAACCAAATTGACCTGCAGTGCACTATGCCCTGGAGTATGTCCCGGCAGTTCTAGTATCACTACTGACCCATCACCAAAAACATCATAATTGCCACTGTGAATACTCTTATTGAGCTCGGTAAAAGCCACGTTTTGGGCTTTGTTAGCATCGCTGCCGAACATATAGTCAAATTCATTTTTATTCACCAGCCACTGACTATCGGGAAAAAGAGCAACTTGACCACTGTGGTCAAAATGGCTGTGCGAGATGGATATAAATTCAATGTCTTTTGCGCTCAGGCCGATATCAGCGAGTTGCTCGGTTAATGTTTTTTCGAGACTCATGGTAAAAATACCTTCAGTCTGGGGGCCGGCGCCCGCCAAGCCCTGAGGCAGGCCAAGGTCCCACAGCAGATCTCCCTTGGGGTGACGAATAAGGTAGCAGGTATTGGTAAGAGTATCCTGTTGCCTGACGTAGTCGCCGGTGGAGGAGAATACATCGAGGTCAGACACTTCTATAGAGCCGCAGTCAAAGGTGTAGAGGCTTAAGGGAGGGGCAGTTGCGGGGCTATCGAGTAGATCGGGTGCGCTGCTATCTAGTTTTTCCGAACTACAGCCAGAAAGTAATAGGCCTGCGACCAAAAAGTATTTAATCATCCTGATTCTCCTCAATTTAAAAACATCAATTGTTGCGTCTTAGTTCAGCACTCGCCTAACCGCCTTGTTCCATCCAGCTACTTTTATATCTCTGGTCTCAAGGGGCATCTGCGGCGCAAAGTTATTCTCTAATCGCCAGCTGTCAGCAAAGCCGTATTGATCTGGCCAAATTCCAGCTCGTGATCCGGCCAACCAGGCGGCACCCAATGCGGTTGTCTCGGCAATCACTGGGCGATCCACCGGGGCCTGTAAAATGTCTGCCAGACGCTGCATGGTCCAGTCGCTGGCGACCATGCCGCCATCAACACGCAGTACAGTTTCTGCATCTTGATCCCAATCTGCGTGCATGGCATTGAGCAAGTCCAAGGTTTGGTAACAAACTGATTCCAGTGCCGCGTGGGCAATTTCCGCTGGACCGGTGCCACGTGTTAAGCCTAGCAATGCGCCGCGAGCATCTGCGTCCCACCAGGGGGCGCCGAGTCCGGTGAAGGCGGGGATCATGTAGACCTGTTGATTGTCATCAGCTTGCGCTGCCAGCTCCCCTGACTGTTTGGCGCTGTCAATAATGCCGAGACCATCGCGCAGCCATTGCACCGCGGCACCGGCGATAAAGATTGAGCCTTCGAGAGCGTAGGTGACCTTGCCATCAAGCTGATAGGCGATGGTGGTGAGCAATTTATTGCTTGAGGCGACGGCGGTTGTGCCGGTATTTAACAGTGCGAAACATCCGGTGCCATAGGTGGATTTCATCATCCCGGTTTCGAAGCAGGCCTGTCCCAAGGTGGCAGCTTGTTGGTCGCCGGCCATTCCTAAAATCGGAATCAGGCTGTTATTGCCGAGTAGATTAGTGTTGCCAAAGTCTGCGGCGCAATCTTTTACTTCGGGTAGCAGTGAGCGGGGAATATTGAATAGGGTTAATAGTTCGTCGTCCCACTGGCCCTTGTGAATGTTGTAGAGCATGGTTCTCGAGGCATTGGTAGCATCGGTGGCATGGCTTTGGCCCTCAGTGAGGTTCCACAGTAACCAACTATCCATGGTGCCAAAGGCCAGTTCACCGCGCTCGGCCCGCTCACGGGCGCCGTCTACGTTGTCTAGTAGCCAGGCGATTTTGGTGGCGGAGAAGTAGGGGTCGAGAAGGAGGCCAGTTTTACCGCTGACCATGGCTTCCAGCCCCTGATCTTTAAGGCTGTTGCAGTACTCGGCTGTGCGGCGATCCTGCCAGACAATGGCGTTGTAAATCGGCTCGCCGGTGCTGCGGTCCCAGAGTAATGTGGTCTCGCGCTGGTTGGTGATGCCGATGGCGGCAATCTGCTGGGCGTCGATGCCGGCTTCAATGAGTACCTGCTTGGCGGTGTCGATGGAGGTTTGCCAGATATCTAGGGCGCTGTGCTCAACCCAGCCGGAGTCGGGGAAATGCTGGTCAAATTCTTGCTGTGACTGGGCGACTATGGCGTAGTGTTGATCAAACAATATGGCTCTGGAGGAGGTGGTGCCCTGATCCATTGCCATGATCAATTTTTTCTCAGTATCCATGGTCGCGCCTTTTATTATTCCATTATTTTGTTTTTGGTAGCACCACAACTTCGGTGGCGCTGTAGATATCATGCAGGCAGGCTTTGGCTGGTGGCACTAGGCACCAGAGATAACCAATACCGCCAATGGCTAAAGATAGGCTGGCAAGCAGGCTGCGCTTAATGCATTGCTCGGGGGTGGCCAGTGAACCGTCCGCTTGCTGTAGTTTCAGGCGCCAGGATTTCATGCCCAGTGTCTGGCCCTGTTTGCGCCAGCATATATAGTAGTAGCCCATTAATGCCGCAATCAAGCCAGCGAAACTGAGCCATTGCAGCAGCGCACCTGGCTGCACATCTTCAACTTGCTGTGAGCCACTGAATAAAACCTTAATCACCGTGAGCAAGAATCCATAGGCAAGAATAATCGCGAAAAGTAGGAAGGCATCGTAGACCAGTGCGGCGAGACGACGCCATAAGTTGGCGATGGGGTAGGGCTCAGATTTAGGTAGGGACATATATTATTGGTCGCGGTGGTTAATCATCTCCGAATTCTGCCGAAAGCCAGTACAATGCGCAATCATTAGAAAAACTATCGGGAGATTGTGGTGGATTGGATTTACGGCATACATGCTGTTCAAACGATGCTTAAGTCAGCGCCAGGGCGCGTACGGGAGCTGCATGTGCAACGTGGCCGTCAGGATGATCGTCTGCAAAAAATTCACAAGTTGGCTGAACAGCATGGCGTGACCTTGCAGTGGGCGACGGTGAAGAATCTTGATGACAAGGTTGAGGGCCGTCATCAGGGTGTTATTGCGCTCTGTGAAGAGGGGCAAACTCACGATGAAGCCTTTTTGCTGGAGATGATGGAGAAGCAGGGCAATAAGGTGCTGTTTTTGGTTCTCGACAGTGTCACCGATCCGCATAATCTCGGTGCCTGTTTGCGCTCCGCAGATGGCGCCGGTGTGCATGCCGTAATTGTGCCCAAGGATAACTCCGTGGGCTTGACCCCGGTGGTGCAAAAAGTCGCCTGTGGTGCTGCCGAGTCGGTGCCCCTGGTGATGGTAACCAATCTCACTCGCACCCTGGAGAAGTTACAGCAGGTGGGAGCTTGGGTGGTAGGTGCTGCCGGTGAAGCGGAACAGTTTATCTATGATCTGGATTTGACCGGCCCTCTGGTGCTGGTTATGGGCGCTGAGGGCAAGGGTATTCGCCAGCTGACCCGCAAGCAGTGCGACTACCTGGCCAAGTTGCCTATGGCCGGTGAGGTGAGTAGTTTGAATGTCTCGGTGGCCACAGGGGTCTGTCTGTTTGAGATCGTGCGCCAGCGACGCGGTTAATACTTTTTAGGCTGTAGCGTTTAAGGTTACTCATAAATGTATCTGCCCGAGGTCGCCGTCCTCGGGCGCTATTTTCAGCTATGCTTATGCTAGATAAACCGTTGCACAAAACGGTTTAAACAATAATACAAACCTCCGGTAGGGGATATGGCGAAGCCAACACTTTATTCAATACCCAATATCTTAAGTCTCTCTCGATTGGCCCTGGTGCCGGTTCTGATTACCTTGGCCTATTTCGGTAAGGCTCAGGCCTTTCTTGTGGTTCTGGCTATTTCACTGTTGAGTGATGTGTTTGACGGCTATCTGGCGCGCAAGCTAAATCAGACGTCCGAGTTGGGTGCGAAGCTGGATAGCTGGGGCGACGTGCTTACCTATGGCTGCATGATTCTCGGTCTCTACTGGATCTGGCCGCAGGTGTTTGCTCAGCAGGTTTGGTTTTTAGTCGCCGCTACGCTGTCTTTTGTGGTGCCGGTGGCCTATGCCCTGGGCAAGTTTGGGGAGTATCCCAGTTATCATACCCTTGGGGCGAAGACTGCGGCGGTGCTGATGGCGCCGGCGTTTTATCTGCTTACCCTAATTGGCGCAGACCTGTTCTTTAACGCGGTGATTGTCTTTCATATTATTGTCGCTTTTGAAGAAATGGCGATTACCTCGGCCCTGACCCGGCCACAGAGTAATGTGCGCTCGATTTTCAGTCTTGTTGGCAGCTCTACGTTGGTTAAATAACCGTTCTTAATATAGCCCTCAATATGGCTAAAAATGTCTATTGCAACGGGCAGGTCAAGTCACTACAATAGCGCGGTTTTACAGCGTCTGGGCTTCTCGGCTCAGGCACTCCTTGTCTTACTGCAGTGACCGATAGGCGCTAGCGGGAGACTTTTAAATCCACGAGGAGATACAATGCGTCATTACGAAATCGTATTTCTGGTTCACCCGGACCAGAGCGAGCAAGTTTCCGGCATGATCGAGCGTTACACAGCTTCTATTGAAGCTGGTGAAGGCAAAGTTCATCGCATGGAAGACTGGGGTCGCCGTCAGTTGGCTTACCCAATCAATAAAATTCACAAAGCTCACTACATTCTGATGAATGTTGAATGTAGTCAGGAAGTTCTCGACGAGCTTAATTCTACTTTCCGTTATAACGATGCTGTTCTGCGCAGCTTGGTTGTCCGTCGCGATGAAGCTGTTACAGCTGAGTCACCGATTATGAAAATCGAGAATGCTGATAAAGCAGACAAAGAAGCACGTGAGCGTCGCAACGCTGCTAAAGCTAAGGCTGATGAAGCTAAAGCCGCTGACGATGCTGCCAAGGCAGCTGCTGAAGCCGCCAAAGTCGCTGAAGCACCAGCAGAAGAAGTTGTTGAAGCAGCTAAAAGCGAGGGAGAAGAATAATGGCTAAGTTTGTACGTCGTAGAAAGTTTTGTCGTTTCAGTGCCGAAGGCGCGCCTGAGATCGATTATAAAGATTTAGACACTTTGAAAGGCTATGTGTCAGAGAGCGGCAAGATTGTACCTAGCCGTATCACTGGTACTAAAGCTCGCTATCAGCGTCAATTGGCAGAAGCTATTAAACGCGCTCGTTACATCGCGTTGCTGCCATACACTGATAGCCATAAGTAATAGAGGTTAAGTCCTTTGCGAGCCCTAGCAGAATTAATTATGCGTGGGCGTGCTCAGGCCTGTGGAGTTGCGGTATTTGGTAGCTTGCTACCCTTAGTAAGCCCAGCGACCATCGGTCTGATCACCCTTCGTAAAGATAGCTCAGAAGGTTTAATTGTTGCGCTTTGGGCATTATTGCCCTGGTTGGCACTTTACCTAACTGGCAGTATGAGCCCGTTGTTAACCCTGGCTCCCTCTGCGGCACTGTTAGTAATAGTGGTCGCAGCCAATGTTTTACGCACCACGGCATCGTGGCAGTGGACATTGATTGGAGTCGGTCTCTGCAGTGCTGTAGCAGTATCCATTGTTGGATTTGTTGCCAGTGCAGATATTGATCAGGTAGTGGCAGAGGTTGCCGAGCTGGTTGCACAGATTAGTGCACAGGCCGGTGTGTCGGAGGAGCTGAGTTTGGTTCCCGACAGAACATTTGTGCTCGGTTTGTTGGCATGGATGATCGCTCTTACTGTGGTCTGTGGCTTGCTAGTAGCCAGATGGTGGCAGGCGCTGTTATTTAATCCCGGGGGATTTCGAGAGGAGTTCCACGGTTTTCGATTAGAGCAGCGGGTTGCGATTATCTTGTTTGCGATTGTTGTTGCTGGTGTGACCTTGCCCCGTGAGTACACGCCTTGGATTGAGTTGTTGTCGCTGCCGCTATTAATAGCTGGCGTGGCACTGGTTCATTCAACGGTGAAACTGATGGGATGGGGTGGGCAGTGGCTTGGACTCATGTACTTCGGACTGTTTTTTATCGGTCCAACAGGTACTGTGCTGGTCGGCCTTGGATTGGTTGATAGCATATTGAATTTACGCTCTCGTCTCGCGGCGTTTAAAAACCGCGACTCCTGAGCCAAGTATGAAAAGAGGATATTAAGATGGAAGTCATTCTGTTAGAAAAGATTGGTAAGTTGGGCAATATTGGTGACAAGGCTAATGTAAAAGCTGGCTTCGGTCGCAATTACCTGATCCCGCACGGCAAGGCTGTTTTTGCTACAGCTTCAAACATTGCTGACTTTGAACTGCGTCGTGCAGATCTCGAAGCCGCTGCAGCGTCTAAGTTAGGCGCAGCACAGACACGTGCCAACGCACTGGCTGCAATCGGTTCAGTGACTATCACTGCTGTTGCTGGCGACGAAGGCAAGCTGTTTGGTTCAGTAGGTATTCGCGAGTTGGAAGATGCACTTGCAGCTGCCGGCAGCGATATCAGCAAGAGTGAAATCAGCATGCCAGACGGTCCAATCCGTTTTGTCGGCGAGTTTAGCATTGAGTGTCAGTTGCACGTAGACGTGACTCAAAGCTTCACTGTTGTTGTTGCAGCTGAATAAATCTTCCTTAAGAACGGGAATTTATTGCAAAGCGGCACTGCTTCTGAATAAGATGCAGTGCCGTTTTCGTATCAACTTGCGTGACTACTAGAGTCTGATTATCAGTTAAAACTATGAACGAAGCATTATTTGCAGAACCCACAGCCAGTCAGCCACTGCCCCATTCGATTGAGGCAGAGCAGGCCGTACTCGGCGGTTTGATGTTGAAGAATGATGCTTTTGATGCCGTCGCAACGGTGCTGTCGGATACCGATTTTTACAGCCAAGACCACCAGCTTATTTTTAATGCGATGTCGAGACTGGCGGAAGAAGCCCAGCCCTTCGATGCCATTACCCTCAGTGAGTCCCTGCTCAACAGCAATGAATTGGCCAGTATTGGTGGTGCCGAGTATCTAGTCGATCTCGCCAGTAACACACCGAGCTCGGCGAATATTCCGGCCTATACCCAGATTGTTCTCGAACGCTCGATTGTCCGTCAGCTGATTGGCGCGGCCAGTGAGACCGTGCGCAAAGGCTATAACCCTCTGGGCTGGGACAGTGCTCAGCTGCTTGCGGAAGCCGAGAGTCGACTCCAAGAAATTATTGAAAACCGGCCGAAAAAGGGCGGTTTTAAAGAAGTTAATACATTGCTTAAAGAGGCCGTTGAACGCCTTGATGAGCTGTTTAAAAACGATGCTGATATCACTGGTATGGGCACCGGCTTTAAAGATCTCGATGAAATGACCTCTGGTTGGCAGAAGTCTGACCTGGTGATTGTCGCAGGCCGACCCTCCATGGGTAAGACTGCCTTTGCCATGAATATGGTGGAGTATGCGACCCTAAACCAAAATCGCCCGGTACTGGTTTTCTCTCTGGAGATGCCAGCCAACCAGCTGATTATTCGACTGCTGTCATCGATTGGCAAGATTGATCAGACGCGAATGCGTTCTGGCAATTTAACCGAAGATGATTGGCCACGCCTCAGTAGCGCGGCTCAGCGTCTTAAAGATCGCCCTCTATTTATCGATGACACCTCGGGCATTACGCCCCTGGGCATGCGCAACCAAATCAAGCAGTTCACCCGTGAGCGGGTCGAGCAGCTGCGCCAGGAATGGCATCAGGAGCATGGTCCCGATACACCGGCGGATACCGAGGCGCTCTATGCCCAGGCTCAGCCCGGTTTGATTATGGTGGATTACCTGCAGCTGATGAGCGGTAATAATCCGGCTGATGGCCGGGTTCAGGAGATCTCGCAGATTTCTCGGGAATTGAAGAATCTGGCGCGTGAATATGAATGTCCAATGATTGCACTCTCTCAGTTGAGTCGTAATCTTGAGCAGCGCCCGAATAAGCGACCGATTAACTCAGATCTTAGAGAATCGGGTGCCATTGAGCAGGATGCCGACGTGATTGTGTTTCTCTATCGCGATGAAGTTTATAACGAAGACAGTCCCGACAAGGGCAGTGCCGAGATCATTATCGGCAAGCAGCGTAATGGTCCCATTGGCACCTGCCGATTAGCCTTTCTTGGCAAGTACACGCGCTTCGAAAATCTGGCTGGCGACTACTTCAGCGAAAACTAATTTTCTACAGACAAGCTTCCACAGGGTAAACGAACATGAGAATCTTCCACACCGTTAGTGGTCTTCGAGACGCATTGACTGTTCATCGCCGTGAAGGTTTGCGTATTGGCTTTATACCCACCATGGGTAACCTTCATCAGGGCCATTTGGCGCTGGTAAAGCAGGCCCGTGAGAGCTGCGATATCGTGGTCTGTTCGATCTTTGTCAACGCACTGCAGTTTGGTCTCAATGAAGATTGGGACAAGTATCCGCGCACTTACCAGATGGATTGCGACAAGCTCACCGCAGCCGGTTGTGATTACCTCTTTCATCCAGATGATACTGAGATGTATCCCAACGGTCTGGATACTCAGAGTAGGGTTATCTGCCCGACCATGACCGATGTCCTATGTGGTGCCAGCCGTCCCGGCCACTTCGAAGGCGTGACCACGGTAGTCTCTAAGCTGTTCAATATAGTGCAGCCGGATGAGGCGATTTTTGGTATTAAAGATTATCAGCAGTTAGCGGTGATCCGCCGTATGGCAGAAGATCTCTGTATGTCAGTGCAAATTACTGCGGCACCGATTTATCGCGAAGCCGACGGCTTGGCCATGAGTTCGCGCAATAGCTATATCACCGAGCAGGAACGCCCCAAGGTTGTGGTGTTAAAAGACAGCCTTGAATGGATTGCACAGCAGGTCAAAGAGGGCGCGCGGAATTTTCGCGAGTTAGAGGCACTAGCCATTGAACGTATAGCCAGCGCCGATTTTAAAACTGACTATATAACAGTGAGCAATAGCAAAACCCTGGACCCTGCGGCGGAAGATGATCTAGAAATCACTATTCTGGGTGCTATCTTTACTGAGTCGGCGAGACTGATTGATAATTTGAGTATCCGTCTCGACTAACACTGTAAAGCCGATTTATTAAACAATATGACTTAGGAGAAAATGGATGTTGTCCACCTATCTGAAGGCCAAACTGCATATGGGGTCTATCACCCAAGCAGAGCTTTGGTATGACGGTTCCTGTGCCATAGATGCGGATTTATTAAAGCTCTCTGGTATGCGGGAATTCGAACAGATCGATATTTACAATATTACCAATGGTGAGCGTCTAACCACCTATGTGATTGTTGCTGAGGCGGGTTCTGGGATTATTTCTATGAACGGCGCTGCGGCGCGCAAGTGCCAGGTTGGCGATCGAATTATTATTGCCAGTTATGGCCAGTTCTCCGAGCAGGAGGCCGCTGAGCACAAACCCAAGCTGGTCTATTTGAATCAAGATAATAGCGTTGAGCGCAGTGCCAATACTATTGCCGTGCAGTTGGCGGAGTAGGTCTCAAGTTCTTCTAGAACTTAGGCCAATTGATTTGGTATTTGGTACTTCGGCCACCGCCGTCTAACTTTTCCAGACAGCCTTTTTCTAATAGCTCTTGCAAATGTCGCGTCGCAGTTGCCTTGCTGACTTTGGTTAGATTTTTGTATTTCGCGGCAGTTAAGCCTCCCTCAAAACCCCCAGGACCCTCATCCAGTAGTCGATTAAGCGCTTTTGTCTGGTGTCGGTTGAGACTACTCTGGGCGTGAGTTTGCCAAAAGCGTGCTTTTATTAGCACTGTATCTATACGTTCCAGGGCAGCGGTCAAGGTATGCCTGAGCCTTTCCAAAAACCATGCCATCCAAGGGGTGATATCTAAGCTTCCCTTTTGGGTGGACTCAAGAATCTCGTAATAGCCTTTGCGCTCTTCCATTATGCTGGCGGCCATGGCGTAAAAACGGATCGCCTGATGCTCGGCTTGGGCCAATGTGTAATCTGTAATCACTCGGGCCAAACGACCATTGCCATCATCAAAAGGATGCAGGGTGACAAACCATAAATGCGCCTGAGCAGCACGGAGAATAGGGTCTAAGGTTGTGTCTTGGGCACTGGTTTGCAGCCAGTTAAGAAATTCATTGAGCAGTTCTTCGAGACTTCTGGGGTATTCTTGCGAGGCATTTTTGGGCGGTGCTTGAAAATGCAGTTTACGTTTTTGATGGGGCCCTGAGACCACCTGCATGGGCTCCTCTCCACGCAACTCACCCACAGCAATCTCTGTCAGGGAGAACTCTCCCTCGGGCTTTTCTGGAAATAAGTAAGCGTGCCATTGGTAAAGCCGCGCCAATGTCAGTGGCTGGTGATAGTTTTGGGTAGCGTCGAGTAACAGATCGGCTAGGCCTTCGGTTTTTGCCGTTGCAGTATTGAGCCCTGCATTTTTAACACCCAGGCGTGTTGCTAGAGATGAGCGAACAGATTCAACATTTATGACTTCGCCTTCGATGGCGGAGGACTGGACTATATTTTGCAGTAAGGCATTCAGTTGCGATTCAGCGTTAGTGGCGTTGGCAGTGGCGCCCGCTTTACCGAGTAAGGTTCCCTGGAGTTGAGTGACTTCTCGAAGTCGGGTGGCCAGAGTATCGCTGTCCCAGGTCAGGGCAGGCCATGCATTTTGCTGCCATATCCACTGTGTTTGTGACGCCATTTGTGACATTACTACAACCCTCAAGTCTTTTTTCTAACGGACTTTTTAATACAATGAGCCGATTAAATGATCTATTCGGCTCATTTTGTGAGTCGATTATATACAATATTCGGCTCATCACAAACTGTTGTCGTTTTTTGCAGGTCTGCTGTAGGTCGTCGGTGAGAGTGCCGGAGCTTTATAGCAAAGCTCCGGGATGCTTTTGTACGTCAGTCAGCTTTAAATACTTGCTTGCCCGCCAACCAGGTTTCTAATACCCGAGTCTTCCACAGATCCTCTGGGGCAATATGGTAGATATCCCGATCAAGCAAAATAAAGTCGGCCCACTTGCCCGGCGTTAGTCCACCCAACTTTTTTTCCTGATGCGCTGCCCATGCGGCATCAATACTAAAGCTGCGCATGGTCTCTTTGATACTCATGGCCTCTTCGGCAATCCAGCCACCCTCTGGTTGATTGGCCTTATTCTGTCGGGTGACCGCGGCGTGAATACCGTCGAAAGGTGCGGCTAATTCAACCGGGAAATCAGAGCCCGAGACTACACGGCTGCCCTGATCGAGAAAACTGCGCCAGGCATAGGCACCTTTTAAACGCTCGGCACCAATTCGGTCTTCGGCCATATTCATATCGCTGGTAGCATGAGTCGGCTGCATGGAGGGAATCACGTCGAGGTTTTTAAAGCGGGGAATGTCGCTTAGGGCGACTACCTGAGAGTGCTCAATACGGTGGCGCAGATGGCGACCGCCGACAGTATTGTAGGCGTGTTCAATTTCATCCAGGGCGATGCGGTTACCCTTGTCGCCAATGGCATGAATGGCCACTTGAAAATCCGCGCCTGTGGCGAGACTGAATAGCTTGCGCAGTTGCTCGGCACTGGTGAGCAGCAGGCCGCTGTGATCGGGACGATCCTCGTAGGGTTCTAGTAGCGCCGCACCATGGCTGCCGAGTGCGCCATCGGTATAGATTTTAATGCTACGGGCGCTGTACATATCATTGCTGCCTTGACTGTGGCCAGCGGCGAGGATCTGTTCGAGTTCGGGATCGGTAGATGAGATCATCCCGTAGAGGCGTACCTGCATGGCGTCACTGTCAGCCAGTTCACGATAGAGGCTGTGCTCTTTGGCGCTGACGCCGGCATCGTGGGTTGAAGTGATTCCGAGGCTCAGTAGGTGCTTGCTCACGGTATCCAGGGCGACGGTAATTTCATCTTTGGTTGGGCTGGGCACTGCCTGATCGATTAGGTTCATGGCGTTATCGATAAATACGCCGGTTGGGTTGCCCTGGGCATCCCGGAGAATTTCACCGCCTTCGGGAGAGGTGGTATTGGCATCAATGCCTGCTGTACTCATGGCAGCACTGTTGGCCCAGCCAGCATGGCCGTCGACACGGCTCAGCCAAACGGGACGGTCATCGATCAATTGGTCGAGTAGGGCGGCGTTGGGAAATTGCTGGTCTGGCCACAGTACCTGATTCCAGCCGCGACCTTTGATCCACTGTAGCTGTGGTTGTTGGTCGGCGTAGTTGGCGACTTTCTCGGCAGCTTGCTGAGCGGATTCGAGGCCGCGTACATCAACACTTAATAGGGTGAAACCGAGGCTCGAGACATGGCCATGGGCGTCAATAATGCCGGGTATCAGGGTTTTTCCCTGTGCATCAATTTTCTCTGCTTGGGGATAGTCTTTCGACAGTTGCGAGTCGCCAGTGGCTAACACTTTGCCGTTTCGAATGGCTAGTGCAGTAAAGTTAAATAGCTCGCGCTGATTGTCAAAGCTGTAGCCTTGAACATTGTCGATTAGCAGTGTGTTTGGCAGTTCAGATTGCGATTCAGATTGTGAGCAGCTGGTCAGCAGGCTAATCAGTAATGCCGAGGATGTGAATCGGCATAGGAAGCGGGGGAGGGTACTCATTATTAGGCTCCGAGAGATCGTTTTTTATTATTATTTTTGACCTGGAGTTAGCAAATGTTTGCCTAACCACGGTACTTATCCCTTAGATAGTCGCTCATCTGCTGTATTTGTGCGAGCTTTACTTCGTTGGCAAGGTAGATGTATTCACCTGTCTTGGCGTCCAGCTGACGCACACGGCCGGCATTTTTCAGTGCCGGGAGCTTCTGTCGGGCAGTGGCACAATTTTGCTTTTGAACTCTTTTTTGCTCTGGACTGGGCAGCTGCTCCTGCGTTGGTACTTGCTCTGGGGTGGGGGCGGCCTCGACCTGAGGTTCTGGCTCTTGAGTTTCACTTTCTCCCTCAGCGGGTAGGGGCTGCGGAGCTTTGCTCTCGGCCTGATGGGATTTGGTTAGAATAGTCTCAACGCTTTTGTTGGCCGGGCCCTGCTCGCTGTAATGGGTGACACCCTGTTGATCGACCCACTTATAAATCTGTTCCGCGGTGACTGGTGATAGTGCAAAGCCCCTGCGCCGATGATTATTAATGTCCTCAGAAATCGTCCCATTCTGGCTTCCTTTAGTCAGTGCTTTTCAGTTGTGCTTTTCAGTTGTTGTTTTGTAACTTGCCTATATAGGTTAGATATATAGTTTGAGTTTGGCCATAGATACAGCCTAGTGTGGTTGGCCTGACTGCTCAATTGTTCGTTGACTAATTGTTTAAAACTGTTAAATTGGCCAGGTTCTGCACGTATTGATGCAGAAATTTGGACCCAGTACCAGGTTGGCGTTATCCATGCCGCTGGTCATCAACAGAGATGGTGCAGCTATTTATTAATAGCTTTGAGTTTATCTATAGTCAAAAGCACCGATGACAGTCGTAAGCACGTACCTGTGTGACTGAAGTTTGCCGCCTTCGCGGAATCTATCTTGATGTAACAGCCGCTTGCCACTGAGAACCGTCCTGACACTAAACAGCGACGAGGAACTATTGTGGAATTATTATCCGGCGGTGAAATTCTTATCCGCGCTTTAAAAGATGCAGGTATCAAGCATGTCTGGGGTTATCCCGGCGGTGCGGCACTGCATATCTATGACGCCCTGTATCGACAGGAAGACGTCCATCATTTGCTAGTTCGCCACGAGCAGGCTGCAGTCCATGCCGCCGATGGCTACTCGCGATCCACTGGTGAGGTGGGTACGGCTCTGGTGACCTCGGGTCCCGGTGCGACCAATGCGATCACCGGTATTGCTACGGCCTATATGGATTCGATCCCCCTGGTGGTGATCTCTGGCCAGGTGCCGCTGACCAAAATTGGTCAGGATGCCTTCCAAGAGACCGATATGGTCGGTGTTTCCCGTCCTATTGTTAAGCACAGCTTTTTGGTGACTCGCGCTGAAGATATCGCGGAGACTATCGCCAAAGCCTATTACATTGCGGCCACCGGTCGCCCTGGCCCGGTGGTTGTTGATATCCCCAAGGATGTCACCGATCCAAGCTATAAAGTGCCCTATGAATATCCCGCTGAAATTAAGATGCGTTCTTATCAGCCTACGGATAAGGGTCATCGTGGACAGATTCGTCGTGCTGTAAAGACCCTGATCGGCGCCAAGCGTCCGGTTCTTTACACTGGCGGTGGCGTGGTTCTAGACAATGCCTCTGAGCATCTTATTGCTCTGGCCAAGAAGCTCAATTACCCAGTGACCAATACATTGATGGGTCTGGGTGGCTATCCCGGCACTGATCCCCAGTATCTGGGCATGCTCGGTATGCACGGCACCTACGAAGCTAATACGGCGATGCACCATGCGGATGTGATCTTTGCCATTGGCGCGCGCTTTGATGATCGGGTAACCAACGATCTGGAAAAGTTTTGCCCCCATGCAACCATCATCCATATAGATGTGGATCCCACGACTGTATCGAAAAATATCGAAGCGCATATTCCCATAGTGGGCACCTGTAATTCGGTACTGCCGGAAATGTTAGGTCTTATCGAGCAGTCTGAAACCACGCCTGATACTGATGCCATCGCCGAATGGTGGCAGCAGATCGATCAGTGGCGTGCCGACAAAGGTATCTATACCGCCAGTCGTTATGAAGAGAGTTCGGGCAACTGCATCAAGCCTCAAGACGTGATCAAAATGCTTTACAAGGTCACCGAAGGTAAGGCGATTGTCACCTCCGATGTGGGTCAGCATCAGATGTTTGCCGCCCAGTATTATCTGTTCGACAAACCGCGCACCTGGATTAACTCCGGCGGTCTCGGCACCATGGGCTTCGGTTTACCGGCGGCCATGGGCTGCAAGCTGGCGTTCCCGGATTGTGACGTCGCCTGTGTTACTGGCGAAGGCAGTATTCAGATGAATATTCAGGAGCTCTCTACCTGCAGTCAGCACAATTTGCCGGTGAAGATTATCAATCTCAATAATGCTGCACTGGGTATGGTGCGTCAGTGGCAGGATATGAACTACAGCAGCCGCTATTCTGAGAGCGTCTATGAAGAGTCACTGCCGGATTTTGTTAAGTTGGCTGAGGCCTATGGTCATGTGGGCATGAAAATTACCCATATAGATGAGCTTGAAGAGAA
>Ga0115003_10000280_pt1 | contig 43660 bp, 44 predicted proteins | sample ArcticOcean_MG_C_7_FD_88736 | JGI IMG/M metagenome (GOLD analysis project Ga0115003, IMG submission 88736) | Marine microbial communities from western Arctic Ocean - ArcticOcean_MG_CB11_88 | ecosystem: Environmental > Aquatic > Marine > Oceanic | place: Arctic Ocean: Canada Basin | collected...
AAAGAAAGCCAAGGATACTGAAGCGAAAGCCGCAACGGCATCCAAGGCCAGGGAAGACGCAGAGGCAAAGAAAGCCAAGGATGCTGAAGCGAAAGCCGCAACAGCCGCCAAGGCTAAGGAAGACGCAGAGGCAAAGAAAGCCAAGGATGCTGAAGCGAAAGCCGCAACAGCCGCCAAGGCCAAGGAAGACGCAGATGCAAAGAAAGCCAAGGATGCTGAAGCGAAAGCGAAAGCCGCTAAGGCTGCTTCAGAGCCTGTCAGCAAGGAATCGAAAAAGAAAGAAGAACTCAAGAGGGTTCAAGAACGCTCAGAGTCGATCGACTTCAAGATCCTAGGTGTTGCCAAAGCCTCTGACAAGGATGATCTCCAAGTGATGAAAGGCATCGGTCCATTCATCGAAGAGAAACTCAATGCTCTAGGCATTTACACCTACCTGCAGGTCTCAAAGATGACGCCCAAACTCGAAACAGATGTCAACGAAGCGATTGAGTTCTTCCCGGGACGGGTTAAGCGGGATCAATGGGTGAGCCAAGCTAAGATTCTCCTCGGCGAGGATGTCAAACTTGATGAAAAGGCGATCAAGCAAGCTGAAGACTTGGAACGGATTTCCAAGAAGGCAGATTCGATTGACTTCGGTACGCTTGGCCTTGCATCATCCGCAGACAAGGATGTCCTCCAGACCATCAAGGGCATCGGTCCTTTTATCGAAGAGAAGTTGTATGCTTTGGGTATTTTCACTTTTGAGCAAGTTGGTAACATGACCCCTGTAATCGAAGAGCAGGTCAACGTGGCCATCGAGTTCTTCCCGGGACGGGTCAAGCGTGACCTCTGGGCAAAGCAAGCCAGAACCTTGAACGAAGAAAAGAAGTGAACCACCATTGGAAGGTGTGTTGATTTCCGAGCCGCAGAGGCGGAAGCGTTTGCATTTGATTTACGGTTTGCCTGCTGTCAATGGAACGAAGAGGCCCTTAGGCTGATCGACAAGCTCTGCAATGGATTCCTTTCAAGCATGTGACGCACTGGCGTGCATCTGTACGTGTCCGGCTGCTGCTTCACTGACCTGTGAAGTTCGCCACACGCTTCTCGACGTATGCTGCGATGCCTTCCTTTGCGTCGGTGCTGTTGAACAACGATGCTTGGAGTTCACGCTCGAGAGCCAGGTGGTATTCGAATGGAATCTCTGGGCCAGTTTGGCACGAGCGCTTGATGTTTCCAACGGCCTTGACAGCCTTGTTCGGGAGGGTGAATTGACCACACCAGTCGAGAACATCTCGGCGGAAGTCTTCTGCAGTTCCTTCCCAGATGTGGTTGATGAGGTTGCAGCTTTCTGCATCCTCGAAGGACATCAATTCGCCAGTGACCATCATTTCGAGGGCTTTGGCCTTTCCAATCAAGCGGGTCAATCGAGCGGTACCACCGGTACCAGCGAGCACACCAAGGTTGATCTCAGGAAGTCCGACCTTGCCAGCGTTCTTTCGAGCGATTCGAATGTCAGCGGCCATAGCGATTTCAAGTCCGCCACCGACTGCGTGTCCGTTGATTGCACAGACGACAAGTTTCGAGGTTTGCTCAAAGCGAGAGAGTGTTTCGTTGGCGTGAAGGCAAAAGTTGTACTTGAAGCCGGGAGTTACGCTGTTGAGCATCTGAATCGATGCACCTGCGGAGAAGAAGGAAGCGCCGTTACCGGTCAGAACGATGCAGGTCACACTGTCGTCAAAGCGGGCACGGACGACTGCTTCGTCGATGTCTCGCATCATGCCGTGGGTGTAGGTGTTTGGTGAACGGTCATTTGGACCTTCAAGAGGTGCACCGGCAGAGTTGGAAGTGAGTTCAATCACAGCGATGCCGTTGTTCGTGACACCGTAGTTGACTAGTCGGTTAGGCATGGGTTCAAGGGTCAATCCGTGGAGGTCGTCCATGAGTCAAGCCACACGGGCCCGTATTAAGAAGAAATCGCCTGTTCCGATTGCTCGTCTTTGGTGGTTTCGGCCTCATCAGTGAAGGATGTCGCGCCTCCTTTGCGTCGCACAACATCCCATTCTTTTCCGATTGCTGCCGCCGCCTCTGACTGCACCCATGCATCCCGCTTGAGTGCCTTACGGAAAGGCATTCGACGCACGCCACGGCCCATGGCCTTTGGATCACTTTGCAGCATGAACGGACTCACGATGCGGTAAAGAATGGACTTGTACCAGCGGGGGCGGAATAAGTTTCCAATCCAAATCAAACCATCGCCCCGTTTGGCTTGGTTTCGCATCCATGCTTTGCACATCATCTTGAACGTCCTGTCCCCGACTCTGTTCATCAGCCATCGGTTGGCGACGCTTGTGCGAACATAGGGCATGAGGTGTTTTCGAACATCCGCCTCATAGTCGCCTTTGCCGAGGATATCATTTGCTGCAAGCACGCCAGACCAAACGGCCATGCGCATGCCGAAGCCCCACATAAAATCCTGAAGGCCACCAGATTCACCGACGTAATACCGCCCATCTTGCTTGTAATTTCGATTGATGGTGAAGTCACCTTTGCCGCCGACACGCTTGATTGGCCTTCGGTTGAGGTTCGGGTAATGTGCTTCATACCACGCTATTGTTTCATTGAGGAACCGATCGCTTTTCTTCTGTTTGCGCCACAAGCAGGTGCAAATCAAGCCAACCCCATCGATGATGATGAGGTAGGAATACGAACCTGGTGCCAGTTTGTCATTGAGTTGGAATCCAATGTGGTTTGGATGATCGGTATGGAATATTTCTCCGTAAGCGACCGCAGATGTGCCTTTAGGGCCGCAGGCGATGATCGTGCAGTCCTCTTCCTTGACCCGAGATTTGTAATGGATTTGGGCACCTGCTGCCAAAGCTTGGCGCTTGAAACCTTGATCGATCGTGTGTTCGGAGGTGCCACGTTCCACGATCCGGTAGGCCACGCCGGGTGTGACGGCTTGAGTGATTGTATCGTCAGGGTGAATGAGATCAACCACATCGAATTCAGTGGCTTTAAACTCAGAAATATCAAAACCCCATTCGGCTAACTGGTCAAAGAAATCAACATCCATGCTCCAATTTTCCAATGCTTGAAAGTCACCATCAAAACGCTGGCCAGAATCGGCTCGGATATCGTGAACATGGACTTCCTTGCCGGCTCGGGCAAGTAAGGTTGCCGCGGCAAGACCTGACAAACCCGCTCCCATGATGTGGATGGCTGCCTCCTCGCCCATGGGGGACCCATGCATGCGTGAGGTTTGAATGATGCGCTCACTTCGTTCATGCATGGGCGGACGAATCATTATCGAAGAAGCGCCCAATGCGCTCGATGAAACAGCGCTCAAAAACAAACTTCCGCTTGACGGTTGCGGAGCAGTCGTTTCTTTTCTTGGCATCACCCGGGGAATGGAAGGCGACGCTGAAGTCCTTCGTTTGGAATTTGATGCTTGGCAGCAGCAACTTACACCAGTTCTTCACGGGCTCGCCGAACAAGCAATCGACGCGTTCGGTGTTCATTGCGTGGCCATGGCTCATCGAATCGGTTCAGTTGGGCCACAAGAGCCAATTGTCGCCATCCATGTGGGCAGTGCTCATCGTAAAGCGGCCTTCAAAGCATGCGAATGGCTCATCGACGAACTCAAGAAGCAGGCGCCCCTATGGAAAAAAGAAGTCACCAGTGAAGGGGCAACTTGGAAGGCTGGTTTAGGTTAAGGGATGAAAAATGGACAAAGAGATCAAAGGCATTGTTGAGATTGGTGCAAAACCTGTTGTTGAACGCCGAGCGACAGCCACGGGGGTGTTGAACCTCAGCCAAGCCTCAGTTGATGCGATTCAAAACAAATCTGTTGCCAAAGGCGACGTGCTCGAAGCTTCGACCATTGCCGCAATCCAAGCCGTCAAAGAAACGCCACGTATCGTTCCTCACTGCCATCCAATCCCGCTTGAGGGTTGCACCGTCCATTGGTCATGGGAAACAACGTCGCTCCGGTGCACAGTCACCGTTTCAGCCCACTACAAGACCGGAATCGAAATGGAAGCATTGACTGGCGTAAGCGCTGGTTTGTTGTGCGCACTTGACATGGTGAAATCAATCGAAAAAGATGACGATGGTCAATACCCGGGGACATCGATCTCTGACATCGTTGTTCTTGAGAAGTTCAAAGGAACCCTATAATTCACCGTTGAACTCTTCGTTCGGGCATCTCAGTCAATGGACAGGGAGATTCACCCACATTTTGGCATGAAGCACTAAGAACTCTCCAAGATTCGATAGACTATGCTGAATCCACAATTGTTGGTTAATCCGATGAATTGGCACCTTACTTTCCGTGATCAAAACATCACCATCAATGAACGAGCTGTCGGCGTGGTGCTCTTTGCTGGACTGACTGCTTTCTGTGCTCAAATCTCCTTCCTGACCCCAATCAGCCCGGTACCTTTCACCCTCCAAACATTCGCTGTCTTGGCGACAGGTGTGTATTTACGCCGAAATGATGCCTTCCTTTCCGGTGCTCTTTACCTCGCAGTCGGTGCTTCTGGTGCCTCTGTGTTCGCCGGTGGCGGTGACATGTTGTTCAGCGGTGGAGTGTTGGTCGCTTCTGGTGGTTACCTGTTGGCCTTCCCATTTGCTTCTGCTATTGTAGCGGAAGGACTTGACAGATCGTACAAAGCTGGCATTGCAGACCTTCCGGCTCAACTCTTGTGCTGGTCCATTGCCATGATTCCAGTCTATGTGGTTGGCACACTTTGGCTTGCTTCAGCGTACAGCGTATCCCTCTCTCAGGCCTATGTCTGGGGCACTGAACCATTCCTTCTTTGGGACTTCGGAAAGATAGTCATCATGTGCTTGGTGACTTCGAAGCTGTGGAAATACAGCCCGCCCGCTCAAGAATAAGCGCACATCGTGTGCAACTTGGCAATGAATTCCTCCTTCACCCTCAACCGTTTCATTGATGGATGGGGCGCGCTCGTCTGTTGGTATGGGCGGCGTCGGCGACCTCTATCACCACTTCCTCGAAGCCGTTGACCAGGCCGCTATTTCCAGTGCTGCATGGCGCGGACTTGGTGAAAAAGACAAGGCTGATGAAGCGGCAGTTGAAGCCATGCGCCGTACCTTCGATAACGTCCCTTTCGATGGTCGTGTTGCCATTGGTGAAGGCGAACGGGATGAAGCGCCCATGCTCTACATCGGTGAAGAAATAGGAAACATGGTCGGTGTCGCTGGTGCTCCAAAGATTGACATTGCCGTCGATCCGCTTGAATGCACCAATAACTGCGCTGACAACTCGCCGAATTCGATTGCCGTGCTTGCTGCTGCACCGCGTGGAACATTGCTTCACGCTCCTGATTGCTACATGGACAAGATTGCTGGTGGGCCGGAACTGATTGGTCACATCAGCTTGGATGGCGGGGTTGCATACAACCTTGAACAAACAGCATCGGCCCTCGATAAAGCCGTCAGCGATGTTCGTGTTGTGGCACTTGACCGCGAGCGACACACCGAACTTTTCAAAGAAATTCGAGCCACTGGAGCCCAACTTGAACTGATGGGCGATGGCGATGTATCCGCTGCTATTTGGGCAGCCCGTCCCGACGGGCCGTTTGATTTGCTCATGGGCATCGGAGCAGCACCGGAAGGCGTCATTTCAGCCACTGCCATCCGTGGCCTTGGCGGCGTGTTCGAAGGTCGCTTGGTGTTCCGCTCAGAGCATGAAGAGGCCCGAGCAGAGAAGATGGTTGGCGATGATTTGACCCGCCTTTGGGAAGCACACGACTTGTGCAAGAGCGACGACGCTATTTTTGCAGCATCCGGTGTGTGTGACGGCTACCTGCCTGGTGTTCTCTTGGGTGACACAACAACCACCACGTTTAGTGAAGTCATCGATGTGGCATCCGGTACAGTCCGCCGAATTGAAACAACCCGACGCCTTTGAAGGACGCGAGTACCTTCAAGAGGAACCTCAGTCACCTCACTGCATGGGCGTCCAGCAAGTTCGTATCGAGGTTCGATTGCCTGAAGGGCATTGGGCTGGTGATGTGACGCGTAGCCACCCCTCGGCCGTGTTGCGCATCGATGAACACATGCCGCTGCAGAAGGGGCGGGGTACCGCTAAAGCCTCATGCAGTGAAGACATCGTCGCTACGGTTGGCAATCACAGCGGCATCGAAGAAGTTCGACCCTTCGACAAGCAACAGTTCACCGTTGATATCATCGCAGGAGGCGGTGGATTTCTCAAACCATTGCTCAAGGTGGGTGTGATTCCTCAAACCCCGTTTGAAGTCCGTGACGGGTGGGTCAATTGGACGATTGCCTGTGCACGAGGGAAAGTAAAGGACCTGATCGCAGGGTTTGAGGAGGAACAGATTCCATACCGCCTGGTCTCGACCAGAGGTGTCTCCTCTCGTTTGTTGACGCCACGACAACGCCTGGTGTTTGATGCAGCAACTCAAGAGGGCTTCTATGACGTGCCTCGTCGTATCTCACTGACGGCTTTAGCAACCAAACTTGAAGTGGCGAAATCAACCCTTTCCGCTCAACTTCAACGGATTGAATCAACCGTTATGCATGCCTTTGCAGATGAAGTTAGAAAACGAAGCCCGTAAACCGTTCGTACGAACATGTTCGCAAAGCCAATAAGGCGGCCGGGGTGTAGGGGAGAGCATGGACAACCTACCGACCACATGGGAAGACTGGATTTCAAACTTCCACGACTGGCAAGAGCGTGTTGGATTTAACCCCGATTGGATGGGCGATTTCGATCTCTCGATTCAATTTGATTGGGATCGAGCAGGCGATGTCATCGAATACGGTGATTACGCTGGACGACCAAAGTGGGAACGAAGCCTCCAAGTGCCTCAACAGACCATGCGGGACGCACTTGTCAGCATGATCACGGTTCAAGGCGACACAGAATTCGCATCCGTCGAACAACAACGCCACCTCCTCGCTTCCGCTCCCACAGCCTACGACCGCTATGCGGGCGCTCGAATCATGGCTGAAGAACAACGCCACGGCTGGCAAATGGCTTACCTCTTGATGACCTACTTTGGACAACAAGGTCGACGTGAAGCACAAAAACTCCTCGAACGAAATGCACAAGATGGCGACCGTTTGCTCGGCGCTTTCAACCGACCAATGCCTCATTGGCTCGACTTCTTCTGCTACACCATGTTCGTGGACCGAGATGGAAAATTCCAACTTGGTATGCTTTCGACTTCTGCATTCAAGCCACTCGCAGCTTCCATGGGCCCAATGCTCAAAGAAGAATCATTCCACCTTGGAACAGGTTCCAACGGCCTACGACGTGTGATCAAGGCAGAAGTCATCCCGTTGGATTTGCTTCAACGCTACATCAACAAGTGGGTCTCAACAGCTCACGATCTGTTCGGTGTCGATGCATCTTCATCCGCTCACTGGTCCTATGTTTGGGGCGTTAAAGGCCGCTGGGACGAGCGTAAGAAACTCGAAGCAGGCGTCGAAGTGAACAAGGAAACACTCAACGAAGAAGCCCGCGGTCACTACCACGATGAAATTGTTGGTGAAGTGCAAAAGCTGTGTGGTTACCTTCCAGAAGGAGCAACAAAACTCTATGTTCCTCACGAAAACTTCCAACGAAGCATTGGAGCATTCAAGAACAAGCGATGCACTGTTGAAGGCGATCTCTTCACAGGCTCGGATGAAGAATGGGATGCTTACATGCACAACCACTTCGCTCGTCCAGAAGATGAAGTGACCCTCAAAGAACTCTTCAAGCAACAATGGGTCGTTGACAAGCCAATGTCCCCTCGCCTCATCGCCTCCGGTATCGGCGGCAAAGCCTGAGCATCTCTCTGTGGAGTGACACTATGATTCCTGTTGAGTTGTACGGTATTGACGTTGAGCGTTGTGAAGAATTCTATCGTGCTCTTCCCCAACTTGTCGCGGACACCATCGACGACGAACGCTATGCAAAAGCCTTGTTTGCGATCCAGTCTGAAGCCTCATTGGATCACATCCGTGTGGCTGATGGATGGTCGGAACGGGATCCATTTGCGTGGCCAGAAGACATCACCAATGAAGTCGAAATGACACTTCGAACCGTTTCATACCCGGATGTCGGCCTGCTTGAACACTTGTTGACGCTCGATCACATCGATGCACAACGGGTTTCAGAATGGATGCACTTCGCAACCAACATCTACCCAATCTATTCTGAGGGTGCGTGCAACGCATTGACGCAAATGGGCGTTCCAACGCCCTACCGCCCTGATGACATCGCTTCTTACGGGCTGTACGTTTCACGCCTTGAAGGACTGAAGATATACGCTCCAGCCGCTGGTTTGCCAGAAATAGGACTCCCACGCTCACGCATGCTCCAACTCGGTTTGGAGCGGTTTGAATGAAGCATGTGTTGATTCACTTCAAACTCATTTTTGTCGCCGCCGTTTGGGGCTTCGGTTGGCCCGCAGGTCGAGTTTTAGCCGCAGAGATGGCTCCTTTTGTCGCGGCATGGACACGGTATGTGGTTGCTATTGCTTGTTTTGCAGTGCTTCTTTTGGTCACCAACAACTGGGTGCTTCCAACCCGAGGTGAATGGAAACGAATTGCTTGGATTGGGTTTTTCTCAACGGTTGTTTACCAGGCATTTTTCATGTTTGGAATGCAGTATACCGCCGCGGGAGATGCTTCTTTGATGATCACGTTCAATCCATTCTTTACCGCTCTGTTAGCAATTTTCTTCCTCAATGAACGCATGAATTGGCGACTCGGAACTGGCTTGGCTATGGGCATCATCGGTGTGACGATTCTATTCCTGTATTCACCAAACGTCGACATCCCGTTCAATGAGCGGGCTTTGGGCGACCTTCTGATTGCAGCTGCAGCCTTGTCATGGGCTTGCAACAGCATTTTGATGAAGAAAGCGATGACCACACCCGCACCCGATGCAACTGAATCGCTTTCACCGTTGCAACTGACCGTTTGGTCATCCGTGGTTGGATTTTTGCTGCTCACACCAATGGTTGCGGTTGAGACCTGGTATGTTGGATGGCCTGACCCGAACCTCTACGGTTGGATTTCTTTGGTGTTTTTAGCTGTCTTTTCAACCGTCATTTCCTACGTCTGGTTTGCTGATGGCATCAGAACAATTGGTGCAGGAAAGAGCGCCCTCTACGTCTACTTGGTACCACCGTTCGGTATCTTCAGCGGCTGGCTGTTGCTCGATGAGAAACTCGGTGTGCCCCTGCTCGTTTCATTCGTGCTCATCGTCGGTGGTGTTGCACTCGCTCAAAGCCAACAGGCAAAGGGCGAGGAAGCATCATGAAGTTCGCCCCCTTCGCATGAAGCATGGAGATTCGAGAAGTCGCTGTCATCGGTGCTGGAACCATGGGTGCTGGTATCGCCCAAATCTGTGCTCAGAGCGGCTGGAAAACCAACCTGTTCGATGCTTTTCCTGAAGGCTTAGAACGGGGCATGGCTCGTATTGACGCCTTCTGGGACAAAGGCATCGCTCGCGGCAAAACGACGCCAGAGCAAAAGGCCGAATGGGGAAAAAACCTCCACGCTGTTAGCGATATGGCAGCAGCCGTTGGCAACGCTGACATGGTGATTGAAGCCGTACCAGAAATTCCAGATTTGAAGCAGAGCATCTTTGCAGATCTCGATCGCTTGGCTCCTGCCCATGCCATCCTTGGCACCAACACGTCCTCACTTTCGATTGCGGGCATTGCCGCAGCCACAAGCAGGCCAGAACAGGTCATTGGTATGCATTTCTTTAATCCAGTTCCAATCATGAAACTGCTCGAACTTGTTCGCCACGATTCAACCAGCGACGCAACTGTTGCTGCTGCTGAAGCGGCAGGTGCAGCGATGGGCAAAACCACCATTTTGGTCAAGGATGTACCAGGGTTTGCGACAAGTCGACTCGGTGTTGTGCTTGGCAACGAAGCGATTCGCATGCTTGCTGACGGCGTGGCGAGCGCAGAAGACATCGACACGGCGATGGTGCTTGGCTACAAGCATCCAATGGGTCCACTCAAACTGACAGACCTCGTCGGATTGGACGTTCGCAGAGATATTCTTCTCAACTTGCAACGCTCATTCAATGACGACCGATATGCGCCACACCCACTGTTGGAAGAAATGGTGGCCAAGGGCCATCTTGGTCAAAAATCTGGCCAAGGTTTCTTCAAATATGATTGAAGAATCTCTTAACTGTGTCAAAACTCAGGTTTTCGCTTTTCGATGAAAGCCGCTACGCCTTCTTTGAACGCTTCAGTGGTGCCTGCTGCTTCGATCAGTGTTCGCTCATGTTTGAGGTGAGTTTCGAAATCTTGCACCGACTGTACATCGAGCAAGTGTTTGGTGGCTTCTTTGGTGTGGTTGCCCCATTGACTCCAACGCAACGCCATTGCAGTTGCTGCTTCGATCAGTCCGTGTTCGACGATGGCATCGATTGCACCCAGTGCCGCAGCCTGTTCAGCGGACCAGATTTCATTTTCAAAGAAGAACCGTCGTGAGGTTTGGTCGCCAACCAGTCGTGGCAACAACCAGGTGGTGCCACCATCGGGGGAGAGGCCCATGCCTGCATAGGATGCAGCCATCTTAGCGCTTGGAGACCCGATGCGTGCATCACAAGCCAAAGCAAGACCAAGGCCGCCACCAGCGCACGCGCCGTTAATGGCGGCTATGCAAATGGTTGGAGATTGGCGCATGCGAATCAAAAGGGGATGAAGCACGCCGGTGAGGTCTCGGATAAGTTGAGGAGCATCCCCGTCTTCAATCGATTGAGCAAAAGCATGAATGTCAGCACCAGCTGAGAAAAACTTGCCCTCACCAGTCAGCACCATAGCACGAACATTTGGATGGGCCAGACCCGCATCAATTGCCTTGGCGATCAACGGTAAGAACTCTCGAGAGAAGGATTGGGTTGCTGATTGACCAGAAAATCTGATCAGACGCACCCCATTTTCCATGTCCGTGGATTCAACACTCATCCGTTCACCTCAGAGTTTGACGTTGACGTTCTTCACCTTGGTGTAGAAGCGCATGGCGTCTTGGCTTTGTTCAACACCGATGCCAGATTGCTTCCAGCCTGTGAAGGCGGTTTGTGGGAAGGTGATCGGGTATTCGTTGATTGAAACCATACCGCTTTCCAAATCTCGAGCCATCGAATGCGCTCGGCTGAGGTTGTTGGTCCAGATGCCATTAAGCAATCCAAACGGTGAGTCGTTGGCCAAAGCAAGTGCTTCAGCATCCTCGCTGAACTTGGTGACGGCCAAGACAGGTCCAAACAATTCATCATTGAACAGCAGGTTGTCTTTGTCAACACCGGTGACAACGGTCGCTTCCATGAACGCTCCAGTGCCCTCGATGATGTTGCCACCACAAACGACCTCGCCACCCATGGCCAAGCCTGCTTGGAGTTTCTCCATCACTTCGGCTCGGTGGGATTCGTGAACAAGGCTACCGATTCGGACGCCTTCTTCCATGCCCGGACCGACCTTCCACTTGGCGACTTCAGCGCATACGGCTTCGACCAGTTCATCGTGCACGTCTTCGTGGACGATGAGGCGTGAACCAGCCCAGCACATTTGACCAGCGTTCATGAAGATTCCAAAGCAAATGGCTTTGGCTGCATAACGAAGGTTAGCATCTGGGAAGATGATGTTTGCTCCCTTGCCACCGAGTTCGAGGGTGACTGGGGTGAGGTTCTCGCTTGCCTTTGCCATAACCGCCCGGCCAGTTGGAACGCCGCCCGTCAAGACAACGCCGTCGACGTTGGTGTGGCCAGCGAGTGCGTCCCCAATCAGTCCACCAGATCCGGTGATCACTTGGAGCACACCCGTAGGGAGGCCGACTTTTGCTTCTTCCATGGCCTTGGCCCATGCGATGAGCGAAAGTGGAGTCCACGATGCTGGCTTTGCAATCACGGTGCATCCAGCAGCAAGGGCTGGAGCAATCGAGCGCAGTGCCAACTGAAGCGGGAAGTTCCAAGGAATGATGTGAACGGTGACGCCAAGCGGTTGGCGCAAGGTGTAGTTCAGTCGGTTGCCAGGAACGGGGATGGTCGAGCCTTCGATCTTATCAGAAAGTCCTGCGAAGTATTCGAGGGTCCATGCACCGTAACGGATTTCCGACAGTGCTTCTCGGAATGTTTTGCCGTTGTTGTTGGATTCAATGACAGCGAGTGCCTTGGCGTTGGCATACGTGGCTTGAGCCATTTTGTTGAGAATTCGACCCCGTTGAGCAGGGTCCATCGCTTTCCATGAAGCATCGTTGAAAGCAGCCCGTGATGCGTCAACACAGCGGTCGACATCGCTCAAGGTTGCTTTTGGTGTGGTGGCCATGACTTCGCCCGTTGCGGGGTTGAGAATATCTGCTGTTGCTCCATCTTCGGCATCGCACCATTCACCGGCGACCCACATCTGTTCTGCGCTCAGGTTCAACGCCAAGCGTCGTCCCCTCAAAGGCATTCGGTTGGCAGAGGGTTGGACCAAACCCTGTCTGTGAAGCCTCCATGGGCGCAAAGACTCATCAAGGCACCATCACCACAACCCAATATGGCTCGGAAGGTAGGTTTGGGTCAAGACGCTGCCCGCACCCTTGCCGACCGTGCCCCTCGTCTTCTTGTCATCGCAGGTGCCACCGGGACTGGCAAGTCCACAGCGTCGGTCCAACTTGCCGCTGATACAGGTTTTGCTCGTCTTTTGTCAACGGATGCAATCCGTGAAATCATGCGGGCTTGTGATGAAGACCGAACCCAATCCAGCCTGCACCGCTCTTCCTTTTCTCAAGGTGAATCTGGCGAGGCCGTCATCGATTGGCTCGACACCTGCCAAGCGGTGGAAAGTGGCGTAGTTGCAACCATCGACCGGGCTCGAAGAGAAGGCATCGATTTGCTGATCGAAGGTGTCCACATCAATCCGAGTGAACGTCTGTTGCGAAGCTGGCGCGAAGCCGGTGGCATCGCTGTTGGGTTGGTGATGATGGTGAGTGAAGAAGAACGCCACAAAGGCATGCTTCGTAGCCGGGATGCCCATTCATTTCGCAGAGCCGACCGTTATTTGGCCGCCTTCCCACGCATTCGAGCGATTCAAGCAGGCCTCAGCGACCGTGCGAAAATTGCATCATGGCCCATCGTTGATTTATCGATGGTTAAGAGCGATACAGAACGCATCAAACATCTGATGGACATCGCTTGGAACGAGCATCAAAAGCGCTGATCACACGTGAGTGATGGTGAAATTCACTGGCATTGTGAGCATTGCATCACCGTCAGAAACACCTAATTCACCAGTTACACTGAGTGTTGTGCTATCGATTTCAGCAACGGCGATGTTGATCATCTTGACTTCAATACCACGAATCTCTCCATGATGAAGCATGTCATTGTGCACGCCGTCCATGGCGGTTTGTGCTGCCTCAAGAGGTTGAAGACCACCATCGATCCACAGTTGTGTGCGTGCTTCAGTGAGTTCTGGTAATCCATCCATCACTTCTTGCGAGGTGATGATGACTCCATCAGCGGCTGTGTCATGCGGCAGGGTGAGTCCAGCAACTTTGACGCCAAAGATGGCCATTGAGAGCAACGACATGAGCAAGACCACACCGGTGGCCAACAACATCTGGCCAGCATCGCGATCGCTCGATTGATTGAGGGTGGAAGTGCGCATCAAGCAGCACCTCCTCGGGCCCACACATCGAGGGTAACGGTCCAGGCGTCAGCATCGACGATCACGAGATGATGAACCGTAACCGTTCCACCAGCAGGTGTCCCTGTTCGACCGTAAGGCGTAGCCACACCACTGTTCTGGGTCAGCCAGCAGTTTGCCTCCTTGCCAACAGCTATGCTGTCTTGTAACAAGGTGCATGCTTCATCGAGTTGCCCATCGTTGAGCACTTCTTCGAGTCTGCTGTCCCCTTCAAGAACGGCATCAAGACCCAATGCGTAGCGAATAGCATCGTCGCCTGCAATCTCCAACGATGCATCATGTGCGACCGAAGGAGCGTCTGGAACGTGGACCCGAATCAAAAATGTGGCCGACATAAAGAACAGCCAAAACAGTGTCAACATCTCGAGGATGTGGACTTGGGCTTCTTCATCTCGCTTCATTCAACCACCGAAGTACAATCCGGAAGGTACGAACGCACCAGAGGATGGGTTCAGACCTGGAACTTCAGTGATACCGATGAGGTTCGGTGTGAAGGCGAGGAAGTTGAACACAACTAAGGACACCAAGATCATCATTCCAGAGTGCTTGAATCCGGTTGAGAAGCGTCCAGTTGACATCAAACCAGCCATGGTTCCATTCCCTACGGCTTGCATGGTAACACCATAGTAGAACACTGTCAAAAAGAACAGAGGGTCGATGTTCCGGATGGTCATGTTACCAATGGTTTGTCCACCGCTGTCGCCGCCTTCTTCACCGCTTGAATTCGATCCAGCAATAGCAGGAATAAACACAACAGCGAGCGTAACGATCACACCCAGGAAAACGAAGTAAGAGGTCCAAATAACCGCAATGTACGAACCGATGGCACGGCGACGTTCACCTTCAAGGAACTTCAATTCACGAGAATCGTTTGCTGCAGTCACAAGAATGTCGGAGATTTTCCCTCCAGCCCGGTCGGCTTCTGCAATCAAAGCAATCGCCCGTTGAACCAGTGGTGTGCCAACACGGTCAGCAAACTGCTTGATGACGTCACTGAATTTGATACCCCAGCTGAGTTGATCTGACATTTTCTTGACTTCGTCATTCAGCGCACCGTATTCGGACGTCGCTAGGGTTTGAACCGCCACCGTCATGGAAAGACCACCCTTCCAGTACTCTGCAAGGTCACGTAGGAAGTCGGGGAACTTTTCTTCGACTTCGTTCTTGGCTCCTTCAACCCGCTCCCAATAGTAAGAGGCAGGGTAGAGGAAGAAGAACCAGGTTAATCCGAAAAAGTTGAGGAAAATGAAGGGGTGGATGTCGATGACCAAAAGAGAAACTTCGGGCCCGATCCAGAATGATTCATTGTTCATGTTTGCGGGGATACCATCGAAGTAGTGGACGGTCATGTCAAAGGTCACCTTCGAGAGGAACTTCCCTTCTTCATTTGAGAACACTAAAAATTCATATCGGGTATCTGCTGGAATGTTGGCGACTTCGAGGTAGCAACCATCGTTGTCTGGGTTGTTGTCATTGTCGGTTGTGCCATTGTGGAACTCTATGATTTCCCCTGCTTGGGAACGGATGGCAATGGTGTATTCTGTCGGAATGTCAGCACTTACGCTGCAATTGGCCCACAGAGGTTGTGCTACAGGCTGTCCACCAGTTTGAGATGAATCGATACCGGGAACGTCGAAATTTTTCCCTCGTTTGGAAACCGATGACCATCCATCCTCTTCGACCCATGTCACGACATCGGGCTTGTCATGAAGGATCGCACATGATTCATTTGCGGCATAAGAGGGTGTCAGACTGGTTTGGAATTCTCCACCCATGCTGTTGCCCATGCTGTCCTTGGCGGTAGCACCGCAGTACACATTGGTGAACATTGGTTCTCCATTCGCAGTTGGAATGAATCCTGAGTTGGTCGACCATACAATGGCGGTCGAGAGGCCAAGTAAAATCGATACGAAAATAATCGCATACAACTTGGTGAGGGTTGTGTCGTCCTTCGGTAGGTCGAGTTCAACAACGACCTTGTTCTTGTTCTTCTTTGCCATACCTTTCACCTCCTTACATGTCTTGTTCCTTACTGCTCGTCCAGACCAAGATGGCGTAGGCGATGTGGATCATTGGGATGAAGCCCAGAACGATTCCATAGAGCATGCCTTCAGACATTTGTGCACCAGATCCTGAGACCCAGAACATAATGACCAACATGACAATCAAAAACAGTGGCATTGCCACAGCGACCACAATGTAGGATTCTGCCAGCAGTGCAATCGATTCGAGGAACATTTGCAAGCGAGTTCTGTTCTCTCGCATGTAGTGCTCGGCACGGTTGAGGAAGAACAACTTGAGTTGACCACCGGCGGTGAGGGTTCCAACCATACCTTGGAAAAACTCTGTGAGCCATACTGATGCAGCACGGTCGACGCTCATTTTCATGGCCGTGATCAAATCGTATCCGAGCAGGACCACATCTCTGTAGACGAGTGCGGCGTCGTCTGAGACGTCGCCATAGATTTCTTTGTTCATTGCAAGCGATCTGAAAATCTTGGAAGGCGTTGCATTTGCAGCTGACATAGCAGCTGTGTAGGAAGCAGCGTAAGGAAGGTACTTCTCAATCATTGCACCACGGCGGAGGGCTTCTCGCTTGGCACCGTTTTTGTTGTACTTGTACGCTCCATAGGGGATGATGAATCCACCGATGGCGATGATGGCTCCTTTCGCTCCAGATGGGAACACCTGATAGGCAAATTCATCGCAGCCGTTGCCAGCTCGCGTTGGGTCGATCAGATCCTTGTTCCAGTATTCCCATTGAAAGCAATACTCGATGGTAGCGGGGTCTTGAATGGATTCCCAGTAAGCGATGATTCCAATGTCTGGAATGAAGAACAGAGACACGAATCCCCAGCAAATGAGGGTGACGGCTAAGGTCGTCATAATGGCGGTTGCCAAGTAGACCTCAGGCATCATTTTAATTGAGCCTTTGACGAGGTTCTTCGAGAGTTCCTTATCTGCTCGAGCACGCTTTTTGACGATGCGACCAAGGATTCTGTTGCAAATCCTTTGCCATGCCGTTAGGTCCATCGATGCTCACTCCTCTCTTCGTTTCAACGCAATCCATCGACTCGAGCGAGAATTTCGTTCGGTCGCACGTAGTATTCAGTGACGATTTGGGACACTTGGTCTGCTTTTCTGATATCGTTGAGGACCATCCATTCCAAAATGCGCTTGCGGGTTCGCAATTCACGGCGCATGTCATCTTGGGAGAAGTTGATCTTGACCATGATTTTTTCGAGAACGTAGGATTTCCCACTGAAGATGAAATCATCAGTGGTGACGTCCCAGCGGAACACTTCGTTTGTGATGATTTCAAGCGAGTTTGGATCGATACCAACAATCTCAACCAGTTGTTTCGTTCGACGAACACGCTTTCCGTTGATACGGGTCTGAATTTGAATCAAACAGGCTTCAAGGGCAGGAAGCAAAACGCGCGGGATGTCAATTGGTTTGTTCTCAAGACGGTGGACGAGGGATGCGACGGAATCTGCGTGAACCGTTGAGTACGCGCAGTGGCCCGTTGCCATTGCCTGGAACAGAACATAGGCTTCTGCACCACGAATCTCACCCACGATGATGTATTCTGGTCGTTCCCGGAGTGCAGCCTTGAGCAATTCGAACTCACCGATCACACCGTCTGTGGATTCACCACCAAATCCTTGGCGAGTCAAACCTGGGACCCAGTTTGGTTGAGGGATGTTGACTTCCCGTGTGGATTCGATTGAAACAATCTTCATTTGCCAAGGGATAAAAATGCACATGGCGTTGAGCGTGGTTGTCTTTCCTGACGCCGTACCACCGACGAACAGCATTGGCACTTCATTCTGGAATGCAATCCAGAGGTAGGCGACCATAAGCGAGGACATGGTCCGGAACGCTACGATGTCTGCAGGTGAGAACGGGTCGTCCTTGAACCGTCGGATACAGAAGGCTGAACCACGGGTGGACACTTCCCGACCAAGCTTCATGACGATTCTCGAACCATCCATCAGCGTTGCGTCGAGCAATGGGCTTGCGACAGAAATGTGCTTTCCACATCGCTGTGCCAACTTAATCACGTAGGATTCGAGTTCATCGTCGGTTGCCCAGAGGCAGGTCGTCTCCACTGATTCGAACTTACGGTGGTATGCGAAAATTGGGACGTTTGTCCCGTCGCAGGAAATATCTTCGACGTTGACGTCGTTCATCAGGACATCCATCTCGCCATAGCCGATCAGGTCACGCTTGAGGTAGTAGAAAATCTTGGACTTGGATTTCTTGTTGATTTTCATTCCGTATGCCTTGATGACTTTATCCATGGCTGTGCGGAGGTATGCCTCGGGGTTGGCGTCAATCTCTTCGATGTTTGCCGTCAGGGAGCGAATGAAAATGTCCAAGATTTCGTCACGCTGTTCTTGCTCTTTTTTGGTCATCGGGGGTTCGATGATTTGGTAGATGACGTTGAGCGTGGTCTTGTCCCGGACAATCCGGGCAAAAGCGTGCGGTGGGAGGACAGGGTACTTGTCCAATTCGTCGTACTGAGCGCGTTGTTTGGCTCGCTGACGCTTGCCACCACCTTTGTTGTTCTTTCTCGCCATACGCATACCCCTTGCCGAAGCAATTTCTCACAAGTTGTGGCCGACTATAACACTTGGGTGAACAATGCCCCAAAAAACGCCGTCCTGTGCACCGAATTACTGGTGCCAAATACCGTGCGAAACAAGCCTGAAACAAGGATGTTCACGCGGTAAAACTCTTGTACCAAAGTTGACAACTTGTGTGGAATGAATTCAGATCTTGATTGTTGTCGATTCTGTGGTCGGATTCGACGATGATTTGGTCCAACCCCCATCCGACTTCACGGGCATCTCGAACCTCAAACGAAGCCCTGTTGCCGTCTTCTGAACGTCCACGGTGTTGGATCCTCGTAAAGCGGACATCGGATGATGCTTCAACTGCGAGGGAGGTGAAATCCGAGGGCCATCGCGCTAAGAACACCGTGCGTTCTGCCGTCCCCCTCATGCCTTCAATAAGCACCATTGGGTGTTCAAGAAGCAGCGCATCAACCGCATCAGCGAGTCGAACGGCCAGCACATCTTCGCCATGATCGGCGCGGAGTTGGGCGGCAATCTCCCCGAAAATGCCGGGGGTTTCTTCGAGTTTTTGGCGTCGTACTTCGGCACGAACCATGTCGCCCATCGACAACACAGGTACGCCTTGTTGAGCGATGACTTCGGCGAATTCACCTTTGCCAGAACCCGGCATGCCGCATACAGCAACAACGTAACCCATGGTCCTTGGGCGGCGCCCACCGCACATCAATATACCTCAATTGGAGGCTTCCTATCCATCAATTAGAGAACTCTGATTTGCCCCAACGACGGTCCATCAGTTTCCACAGCAATGCAGAAGCAAACAGCAAACCAACAGAGATCATCAGCATGCCCTTATAGCCACGTTCAACCATGCTTTGGTCGTACATTGTGGCGGTTGCCGCTAAGCCATCTTGACTCGCCCTTTCCCACCAGTTGCCGTACAGCGATACATCGCCTTGTGTGAAGGAAAGCAGGAACAAACCGAGCAGCGGCAGGACGGTTCCGATCCAAAACCAAATCATGATCGAAGCATCAAAAATGGCTTTGTTTGGCCGCAGCCCCATCAAGAAAGCCGTGAGAGCAACGATGTAAATCGAGTTAGCGAACATCACTACAATGCTTGTTGGAAGCGAGGGCCACTCGTCGAGTTGCCATGCCATGAGCACAATGAATATGAGCGAAATCCAAGAAGTCGCTAGGAAGTACACGATCACTTTCGCTCGGATTAATTGTGGTACGCGAAGGGGGAGGCCGTTCATGAATTCGGGCGAATCAAGGATGGTTAACCATGAATAGAAATTGAATCCAAAGAAGCCCAAGAACGGAGCGTAGGATAACAGATTGATTGGAATTGGAGCCTCTGCAAAGTCGACCAGCCAAGCCATGCCCAGCAGAACCACAAGGGGCACTGCATAGGAGACCGTCATTTTCTTGATCGAACCTGATCGGATGAGGTCAACGAATTCCTTGGCTACAATCAAACGAATTTCCCCATCGCCTAAAAATCCTAATTTATTGTAAATCGGCATGAACATCTCTTCGCGCTGGACCACTGAAACATCGAAGTCATCGACGATTAGAGCGCTTGCAATCAGGCCGATTGACACACAGCCTCCAAGGGCTGCAGCGGTGACGAGGACGCTTTGGTTTGATTGAACATAAAGGCCCCATAGAACCCCATCGAGGTTTATTTGGCCGAGTCCGAGAGCCACACCAAAGATCACAATGACAGCTGGGCCAACGATGGTGTAGGGGCGCCCTCGCATCCACAAAGCTGACCCCAAGAAGGCCAGTGCAAGTCCTTGGCCAAGCGTGATGATCATGGCCAACCAGGTCCAAGGAAGACTGGACCATTCGAGGGGCGTGCTCAATCCGTTAACCGACTCAAGGGTGATGCCAAGAGCCATGCCGGCGATGACCGGCGATAAAATGAGCAAGACATAGAAGCACAGATCTTTGATGAAATAAGCAAAGTGGGCCACTGAATTTGGCAGGGGTTGGAGTGCTGGAGCAGCCAAAAGGTAGTTTTTGGTACCAGCTCGATGGACGATGGCATCATGGCCCATGAATGCAAATGTCCCCATGCCAAGACTGAACATCAGCAAAGGCAAGTGAAGCGCGAAGCGGAGTTCTCCCCAACTGAAGGTCTTCTGTTCAATATCACTCACTTGAGCGGTGGAACCACCAACCAAAAATTGCAGCCCAACGGTCGTCAGAGCGGTGATCAGTGTGAGCAAAAGAGGAAACAACACGATTTGACGCTTTTTGGCGAATTCCATGCTCTTTCGCCCTTCTTCCTTGAACATGACGAGAAAAGTAGCAGAGAATGAAGCCCAACCACGCAGAGGTTCATGCAGAGTTTGTCCTTGAGGCGAGGTGCCCATTGCGGTATGAGCAACAGGCTTACCTTCGGCCACATCGTTCCAATCACGGGATGCAATGTGGGCCCCAGACACGCTTATTCCTCCTCAGATTCACCATCGGTTGAAGCAGTGTCATCGTGACCTTCAACGTCCTCGATCGATCGTCCGACGAGCCGAATGAAGACATCTTCAAGGGTTTCTTCTTGGTTGATTTTGAGACCTTTGACCGTACCCGCCGCAAGGACCTTGCCATCGTTGATGATCGCCATACGGTTGCACATTCGTTCCGCCATTTCCAGAACGTGAGAGCAGAGGAAAATAGTGCCACCCTCCTTGACGTGGTCGAGCAGCCATTGACGGCACTTACGTTGGTAAATTGGATCGAGGTTTGCAAATGGTTCGTCCAAGAAAAGCAACTTGGGTTTGTGAATAAAGGCCGCAGCAAGCATGACCTTCTGGCGTTGTCCCTTCGAGAGGTCTTTGCACATGGTGTCTCGCTTTTCGTTCAAACCAAACCAATCAAGCCAGTGTTCAACTTTGTTTTCGATGTCTTCAACGCGACGCAGTCGAGCCACGAATTCGAGGAATTCAGTTGGCGTGAGAAAGGAGGGTGGGGATTCAGATTCAGGAACAATTCCGATGTTCGCTTTGACTTTTTGAGGGTCTGCAACCGCATCCACTCCGAGCACCTCGATTTGCCCTTTGCTCGGTCGCAGTTGTCCTGTTAAGAGTTTGATGAAGGTCGACTTTCCTGCGCCATTTGGGCCGAATACACCGAAAAACTCCCCTGCATGAACCTCTACATCAAGTGGATGAAGCGCGATGAAGTCGCCATATTTTTTGGCCATGTCTTTTGCCATGACAAGAGGTCCATCTGATTCAACCATACATAGAGCACATGGTCATGGTCTTTGTATTCTTGGTTTTGACTGCATGGATGAGCATGGTTGACACGGTCGGTGGACTGATGAACCACAACGGCATGCCAGCAGCATGAGCGCCCCGAAGAGCGATGTAATCGTGATTGAAGAACACCCGATCAACGCGGAACATGACCTCGGCAGTGTGGCTATGGTCACCATCAATCGACCAGACAAACTCAATGCCTTGAACGCTGAAGTCATGGCTGCAATCAAAGCCATGGTGGCTTGGGTTGAAGCAACAGAACACGTCCGTGTTGTTGTGATCACTGGTGCGCAACCACACACGCCACTGGAAGGTAAGCGAGCCAAACCCAACGCCTTTGTTGCAGGTGCAGACATCACTGAGTTTGTTGGCAAAAAGAGTGAGGACATCCGCGTCATGTTCGCTGACAATGCAGTCGAGGCTTTGTGGAATTTGAGCAAGCCAACGATTGCTATGGTCGATGGCTTTGCTTTGGGCGGAGGCTGTGAAGTGGCGTGTTCATGCGATGTCCGCATCGCTTCCACTCGTTCACGTTTCGGAACTCCAGAAGTCAATCTCGGCCTGATTCCAGGCTATGGTGCCACCCAACGCCTTGCTAACCTCGTAGGTTACGGAAAGACGATGGAAATGATTTTCACCGGTGAAATGATTGACGCTGCAGAAGCTCACCGCATTGGCTTGGCCAACAAGGTGTGCGAACCAGAGGACTTGCTTGAGACGACCATGGCCATGGCGCGCATGATTGGAAGCAAATCATCAAACACACTGAAGGTTGGCAAAGCAACTGTTCGTGCAGCGCTCGATGTTGGATTGACAGAAGGGGTTGAGATTGAAGCAGAAGCCTTCGCTTCTTTGTTCGATTCGAAAGACAAAGAAATTGGAGTTCATGCGTTCTTGAACCGTGAAACACCTGAGTGGAAACACGAGTGAGATGGTGTGTGAGGGGACAAGGGGGCCGAAGCCCCCGAGCCCCCGGATCCCCCTTTCAGGGTACGGACGCCATTGACGCCAGAGGTTGATTCAACCCCAACGGGGCCACACGTAGCCACGCTTCACGGCTGCTGCCTTGAAGTGACTGATGTGCGCTCGATGCTTGGCAATGAACCAGCGTGGCACAACCTTTGTGATCCACCTGTTGGCCAGTGGATCCCACTCCTTGTCGCAGTTCGACTTGTTCAGTTCGTTAAGCAAGAACTGATTCTTTGCCGCACGTTTGTCATTGTCGTCGCAACATGGCTTGTGTTGTTGCCTCTTGAGCCACTCCAGACGAGCTTCTTCATCCACGGGGTCGCTCAGGCGATCAACAGGTTGCTTCTTCTTCCCTCTCTCAGGTTCTTGCCCACTCGCCCGTTGGGTCTTGAACTTCTTCCGAGTGTGGCGGTTCTTGTTGTTGTGTCGGGGCTTGTGGTGTGCTAGTCTCTTTTTTCTGTTCATGTACGTTTTTTCCTCCAATTTGCCTTTCTCGCAAAGTGCCGTTAAGACACTCCACGCCCATCACAAAATGCCTCATGGCACTCTGTATTCGATGGGTGGCGTTTCGGGGGTTCATTCGTTCATGTTTGGGACACCTACAGTTCGTTGCGCTCTGCGCCATTAGAATTATGCGTCTACAGTACTTAAAACAACCACGGGATGGCCCATTTCAACCCGAAAAACGACGTTTTTTAGAATCCGATGATCATGTGCCAAGCAACGCCAAACACAGCTACATCGGCGCATGCATGGGCAACCCAAGCCACCCACACACTCCGGTATTGCAAATAAATCCACGAGAATATAGCGCCTCCAATAAAGACGCCAAGCGATGCGATCAAGGTGCCTAAGGGACTGATGAACATCATCAAGGCGATGCTGTGGTGAAGGGTGAACACACCTGATGAAAGGAAGATGGAGCGCCATTTTCCGCCACATACCTCTTCGATCTTCGAAGTGATGAACCAGCGAAAAACATATTCTTCTAAGACTGAATTGATGAACACCCAGAACAAGATGGCGCCTGCTAATCGACCTGGTTTGGTCAAACCAACCGGTTCAAGCAATTCCAGAAGGGTCTGCTTTTGTATCATCATTTCTCCGAGCAAAAGGTAGGCTGTGATGATCACAACCATGATGCCAAGCCCAAGAGCGAGTGAGACGCCCCAACCACCCCTGTTTGGTGGTGACCAAGAGATGGGTTTTTTCTCCACTTTAAGATGCCAGAAGGCGGGGAGTCCGAACAACCACATTTTGGTCAAAATAAACACTAGTATCGCAATCAAACCAGCTTCAAAGACAAAGCCTGTGACGACAGAAACCGTTGGAGCAATGGCCACGAGGCACAACCCGAGCAAAGCGGTTGAGTTCCACGCAAGTGGTTTTCTCGCCTCGATGAACTCATCGACCATGGAGGTTGGTTGGGCGCCACCCGACTTCAAGGTTGAGCCGGTGGAGACTTCAAGAATTCATTTCATTCTTTAGCGCAGCAAGTGCGCCACTGGCCGCTGGCATAGGCAAGGGCATAGGGAGCGGGAGGCTTCCAAGAGCTGGCAATGGGGGGAGTGGTTTACCCTCTGGATCAAGGAGAACCGGGAGGGTTGGTACTTCTTCTTCTTTCTTGACCTGGGCAAATCCACTGTCAAGTGGGGAGCGCAACTTCAAAATTCTGGAATCATCGATGCGGATGAAGGTGGCACCGTAAATGTGACCTGCTGCAGGGTTTTCTGGTTCGACGAGCACCGAATGTCCGTGACCGGGGGTTTGCAGTAAAGCGACGAGGTCTTCGCCTGCAGTTTGATCTTCCCACAATTTTGCTGTCGATGCGCGAATCTCAGCAAGTTGCCCTCGTCGGCGCTTTTCGATGCGCTCTCGAACGACGTCATGCTGAATTCGTCGCTGTTTGACGGTTGCCTCGATATCGGCGTCTTCGACTGATTCAGCAGAAACTTCGACCACAAATTCGTCTGCGGTGTGGACATCTTCCATTTCCATTGTTACTTCGACGAGTTCTTCCTCATCGGAAGCAGGTGCGAAAACGGCCATTGCCTCTGCTTTTTGAGCCGCTGCAGCCTGAATCTTTGCGAGTTTTCGTTGCCTCAATGTGGCGCCGTCCAACGATGCTTCAGTGACTGCTTCAGGGATGTCGAATTCAGAGGTTTCAGATTCTTCTTCGACTGCTTGGGCTGGATTCTCTTCACGTTGGACCCTTGGGCGTTGACTATGCTTTGGTTGAGCTTGTTCTGAAGCACCGATCCACATCAAGCATCCGAGGATGATTGAGGCGATGAGGCCCCAAGCAACTTCGTCTCTCAAGGAACTGGCAAATGCGATGTAAATCGCAGTCGCCGTAAGGGCGTAAAACCCTGCCATCCTTTTTAGAAATGCCATGTGCCTCACCATCATCCAATCTGCCTTAACTTATCATGCTGATGGCAATTGACGCAGCAAGTCTTCCAGCGCTCTTGTACGGTGGCTAAACTTCTGCTTCTCTTCCAAAGAAATACCGCCAAAAGTGGACCCGTGCGTGCTCAAAATACCGTATTCACCGGGTGGGAGTGGCATGTTTTCCTCGTCGAGGTCCGAAGGCACAAAGATCGGATCAAAACCAAAGCCTTCGCCTTCTGTGATTTCATTTGCAATCCATCCGGGGCACATTCCATTGCCGATGAACACTTCACCGTTCATCCACATCACTGCGACGGCTTGGAAGGACGCTCGTCGGAGGTTCGCCGATTGCACTGGATCTTGTGAACCCAGATGGTCGAGCAGTCGCAACATGCCAGGACAGCCAAGTGTGGTGAGGGCATACGCCGCATAGACTCCTGGAAAACCATCCAGTGAATCGATGAAAAGGCCAGCATCTTCCACCATCAGGAGGTCATTTGGATGTTCGAGGAATGGAACCGCTTGCTCGATTTTAGCCATTGCTACTTCGGTTAAGCTGTCGGCTTGGGGCTCAACAATGGAACCAGCAGGGACGATGAGTTGCTTTACCTCATAGCCGAGCGGTAACAGGTGGTGAGTAGCTTCCCTGACTTTCCCAATGTTTCCGGTAAGAAACCAAACCGTGCGTCCCATGCCACTCCGAGGTGGTGTGGGCTTTGAGTTGTGCGCCTGAAATCATTGTTGAGTGGATATTTTTTCCGGCAGGCTTGTTAGATACGATGCCAAGCAACGGACATGCTTCAACAAGTCGGCCTCGTTGCTTTGGGTGGGGCTGTCGGAGCAGCACTGAGGTACTTGGTCGGTGAATGGTTGAACAATGATGGGTTCCCATACGCTACCTTGAGCGTCAATCTGATCGGATCCCTGCTCCTTGGCGTCCTCACCATTGGCGTCGCTCAACACATCATCGCACCGAACATAGCGCTGGTGTTTGCTACGGGTGTGATTGGAGCGTTCACCACCATGTCGACTTTTTCTGTTGAAACGATCAGCCTCTTTGACCAAGGTGAATCAACGCTTGCCTTCTCCTACATCGGCCTCACCATGGTGTTGTGCCCCCTTTTGGCTCTCTTAGGCTGGAAGATCGGTGAAAACCTCTGGGTTTGATGCTCTTCATTTATCGCATGGGTTTATGTATCGCTGCGTCAAACGGGTGGTATGGTTCAGGAGGAATTGAAATCTTTCGGGAACCCTAAGAGTTGAAACAATGTCACACAAAGCCCTCATCAACAAACTAAACGAAGCCCTTGGCTGGGAATTGCGAGCGATCAACATGTACGCGCACTATGCTGCAAACGTAAGGGGAATTCATCGCCTACAGTTGGCACCCATGTTCTCGACAGAAGCAACTGAATCATTGGCCCACGCCAACATCGTTCGGCAATCCATCGTCAAGTTGCAAGGTATTCCAGTGACTGACCGCAATCCACAAGAGATTACTCACACCACAGACTACTCGGAAATGCTGCAATATTCGCTTGAAACCGAAACCCAAGCCGCTGCTGTTTACGGCGAAGTGATGATCCAGTTGGACGTTGCTGAAGATCAAGATCTCAGGGATGCCATCGAACAAATTTACTACGCAGAACTACGCAGTGTGGAAGAATTACGATTGTTAATGGATTGATCAACCGTGGTAACGGACGCGGGTCCGTACATTTTCCAAGCGCTCTAACACTTCGACCGAGGTCGGTACAGCACCACCCGTCTGGTCGGCAGGTGGCCCTTGTCGCTCTTCTTCTGCGGCGTATCCGTTCAACAGGTGTTCGATGGCGTTCTCGACACCTGGGTGTGAGGCACCTAGAATTTCATCGATGACATGCAGATCGATGCCAAAGCGTTCCACTTCGTAATCGATGACAGCCAATCCGAAATCGATCAGTGTAGCGTTCCCTTGGTCATCGATGAGCACATTGTTGGTCGATAAATCGCCGTGAGTGATAGCGAGCCGGTGCACGTTTCGAATCGCTGCCCCCGTGCTTTGCAGTGCATATTGAAGTTGTCCGCTTGACATTGAAGCATCCCGCAGGACTTCAATCAACGGCCGACCAGGAATCCTTTCCATGACCATGACCCCTTCAGCGGGGTCGAGGTCCAACAGAGCAGGCACTTGCAGACCCGCCCGATGCATCCGCACCATCAACCTCGCCTCGGACATCATGCGACGATGGCCTAAGCGGTGATCAAGATCTGGATGTCGCCAAGAGCGGGCTCTCCTCTGCTTGCGAACTGCAGGACGCCCCATCCAGTGGCCAGCCCACACTTCGGCCTCCGCGCCGAGGTGCAATCGTTCACCCTCTTGGAAGACCATGGTGGGGGGTTTGAGCGCTGGTTTATCAATTCTTTAGGTGTGGATTGGTTCAAGAAGGGGTACACTGTGGGTGGCATGAGTTACCATGACCGTGTCCCTTCCAATGTGTTCCGTGGATTTCATGGACACATCGCTCTCCGCCGAGGAGCAAGCGATTTCAGACCGAATCACAGAACTCCGTGTTCAACTCGGTGAAGATTTGCTTATTCTCGGCCATCACTACCAACGAGACAGCATCGTGATGCATGCAGATTTCCTCGGCGATTCGTTCATGCTGAGTCAGAAAGCAGCTGAATCGGAAGCCAAGTACATCGTGTTCTGTGGCGTTCACTTCATGGCTGAATCGGCAGATATCCTCACCACGGATGAACAGCATGTGGTCTTGCCCAATCTACGGGCTGGTTGTTCTATGGCGGACATGGCTACGCTTACAGAAGTCAAAATTGCATGGGATGAGATCATCGCCCAAACCGGCTTGACCGATCCGATCACACGTTCCGATCCAGTTGCGCTTGCCGACGATGGAGGTTCATTTTTAGTGCCCGTGACCTACATGAACAGCAGCGCTGACCTCAAGGATTTCGTCGGTCGACATGGTGGTATTGTGTGCACCTCTACCAACGCTACCGGCGCCCTTCAATGGGCGTTTGATCGAGCGGGTCCAAACGGTGCGGTTTTGTTTTTCCCCGACCAACACCTTGGTCGAAATACGGGTTCTCTGATGGGGATTGATGAATCGTTGATGCCAACATGGACGCCGGGCATTGGTGCCATGGGCGCCATCAAAGGAAGCCGGATTATCCTCTGGCACGGCTTCTGTTCAGTCCACAAGCGATTCACGGTACCCCAAGTTGAAGAATTTAGAGCACGGGAGCCAGAAGGCATCGTCGTTGTCCACCCCGAATGCCCGAAAGAAACAGTGGATGTGAGCGATGCAAACGGGTCCACTCAATTCATTCGCAACTTTGTCCAGCAACAAGCACCCGGTGCGCGTATTGCGATCGGGACAGAGATCAACATGGTCGCTCGATTGGCCCAAGAACATCCAGACAAACACATCGAATGCTTGGATGATGAAATCTGCCCATGCTCGACCATGTACATGATTCACCCAGCGTACTTGATGGATGTGCTTGAACGCATTATTGACGGTGAGGTTCCAAATCATATTCAAGTTCCAAAGTCGATAAAAGAAGGTTCACTGCTTGGTCTTGAGCGCATGCTCAGCATCAAGAAGTAAGGTCACTCTTCTTCATCGATCATCGAATCTGTGCTTCGCTCAGATTGACGTTGATAAGCATAAATAAACGCCATCAAGAATCCGCTCAACAAACCGATTTGCATGATGATGTTGGAGTACACGGTCAGTTCGGGTGCCCAACTGTGAACGTGAACAGTGATCGTTCCTTCAGCGTCTTCTTGGAAATAGACGAGGTGATCGGTCAGCACTTGAGGGCCGAACTGATGCACTTCGTCGGAGGTCAACAACATGGTTTGATTTTCAGTGAGGTTGAGGAATTGAATTTCACCATCCATGTACTCGGCTTGAGGCCGAGTGGGATCGAGGTGATCACGAATCGACCAGGCTAAGGTCCCGTTGTTCATCGAAGGGTCGCTGACGGGGTATTTGGGATCGCTGAGCAACCACTGGCCATCGCTGCTTCGGTTGTAAACCACAAGTCGGTCTGTGGCCGTGACGTTCACCGTTGCAGCCAAGAAACGCTCATCGAACACCATGTTGGTGATGGTTGCGTTCGACATATTGACCGGTGTACCCCATGAAGCAAGAACTTCATCTTGGTCTTCTGGAGCAGTGGCGTTGATGTCTTTGATTGCAATCGAACCTAGGGCCCCGATCCGACCGAAATGGACGGTCGTGGGTGCGTCTTCATACACCAGAGCCAATTCCAAGTTTGCGACTTGTACGTGGAGGATTGGACGTTCGCTGAAGCCCAGGGCAACCTCCAGTCCGTTGAGGTCGATGGCACTCAGTTGGCCAGCGGTCAACATGACGATGTAAGCGCTGGTTTCGGACGAAGTCATCAACAAGCGTTCTGGTCGGTCGATGGCGTGATTCAGAACCATTGCGAATCCTTCATTGGCACTGGGTTTGGTCAAGTCGAACACCATGGTGGACGTAGCGTTCGCTACAGCCAAGAGATCATTTTGAACATCAAAGGGTGAATCAAGTTCAAGGCTTCCGTTGAGCAGCTCAATTGGTTCTTGACCGAGGTTGCTCAAATCATGAACGAGGAGCACTGCTCCGGTTGATTTGTTATCGATGGTGACCATCCACCCGTCTGCAGCAGCAACGTCCTGCGGTGCTTCCACGCCGCCTGCAGGAAGGCTTTGATGGCTTAACTCCCAGGTGAGAACTGCGAACAGGACCACGAAGATTGCGAGCACGATGGTCCCAGTTTCTCTGCTGCTAGGCTCCCTGAATCGCTTGATGAACTCCTGGATACGATTGAACACGATGCCCACCGCCTTTTTGGGATTTGTCAACACAGTGACAACACGTGAATTGATCGTGCGTTCATCAAAAATGCTCCACAATGCGGGTGAGGTGCGGCCTGCTAAAGTGACGGCTAAACTCGCTACGAGCATGCCCCCAATGATGTCGACGAACCAATGAATTCCAAGGTAGATGATCGCAAAGGCTGTCACCACGATGTAGATGAACACCAATGCTCGGTATCGGTTCCAACGTCGGTCTTCATCATAGCGAGTCAGGCAAAGCCAAACAGCGAACGGTATGCCAATATGAAGCGATGGGAATCCGTTGGTAAACGGATCGATTCGTCTGAACCAATCGGCGATTTCCGGCGTCAAGTCGTAAGCGAGTGTCTCCATTCCGGGGATATAATCGCCGGTCACTCGAACGTTGAAAAAAAGGTAGAACGGGATGGCAAGGATGTAGACCCAGGCAATGGAGAGGGTCATTCGGTCTGCGATCCAACGGTCGTCAAAGAAAGCGAAGTAAAACACTGAAACATAACAGATGAACATGAACCCAGCGACGTAGAAATGCGTCAACGCTGCTGTTAACCACGTGGCTTTGAATGCGATTTGGACATCATAGGCTAAATCCCCTTCAACAGCGTAAATCCAGGGCGTCATATCCAAACCAGTGTTGGCCATGATGATCCTGTCGAGTTGGTCGAGGATGTCCTTTGAATTGTAAATGACGAACACGATCAGAATGTGAATCCAGTACCGTCGAACGAAGTCGATGAATGTGGGCAGCGTGAGCCGCATCCACGGTTGCTTGAACACCGGCAACAACAAGACACCAAGCGCTAATGCGCTCACCATCCAAGTTAGGTAAATGCCGTCCAAGCTTTTGACCTCCAACCTGATGGGGTTGCCATGTCTTCATCAAACCCTCGTCGACGAATGTCAACAAAGGCTGGTTGTGAGCCTTACCATGCCCCGTGGACATATGGTCGGCCGTTATCCGGATCTCGGCGGTTGGCCAAGTCCCAAATACGTTCGAATCGGTAGATACCACTCGAACATCCAGCGTTCCATTCGAAACCAAGGGCATAATTACCTACGATTCGCACTTGAGGCTTTTCTTTTGGTAATGCTTCGACTTGACGGCGCAAGCTTTTGCTCGTCTCATCGGCGTTTCGAAGGGGTGAGCACTTTGCACACGGGCAAGCATGACGAAGGTCGTCATAGGTGATGGTGAATTCATCTCCACCGACATAGGCGAGGACGACATCGGTTTCTCGACGTTCGAAACGTTTGAGTTTTGGCATTTCTTCAGTCATGCGCTCGCCTCAAATAATCTCCAAGCCTGGTTCATCCGAATCAGTGATCTGCTCTTGGAGGGCAGCAACAATCTTTGCGAAAGCAATAGCAGAGGGGCCTTCTGGTTCACTGACAATACGATGCACACCATCGTCGCCACCGCGAACGAAGCCGGGATCGAAGGGCAACTTTCCAAGGAAAGGAACTCCGAACTCTTCAGCGGTTGATTCCCCTCCACCTTCTTTGAAAATATCGATGGTGATGGCGAAGTTCCCTTGGTCATCAGCGGTTGTTTTGAGGGTCTTTCCTGCTGGGCCGTCGATTTCAACGTCGCTGTTTGGCGCTGATTTGCCATTGATGGTGTAACCGCTCATGTTTTCAACAACGCCGAGCACTGGCACTTTGAGGGATTCTGAGAAGGTGATTGATTTGCGACTGTCAAGCAATGCAACGTCCTGAGGGGTTGTCACGATCACCATGCCGTCGATATCCGGTAACGATTGAGCCACCGTAAGAGGCTCATCGGATGTGCCGGGAGGGAAGTCGATAATCAGGTAGTCGAGGTTGCCCCATTCGACATCAGCGATGAATTGCTGAATGGCACCCAACTTGATTGGGCCACGCCAAACGACAGGTGTGTCTTCATTGTCCAACAAAAAAGCCATCGAGATGACTTTGACGCCAAGGTGGCCTTGAGCAGGATGAATGCGACCCGCTTCAACGTGAAGGCGCCGTCCTTCCAAACCCATCATCTTGGGGACGTTTGGGCCGGTGATGTCGATGTCGAGGATACCAACCTTGAGGCCTTGTTGTGCCAAAGAGAGTGCCAAGCCGGTTGAGACGGTTGATTTTCCAACCCCTCCCTTTCCAGACAAAACCATCACTTTATGCTTGATCATTCGACCAATTTCTGCCATGGACATCTTACGCTTCATCTGCGCATATGCCTGTTCCATTTGTTTCTGTTCTTGGACTGAAGCCTCGGTTGCTTCATCTTCGCTGTTCGCACCATGCTTCGTCACTGGGGAATCGGCCATGGGCATTGGACAGAAAGGGCCTACTTCAATCCACCTTTTGTTCACTCAATCAATTTAACAACCGAAAGGTGATGCTGTGGGCCACTCCAGTGATTCCGAGGAAACCCAATGAAAGTGGTGCGTCAAAGGTTTGCCCAGCGTAAGCATAAGCCAAGCCAACGCTCAAGAACAAACTGGTATAGAATCCGATTTTATGAGCAAAAGCCTGCAGGTGTTTGTCGTGTGTTCGGGTCAAAAGCACCATCAGCGGACCCACCAAAAAGGTCACAGCCGTGATCGCCACAACCACTGCGCGAAACACAAGCACCCATCCCTTTGCAGCAGCAACGATGTGGCTCACAAACAGAAGTGAATAAAGGAGGGCTGCCAAAACAAAAGCGGTTGTGACCTTCGAAGCATCACCCATGGTTCTCTTGAACGTCCTCTTGTTTGAAAACATTCGTCTCTTCGGATTGAGATTGTCTTAATACTGTCGAAGTGTTGGTTTCTTCATGCGTCTGTTGTTTGTTTGCGTTGGGAACTCATGCCGGAGCCAAATGGCAGAAGGTCTTGCGAAAGCCATGGGCCATGAAGCAGATTCAGCTGGTACACATCCCTCTGGGAACATCGCCAAAAACGCCGTGACCGTGTTGCAAAGCCGAGGTGTTTCAACCACGGGGATGAAACCGAAGAATGTCGATGGGTTCGCTTCCCAAGACTATGACATGGTGATCTCGATGGGATGCGGAGTGTCATGCCCTGCCATGGCCATCGATCAGGATTGGGGCCTTGAGGATCCTGTTGGAGGCCCGCTCTCTCTCTATGAAGCCACTGCTGATGAGATACAACGTCGATTGAACGAGCTTTAATGCTCCGATTGTTCATTGGGCGAAAAAGTTCCGACTGCTCTTGTAAATGACTGTGTACTATGGAAAAGGCGTTCAGTCTGTCGATTGGTACGAGCGCCGGGATTTGAACCCGGGTTCAAGCGTTGGCAACGCTCGGTGATAACCACTACACTACGCTCGTATGTATCTGTTCCACTGAGCAGGGGTATAAACCGTTATCGGCCATTGCGGATGCTCACTGGAGCCCGAACATGTCTTCACCGTCACCGCGCTTTGGACCGTTGCGAATTGAGACCACAACCATGCCTGCTACAGCGATGCCAAACAACGCCAAAATACCGACTAAGACGCCCGTGGTCAGGAATTCGCCACTGGCGCCTAGATCTGGACCCCCGTCTTCAGTGAGGCTCACACCAATCGAAGTGTATCCGGTTGCCTCACCGTATGGATCTGCCGCTTGCACGAGGATTTCATGTGTACCGAGTGGAATGCTTGCCCGAACGCTCATTTGCACGGTGTAAATGCCATCGCCAGCAAGGCGATCACCATCTCGGCCTTCATCGTTCATGGCCACCCAGGTGCTTCGAGTGCCGAGAGGAGTAAAGACGCCAAGGTTGGCTTGAGCGACCGCCACACCATCGCTGTCATAGATCTCGATTTCAAGTAATTCAGTGGTGCTGGAATCAGTTTTGGTCAGGGCTAGGTTTGTTGGAGCGAGAATGGTTGGTGGGGTGTTGAACACTGTGATTGTCACGAGGTTCATGACATCATCAGGAACGTAATGATTGCCATAGAGGGCTATGTGTGATGCATTCGCTGCCATACCATGCCACGCATTTACGGTGTTTTTACGACCCAGTGTGTCGATGAGGATGAAATCCAGCGTGTGATCTCCGGGTGCCATACTTTCAGGGATTGAAAAATTACCAGCCCAAATGCCATTGGTTGGAACCAAGTCGACAAGCATGCCCCCCTTGCCTCGCATGTCGATTTGAACCGCCTCGACGCCGTGACCGTCATAGGCCTGAACATTGATGATCATCGTTGTTCCACGCGGTCCTCGGTCTGGAAGGAGATCAACCGAAGTGAGCCTTGGCCCTTGATTGACCACTTCGACAATCCCCTGACCGGTCATAACTGAGCCAAATCGATCGGTTGCGGTGACGTTGAGTGTCACGTTTCCAACCTGCAACCCTTTCACGATGTGTCGGGTTGTGTATCGGTCATCACCGATGGCCGTGTCGCCGTCAAGGCCACGATCGTTCAAGGTGACAACATCGCCGCCAAGTGGTGTGAGATCAACGGTAACGGTATCGATGTTGAATTCTGCATCGGTGATGTGGGCGACAAGCGTACCAGTGCTTCCACCTTCTCCAGTGACGACACCTTCCGTCAGACCCAGTTCGAGCAGAACGGGTGCAGAATTGTTTTCAGCGGTGATGATCGAAGGGGCAAGAATACGCTCGACCATTTGCGATTCAGTGAAGAGAGCCGTATCGTTTTCTTCTCCAAACGGCAGTTCCAAGCTTCGTACCACACTTGAGACCAAGCCCATCAACGGTCCTTGGTTGACAATTGATCCGTTGGCAATGCCGCTGGAATCACCGTACACGCCCTGCCAGTGAATCACAGACAAATTGAACCCGTCCCGTGGGTCGATGCCAGTGGCGAACGCTTCGACGGTCAATTCAAGCCCGTCTTCACCAGCGAGGTGAACCACGTCGTGAGCAACCATCGGAATCGGCATCAATCCGGTTTCCCTGACGATGGTGATGTTTCCAAGAATCTCTTGAGCTTCCGGTTGTGTTGCGTTCCTTTCAATAGGGCTGCGAGCAGGCTTTTCATCACCGCTTGAAGCATCAGAACCCGTTTCTTCCCATACAATGCGGACCGTACGGTTTTCCCAATCGGACTGGACGACTTGGTAGTCCCATGTTTCATTGTGGGATGCACCGATGCCTTCCCCATCGAAGAAATTACCACCGTTAAAGCCCGTGAGGTTGAACCAACTTTCGTCATGGATGACGTTGACGAGGAACACTTGACCCGTTGCGTTTGCTTGTTCACCCGTTTCCTCAATGGTGCGCACAACGCCAAAACTCCCCTGTGCATCGCCGGTGATGACACCGTCGACGTGGATGTCATCAATCAGAGTGATGCCATCTTCAATCAGCGTGTGAAAGTCAAGAATGGTGCCGTTGATTTGAATGCTTGAGTTTTCATCAGACTCGCCAAACCCGAAGGTTCCGCTGCCGGTCAACTCTTCTTTGTGATCCACTCGAACGCCATCTTCCCACCGTTCAAGGGTGGTGAGGCCGTCCAAGTCGATGTCTAAACGCGTTTCATCATCGATCAGCAGCATCTTGGCCAGTGCTTCGAATTGTGTGTGATCAAGTGTTCGTACGCCGTTTACATCCAATGTCTCGAGGTACAACACGCTGATTTCCCCTACGATTGAGAGTTCTCCATCATCGTTGTCAGAACTGATGTTCAATTCTCCGGAGGCTTCGAGGTTGACCCGTTCAGAAATGTTGCCATCGATCATGGTTCGATTGAACCGTCCATCGGATACATTGGCCATGATGATCGTTGTAGCCTCACCATCATCGGTCATGATCAACAAGGTACCAGCTCCTCGTGCATCAAACACTTGCGAGGTCAGCAATCCGCTGACGCTGGTTTCATTTTTCCAAATTGAATTCAAGACCAAATTGAGCGTTGTTTCGCTATCATTGGTTGTTTCAGTGGAGACGAGGCTGCCGTTTCCGAGTTCCCAAGAATTGAGAGCGAGACCGACACGCTCTTGCCATCCCTGTCCAACAAATGACAAGGCAAAGGCCTGGTCCCCGTCTTCATTTTGATAGGTTTGATTGAGTTCCCATGTCGTCGCAGTCATCACTTCATGGTCAGCCATTGGCTGATTCCATGTGCCCACTGTGAGGCTTCGAGATGTTGAGGTTGGTTCCGCAAGTGTTTCGCCATTCCAGCCGATGACGTCGACGGTTACTTCGATTTCATCGCCCCAAGACAATGTTGTATTGAATTCGATATCGGCAATGCGAGCATCTTCGCTGACCGACCATGTGGTGAAGGTCTCATAGGTCAAGACCTGGCCGTCCCTTGCATGGTTGAGATCAACGTTGATTTCGTATGCATCATCGTTGGCAAAGGTGAGGGTGTAGGCATGTCGGACGCCAGAGGCGCCATCATCGGTCCACGAGGTCGTGATGCTTGGAGCAGAAGGTTGCCCTTCAGCGTGTGCGCTTGCCATAAGAGGAAGCACCAGCATCAAGCACAGCACGAAGGCGCGGGTTCGTGGCTCGATATTCATGGAAATAGTTAGGGCGCACTCCCTTTCAACACTTGTGGTTGTTCGTGCCTTCAATTTACAGGTTCAAGACATAGCCAAACAGCAACGGAGCGACGATGCTCGCATCGCTTTCGATGACGAATTTAGGCGTTTCAACAGAAAGTTTCCCCCACGTGATTTTTTCGTTTGGTGGTGCCCCGGAGTAGCCGCCATAGGAGGGCGATGATTCGCTGATTTGAGCGAACCATGACCACAAAGGGGCATCACGTTCGAGGTCTTGGTTGAGCATTGGAACCACGCATATCGGGAAATCCCCCGCAATACCGCCACCGATTTGTAAGAAGGCAAGCGGTGTGGAGGCTTCTTGATACCATTCGGCTAAGGCGATCATGTAAGCAACCCCGCTCTTGATGGTTGAAACCTCCACCTTGGCTTCAATTGAACGTGCAGCGAAGATGTTCCCCATCGTGGAATCTTCCCAGCCAGGGACGAATAAAGGCAGGTCAACCTCAGCAGCAGCCAGCAACCATGACGCCTGAGGGTCGGCTTCATAATAGTCTTCAAGAACGCCTGACTGCAACATGTCGTAGAAGTAGGCATGAGGTAAATGAGACTCTTTTGCAGCGCCAGCTTTTTGCCATCGGGAAAGCATGTGATGCTCGACTTTACGGAAAGCCTTCTCTTCAGGAATGCAGGTATCGGTGACTCGGTTCATGTTCCGTTGAAGCAAAGCAGCATCATCGTGAGCAGAGAGGCTTCGCCAATCTTCGATGCGCTCATAGGAGGCATGGGCGACGAGGTTGAACACATCCTCCTCGAGGTTCGCCCCTGTGCATGAGATACCAGCGATGTGGCCTGCTCGAATCATCGGGGCAAGGCTCCGACCTAATTCTGCGGTGCTCATGGCACCAGCAAGGGTGACGAAGAGCCGACCCCCATTGTCCAAAAAATCAGTGAGTGAACGCGCAGTTGCTGCGAGTGCACCGGCATTGAAGTGACGGTAGTGTTCATCGACAAAGGCACGGATTGACATCATCATGCCTCCTTGTGCAAAAACCGATCTTGTACCGAGCGACGCTCGAGTTTTAGGTTCGGCATCGATGCCTCCAATTGTGATTGAATGAAATCAGCAATCACGCTCGGGTCGCTGCCTCCGCAGGTGAAACAATCAACGGCTAGCCACCCTTTTTCAGAGTAGCAGTGGGCCGATACATGGCTTTCGTCGAGCAAGACAACAGCAGCAAAACCAGCCGGTGAAACGGTGCCATCAAATTGGACAACATGGGCGTGAACATTTCGTGCATCGCTTTGCTCAACGGCCTGTTCGAGCACATTTAGCATCCACTTTCCATCGTCCTCAATCTGAGGTTCATAGCCGGTGAAGTCGAGGAAAATATGTGTCCCATGTGCCGTGTGTTCGTTCATCATATCCCTCCCTGAATTATTTTGGGCGTAGCGCTTTGAATTTTAATATTATCGCTCTGCGAGTTTGGTTAGCGATGTGAAGTAGGTGCATTCAATCTCAGCCCGCTCGATTCCTTTGGCTTTCGAGGTTGCTTCCCAACGACCGTCTTCACGCGCCTTGAGATGGCTTGCGACCGTTTTTGTCATCAGCATAGCAGCAGTGAACTCCGTGACAGGTGAATGGTCATTGGTGGCGATCTCATTCACATCTGCACTGATCACTGTTGCATTTGGAGCATTGAACACAGCTTCGATTGTTTCCACTGCTTGCCAATACGAAAGGCCACCAGGGACGGGCGTTCCAGTTGCGGGAACGAGGCTTGAATCAAGGCCATCGATATCGATGGTCAGATGAACAGGACCTGTCAGTGAGGCCAACTCAGACAGCCATGCTTGCCACGAATCTTTGCCGGTGATCGGGGATTGAGTGTCGCGGGCGAAGAAGGTCGTGATTCGTTCATCCGTACTGATCCATTTTGCTTCTTCATGACTGAAGGCTCGTATGCCGACTTGGAGCAGACGCCCCACGCCCATGTCAAGCGCACGACCAGCGGCGCATGCATGAGAGAAGACCTCGCCATTCAATTCACTACGAAGATCGGCATGAGCGTCGATTTGAACAATGGTTAACTTCGAGAGGTCTCCTTCGATGCTTGGATGACCCTTCAACGCCCACATCAACGGTGGAAGGATCCCATGTTCACCACCAAGGGCGATTGGAAACACGTCACCGGTGCACCATGGTGCGAGGTGCGAAGCCAGTTCGTCGAGTTGCAGACGAAGGGTTGCGCCATGGCCTTCCCAGGCTGGAGCGGTGTGAATGGATGCACCTGCGGGAAGGTCTTGGCCGAGTTGCTCGTCGAACAATTCGACTTGACCGCTTGCAGCAAGGCAAGCAGCAGGGCCCTCTGCCGTCCCTTGTCCGTAGGATGTTGTCAATTCGTATGGGAGCGGAAGCACAACAACATCGATGGCTTCCCCAGACTCAGGGAGACCTAGAAAATTGCCTTCAACATAGGTGTCGCTCACACCATGGGCTCATGGGTTGTCTTCTTGAGTCTGTTGTTGAGTGTTGTTTATACCAACTGGGGGTTGAACGAGAATGCAGAGGGGGTCAATCCGACGCTCCCCGGGCGCGTTTTGGATGTTCTCACTTACGTCTTGGAAAGCAAATTTCGCCGGCTCAGGGCGATTTTCATCGATTTCCGCCGATGAGTCTATATGGGTCGGAGGACAATACAATAGAGTGTCTACGGAGGAAGTTGCGCACCCGTGCGGCTTTCCCCTCGGCGAGGTGAAGATATGACAATGACACTTGCACAACTCACAAAAGCCATTCAACAACACATCGATTTGGACATGGATGCTGAAGTTGCACAGGGTATGGCTGAGCACGCACTTGGGTTCTTTGGTTTTTACAACCGCATCATCGATAACGCTCTCGAGCCAACCGACAGGAACCTGTTTTACATGTTCCAAGATTACGATCTTTTGACCACTGAATCAGAGGAAACCACCCTCTGGGACGGTCGTGAGTGGCGAATCCACTATTGGAAATTTAAGCCAGACCTCCGTGAACGCGTCGAAGCATACATGCAACGCAACCTCGAGCCCGAAGAAATCGATCCATTTGCTGACATCTACGGTGGCAGCAACGCTCTCAGTCCAGTTGGCACAATTTGGACCCGAGAATCAGAGAAGGTGGTCAATCCGAACGCCTTCACCTCGGATTGGTGAAGCAACCAAGCGTTTTTGGCTTACACCTGTGAGGAGAAAGCATGCGAGGGAAAGCGGCGCTCCTACTTGGATTGTTGATGCTGGGCGTATTTGCTCCAACAGCGACCGCACAACAACCAGATCTTGTGCAGGAGCATTGGTACCACACCTATGCCACACTTACCGTTGACGTCAACGCTTGGGCAGACGACCATCCCGACATTGTCGACTTGACCATCGCCGGACAAACCGAACTTGGGAAAAACCTCTGGGTCGTTCGAATCTCCGACTGGAGCAACGATACCAAACCCGATGGAACGGCCAAGGACATCGTCTACATCGATGGAGGCCATCACGGCAACGAGCACCTCGGAACCGAACTCGCCTTTTTGGTCGCAGAATTCTACATCGAGGGCTGGGCAGCTGGTGAGCAAGAAGCCATTGACGTCCTCACCAACACCGAATTGCACATTCTGATAATGCTTAACGCAGATGGAAACGACCTCGATTCACGCTGGAACATCAACCAGGTCGACCTCAACCGAAATTACGATCACCACTGGAACGAGCAGGACGAAACTCAACCTGGTTCAGGTCCGTTCAGTGAAGCCGAAACAACGGCGAATGCGAATTACATGAACACCGTCGTCCCCGATGCAGACCTGTACATCACCATGCACACGGGTGTTTGGATCATGCTCCACCCGTGGGGTTACATTCCAGACCAGCCCATCGATTGGGAACTTTACCACTTTATTCGCGACGACGTCCATGCTAACATTTCTGACATCCCAATCCGGAATGCCAACGAAGGCCTCTACCCGAATTCCGGCACAAGCCGGGACTATGGATACGGCATCATGGGCTACCCTACCTTCACCTTCGAAACCGATGATGAGCAATTCCTTCTCGGCACAGTCGAGGCGCTTTCAGATCGTCTTGGTGAAGAATTAGCAGTCATGCGCTACCTCATCGACAACGTGTGGTCATGGCGAGCTCACCTCGAAGTCAAGAGCATGAACCTCGACGGTGAAAGCATGACGATGACGGTGGAAAATCCTGCCCGCTCCTCGACGGCAAATGCGACACTGCAATACATTGATTCAGCAGGTCAGGTGCTTTGGAACTCTTCGAATTTCGGCATCAATGCAACCAACACAAGCATGATCACATTGGACGCCAGTGAACTGGATCTCAGCATGGACGGCGCTTTCCATCTCAACTACCAAGTGCGCGTGGTTGAATCTGCCCGTTGGGTCAACGAGCCAATCGAAGGGGTTGACATCGCATCCTCTGGTCAGGAAGAGACCTCATTCCTAATTGGGTATGGCGTGTTTAATCCCCTGACTCTGATGGCCTGTTTCATCGCTGTTGCGGCGGTGGCAAACGAACGTGAGAACGTCAAAGATGAGGCTTGACCGGCTTGTTACAGTGTGGTTGATGCGCACGAGTATTGAAGTGCTTTGAGCACTACGCACAATCAGGTGAACCCATGAAGGTCAGCGTTAGCCCAGGACACAACATCAACGGAACTCTTATTATGCCATTTTTTGAAGGAACTGAATCAGTTCCCGATATGCATGCAGAAGGTATGCATACCGCACTAAAGAGCCAAATTAACATGGTTCTCAACGATGGCGACTTCAAATCAAAAGCAAAATCGACCATGTCCTTGATGGGCGGCGACGGTGGAAAAGCCATGCTCGTTGGTCTCGGTAAGGAATCAGATGCAGACGTCCATGCTTACCGCAAGGCCGGTGCATCGGTCGTAGCCAGCCGAAAGAAGGCACACGGTACCGAACTCACCGTCCGCTTCTCCGGCGCCTCAGTCGAATGCATGGCTGCGTTCTCAGAAGGCATGATGCTTCGTGACTACTCCTTCGATCGCTACAAGGCAATCGATGAAGACAAGGAAGATGAACTCGACGTCCGTGTCACGTGTGATGTCGGTCAAGAAACCGAACTTTCGGCCCTCATCCTCACCCTTTCAGGTGTTACTTCCGGTGTCCATCTCTCCCGTGATTTAGGCAACATGCCACCAAATGACATGTACCCCGAAGCCTTTGCAGACCAAGCATGGGAATGGGCAAAGGACTACGACAATGTCGTGGTCACCATCATCAATTACGACCAAGCAGTGAAAGCTGGTATGGGCGGTTTGGTTGCTGTCGGAATGGGTTCCTCGAGGAAACCTTGCATGGTTATCTTTGAACTCAATGCTGATCTGACTGGCCGTGGACCCATGCTTGTCGGTAAGGGCATCACCTTCGACACCGGTGGTATTTCACTCAAACCAGGCGCTAACATGGACGAAATGAAGTACGACATGGGCGGCTCTGCAACGGTCTTTGGGACCATGCAAGCCCTCGCTGCAACTGGGTTTGCTGGCAAGGTCACTGCAATTACCTGCATGGCAGAAAACATGCCTGCAGCCAACGCACAACGTCCGGGTGACGTCATCACGACCCTTTCTGGAAAGACCATCGAAGTGCTCAACACCGATGCAGAAGGACGACTTGTTCTTGCTGATGGACTTTGGAAGGCAGCAGAGTTTGATCCTGAATACATCATTGACTTTGCAACCCTCACCGGCGCATGCGTCGTGGCTCTCGGTCACGAAGCAACCGGATTGTGGTCCAACGACGACGACTTCCGTACCCGCATCCATGAAGCAGGAAACGCGGTTGATGAACTCGCTTGGCCAATGCCGCTCCTTCCTGCTTTCGAAAAGGAAATGACCGACTCCAAAATCGCAGACACTCGCAACTTGGGTGCAGGACGCTATGGCGGTGCAAACACAGCCGCTGCTTTCCTCAAGCAATTCGTGCCAAACCGTGACTATGAGAAGGATGGCGAAACGATTCCATGGGCACACATGGACATCGCTGGAACATACTGGGGATCCAAGACCAACACCATGGTTGGAAACGGAGCAACAGGCATCCACGTTCGCACCATGTACCACTTGATCACCAACGGGTGAGCAGCGTCTTTGACGGCAACGGGCGTGACGATCATGCATCGGCGTGCTTCAATCCCTGCCCGTATCAACATCATCGGTGAACACACGGATTACCTTGGAGGGCTTGCTCTCCCCTTTGCATCGAATCTGCGTCTGACACTGACGGCAAAAACCGCCGCCAAGCATGAAGGTGAAGACACAGTCGTGAAATTGTGGCAAGCCGCTGGTGGTTGGCCAGCGCGCCTTGAGATCAACAGTGACATTCCAATCGGTGCAGGTATGTCGTCGTCTGCAGCCTTGTGCCTAGCCATCGTGTTGTGTGCTAATGGTTCGATGGATCCCATGAAGGCGTGCCTTGAGGCACAACGAATTGAACATAAAGTGCTGAACACGCCCTGTGGCTTGCTGGATCAGATGGCCATGATGTTCAGTTCAGAAGGTTATGCCTCGCTGATTGATTTTTCAACCAATGATGTGAAACCGTTCCAGCTGCCAGAGAATTGGGTGTTCAAACTGGTGGATTCCGGCGTGCGCAGAGAACTTGGTACCACAGATTATGGTGGCTCGATTGCTCAAGCCACCCTTGAAACCCATGCACGTGAAGAGAACCATCGCGTAACAGCAGCCCTCAAAGCAGATGCGAATCAACTTGGTGTTTTACTAAACGAATCGCATCAATCCTTGCGCACAATCGGTGTCAGTCATGATGTGGTCGACGCCCTTGTCGCAGATTTACAAGCCACACCGGGGGTGCTTGGTGCTCGGATGATGGGTGGCGGTTTCGGCGGAATGATCCTCGCCCTTGTCGACCATCCACATGTGATTCCAGAATCGTTGCCTCTGGTTGCATCAGAGGCTGGTTTTGTTGAGGAATTCTTCGAGTAAAGCAAGGCGTTCAGGCGTTCCCATGTCCCAGAATACGGTGTCGTCCAGATGAACTGCTGCTTTCCCACCTAGGGCCAGATAGACGGTTTCTTCCCAACTCCAAACCCCTTCCTTGCCATGGGCCAGTACGGCTGATTTTTCGACCACGCTGGTGCCTGCTTCGTAGCCGTTGAACTCTTTTGTCGGCTTGGCTTTGTCATAGTCTTGCAGCACCCCGTCGTGATGGTAAAGGTTCACCGCATCATGGTTCTGTGTCACCGTCATGGTCAATGGAGCACCGCTTTGCTCGTGACGCTCAAGCAGTGGCCGGTAGTGAATCGGGTGCAGGTCATCCCCCCACAGCAAAAGGAACCGGTCTTCCAGCAGATGCCGGGCGTTCCACAAGGCCCCGCCCGTTCCAAGCGGTGAAGGTTCACGGCACAATGAAACGGCCATACCGGGGTGGGTGAA
>Ga0115003_10000283_pt1 | contig 43357 bp, 34 predicted proteins | sample ArcticOcean_MG_C_7_FD_88736 | JGI IMG/M metagenome (GOLD analysis project Ga0115003, IMG submission 88736) | Marine microbial communities from western Arctic Ocean - ArcticOcean_MG_CB11_88 | ecosystem: Environmental > Aquatic > Marine > Oceanic | place: Arctic Ocean: Canada Basin | collected...
ACGGAAAAATCACAGTCGACCGTACCAACACGTCGGAGAAGGGCGTGGCGCGTAAAAAGCGTGCCGGGAAGAAGCGTGGTCAGACAATGAACAAACGTCGCGCCATAGATCCCATTTGGGCAGCAACGAAAGACTTGGCAAGCACCGCAAGCCGACTCATCTCCGGCAAGTACAAGTCCAGTCCAACCTTTGTCCAGCGCACGGGATTTCAGTCGGAGGCTGACTTTGTGACGCATGTCAAGGCTATGGTCGAGTTGACCAAAATGAAAATGTCCGAGTACGGTGACGGCTGGGTGATCGAACATGCAATTCCACAAGAGGCATACGACTTCTCCAATGCTGACGACGTGAAACGCTGTTGGTGCAAAGCCAACGTACGCGTGCTGAAGCCAGGAGAAAACAAGGCCAAAGGCGCACTGATCATAGATGAGCTGTGCCACAAGGTTGGCACAGCCCACTATCCGGTTGCATGGGGTGGCAGCATTCCAACAATTGACGAGAAGGAGGCGTTTTACGCCGCTTCCAGGTTGCGTAGCTAGAGCGCCGCAGTGCGGTAAAGAGAGGGGAGGTGGCAAAGACCCGGTTCGAGTGTAAAGCACATACCTTGCATGCCCGCCTTGGCCGACGAGGGCCCCGACATGGTGATCCACCCCTGGACAAAGGCCTTCATGGCACGCTCCGTGCGCAGGGTCTTGCCGTTGCCTGCGAGAAGCGAGGGAACAGGAACGGTCAATGAGATCCATGTGTGCATATGTGATGGGAAGGCGTAGGGACGTGTTAGAAAGTGTTGCGCACCTTTGGGCCCGCAGAAGATGAGCAGGAGGGTCTGCTCGCCAAACTGTTCGAAGCTGTGAAGAACACAGGGCACAGGGTCAGCGTACGGAAAAGAAGTGTGGCAAGAAGGGTGGCGACAGGAGTAGCACGCACCAGTGGTAAAACAGCTCCTGCATCAGGCGCCAGTCCCGCCCATCGACAAAGCAGTCCTGTAAACGCAAAGGCGAGGTGTCAGAACAGAATGGAGCGGCGTGCGGCGGCAGCGGCAACGTACGTCCTCGAAGAAGACACCCAGCCAGTTGGTGATCTCACCGAACACGGTGCGGTCCGAGGAGCGCAGCTGGTTGTTGAGCGCGACGGCGATGTTGGCGGTGCGGTCTGGCATGTTGTCCAGCTCCCGCTGCAGCCCGTCCCACACCGCGCGGTAGCCCGCCGGGATGGACTCCTTGTCGATGCGCGAGTTAAAGGAGCGGTCAAACTTGGCGCAGTGCAGCAGGATCAACTCCTTCATGATGGCCTTGTGACGCTCGTGGAACGCCGACATGTCGGCGCGCAGCGTATCAAAGTGTTCGTTCTCGATTGGGGTGTCGGCATGCTTGTCGCCATCGGCCATGCGCAGCTTCACCTCTTCTGCCGCAAACTCTAAATTCCGGTCGTCGACCCACGGCGCAACGAGTGTCTGATGCACTGCGTCGGATGTGTAGGCGTGCTCCTTGAGCACCTGGCGTGGCTCTACGACGTGGTCGTTGCCGTCCATCTGCCCGTAGCTAGCAAGGCCACGACCGGCGGCCTGCTTGGCCGATTTGGCGGCCAGACGCACCTCCTCCGTGCACTCAAAGCTGTCGAACGCCACGACCGAGTCGGACAGCGCCGCAATCTGGTCCTGGATCCATTGGTCCCGCCCGGTCATCTGGTTGTTGAACAGGTTTAGAAGCTCCGGGGAGCTGAGCGCAAGGTCGCCACGCTCCTTGTGGAAACGCTCCTTGAACAGCTCGAGCAGCTTCGGCCCAGGCTTGACAGCGCCGGCGATGGCGTGCGGCAGGGCCATGTCGAAGATGTTGTTCATGTACGGGTTGGTCTGGAAGAAGAAGCATCCTTTGCCATCGGCACCCTCGGGGCTGCCCACCCAGTCGGGCACGCTGAACTCGTGCGTGTCCTCCGCCACCGCCGGTGCAGAGATGTCAAAGTACGATGTGACCGCAATCTGGTCTGGGTTGACGTCCATGATTGTGCCATCGAGGTGCACAAGGCCCGCCTTGAGCGCCTCTGGACGCTTGGCGTTGAACACCCACTCGAAAGCGAGCGGGTGGGTGCAACCATGGTCCTCGGCCGCCAGCAGTTGGTGGTTGAGCAGACCTTTGGGGATCTTGTGCGGGTTTGCAGGGTCAGGCTTGAGGTCCACCGCCGGCAGGCCTTCTGACTTGCTAGTCTTGCCAGCGTAGTGCGGTAGCAGATCCTTGAGCATGCTGAGGTTTGTGACATGGCGGTAGCACATGCCCGCCGCAAGCTCGAGCTGTGCCTGCTCGAGCGAGGGTCCAAGGAGCGTGCGGGAGGCAGTGGCCGCCTTGACGAGCTTGGAGCTGCGCTGCGCGTTGCTCATGTGGGCGGCACCCGAGTGGTCCGACTCCTCGGCGCTCTCGTTCATCAGGCGCCGTGCCAGGTCCGATGTCGAGTGCGCCTTGTCAAAGACAAAGTGCCAGATGCGCACTGCAATGACGGTCTCCTTCTTGGAGTCGTAGATGTCCTCGTAGCCGACCACTAGCATGGGGATGTTCTGGAAGCGGTCTTCCTCCGACTGCATCTGGTACCACTTGACACGCTTGACCTTGCGCGGCTCACCATCCCCTTCGCGCTGCCCCTCGCCCGCCGCCTGCGCCTCCGCGCGCGCCTCCTCCTCGTGATTGCCAGACCTGCGACAGGGAACCGAGCGCAAGGCATTTGAACGCAAGGCTATGGGAAGGTAGAGGGAAGGGTGGGGTGGGGGGGGCGCGTACATCATGCCCTTGCTCAGCGGCGTGGAGATGAGGCCGAGGATGGCAGCGATGCTTGCCGCTCGGATGTTGTTCTGCATTGGGGTTTGCCAATCCTTGAACTTGGACGCGTCGTTGGAGAAGCACTCCGACGGCACGTTGATACACATGGCGCGCACGGGCGTGAGCGAGCCAGCACCCGCCTTGTCGTAGCGCACCCACCCGGCCGTCGCCCCGTCATTGTGCTGGAAGACAGCCGGAGTCATCTTGACTCCGGAACCCAGCAGCGCAGAGCCGTTGAGCTCTTGGAACCCCGGCATGTACCGCACATGGCAGTCCACTCTTGGCATCTGGTGGTACTGGCGCTGCGGGTCGTCGCCACCCTCCTCGTGCGGTCCGTCACCTTCCGGCTCGGAGGGAGCATGCTGGCTGCCGAGTCGCTGGGGAGGGCCTTGGTGGTAGTGCAAGTTTTGTTGAGGCTCACGGCCACCCTGTGGCATGGCGGCCGCGCGGGCGGGGGCTCGCATCGAATACATGGCGGGTGCACCGCCAGCCGCAAATCCGCCACCACGCCGGGACCGCTCACCACGCGACGTGTTGCTCCCCGCCTCCGAGCGTGAGTCGCTGCCGCCAGCGTCGGAGCCCCAGATCAGGCCGTGCACCTGGGCAGCGACCGCGGCCTCACGCGCGTCGTGAGGGGGTGGGGGCCCTTCTCCAAACATCTCTTGTTCCGCCTGTCGGTCGGCTTCAGCCATGTCAGCATTGTACTCCGACATGGTGTTTAGCGAGGCGTTGGGTAATCGTTAACGAAGTGTGGCAGGCCTGTCTAGGAGAGCGGGCCTGTTGGGTCGATTGCCGTTACTGGGACCGGCCCCTCCTTTACTAATAGCGGAGCCCTCGCCATCTAAGGTGCAGCTAGAGGGGAGTGCTGCGAGCTCACTAGCAACTTCCAGGAAACGTTCAATTAGATGGCATCTGGATGGTATGAACAACATTGGCAAGTGTGAACGAAAAAAGCTGCATTTTTACACAGTGCTCGCTTTTGGCAGCTTTCCCGCCAAGCCAGTTTCCACATGTTGCTTTTTGTTTCCACTTAGTTTCCATGGAATCTAAGTGGAAGTTAAGTGAACGATTCCTGGAAGTACTCTGCCGTGGGACGGCGTCGGAGACCAAGCGCTTGGTGGAAACTAAGTGGAAACAAAAAGCAACCTCTGCCATCTAGCTGGGCGGGAAAGCTGCCAAAAGCGAGCGCCGTGTAAAAATGCAGCTTTTTTTGTTCACACCTCTTGCTTGTTCACAGCGGACATGGGACCGATTCCGCGCGGGAGACAGGTGCGTTTGAGTGGGCCGAACGCGTTTCCAGCACTCGTTCACTTGGTTGGCGTGCGAATGGCTTCCACGATAAGCTGTCCCGTGACCCTTGCTGGGCAGGGTACCATGCTAAGCGCCGCAGAGATGATGACATTCAACAGTCTCAAGAAGGAGGAGACGCGACCACTGTCCACCGCGGGTGGAGAACTGGTCGGAGCCGTCACCCTGAGCGGGGGAGGTGGAGGAGTGCTGCGGTGCGTGCTTTACTCGATGCTGGCAGGCTTGTTTGCCCTCATTGTGACTGGCGTAGCTATTGGTGTGGTGAGCACCACTCGCGGCGCAGTTGCGCCGCCGCCCCTGCCGCCCAACCCCCCGCCGCCCCCGGGAGCACCGCCCCTGCCACCGCCGCCTACCCCGCGCTCCCCCTTTGCGGACATCGTCTCCTCTGGAACGCCTTTTGGATACAACGACGTGACGGGGCTTCAGGTGACCTGGACCGCTGCGAATGCAGACGCCGATGGCTGGCCCACGGGCGTGGGCGAGCTGCTGTACTACGAGTGGACGGCGAGCAGCGACGGCGCCACCTCCGCGGGGCTGGGCTACAAGTTCTCACAGTACAGCGGCGGCAGCTACAGCACCATTACCACCGGCTCCATGGAGGGCCTCTGTCGTGCGCATTGTGTGAACAAGGGGAACACCTGGAGGAATGCCGATGACACCGCGCAGACACGCTCCTGCCAACACTTTGCCATCGTGGACCAGTCGACGGTCTCGGGGGTCAACCAGGTTTCATGTGTATTTTTCAGGGGTGGGTACCCACAGTTGCACGCTACGGCAGGGTCCGGACTCGTCACTGGGACCGCTACCTATGTGTACTCCTTGCCCCCGTTCTTTTAGATGCATGTACTCACAAACACATGCCCTACTGTTTCGAGCGCTTGGGCGACGACGGGTACGAGGCGAGGGAGCGGTGGCCCCACCCGGCGGCCATACACCCAAACGGCTCCGGTCCGTCCCGCTCTTCGTCCCACTCTTCGAACACTGGCGTGCCAAAGGGATGCGCAGTCGTGGTCGATGGCTTGGCGTCTGCCGCCTCACGCTGACGCTTTGCCGCACGGGCGGTCACCTTGGGTGCCGCTCCCTGGCTAAGGAAGCCGGTAGCATGCCGGAGGGTGGGCACCTTCCGGAGCTTCCAGTCCGTGCCGACAGCTTTGGCGCTCGGGATGAAAAAGTCGCCGTGGCCCAGGATGATGGACATGGGCTCGGACACCGGCATGCCCTGCTGGTACCACTGAAGGTGGATGGGCCGGCGCGCCGAGTTCTTGCCGACGCGGTAGAGGATAGTACGCCGCCGCTCCCCGTCGCCGTGCCAGCCGATGCCACACTTGTTGATGTCCTGGTAGTGAAGGAGGCACGCCGAATCGACATGGGCGGGATCACCAAGGTACTCGTTGAGCACGGTGTCTTTGGCCGTCGAGAGCGCCGGGACCTCGGACCAAGGGAGGACCGTGTGGACGCCCGTCGACGCGTCGGCACGCCGGGCCTCTTGGCCGACGAAGACGAGGTGCCGCGAATGCGCGTTCTTGACGGAACCCTGGAGGAAGGCGAACCTGTCGTAGGAGATCTCCTTCGCGACATGCTTGAGGGACGCGTCGGCCGTGGCCCTGGCGGTGCCCCGGATCACGAGGGCGCAGGCGTCCTCCGAGCCAGGTACCGAACAGTGGGAGTTGAACTCGACGATCTCCGCACGCACGCCGCCCGCGAGCGCGTTGATGGCCGTAGCCCGCTCACGCAGAAAGGTGGGGGTGTAGCCAGTGGGGGCCATGGCGCCTGTGCCGACGGCCGACTTGCTCTGGGACTTGGCGCAATCGCAGATGAGCACGGTGAAGCTTTCCTGGGGGCATTCGTGGATCATGGTTCCTCTTCTACTAGTGGTGCCGTCGGTCCAGGCACGCGGGCACCGGGAGGGGAGTGCTGGGGGCGACCGTTACAGGCCCAGCACACCCCTTTTGGTGCCTAGCCGGCTCAAAGAGCTGCCCCATTATCGAGACGGGGACACTCAGTCCCCTAGACACCTATGCAGCTGTTCATCCTCGATGCAATGCCAGACGTCGCCAAAAAGCGAAAGCGCAATGTCGTAGACGAGGACGAATAACCAGGGTGTCTGTTGTAGTGAGTAGTGGGCCATGCCGGCCCATAGTAACGCGTTGGTCGCTTCTGTGTTTTTCATTGCTGTCCTCGTCTCCGATGCACTGACGGCCATTGACTCCACCGACCACGCCGACGTTCCTGCAAGCCTCAGGGGCACCAGCCTGGCGCTTGTCTGTTGCTTCGCGGCGCCCGTGCTCATGCGTCCGGAGCGCCAGATCTACGGATGGTTCCAGCGGCCCATCATCGGGACCGGTCTGCTCGCCGCGGCACTGCTTGGTGTGCATCACGGCGGCTCGCAGACGCGCACGTTCGACGCGCTGTACACAACGGTGGTAAGCTTGGCAGTTACATGGCTCTTCTCGGCGGGGGGAGTGGATGAGGCAGCGCGTGCCGACTCAGAAAAGGGACAGAAAATCGACAAGGCCATCTCGACGAGCTCGGCGATGCTTGCCGGGTCGCTTCTGCTGTACGGGAGCGTGCGCATCCTGCGCGCAGGGCTGCGACATCCCGCCGAGGTGTCGAGCTTCCGTGTGTCTCCCATGGGACTGCACAACGCCTCGGACACAATACAGACCCTCGGGTACGCTTACGCGAGCGATGTCGCCACAATAGCCGTGAGCTTTGGCGGAGCTGTCGGGATTGGTGCGGCCATCGTCATGGTGTACCACGTGCGCGAGCTTGCGAGCGGCACAGGAACCGTTGCGCTGCAGCTTGGCGTGGCAGCCACGTTTCAGATTGTGGCCGCCCTGGCGGCGGCGCTGACGTACGGCGACCAGGTCAACTGGCTGCCGGCGGTGTTTGGCGAGGCGGCCTGTCGTGGGGTGTCGGACGCATGCGCGGCCGCGGCGACGAGTCGTCGGTTCTCCTCCGTCAACACACAGGTGCCCGGGCTGTGGCTCTCCGCCTTTGGGATGTACGCGCTCGCATACCCACCAAGCAATCGCTTCAGCGACCGGACACAGGTCTCCAACTATGTGTGGGACATGGCCGGCTCGCTCTTCGGGCTCGCTGCGGTGTCCGCCTCGCTGGGACTGGTGTTTGTCTACTCCGACTTTTCGGGCCAGGGTGGGCACACGGATTACGTGATGCTCATTTCGATCTTTGCGATTTACTGGTCCGTGTTCTGGGACACTTACGCCGGAACAATTGTTTACCTCGTGGCGTTCATTGTGGAGGAGGCGCTCTACGTTCGCGACTACGGATTTGAGACGCTCTTCTCGCACCTCACACACGTGACACTCGTCACGTGCACTGCGCTTCTAACACTACACGTGTTCCTCCAAACGCTGCTCTTCGCCTACCAGCCTCGATGGTTGCAGGTCTTCCTCGGAATGGTCACGTCCGCTGGCTCCTCGCTGGCAATTGGCCTCTACTGCGCGAGCGCGTGTCTGCTGATGATCAACAACGGGTCGTTGGGCAACCTACAGGACACGGACGACGGGACGCGGTTCGCCATCAGCTTCATCCTTCAGCATTTCGTCCCGGCGCTCGTCTGGGCGCCGCTCTACACGTGTCGCTGTGAGATTCAGCTACTCTCCCGGTTGCAGCGGCTCGTGGTGTGGCTCGGTATCCTCCCTCTGGTACTCATCGCGTACGCCATCTGTCTAGTGGTGTTGGCGGTGCCGCCCCCAACCGCCTCCCTCATAGATACCAACGCGTTGTGGGGCAGTGTGTTGGGGGCCGGGTTGTTGCCGTGGTTGGCAGCGTCTTCCGTCTAGGGGAAGGGTACGTCGACAAACGGAAATATATGTGCCAGTGACGTCGGTATCTCTCGCTAACCAACTACCCGGTTTTCGGGACTACCCCATTCAGATCAACCGAGCCACCACCGGAAACTCACACAGTGACATGCCGAAATCCAAGGACAAGACAACGACCGTGGAGGGTGAGGGGATCATGGCAAAGAAGGGGAAGAAGCCCTCCATGAGCCGTGCCCAGAAAGCCGGGCTGCAGTTCCCGGTGAGCAAGTTCAACCGACACCTGCGAGAGTCGCGCAAGAGCAAGCGCGTGGGTGCCGGCGCCCCGGTCTACCTTGCGGCTGTGTTGGAGTACGCTGCCGCAGAGATCCTCGAGATGGCATTGAACGATCTTGGCAAGCGCAAGCGCATCACACCGCAGGACGTCATGAAGGCTGTTCGTGGCGATGACGAGCTTAACCAGCTCATGGGTGGCTGTGCGGTGTTCGTATCGGATCGTGTCAAGGACATCACCAAGGCGGTGACCTGGAAGCCTGCTCCCAAGAAGGCCGAGGAAGTGGCGTGAGCGCACCTGTAGGGAAGGGTTGTTCGGGTGTTGTAGCCAGGAGGTATTCGGTTGATAACGCGCTAAACTCCAATAAAACAACAACCGCTTCCCTAGACAAAACAGCGATGCTGTGCGATACGTTCGATGACGTACCCGCTGCGGCGTGCAACGCCCTATGGGTAAACGAACTGATGTTCGGCCAGCTGCGCCACTTTGTCGGCCCGGTGTTCACTGGCATGGCCTCCCAGGCCTACGGAAGCGGCGACGTGCACTGGGGCCGCGCCATCCAGCTCTCTGAGCAAGAGACGCTCGAGCTGCGCATCTTTCCGCGTGGGCTGGTAAGCTCGGGGAAGCTGCTCGAGATGCGCAACAGCTTCCTGATGCTAGCCGCACGGCGCAGGGGTCCGTTTGGAAAGGACCACGTGACGTTGGCCATTCTCTGGCACAAGGACCACGACATCGACCTTCGCTTCTCGCCGTTTGACGCGTTGCGTGAGACCACCCAGTCCGTGTCGGCTCGCAATCTGCACATTGTACTCCCCTCCCTGTTCAACCACCACGACAGCGCGTATGGTGGGGCGCCCATCGACAACAAGCCGGAGCTCAAATGGCCCGTCGAGGACCATTCCAACTTCCACGCCGTGCGGCCAAGCAGCTACTCCGTGCACCGCCTCATCAGGATGCCCAAGTCAGACCAGGCCCTGCGCACGATCACCGCCGGCCCCGGGATCTCGCAGTTTGTCATCGCGGGGCATCTCGCAGGAGTGGAGGTCAAGGACAAGGACCACCACGCCTCCGACCCGATTGCGCATGGCGAGTGGGTCAAGATGATCCACGATTACAGCAAGCAGATCCAAGAGGCGGCCGGATTCGAGGCAGGGCTGGCATCGATGCACAACTCGATGACAGTGACCGACATGCTCACCGCGGAGGGCATGCTGGGCATCCTCGGACACAGCTTCTGCGGAGGCGCCATGCCAGACCTCATGCACTCGCCTGGAGGCTTCCCGCTGCTCATTGCGTTCATGTCGCGGCTGGCGTCCTACCCGGGGCGCTACAACCTGATCGAGGGCACGCCTGCCGACCAGCTTGCCAACAAGGAGCTCATCTCGCTGTTTGAGGCCAACTGGTCGCCCATCCACCCGAGCAAGGTTGGCGGGCGCAACATCTATGCCATCGACCTGGTCGTGCGTGGTGCGCACTCGGAAGCCCGCCAGGAGGCGATGAAGCAGGCGCAGACCGAGGCCCCGGTGAACGACAACTTGACCTTCTGGCACCGCGCTGGCCAGCGCTGCAACACGGCGGTATACGGCCCACAGCTCGAGAACTTCCTGCCACCACGGTGCAGCTTTGGACGGTGCGACCGCATGATCGACCCGCTGGCGGAAGCGCGCAACGCGGTGCTGCAGAAGCAGTTCTCCGCCGCGGACGCGGTCACCGGTAACAACGGCCGGGTGACGCTCTTCATGGCCTCGATTCAGGACAAGCGCAACGTCCTGCTCATGGTCCTCAACTCGGTGGAGCACTGGCTGCGCACGGGCATGTACTGTGGTATGCAGCTTAACGCCAAAGGGCGCCAGCCCTCCTTGCCCAACGTTGACATCCACATCAAGAAGCATGGACAAGGACATCACGTACTCTCGCGTGGGGCTCTGAAGCAGGCATTGGACAGGGGAATGGAAGACTCCATCAAAGACGCCCTGCAAACGGGGGAGGCCGACTCCGAGCACAAGGCGCGGTTGGCCGCACAGATCATGCGAGACGGGATCGAGGGCGCGCTTACGTTCGACGACAATGATGAGGTAGACTTCAATGACCTTTCCATGCGCATGCCCTCGGGTCTCATGGACGAGGCGGCAGAGGCCCAGCGCACCGGCGAGCGCCCTGGGGCCTCGAGCACGTCCACTCCGCGCGGGGTTCACGATCCGCACAACGTGCTCCAAGGGGTCGACATCGACGAGGAAGTGGTCTGTGAGTCCGCACTCGGCCACGCGGTCAACCTCGTGTCGTCGGCAATGTGCCAGGGGCCCATGGTCCACCACGAGTTTCAGATTGGGTGCTTTCTTTCAAACTCAAACGCACATGTGCAATGTGCAAACTGCGACGCGGAGGTGCATCTACTCGCTGCCTCCTTCCTGACAACTCGACATGGGGCATGTTCGCGCTGCCGGCGACCAAGGTGCATCCCGTGTACAGCGCTCGCGCACTCCAAGTGCAAGTCTACGGCTCCGAGCCCGAACGAAGAGCCGCTCGGGTGCAAGCGGTGCAACCTACGCCAGACGGCTTCGAAGCCAAAGCAGGGGGCGACGGCTGCTCTATCGCCTTCAAAGGAGGGGAAGAAGAAGGGGAAGAAGTCTTCCCATTGACGCTCACGCGAAAGGGTGTGGCGGAATGAGACTCCGCTGCGCCCACCACCCGCTCGAGAACTTTGGAAATGACGCGGCCCACGCGGCAGCCGCCTACCCGTGACATCCAACGGCCGGCCTTGAGTGTGAGTCTGTGTCGGTTACTCTCATGTTAGCGCTATCTCTGTACCAGTCATATCATTCAAATGCACGTTTCTCGCTATCCGAATGACCCTCCCGCGCCTTTAAAACCATTAAAAGGCGCGGGAAAGGCAACGATGTTCGAGGGCGGTTCCCGCGTTCCTAGACCCGTTGGGCAGACCGAGCCTCTCTTTTCGAGGTCCGGTGGCTGGGAGGCCTTTGTGCGCGCGGCCTCTGAGCCGAGCATAGAAGGCGAATCGGGAGAGTCCGAAGCCGAGGATGTCCCCACCGAGCCAGCACCGCTCTGCCCAACCACCTTCCCTCCGCCGCCGATGCTTCCGCCGCGGAGCACCTCAGGGTTCTTCTCGGACTTTGTGTTGGTTGCCCGCAACAACGACCGGGTACGCGTGCCCCATTCGATGATTGTGCGCGACCACAACACGCCTCCAATCAAGCTGCAACGCAGCATCTGTATGGGGTGTGGGTCCCATAACAATTGCTGCCGGGGGTGGGAAATCCCACCCGCCAACGACGTAGTCGTCCTTTCGACCCGTGATCTCCAAGGCATGGTGCACTACGGATGGTACTTGCGCTTCGACATCGACCCCCACCGACTAGTAAGGATTCCGCTCAACATCGTGCAGGGCTTGTGGGCCCTGGTACGTAAGACCGAGGGTCTGAACACATCGTCGCTGAACGCAGAGTTTGTGGACGCCTACATGACGGCCGAGGGCACCGACTTTGAAGCGATGGCCACGCTGCGCATCGGGCAGGTTGGCGCTCGGATCAAGCGCATTCGTAAGGCGGAGGCCCCCGCTCCGTCCCGGGGCAAGAAGCGGGGGTTGTACGAAGACCCAGGCCCTTCCTCGAAGCCGGCCTCTCCCGAGCGCAACGACCCTACGCAGCTCAAGGGTGAGTGCTCAGTGTGCCTGGAGGAAGACTATGTTCACAAGCAAGCTTGCTGCGGGTCGGCCGGTGCCGTTTGCACCGGCTGTCGCGCCAAGATGCGGCACCTTTGCCCCGTCTGCGACCGCAGCAAGGTCAACGCGGACTACCAATGTGCCTCGTGCAGCATGGTGATCCCCTTCAAGGAGTTTGGCTTCCCCTGCTCCTCCTGTAACAAATGTACCATTTGCGCGACGTGCTACAAACACTACGAGGAGTGCCTGGACTGTGACTGGATGACCGAGCGTCGTTAGATTCTTTGTTTAGTGTACTAGATTTCAGTTTCACGAATTCACCGACCAATGCTATCAAACTTCCAGCTCTGCACGCCTGTGCCGATGTCCACCGCACCCTCCTGCTGGGGTAGCATCCAGTAGCCCCTTAGGCCTACAACTACGGACAGCAGATAGAGGTTCATGAAAAGTACGCCCCCGAGGTACGCCGCACACCAAGCGACCACGCGCTCAATGAACGTGGTTGGGGCGGCAGCCGCCCAGCCCACGCCAGCCTGCACAAGCCCCATTTCAAAGACGCTGTCGGCTGCGTTGGTCAGGAACGTATTGTCGTGGAAGGGGTTGTCGGCCGGGAGCGACCACGTGCGCGCCGCCAGGAAGCACACTCCCCATACCTCTGTGTGGGCAACGATCTCCGAAAACACGCCTATGATAGTCTCGGGAGCCGACTGTGCTTCACGTGGACGGCCGAGCAGGCGAAAGGAACGGTAGCCGGTGTATGCAATGACGACCAGCGACGACAGGGATAGCCAAAGGCTTGCGGCCTTGCGCGCGCCCATGTCGGCGCCGGTCGCATCCACGACGAGCCCGACCACAAGCCAGTGCAGAAACAGGCCGACGACGATGCCCACATCTACGAACGCACCAACAAAGTAGGAGTCAATCGGCGCCATGCTTCTATCATGCTACCTAGGCAGGCTGAGATATGGCATCCCTTTACACCTGTTGGACAGACCGTCTTAGCATGGCGCGCAAGGTGGACACGTCCACCACCTACCGCTTCCCGCTCAATAGCGCCACAGGCGGCGCGGTGGTCGCGCGCACCTCGTTCGCGTCGGATGGGCCGACCCTCGAGTATCCTTGGGGCTACATCATCGTGTACGGTGTGCCCACGATCATGATAGGCGCGCTCTTCGGTATTGGTGCAGGCGCATCGCTGGTGGATGCCAACATCACCATGCACCCGGCAAACGTCTTCATCATCTGGTTTACCAACCTAATTGTCTACGTGGTCATCGGGCTGATCTGGTCCATCGGGGTTGAATCGAGGCTCAATCAGTTCTACTTCCGCAAGTGGGGCACCAACCGCGAGCAGTTCGAGGATGCCGACTTTGCAGAGGGCAACGACTACCTGCAGACCGTGAACCGGCGGCCGCCCCAGCGAACCTTTTGGATGGCACCTCTCATGTACATCATCATGTCCATCAGCGACACCTTCCTCGTGGTCATCCCCGCCATCGAATGGCCGAAGAAGAACTACTCGTACTGGATTGCGCTCTTCCGCGGCCTGGTGAAGGGGTTCGGGACGGGCGGCACCACGGGCATGCTCCTTGGCTACACCGTCCCTTACTGGCCGCTCGAGCTCAGCTTCCTCCAGATGACCGTGGGTGCGTTCCAGACCATGATTTCGTGCTCGGTGACGGTTGGCATTGCGGAGGCGTGGAATGTGACCCGCCCGGGACCGATTCTTTCGTTAGGAGATTAGAGGGGGGACATCGTAACACTTCTACTAAAACTGTTTACAAATGAACGTGGTCAAAATGGAGGACACCATGGACAGCGCTCCCCCACTCAGAGGCATCACCCCGATGATCTCCAACGGGAAATTGCGGTAGGACCACGCCTGCACGAGGGCAAGGTTGCCATAGGCAAACCAGCCCATCGTGAAGCCACGCAACGCGACCGTCCAGAAGTTGAACTTGGTGTCGTACTGGCTCTCGTCGAGCGCAGGCAGGATCACCACCAGGGTGTTGGCGGCCGCAGCAACGAGGAAGAAGGCGGGCAGCAAGACGGCCCGCTGCAGCGCGGGTCGCTTGTATTCGTTCTCGTCAAAGAAGTAGTTGTTCAGACGCAGCTCGATGCCCATGACCCAGACGATGTCGACCACAAAGTAGATGGCCATGGAGATGAAGTATGCCGCCACCGCCGTGCCCACTGTCTGGGCGCTGGTTTCGGAGAGACCGGCTAGCAAAACGATTGTGCTAATTTGCAAAAACAACCCACCCCACAGCGTAAGCAACCCGACTCTACCGGTGGGAATTTCATACTGGCGCATCGACATCGCTGCGCTCCCCTGCTCGGTCCACGCACACATTGGCATATTCCTTGAAGAGGCAAGTGTTTACGCGTCCTGGCATGGCGGGTTCGCATTGGCAGCAACTGCCGGCTGTTCAGCGCGCACGATGTGCCACGAGGCCGACACGCCCGCCCACCAGGCGGCGGCGGTGTCGCTTGTGTAGTAGTAGGTGAGGCAGGCGCCGCTCTTGAGGTGCAGATTGCCCGTCGCCGTGTCGTTCCACATGGAGAGGCCGCTGTTGGAGTAGCCCGCTGGCAGGGTGGGTAGTGTCATCGACTGGCCCATGACAAACGGCCAGGCCGCATCCGCCGCGCCTGGCGCCTCGACGCAGCCTGCACCATCGCCCTTGATGTATAACGTGCCCTCCCACGATGGCTTGACCGAGTTGGCGGATCCCGACGCTGCCCACGTCGTCCGGTAGTGGAGCGTCTGGCTTGCGCCGTCGCACAGACCCGTGTAGTTGAGCACGCGGAGGGAGAGGGTGGTGGACGCAGCGGCCGCGTCGTCGTCACCGCCACCACTTGCCACCACGATGGGCACGATGATAATCGTGAGGACCAGCGCGGAAGTGACGACACCGACCGCAATCTTGGCGTAGAGACCGAGGCCGCCCCACCAGCCCTGGGCCGACTTGGACGCCGCGCTGGCCTGCGCAGCCTCCATGGGCATGGGCCTGAGCTTCTCATTAGACGGCGCGATGGTCCCAAACGTCCACGCGGCACACGTAGACGACATGACCTCCCTGACTTTACAGCACCGTGTCCTGTACCCTACTCATAGTTTAGAAGGGACCCCTTATCGCCACCCGCTCTCAGGCACGAACCGTAGCAGTGATCCGCATACCCTTGCCAGTTTGCTTCAGAAGGAGCACCGAGCTGAGCGGCGCATCAATAATCTTTCCCGGGGTGGTTGGCTCGAACCCACCGTTGGGGAGCACCCGGTTGAAGCTGACATGGCTGTCTGCGGACCCGTTCTGACCGACCACAAAGGCCGTGCCCAGCTCCGCAGATGGCGAGGCGCGCAGCACACAGATGGCCGCGGCGATGCTCGACAGGTCCGACTTGCATGCCCTGTAGGCCGCGTCCGACGCCTGTGCCAGCATGTCCATTGAAGCTGGCTGGCGCAGGACGGAGGAGGCGATGATCGAGACCATGGCGTCAAAGTCGGAGGGTCCCAGCTTGGTCTTCCCACCGTTTCGGGGCAGGTAGCTGTCGCCGCCCTTGCGCAGGCCCGCCGCCCCGAGGAGGCTGCGCACCTTGGCGGCCTCGATCTCGACCGGACGGGACAGGGTGCGCAGCACCTTGGCGTTTATGTCGAGGGCGCAGTCCGCCACGCGCTTGAGACGCTGGACTTCCTCGCGCATGCCGATGTGACTGTCTCCCTTGTACTGCATCTCTGCGAGGGCGGTGGCGGCCATGCCCATGGCATCAATCACCGAGGTGTTGATGCCAGAGCGAACCGCCGACTGCAGCATGAGATCTGTCAGCTGTTGAGGCGCGTTGCGCGCACGCAGCGCGGAGAACGCGTCGCCCACGACCATGCGACGGGAGGAGGCGTCCAGGTTGAACGCGGTCAGTGCGTACTCTTCGGCCGCCTTGAAAGCCGGGTCCGCCCCGAGCGGCTCCGCTGGCAACGAGAGCGGCATGCGCTCAAACTCCTCCGTCTGGTGCGACCCGCGCTGCACGCCGAAGGTGTTCGTGTACAGCTGATAGGCGCGGTTGAAGAAGTCGTTGAAGGACTTCTCAAGCTTGCGGTCACCGGGCATCACCGAATCGCGGCTGCATGGCACCACGTAGAAGTTGCCAAGTGTGAGCTGCAGGCTGACGATGGCCGGCTCCATCCGCCAGATCCACGAGCCTGGCTGGCTGATGGGCACTCCTGGCTTGCGGCCACCCCCGCGTGGGTGGGTGGCGTACAGCGAGACCCGGTCGCGCAGGTTGAATGCACTAGCCTGAACTGCGCAGGTGTGCAGGCAGAAGGCGTCCGTGTCCTGGTCGGGCATGGGAAGCCCTTGCTTCTGGTGCAGCCTGCAATGCTCCTCGATCTCCCGGTGGTACACGGGGCTGCCAATGAGGAAAGCGTGGAACGCATCCTGACGGTTGAGCGACTCGTGGAGCGGAAGGGGTGCCCAATCACCGATGGCTGGATTCCACAGTTTCCGCGGGCAGATGCGCACGAAGATGGCAGTCGAGTCAACGGCCACCTCGGGATGCTTCAACAGCATCTCGCTCTTGTGCACACATGGCTTGCCCTCCATAAGTTCGAAGAATCCCTTGCTGGCGTTGTGCACCGACTTCACCCAGGCGTCGATAGGTACGTTGGCGTGCAGCGTCGTGATGTCGTCGGTAAACGGCACCGAGTAGGAGAGCTTCATGGAGAGGAAGCAGTTCTGCATCGCCTCGAGCGCTCGGTCGCAGCCCAACCCCGTAGGCATCGTGCGGAACTCGCTGCGGAGCAGGCCCGTTCCACCTGGCACCGCCCATCGCACACAGACGTCCACAGCGCCATTCTCCAGGCATGGTGCGGTGTCGAGCGCGGTGTCGACCACCTGGTGTGCAAACCAGGTGGCGTCGGTCCCCGCGAGCACCGTCATGCGAATCATGCTTGCTGTGAGCCGCGGGTCTTTGCGAGTGAGGGCGAGCGGGGTGCTTGCCAGGTGCGCCAGGCCGTCGAGGTAGTTGCGCACGGTGTTGCAGAAGACCGGGTCCTTGCCATAGACCAGCAGGGTGACCCCCACCGGCCTCGGCGGAAGGCTGTCGTCCATCGCCGGGAGGCCCTGCGCCGCCACCGCCAGCTCCGCATTCTCAGCCGCAAGCATCTGTGGGACCTCCGTGACGTGCTCCGCGGCCATAACGGTGCGCGTCGATAGGTACCCGCGCAGCAACACACCGAGGTGATCTGCGGCGGAGTCTTTCGGTACTTGCTGTGTGCGCTTCTCAACGTAGTGTTGGTTGAGCGTCATGCCGCGTGGCGCGAGTGTCGGGCGCGTCACGGAGGCCTGGTTTACCAACGCGACAGCGCCATGCGGTCGCGAAATACGATCGAGAGCCTGAAGCATCTAGGAAGGCGGGCGTGGCGTTGCTTGGAAAATGAGCTTTGGCTAAGTTAGCGCTAACCCATTCCGCCTGAGGTCTCAGTTACATGTAATCGTTCACACTCCCGAGATGGCAGTGCTGCTAGGCAAGCGATGCAACGACCAACAGCTGGTGTTGAGCGGATATCAGACCATACTGGAACACGCGGTGCAGCTACTCTGTGACGCCATCGAGAGAGGGGAGAACGGTGCGTCGGAGAAGAAGCGCGTCCTCCGCAACATGCACGCCGCAATGCTGAACAAGCTGCCAGTGACCTGTGGGTCCCTGCGCAGCATCGCCCGCGGCGACACGCGGTACACGGCGGTCATGTTTTACGAGCGCACTCGGCTGGGGGCGGCCGGGTCCGGCCACTTTCTCGAGGGCCTGGCGCCAGGCCTGTCGTTGTTCTCGGGGTCCACGGCGGTTTCGCTGCAAGACGACGACCTGAAGAAGCTGGTGCTCCGCGACGTGGTGGCCGACCGCATCAAGACGGTCAACAACCTAGAGCAGCTCAGCAACGACAGCTCCCGCCTCCAGACCCTCGTGCGTGACTACACGCTGCCGGACATAGCGACCGGTCTACCGGGTCGTGTCCACGTGTTTGTGGCGCGCATGCGCGCCATCTGCCAGGGCCTCCAGCGAGTGAAGCAGGAGGCGGCCTTTGGCAACTGCAAAAACTGCGAGTGCAATCGCCGCTTCTACAAGGGCATGCCGACCGAGCACTCGCCAGAGGTGCACACCAGCGGTGGTCCCAATCTGTGCCCTGCGCCCAAGAGCGGCAGCATGGACCCGGTCGACGTGTACTGGGACCAGGCGGCCGGAGAGGCGGAGCTGAAGCACGAGCAGCGCGAGTTCTGCACATGGTCGTGCTGCATGCAATGGCGCTGGCAGCTGGAACAGGCGATGCCCAACATGAGCGCCGACATCATGGTGGCCGACTACCAGTGCCGCAAGGATGGGCGGGCGCGTGTGCCCGAGGCGCTGCGCGCGTGCGGCAAGCGGAATGAGGTGGCGAGTCGCCACTTCCGAACGATCGAGAAAGACCACCGCGCCTTCCCAGCCATCTCACACAAGGAACTCAAGAAGCAGCGCTTGCGCCGCATCCGCCTGCTCAACGTGGACCTTGGCATTCTCTACGCGTCTTCCATGCTGGCCGAGTCCAAGACGATGAGCTCAAACAAGGTGCTGGCCGGGGCCGCAGAGGGGTGGAGGTCGCGCCCACTCTTTTACGCAAAGGCTCTTAAGACCGTTGGCAGACTCTACGACAAGCACCACATCGGGGGAAACGTGGTCTCCAACATGCTGATTCACGAGCCGTTCCTTCAGAAACTCAAAGAGAAGGCAACCACTGTGTTCTAGCAATGGTCACCATCCGACGACCTCCTCTGTCTCGTGTCTGTGCGTGGTTTTGGGGAATGTGGTCTTGTCTTGTACAATCAGGTTCTGTCGGAACGCGTAGCCTTTCCAACAAGGGGTCTGCGCAAACAGTATGTTCATGTAATGATCCGCGCCCGTGCACTGCTGAATCGGCATCGCCCGCAGCATGCGGGCCGCGGCCAGAGGGTGCAACAGGTAGCTCTGGGCGCATCCGGTCTTTGAGTGCTTGGCCAGGACGCTGGTGACACTGGCGCCGTCTGGGGTGCAGCAACAGTAGCCCGGCCAGACTATGTCCCAGGAGGGCTGGTGGTAGAGCTGCCAAAGCGCGGTCCGTAGCGTGCCGGGGAACGCGAGCGAGATGTTAACGTCATCTTCTAAAACCAGTGCCATGTGCTTCCCCATTGCGACCCTGTCCCAGATGTGCGCGTGGTTGTAGAGCAGGTTGAGCATCCGCGTTGGCATACCGGCCTTCGTGTGTGGCTTGAGCACAAAGCTCCCGTTGACAAGTACGGCCCACTGGCCATCGTTGCGCACACAGAGGTCCCTGCGAGCATGCTCTGCTGGCCAGTCCACACACACACGGTGGTGGGGCAGCGACAGCGCGTCCAACTGAGCGGCCACGTAGCGGTACCTCGCATTCAGCACCAATGGGCTGATGACGTAGGCAATGATGCGTGGCATTTTGAAGCTTAGGGGAGGCGTATCGTTCACCGGCCACGCAAAGTCATTCGGGCAGATGCTGTTGACAGAGGGCGGTTCGACGCGCTGGCGACCATTTGAGTGCTTGGGCAAGTCCCCTGGAAGGGGAAGGATGCGCGTGTGGCGACCGACCTTGGCTTGCCCTCCAAAGGCGTGGGACACCTTGTCTGTAACGGTTGAGAGGGCGTTTCCCATTTCAAGTGGCGCTATTTGACTACCGCGTTCTTAGCAGTAGGTATAGCGCAGCCGCGTTCCTAGACCTTGAGCTGCAATGCGGCTTTCCTCGACGCTTGTGGAGATTGGGGCGGCCTCTCCGACTGTGCTGGACACGCTGCTCAGCTCGGACCATGCGACTGCGCTCGAGACGGCTCGCCGAGCCGCGTGCACCGGAGCGCGCGACGTGCTGGAGGACCCGCCTCCCGCGCTGTTGCACCCCAGCAAGTTCCCCACAGTCAACATGCTGTACTGCGCGAAGCTACCAAGCCCCGTCCAGCACGGGCCGTACATGAAGCTTGAAGAGAAGCCGCTGTCTGGAGACGACTGTTGCTGCATCGGGACGCTCATGATGCAGGTGACTAAAGACAGCGTCCTTCCGGCGGTCCTGTTTGTGCAGCCGGACCTTGTCCAGCCCGGTGGCTACGTGATTCTCGTGGAGGTGTACTCCTCGCCCCTCAGCGCCATGGAGGCAGAGCTGTTTGGGAACGACAAGAGCCTGTGCTCCTTTGAGCGCGAATGGATAGGAGAAGAGGCATCGAGCGCCAAGGAGCTGCGGCGCCAAATTGGTCAGTGGGTGCACATGCAGGGCTATGACCAGATGCCGCAATGGATGCACGACGAAAACAGCGTCTATGGCGTGTGTCGGCCGGGTGTCCTCCCGCTGCTCCGCCTGCGCAAGGCGGAGACGTCGGCCGAAGCGGCGTTGCTCAAGGAGACCCTCGAGAAGGTGCCGCGGCCTGGGGCTGGTGTCATCGGGTTGCGGGAGCTGTTGACCAAGGAAGGCGACACTATTAAGATCCGTGCCTGCACGGTGTTCACAACGCAAGCGTTGCACCCTCTCGAATCGCCCTCGACGCCACACTGCGGAGATGCCACCGGCACCATCATCGGCCCGCTCGCGCTTGCCATTCTGAAGAACTTCACGAACGAGGACTATTATGGCATCGACAAGGAGGATGACGAGCAAGAGCTCGTCAGAATGCAGCAAGGAGACGACGTCGAGGAGGAGACACAGGACGACCCGAACGCGGCGAGGCTGCAGCAGGCCCTCGAAGCCATTTCCACCCAGGAGGGTGCGGACCCTGTGGCGGCGGAGGGCAGTGACCCAGGGCACCCCGGACTGGCCTATCAGGGCAACAAGGTGCTGATGCGGCTGGTCGGACCTACCGGGCGCACGTGCGACTCCAAGCTCATCGTGCGCACCCAGCAAGAGGAGGAGGCGGCTGAAGCGCTTGTGGCCAGGGCGCTGTGTGGGGAGGACGCGGAGCTTGCACGCCTCCAGCTGTCCAAGCAGAATTTCCTCGGAAACAACCTCGCGGCAGTGGCTCGTGTGTTGGAGCATCGCTACGCCTTTCTTGTGCTGACCAAGGAGAAGGACGGCACCCTCTCGTCGTGCTACCTCTACGCGCACGACCGTGCTTGCCAGGTCAGCTACGATGCGGTGACAAGATACGTGCTCTGCCCCTGGGTGATGCCGGTGGTGCTGGACGGCGAGGTGGTGTCGGAGCTGCTGGTGCGTGGAGTGAAGCGTGAGCAGTTCCGGCTCACGCCTCACGCGAGGCAGCAGGCACTGAAGCGCCAAGCCGAGGCGGGTCGGGCCCTGGCACCCGAGGTCGTAACGTTCATCCGCGAGGCAAGCGAAGGCCTCAAGGCCCTCCCGGATCTGGCCGCGCGCCTCGGCGCGATAGAGACGGCGATGAAGACGGTTCCCCCCGACAACACAGCGGCGCCAGCAACGTCGGGCGCGCGTGCTGGACCATCGTCCGAGCCGCCGACCGAGCCGGTGGAGCCCCCGGCGGTCCGCCAGCTGTCACAGGCCCACCGCGGGTTCAAGCGCATGTGTGAATTGATAGACGAGTACGAACGGAACGTCGCACAGCGAGGCGACTAGCTGGTGAGAGCGTTGGCGCGCTAGCCCGATAAAGCAGTCGCATGCCCGTAAGTAACAAACCCTTACGACAGTGCAGGATGGTTGGGTTCAAAGGTATCGCACACCCGCCACCGAGGCGGGATGGGAAGCGCGACAACATGGCCGACCTCAACGCAGCAGAGATCAGCATGTCACGCGCGGGCCGGCATGGGCTTCCCGGGCGCCCCGTGCTGGTGGAACACGACCCCGCCGGAGGACAGGTGGGGCGGGTTCTTACCTCGTGGGAGGGACCGGGTGGTGAGCTTCGAGTGGAGGGGGTGGTGAGCGACCCCATGGCGGCGAGTCTGGTGACCTCCGGGAAGATGCGACAGCTTAGTCTGGGCACCAGCGTCCACTCCGAGGAGAATGGATGCGTGCTGATGCGGACACACGACGAACTAAGCATATGCGAGAAGGCTGCTCGGCCCGGCTGCATTATCACCGAGATTGACGGTAAGGCAGTGGGGTCCTCCCACCACTTTGCCAGGCCGCGAGGTACGCGCGGCTCCCGCTATGTTGATAAACCCCTTGCCCCATTCTACTTGTTAGAAGACCAACCCCGTATTGCAATGTCCGACGCTGACTCCGCCGCCGCCACTCTCGGCTCTGCGCCCCCTGTCCCAGAGTCCTTCTCGGCTGAGTACGTCGCCCAGCTCAAGGCTCAGCTCGAGGTCAAGACCCAGTCGGAGGCGACCCTGAAGGGAAAGTTCGCCGTCCACGAGGAGCGCCAGCGCGCACAGCTTACCGAGCTGCAGCCGGCCGTCAAGGCGTGGATCACCGAGGGGCTGGAGGCCGGCTCCGACTACAAGCATGAGATGCAGTCGATGGTCGGCTTCGGCGACACCCTGCACCAGGCTGCCAACATCGACTCTGCGATGCCCCTTGCCCGCATGATCTCGTGCCACTCGGCCAAGATCAAGCGCGAGCGCGAGGAGTTCTCACAGGCGTCGGGCGCTGCGGATCAGCTGGGCAAGGCCAACAAAGAAATCGACACGCTCAAGGCCGACCTCGAGGCCAAGACGGCGCGCATCGGAGAGCTCGAGGGCTTGGTGAACGAGCGAACCAACGCGGCCGAGAAGCTGCAGGAGGTTGTCGCCAAGGCGGGTCTGGTCCAGGAGAAGTTCGACTTCTCCAACGCATCCTCGCGCGAGACGGCCCCGGCTGGCTCATCCTCGCCCCCCGCGGCCAAGCTTGCCCCGGCAGCCCCGTTTGTCGACCCCCTGCTTGCCTTTGTCTCCAAGGGCTCCTCGGTGACCAACAGCCGCATTGGCCTCTCGGCCACCAACCATCACATCCTCGGCGCCGGCGGCGCCGGCGACCAGGGCATCGAGGCCGCCCTCCGCATGGCCTAGACCTAAAACCACAACAAGCTCTATACTGCTCATCGCGTCAATGGCGCTTTCTCTCTCTCGCTGGGGTAGGTGTGGGTCTGTGTCCACGCGCATGTGCCGAACAATGGCAGAGTTGCGCGTAACTAAAGTGTCGGAAGGAGCAATGCAGAGGTTGTAAAAGGGCTCTAAAAACCATCACTACGTCACTTAAAAAACGAGCCACCCCTCCGGTAGCTCTTCCGGGTGGTGCAGTGCACCCATGTACTCGACCTTGTTTGACGCCCGCTTCTTCTCTTCGCGCGCCCTCAACTCCGCCCTTGTGAGGGGCGTGAGATTCCACCCCTGCATGAGGTACTCGTTCTTCTTCATGTTGCGCACCTCGTGCACCTGTATGTACTGAGAAGCGATGGGCAGCTCCGGGCGCTCCACCGTCCCCTCGACCGCGCGGCAGTACGCCTTAATACTGGACGCGTAGTGCTTGATGTCGATCTGATTCGTCTGCACTGCCAGCCGCCAAGCGTACTCACACTGCTTGTTCAGCAGGAACATGCGCGGTGCGTACACATCCGTCGCCACGCTCCACCGTGCGATAAGGCGGAGCGGCCAGTCCCACTCGCCACCGCGCACAGGATCGTCAAGCATCTCCTGCATGTTCACGCACTTGGACATGCGCATCCTGTCAATCGCCAGCTGTTTGTTGTGTGACAGCGCCAGACCCCGCCAGCCGCAGAGCTTGTTGGACTGAAAGGACTGAAGCAAGTTGCGCCGACGGCTTGGATCCATATGGATAAAGTCGTCGGGGGACCTCAGGCACAGAGCCAGCTTGTTGGCCAGCGGGTTGACTGGCCGTGGCATGGGTTAGTCTAGGGCTGCGGGCCTGCAGCACGCACCGCTAGCCCAGCCCTCGCTGCACCGGCTGAACCCATCATGTATCCTACGACCGCACTATGAGCTATACCTAGCGTCCATGGAGGACCCATGGGCCGAGATGGAGGCGGCTATGGACCTCTGCAAAGAGAACCAGCCGCCCGACACCAACTGCCACGTCGCGTACCTTCCCGACGGTGACATCCACGTTTGCAGAGGACACCAGTGCCCCTACTTGGAGCTCAACGCGGACAAGTGTTACGTGTGCTCCCTCTCTGGGTTGTGCTTCGGCACCCAGGCAGTCCGTGAGGACTTTTCTACAGGCCGACAGGCCGGCAGCAGCAACCCCGACGACCACGCGGGTGAACCCATGGGCGGCCAATGGAAGCCAAAGAAGGACATGCAGTCCATGTCCAACCAGGCTTACAACTCTGCTAGCAACCTCGAGGAGCAGAGTGGCACGCCTGCGACCACCGACTCACCCTCCTCTGTCAAGGGCAGCCCTGGCAAGTCCACCAAGCGCGGCGCGCGGTGCGTGGACGAGCCAGACACGGAGCAGCCCACCGCTCCCAAACGCATGCGCAACGGTCGGAAGAACGCTACGGACCGCGAGCAGTTCCGCGCGATGCAGGAAGACGCAGAGGCGGCGCTGTGCAGGCTGGTCAACTACGACAAGCGTGCGGACAACAAAGTCGCCAAGCCCCGCGACCCACGGCTGCAAGACAAGAATGCCCTGTTCCAAGCAGCTGTCAAGAAGTATACCAAGGAGTGTCTTGCCTCAGGCACGGTCCCAACCTTGGATGCCATTCACAACATCGCCCTTGCCGCGGCCAACATTGCCGCCGACGAGAAACGCAAAGCCGCCACCGACAATGGCAAGCAAGCTTTGCTTCTCAAGGTGCGCATGCGCGAGCAGGTGACATCTCTTGCCGTCTGCCTCTGGCAGGCCTCGTGCCAGACGCCGTACATGGAGGGCGCTCGTCGTGGCGCCGACTCCTTCCGCCCATTTGTGTGCGGCGTCCTCTACGCTCTGAAGCGCGGCGTCAACTTGCCTGACGGCACCGTGGTGGTGCCGCAGTGCGAACAGTTGGCGTCTGCACTGCCCGCGCTTCGGAGCACAGCTGCCAACTCACAGGCCAAGGCGTTGCACGCGAGCTCGCATCGAGGACTGTGCACGCTGCACCGCTCGATCAGCTCTTGCGGCGCCGAGAAGGCCGACGAGTTATACCGCGACGCGGCCCGTATTGCCGGGCAGCTTGCCAACTGCGTCAAAAATGGCCAGTTCGACTTGTAACTTTTGCGTGTGTGCGCGGTGCCTGAGCCTTAGTATAGGGATTAGAGGGGGGGCATGAGCATGAGCATGAGAAAAGAATTTGAAATAACGCACACGCTCCCATCCAAAGACCATACGCGGGTCGTCCATGTCCCTCCCGTCTCTGGCCCGGTTGAGCCATACGATTTCGGCTGGCACTCCGCGTGCCGACCCTGACCAGGACACCGCTCAGGACAAGGTACTGCGAGAGCTGCGCGTGCTCATCATCGCTGCGATTGTGGCCGGTACGCCGGGAAATGAGGTTTGCACCTCGCTCTCCGCCTATTGCCAGTCCAACAAGGAGGCGTGCGCAGGCATCGACGTCAGCGCCGTTGCACTCCGGGCCTTTGGTGCCACCACCACGGAGATCAAAGACCGCCTGACTGCGGTGCTCATCGGGTGGTCTCGACCCACGCCTTTCCGACCAGCCCTCACGAATTCGCAGCTGGTTGCTCTGCTGTGCGACAAACTGAACAGCTACAGGCCGCCGGATACATGGCGCAGGCGGCACGCGGGGTTGTTCACCGAATACCTAGAAGCCAAGGACATGGAATTCTACTTTAGGATGCTCACACTCCCGTCGAAGGAGGGGGTCACACAGGACGAGCTCGACTGCCTTGCTGCGTGGTTTTCGTACGAGGCAAGCGATAACAACGAGAACAACTGGAACCCGCAAACGAACCAACGCCTGGACGAGCGGGTTGGCTATGCGTTGCACGCGAACCGTGGCAACTGGCGCCGCATCCCGTGGGCCAACCCGAACGTTACAACGCCGGTCTCGTGGTCAAAGCTTACGGACGAGCGTGGGCTGCAGATACTTGACCAGCTCGGGGACTACCGCAGCGAGTATGCCCGGCTCGCGCAGGAGATCTCACTGGGCGAGTCCTTTTACGACCTGCCGGGGGAGTACCGAAACGAAGCGAGGGACAAACTGCGCTACGATTTCTGGTCACGCATCTGTATTGGCTGGTTCGGAATTGCGCCGGAGGACGTGGTGGTAGGACCCCTGGACACCCCTGGTAACCCGCTCTTCATGAACGAGGTGTGGCAACTGCTTCGACGTGTGAACGACATGGTCCACAAGCACATGATGGACTTCACTAAGGCAAGGCTTGCGGTTCCACCGGACATGTCGGCGTACGACGTGGACCAACTGGTCACCGATGCAATGCAGCCCATCACCGGCCAGCTTGTCTACCTCGAGCAAGAGGGCATGAGTCCACCCCGGCGGGGCGGCTTCGGCCGCGCGGATGTGTTCCTCGACCCGGTGATGGATACGTTAGTCACGGCCTACGCCACCGACTACCAGTGGTCGCACTGGTGCCTGGGCAGACCCATCCAGCCACCGCCACGCCCTTGGACGCCCATACTGGAGGATGGAGAAACCCCGTTTTCATTCTCTCCCCCCTCGCCCACGGATCCGGGCGAGCCGAACCCCGGTGGCGGCTACGGGGGCGGGGGCGTGTAACGGGGGCCTCAGCACTCCCCTCCGGCAGGTCACTCTAATGGGCAGGCAAGTCCAATATTGAGGAGAACCAGAGAGAGAATGAACGAGCTGCAGTCTGCGAGAGCCATCAGGCTGAACCCGGAGGTGCGGCGGGGGGGAGAGGACCGGGTGATGCATAATCCTGGGTATGTGCCGTCGTGGATTCTGTATGAATCGCAGGTGGTGACAAAGCAGTATTGGGAGTACGACAAGGAGGCGCGGCGGTTTGTCCCGACAGCAGTGGTGACGTATCCGGATGATACGGTTGGTGTTAGGTTGTGTAACGACGATTTGTTTTAATATTGCTACTTACAAAAGTAAGTGCCTAAGCACTCCCCTCTAGAAGCCCGCACACCTGGACCTGGGTGCCCTGGAGTAGAAGCGCGATGAGCGACTCCCTCCATCCGCAGCAGCAGGATGAAGAGCAGCCGCTGCCTGACGTTCAGGCCGGCGACTCCACCATGCGGCGTCCGCGGTACGACCCCCACGCCATCGCGCGCAAGATGAACGCCATCGTTGAGGATCTCAACGAGGAAGGTAAGCTGAATGACCAGCAATACTTGGCGCTCCAGAATTGTGCACGTGACGTGTTCAACTTCCCGATGGCCAGCGCGCGCGCCCCGCCGGTGGAAGGAATCGGCGACGATCTGCGGGTCTTGCTCGCCCATCTCAATGAGAGTTCCGAAGAACGTGGGAGACAGGAAGCCCTCCGTGCAGTGGAGAGAGCCCAGCGTGAAGAGCAGCGTGTCCAGCGGGAGGCCGAGCGGGAGCAGCGTTCCCGAGAGCGCACGGCTGAGCTGCAGCGGCGTGCGGCTGAGAATGCCCGTCAGCTGCGCCTTCGGGAGCAGCGAGCGGCGGTCCGCGTCAAGCAAGAGGAGCTGGAGCGGCAGCGCGCGGCTGCACGTGCGACGCAAGCGGCACAGGAAGCTCGTGAGCGCAAGGCTCAGGAAGAGGATCTGAAGGAGCAGGGGGTGTGGCTTCAGCCCCCTCCCGCAGCGCGCAAGCGTCCCCGTCCGGCGCCTGCGCGGAAGGTCATCCGTGACGACGATTCGGATTCGGATGACGACTTTGCGTCGTTCATCGCGAACAACATGCAGGAGCGTGCCGCAGGGTCCAATTAGGTACGTGTGTGGGGAAGTGTCGTCCGTGAGCGAATGAGGTTGGTGTCGATAAGGCCAGTATAAAAACTGTGAAGCAAAACAGCAGTATGCATTCCCGGCGGTTCCTAGAGATCGTGGCCGCCGGCTCCACAGAGACCTCGTGGGGCGGCCCGCTGGTGCTCCCCAAGCGGAGGCTGGTAGACTTGTCGGACGCCGGCACACTCCGGTCTACAGACGGCTACGCGAGCAGTGAGCTCGATTCGCTCGAGTGGTCCACCGACAGTGAGAAGTCGTTCGCAGAGGCATGCAGACTGGACGAGGATCAGGCGATGGTCATTGTCGACATGGGCACTGGGGTGCATGAAGAGATTGAGCTCGAGAGCATGCTCTTTGGCAACGAGCAGAACTATGCGACAACCGAGGCCAGGAAGCTGCAAAAGCGTAGCCGAGGCAAGGCCAAGAAGAAGAAGCGGGGCAAGCGCAAGCGCGGTGGCAAGCGCAAGAAGAAGAAGAAGAAGAAGAATGGCGGGGGCAAGCGGTATGCGAAAGAGAACCGTCAGAGCGCGCGCCGCCGCCAGGGTCGGCGCGACAAGCGCAAGCGGCAGAAGAAGCGCAAGTCGGACAGCGACGGTGGCGACGGTGGCGGCGATGTGGACTACGCTGACGACGCGGAGTACGACAAGGAGCCGCGCGGCGGTAGCCGCTCCGGCGGCGGCAGCGAGCGTGACTCGCAGGCCATCGTGAACCTGCGACGTGAGGCCAAGTCCAACAAGGCCGAGGCGCGCGAGGCCGAGGCTTTGGCGGAGGACTACCGTATGCAGGTCGACTCCATGGACCAGCAGGTGCGCACCCTCGAGAAGGACCTCGAGGACCTGCGCACGCGGGCGGACAAGGCGTCGTCCGCTGCAGACGAGTGCAAGCTCAGCGCCAAGGACCGCGAGTCGGAGGCCAAGGACGCGCTTGCTGAGGCCAAGGCCATGCAGAAGGGTATGGAGCGCTACAAGCGCGACGCATCCGAGGCAGAAGCCAAGCTCGACCGCAAAGAGGACGAGCTGCAGAAGGCGGAGAATCGCCTTGCTACGGTGCGCAAGGATGGCCAGGCCAGCAAGGACGAGCTGGAGACCGCGGAGCGGGAGCTTGGCGAGAAGAAGAAGGAGCACGATGAGGCCGTCAAGAAGATTGACGAGGCGGAGGAGAAGCTGCAGGAGATGAACACCAAGATCGAGGCGGCGGAGACCAAGCTGCAGGAGGCGAAGAACAAGGTCGAGGCGCTTGAGAAGGTGACGGTCGAGCTGCAGACGCAGCTCGACGAGAGCAAGGCCGACGTGGAGGACCGCGTCGAGCGTGAGGCAGCGGAGGACGCCCGCACGAGCGACTCGCTCGCCCTGTTCGACGCGGCGCGCGGCGACGACGCGGACGCGCGCGCGGAGGCCCTCGACAAGCTCGAGGACCTGCTCAAGTCCCTCCTGTGAGCAGCCTCACAACATCCAAATTAGGATGGGACTTGCTGTGAACAGGTGGGGAGGTGTGAAAAAAAAGCTGCATTTTTACACGGCGCTCGCTTTTGTCGGCTCTCCCGCCCAGCCAGATGGCAGACGGCCGAGGCCAAGTTGCTTTTAGTTTCCTTTTTGTTTCCACATTTTGCCGTTACATACTAAGGGAGCGAAGGATGTCCCGCTTGGTGTGGGACATCCTTCGGCAAACACGATTTCCAGGAATCGTTCACTTAGTTTCCACTTGGATGGTATGGAAACAAAAAGGAAACTAAAAGCAACTTGGGGCCTACCGGGTGGAAACTAGCTGGGCGGGAAAGCTGACAAAAGCGAGCGCTGTGTAAAAATGCAGCGTTTTTTTCACACCTGTAAACTGTTCACACCGCTTTACCAATCTTACTCTGTACGCAATCTGTAATCACCAGTCCGTGACACGCGCCCCCTGTATGTACCACGTGCCCATGTGGAGCTGTGAACAGGTGGGGAGGTGTGAAAAAAAACGCTGCATTTTTACACGGCGCTCGCTTTTGTCGGCTTTCCCGCCAAGCCAGTTTCCACATGTTGCTTTTAGTTTCCACTTAGTTTCCATACCATCTAAATGGAATCTAAGTGCACGCTTCCTGGAAATGTCCGGTGCCCTTGCCGAGGCTCAGTAAACCAGCACTCCCCTTCTGTTCGGGGGCCCCTCTAACCTGCCAAGTCAGCAGTGTGGGACGAGTGACAGCAGTGGTTGGGAGCCGCATTCCTAGATGGCTTTGTCAACCACGGCCACGAAGCGCATTACAACCGAGCTCAAGCGGCTGAAGGAGAATGCGGGGGAAGGCGCAGACCTGATCGAGGGTGGGCCGGTTATGGAAGACAAGCTCAACGAGTGGTCGGTGCACCTGAAAGGCTTCACAGACTCCAATGCCTCGGAGGCTTCCAAGGCCCTCGGCAGGCAGCTCGAGGCCATGGGCTTGGACAGCGTGGAGTTCCGGGTTGTCTTCCCAAGGGAGTACCCGAGGGAACCACCCTTTGTGTACGCGCGCAAGCCGCGCATACAGGGAGCCCACATCTTTGGCGGCGGGGCCATGTGCATGGATGTGCTCATGCCTGGTGGCTGGACCCCCGCCACCACGGTGCCCTCTCTGATGCGGACCATTCGGTCGTGCTTTGAGGACACCATCGCACTGTCCCACGACTGGATTGACGGCAAGGGCAAGGTGCGTGAGAACACCGAGGACGCAGCCAAACGAGCCTTTCACATGGTGTACAGCGCGCACCAGAACTGGCAGCAGGCGGCCCCCCAGCTGCCCGTTGCTGGTAAGCGTGCGCGGGAGGAATGAGCGGTAGGAATGAGCGGTATGAATGAGCGGTAGGTGATGGGTGAGGTGAACTAGAGGGGACCGGTCAAATGGGACACGCCTCGCTTGCAACTTTTCTACCATCCGAGTGAACGATTCCTGGAAAGAGCTGTCTTGCAGAACCAGCAGAGCAACTCTGTCTTGAGTGGAAACTAAGTGGAAACTAAAAGCAACCTCTGCCATCTAGCTTGGCGGGAAAGCTGACAAATGCGAGCGCTGTGTAAAAATGCAGCTTTTTGATTCACACCTCCCAGGCTGTTCACAGTTCGTCACGAAACTGGGTTTCGGCGATGGCCACTTCCCTACCAACCGTCAGCACTAGCACCGAGACGAGGCTGAACACGTGCCACCAGGCGTGGCTCGTCATGATGCACCCGCAGGACTTGTTGTGGCATGCGCCCAACGCCCAGGACGGCTTCTGTGTCTGGCGCTTGGCTGCGTCTTCGTAGAGGACGTCCGGCCAGAGCAGCACGTTGTCTAGCAGCAACCCGAGGATGAGCACCCCGAGGGAGGCGCCGTTGCAGATGATCAGGGTGCTCGAAGCCAGGGGCGAGAGGTTGCGCCAAGCGGCGGGCACCATGCTCACAAACCCAAAGCTGAGCACCAGGTAGCTCGACGAGCGTAGGGCCGAGTACTCAAAGTCGGCGTGCTGTAACCTGAACAAGCCCAACCGACAGTCGCCCCATGCGATTTCGGTATCCTCCGGGGGGAGCACAATGCGTCGGTACAGGAAGAAGCACAGGATGACCACGGCGACCCCAATTGAATCCACTGCCGTTTGCCAAGGCACGTCGTCAAAGTCCAGTGTCACTACCGCCATGTCCGTTGTGCAGGCGACTGCTAGTGCCACGTCAATGGCACCGTGGTCAAACATGCGCATGATGGGGGCAAGCCATCGCACGGTGCCCAGGGTGTGAAAGCCGGTGGACACGAAGAAGACTGCAGCAAGCACCGCCGACGTGTAAGTAGACAGGCGACCCGACAGGGATCTCGAGTCGAGGCCGGTGCCAGGACGGATGGCCGCAAAGAGGAGAAATATGAAGGCTCCCGCCAAGTGCGTCCACGCGTTCATGCGTTCAATGTGCCCGGCCGGTCCCAGGAAGCTCAGGCTCCGGCGCTTCCCAATCCGCTCCTTGTCTTCCGCGGTGCCCCGGGGAGGGTTGGACCACAAGACTCTCAAGCACGCGTCCCACCACTGCGTTGAGTAGGCATCGTCGTCCGTGCCAATGCACTGCAACCCCTCCTCTCCCGGGGTGGAACCGGGCAGCGGCTGCCGACGTGGTGGTGCATCGGCGCCTCCGAACTCGGGCAGCGGTGCCGCGTTCACCGAGCCACTGTCGCCAGTAGGAGCAACGGCCGTGCGGCGCGCGCGGTTGGAAAAGCCGGGGGTGAGATCGAGCGCGAGGAAGGGCAGGCCGCCACCAGGAGCAACCCGCATCTTATGATACTCTAACAGCCACCCCTTTCTGCCATCCATATCACAACGACGCGTACCGCTAAACCAGTGATTGTCAGCGTGGTGAGAGAATCCCGCGTGCCTAAAGCAGAATGTCGACACCAACTGGCTATTCCACAACCGCTGCTGACACGACTTGGCTCGACAACCTGACGCGCACAGCTCCGGGCAGGCAGCTGGGAGAGCATCTCCGTTGCGTGGACTTTGTCATCCAAAACAAGAACCGCACCGAATGCCCCGTGCAGCAGGTCGGAGACTTCCGGCGAGTGTTCTGTCGGTCCATCGCCGAGCACGACCGGTCGTTCGGACTGCCCCGCCCCCTACCAAAGTTCATCGCCATCGTCAACCTATCAGGATTCAGGGGCATCATGTATTCTTCGCGCAACGCGCTCATCCGGCTGCTTTGCCTCGTCGGCCCTGATTCGAGCGAGCGTGTCATGCGCAACGTCGAGCAGGTGCTGCGCTACGCGGAGCAGCACAACTGCTCGGTGCTGTGCTGCTTCTCCCTTCCATGGCAGGCAGGGGTGCACCAGGTGCATTGGGAGGTACGGACGTTGGAAATGCGGGCCGATGGTGCCATACGCGACGGCGCGATGTGCTACTCCTACACATCCGAGGAGGTCCGCGTGTGTGCGACCACCGCCGAGACGGACTTTGCCGACCCCGCGCAGATGAAGGCGCAGATGGACGCCATGCGGTTCCATTTCTCAGCGTGCAACCTCGATACCATGGAGGTTGCAGATGGAGACTCCGAAGAGTCCATGGACGACTCGGAGAAGATGCACAAGCTGAAGGGCATCATCGCAGTCGTGCGCACCGACCGCGAGCGCATCATCGGCGAGCTGAGCGCCCTTCAGGAGGACCAGAAGGCCAAGCTGCAGGAGGCGTATCGCCTGGGCGACGAGCGTGTCGCCGTGATCGTCTCCAAGACACAGATCAGTATGGGGGTGGCAGAGAAGAAGATCTTGGAGCTAAACGCCAAGGTCACGTCTGTGACCGAGGAGAACAGCCGGCTCGTCAAGGACAAGGCCGAGGCGGACTCTCGCCGTAACGAGCAGGACCTGCTGTTTGGCAACGAGCGCACCACCCTGAAGACCAAGGCCAACCTCCAGGGTTTGTCAGCCAAGTCGGCGACCGACAAGCTAACCGAGTTGCAAAAGTCGAGTACGCGCGAGCGGGAGGTGCTGGAGAAGGCGCATGCCAAGCAGGTCGAGGACATCGAGCGCCGGTTGTCGGACAGGACTGTGGAGTGCCGCAAGCTGCAGCTGCAAATCGACCAGGGCGCCGCGGTGGCCGTGCGGATGGACGAACTGCTCGAGCAGATGCGCACGGAAAAGCAGGCGCTGCAGTTTGAGACCATCAACCGTAGAAAGAAGGTGATTGGCTTGCAGTGCGCGCTGGCGGTGGCCTGCAACGAGCACAGCAAGTGCATGGCGGCCGCCGCCATCGACCAGGAAGGCATGACCGCCGGCCAACACGAGCTGCAGCAGATGCTTGCCATGGCCGAGGGCGCGGCGCACTCCTCCGAGGAGTCGGTGGCCCTCCTGTCCTCGGAGATGGACAAGCTGAAGAAGGAGCTCGAGGCGGAGAAGAAGAAGAAGCGCCCGAAGACCCCCAGCCCTCCCCCCAAGGCGCCGACGCCCCCGCCGCTGCGCGTGTACGAGCGGAGCATGGAGCCGGCCGAGTTCAAGCCCTCGGATGGCGGGAACCGCGCCATCGATGAGACGGTGGTAACCGAGCCGGCGTCGTGGGTGTGCGAGCGCTCAATGGTGGACGCCGAAGGGCAGACGGCGCCCATCAAGAGCAAAGTGGATCAGGAACTAGAAGATCTTTCAGAGCGCTTTGTCAGCCTCGGAGACAAGAAGGCGGCGCTCGAGCAGCAGGTACTGGAGATGACAAGACAGCTGCAGGAGGCGGCAATGGTGCCCTCCCCTACGGGCAGTGCACCCTCCGCCGCCGGCGACACCACCTTCAAGCAGCAGGTGTACAACCAGGTGTACAACCAGGTAGTGGTGCCAGGGACCCAGGGCTGGCAACAGCCAGCGACGTGCCCCATGGACCTGGGCTCCGACCCCAATGGCGACCCCGGCTTCGAGGCGTTGGTCGGGCAGATGCAGCACAGCCTGAGGTCGCTCGTGGAGATAGGCAGACAGGGCCTTGGAAACAAGCACCTCGCGGACAACATGTGGTCGGAGCTGCAGGCGATGAAGCGCTTCACAGGCGCCGACGGGAGTGCTCAGTGGCCACAGGCGGCGTACTTTGGAGAGATGGTGCCCATGGGCCCAATGGCGCCGTCGTGGGCGGTGCAGCAGCAGCCTTACGTGGCACCTTCCGTAAGTAACGGACACGGCGGGCACCATGCGGGTAACGGACACTCATCGCGACCCAAAAAAGGGGGGCGGTGAACGCGGAGGTGCCGCGGGCACGTGGCGGTGCATGGTATTATCGGACAACGGTTACGTGGACGGCGGTTGGGAGGCAAAGCACACCCCTCGAGGTGGTTGTGGGCGTGTATTGGCGTAGCCAAGGGTAAGAAGAAGAGCAAAGGATACTCAGTCCGACACAAACGCACAAAGCCGTACCGCCCGCACTCCTAGACTCAATATGCCTACCACCGCTTCCGATGCCCGTGCCACCTCGCCCTCGCTGGCTGGCGATGTCGTTGCGCCCAGCGACCCGATGGAGAACGCGCCCGACGCCGACGCCCACTCCGAGCACGGGTCCGACCACGTCGGCGACGAGCAGAACCTCGGCGACCTCGGCGGCGAGGCCGACGACGGCGACGACTCGGACCCCTACAAGTTCATCGAGAAGTCGATGCACTACCAGGACATGCTCATGTCCAAGCGCCACTGCGAGGAGCGTGTGAACTTCTTCACCGAGTTCGCCAAGTCCATGCCCAAGGGCAAGGACCCCTTCTCGGGCAGCAAGGGCGGCAAGATGGGCCAGTACAAGTCGCGCATCGAGCGTGTCGACAAGCGCATCACCACCTTCCGTGACAAGTACGCAGCAAACCGGGCGGTGTCCAAGGAGGCGCGTGCCAAGCGCATCGAGGCCGCGCGCAAGACCAAGGAGGAGGAGGACCAGCTCGGCAAGCCGCTCCGGACGGCGCTCAACAAGGAGAAAAAGGCTGCGGAGGTCGCGGCGCAGAAGGCGGCCACTGCCGCCATCGCCGCCCTGGGCGATGGCGCGACAGAAGAGGCGCAGATGGAGGCGGGTCTGAAAGCGATGAAGGATGCCATGCTAGCATCCTTCGAGGCGTCCTTCAAGAAGACTCCGGCGACCACGGAGGGCACCACGCAGCCCGCCACGACCGAGCAGGAGGCGGTGGCCTAGGTTGGCCACGCTAGCCTCGCACATCCGGCCGGGTGGTACTTTGGAGAGAGAGATGGCGCGTCTAGCCTCCCTTGTGCGGCAGCTGAGCGTGCGGAAACTGGTGGTGAGCACGGCTGTGCTTGGTGTGCAACTCTTAGGGGTGTGGCTCGTACGGAGTGGACTGGAGGACCTGTTTGGTGTAGGCAATGTGGCCCGTGTGCTGTTTTGGTGTGTGATGGCGATGGCAGGAGTCCTGATTAAGAAATTTACGTAACGCACCCGGTCCACCATACGAGTCTACGAGCGCGTGAACTGGCCAGCCAACAGGTCGAGTGACCGGTACGCGGTGAACTCAATCGCGTTGTGCAATGGCTCGTCCCACACTGCAGGGCTGCTGATGTTGACGCCGGCTGGGGCCGGCGCAGTCTTCACGGGCGGCGTCGAGACCACCCAGTCCTCGGTGAGGTCCACAAACAGGTAGTAGTCCATCTCGTTCTTCCCGGGGTCGTTCTGCTCGATGCTCCGTTTGCCGAGGGCGAACAGTGTGCCCAGCCGCTCGCCGGACTGGTTCATGAGGTAGATCCGCATGCAGTAGCCGATGCCTACAAGGGGGCCATCGCCGTCGACAAAGTAGCCCTGGACGACAACGGTGTACACGTCGGCCGGCGTACCCTCAAGCGAGGTGAGCGCGCCAAGCTTGGCCCCTCCCTTGCCGCGGAGGGTTGTTGCGTGTGCCGCGCCGCGCTGGGAGGCCGCTGGCTGCTCGACGTCGTATGCTGCGTACGCGTTCTTGAACGCAGCCGCCTCGTAGTTTTCGTACTGTCCTGGGAAGAGCATGAGCAGGCCGTTGCCGGTCCATCGAGAGGGGTTGGAGAGGATTTGGCGGACGTAATCCTCGACCTCGTTGACGGGGTTGGGCGACCGGAGCTCGCCAAGGGTCTTGTCGTTGCCGGTCGCAGGCTTGCCATCCCGGTCGCAGTAAACCCCGTCTTTGCATCCACGCTCACCCTGTCCGACGTAAAAGTAGGGCCCGCCCCCCGTGGCAGTCTTTGTGGGGGCATCCCCTCGCACGTATTTCTGTCCCTGTCCGGCGGTCAAGACTTCGTGCAGACGCCCGCGTGGTGGGGTGTTGTTTGGCGGTGGCACACCCGACCTCGCCGCGCGGGCTGACATTTTTCTTGCTACCCCTATGCCTCTAACTCATAGGTTATTCCCACTACGTACACACTTGCGCGCGTCCTTGTACATTGGCCGAGGCTCGGGCAAGGACGACCCACCGGCCTCGAACACGGCACGGTTTACCCGCCACTTGCGAAACGGCGCGACCGCAGTGAGCAGGCAGGCGGTGGGGTCCCCGTTGACAGCCGAGGAAATTCCGACGGGCACGAGGGGCACAAGCCTCCCCACATCGTCCTTCACTCGTAACATGTATAAATGCCAGATGACGCGCCGGCGCGTGCCTTTGCTGTCGTCGATGTGGCCCTTCCATTGAGCACGCTTCTTGGGCGCCAGCGCTCTGACCTGCTCCGCGAAGGCAAAGTACAGGCTGTCCTCCACAGCCAAGTGTCCGCCCTTTGCAGCGACGGCCAGACGTACGAGTGGAACCATGTCCCCGTGTCCCTCCGCCTCGCGAAAAATCGCATGTTTCTCCCGGGCCTCCTGGGTGATGAGTTCCACAGCAGCTGGGCTGACATCCGATAGAGCGCCGCACTTCATTAGTCTAGGAACGCGAGCGGTTCGTTGTTACGCGTTTTCAATGCCGACCGGACTACTTTACAGATAATGACTGGAAGGTCCAAGGAGGCGTCTCCGCGGTCGTGCTTGCGGAACTGCTCACAAGCAGCGGCTTGGAGGCGGCCTCTGGCGCGGCGACGCCCCCTCGCAATGCAAGGTATGCAACCGCGCTGGCCCCCACCACGGCGCTGCCTACCGCAAGAGCAATCACTACGAGGACGCCTGGACTCGGCCCGGATGGCGGCGGTGGCGGCGGCGGTGCAAAGGGCAAGGAGTTGGGGCAAGTAACCGCGGCCACCGCCACTTGCCAGACGCCCTCGGAACACGTTGCAAAGGTAAGGTTCTTGCACGTGCCGCCGTCGGGGCAGCAGTACCAATCGTAGTTGCAATCGCCCGCGAGCGTGTAGTTGGCACAGGAAGCGTCCGGCACCGGCGCGCTCTTCGGACACTCGGTGTTGACGATGACGGTCGAGCCGGAGAGGGGTACTTGCGGCGGTGGCGCAGGAGGTGGCGCAGGAGGTGGCGCAGGCGGCAACGTGTACCAGCGGGTGCTGCCGACGAAAGCCTGCGTCGCCGTGGTCGTCTGTGCGACCAACGTGCCCATTGTGCCGTCACTCCGTTCGTCGTAAAAGCGACATGAGAGACCGAACGCGGTGGTGTACACGGCAATCGCGTGGCAAGCCTTGGGCGAGAAGTCGACAAGGCCAGGCAACGCAAAGGTCAGCGAGCCAGGCGGGCTGCTGGGTGGCGGCGGGCTGCTGGGCGGCGGCGGCGGCTTGGCAGCGTTGAGGCCATTGCATGCGTTGCAGCAGGCGTCTACGCCGGTGACGAACATGGACATCTTCGCGTTTCCAGTGTGGTAGTAACTGGTGGCGTTGTTCGGGTCGGCGGCGGTGGTGTGTACGTACGAGCCGCAAGGGTTGTTCATGTAGACGTCCCCGCTCGCAGCGCTGGTTGCCGGGGCCAGGCATTGCGAGGTGGTGTTGCAGGTCCCAAGGTGGTCGTGCCACACGGGGGCGTCCAAGGGGCATTCGCACCGCTGGGTGCAGACCATGGCACACATGGGGTTTGGCTCGGTGCAGGTCGAGTTGCACGACGACCCACAGTCGTTCCATACCATGTTGCCTGGGCAGTTCACCGGAGGCGGCGAGGGCGCTGGCGATGGCAGTGGCGGCGGAGGGGGCGGCGAGGGCGGCTCGCAGGCGACCCGAGTGTAGATGTCCCATGTCTGGCAGTTGTTAAGGCTGTTGTCCGTTCCGCACTCGCCGTCGCCATCGCACAGCGCACCGACGGCCACGTTGTTGCAGTTAGGAAGGTATAGCATTTCATTGTAAGTGGGGCATACCCCAGTGTAGAGCCGTACGCAGCAAGTAGCCATCAGGCCAGGGGCTGCTTGCTAAGACGCATGCGAGACGGGGATATTTAGCGTCGAATGCGCTGACAGTAGAGCCACCATGACACGCCGCGCGTTCATTGTAGTTGCACAGTGGCCGTACAAGCAGCTCTCGGACGCGGGGAGGCTCACCTGGTGTTGCACAGGTGGCACCGAGAACCACATTGGCATCTTCATCCCTTGCTGCACCGCAGACGAGATCCGCGCGCACTCCGAGCCGAGGTTGTCGCACCCAACGGCACGCGGCTCGACCCACGTGGTCTTTGATTACATGATGGACCTCAAGCCACGCTTCCAATCCCCGGACAACGACCAGTACTACACCTCCTCCGCCAATGTGTGGTTGTACCCAATCCTTGACGTGGACGCGGCGCAGGTCCACGCGGCGTGCGTCGAGGTCGCTCAGTGGGCACCCACTAACCGCTTTTGCTACCGATGCAACGGCCTGTTCTGGTGCTGGCCGCTCCACTGCTGGTGCTCAGACTCGCCGTACATCGGACCGACCACCTGCGTATCGCTGAGCATGCGCATCATTGCACGCGTCCGAGCGGGTAGCAAGGCACCGTACCTAAGCGATACGGCCACCTTCAAAGCACTAGGGGTCCCGCGTTTCGGATGCTCCAACCCCTGCGCCCCCTACATGCTCTCTGGGCTTGCCCCGCGGGCGGCCCTCGAGGCCATGCAGCAAGCGGTGGTGGTGGGTCGACCGGTCGATGGGTTCGAGGAGGCAGTGCAACTGTGTTCGGGCGGGGGCAAGGGCGCTTCGCTAGGCACGGGTGTCATGTATCCCTTGTTATCGATGATGTCCCGTTAAGACAACAGTCGCTACTGGTTTCTCAGCACTCCCCTCCCGTCGTCAAACCGCCTGAGACGGCGTGTCTATTTTTGACACAGGTGAGATGCTTTCCCGCGTGCTTGGACCAGAATGTGCGATAACCCAGCCCGCGCCGCTGACAGGTAGCACACGATTCCTCCTTGCCATGAGCACACAGGTCGAGCAGCTGACACTTAGTGTCGCCGAACTTGCCCTGCTTGCAGAGCACACTGCGATGAAGGGTAACATCTTCGACCAGCGTAAGAAGCAGCAGGCCAAGCTCGCCAAGCGCAAGGCGCAGCCTGCAGCTGCCATTCCCTCTGCAGAGGAGCAGATCAGGAACGTGCGCGAGCAACAGGCGGCCAAGCGCGAGCTAGACGCGGAGCGTGCCGAGCGGGTTGAGCAGGTGCGTGAGAAGCAGCGCAAACTGGCGGAGGAACGGCGTCAGAAGCTCCTGGCGGAACAGACGGAAGTCCGGAAAGGCGCGCTGGCGGCGGCTGCCAAAGAGAACGAGGAGGCTGTGGAACGCGAGCAGCGAGGGGAGCGCAAGGGGCCGAGCAATGCGCGGCGCGCCCCACTTCCGCCTATGCGACCGGCGAACGAGGCGCCACTGGTCAACCCGGCCCTCCCAGAGTTCCTCGACCTTCCCGACCTCAAGGCCATCATGAGCGTCAGCGACGGGCTCACGCCACAGACACCCACCGACCGCGAGAGCATCAAGGCATTTGTGCGCGCCAACCTCGACCTGGCGGTCCTTTGCGCCCCGTACCCCGATGGCCGGGTGCGCACCTGGAATGAGCTGGCCGAGCCACCTGCCGATTCGCCCTTCTACGCTCCGTGGCAAGCCTGGAACGCCCCCTCAAAATGGGTGGAGATGCCGCGCAAGTGGTACGAAGGCAACACGCTGTCGCTCAACCCTGTCACCGACGCGGGCAACTACAACGAGGTCCTTGCAATCACTGTGAACACCCCTCTCGACGACCCGACTTCGTGGCCACCGCAGCTACTCGCGTCGGGCGTGCCGCTCGACGCGTCGGTCGCGGCCGTCGACAAGCTCCCCCAGGCCAAGTACGTCGTCCGCATGACGCGCATGACTCCCTTTACCCAGCCAGAGGGCAGCACCAAGCCGCTCCAGTACCGCTCCATGAAGCTTGACCAGCTGGTCGGCGAGATGGCGATGGCGCTTGATGCGGCGGCTCAGGGCATCGGCCCGCCCATCTACGCGGCCACGGCATGGCCGTGGGAGCGCCAGCCCGGCGACACGGAGCAGAAGTATGGCATGATACTGGTCATGCTACAGTCCGATGGTGACCTCCAGACCTACCAAGAGCTCGTGCGCATCCCGGCGGACCCCACCACTGGTCCATCGCCTGTGATGCGGCGAACGGTCGAAGAGGCGGCGCACTACCTGGTCACCATGTGCTGGCACGTGGGCTGGACCCAGCACATCAACTTCGACATCAAGCCGGGCAACATCCTCATGCACCAGAACAAGGACCAGTTCTACATGGCCGATTTCGACGCCGTGTATTACGTCTATGTGCCACCCGGGGTCGGCAGCGCCAAGGCGTGTATGTTCGTCAACCTCCTGCTATTGGCAATGCACATCCAGTCCTACTTTGGAAGCGGCACCTACATCAAGTCGACCATGCGCGTGTTTGGGCCGGTGCTCATGGAGCTCTGGGACGAGCTGCTCCTGCGGCCCGCCGCCTTTGGACCCGGCGCGGACTGGATCAAGTCGGCGCGCATCGCGCCCGAGCCAAACGGCGGCGCATTCGACCGGAGCGTGCTGCGTGCCGTGCAGGACCCGGGCTTGCGGCTCGGCAAGCAGCTGGCGATGATGACGTACGAGTACCTGTTCGACACGGCCAATGGGAAGCAGGCCCCCGTAAAGGCGCTGCAGTGGGGGTGGAAAACCACTGCGGTGTTCTTCAGCGGTGGTTCCCCCCCGCTGGTGCCCCAGCTGCTCCGTTACTCGTTGCTGCACAATCAGCCGGTGCCCACGACCTGGGCCGCCACTCTTAGTGTGAACTGACTGTAACGGTAGTACAGGTAGTCGCAGCACTCCCCTCCGGGTGGGGAGATGTATGAACGGCCGTGTCCAATGGTATGAGAAGAAGCGTAAGCGTACAAAACCATGACTGCCCAGATTCCCGCAACACTGGACGAGGTGCCGATTCTCCAGGCGGCCAACAAGGTGCACGCCGGAGGAGCGTTGAGCATGCAGAACTGGTGGCCCACCAACCCGGACGGCACCCCTAAGACCAAGAAGGGGTGGCCGGCCGGGCTCGCACCCGGCGAGTGCAAGCAGATCACCGGGTCGCGTGGTGATGTGTACACCATGAAGCACTGCCTCAATGGCGGAGGGCTCGTATGCGACTGCCCTAGCTGGTGCATGCAGCCTGGCGTCTTCCCCAAACTCCCGGGCATGGCGCGCAGTTGCAAACACTGGGACGCGGAGGCCGGTGCACTTGTGATGAAGCAGTTCGTCGCGCGTGGCCTGGACGCCCTGGGCGAGGACTATGTATCCAAGGGCGAGCGCCCTGAGGTCATCGCCGAGCGCGCCGCCAAGCGGGCGCGCGGCGAGACGCTGGGAGACCTGTACCAGCCCTTCAAGCGCCAGCGTCAGCCTGCCGAGGGCGTCGAGGCCGAGCGGCTCGTGCCGCCCGAGCACGGTGGCTTCTTTGGCAAGGACAGCTTTGCGCTGGCATTCGACCTCCAAGGCCAGGCCGTCGAGGGCTACTGGATGTCAGAGAAGCTCGACGGTGTGCGTGCCTACTGGGATGGTCGCACGGCTTTCTGGTCGCGGGCCGGCAACCAGTTCAAGGTGCCGGCAGAGGTGGCCGCCATGATGCCTCTCGGCATGCCGCTGGACGGTGAGCTTTGGATGGGCCGTGGCACGTTCCAGCAGATGAACGGCTTCCTCAAGCGCAAAGACACCGCTTCGGACGAGTGGTTCGCGCGGAAAGTCAAGTTCATGGTGTTCGATGCGCCGTTTGCCGACGGCAACTATGAGACCCGCATGGCGGCGGTGCGCTCGCATGTCGGCTGCAACCTGTTTGTGCAGCCGGTGGCCATCCAGAAGGTGACCGACGAGGCGGCCATGCGCACGCGTGCCCGCACCGTCGCCGAGGCGGGTGGGGAAGGCCTCATGCTGCGGGAGCCGCACGGCGTCTACCGCCCCGACCGCACCTGCGACCTGCTCAAGGTCGTCGACAAGCTCCACACCGAGGCGATTATCATCGGCCACAACAAGGGGGAGGGTCGGCTCTCCACCTGCACTGGCTCGCTACAGTGCAAGCTGCGCACTGGCAAGCAGTTTGCGGTGGGCAGCGGCATGATCGAGGTCGAGCGGCACAACCCGCCGGCCATGGGCACCATTATCGTCGTGCACTACAAGGGGTACACCGACGGCGGCGCGCCACGCCAGCCCACATACAAGGGGGTGTGCACGCGGGTGGATGTGGATGAGTCCCAGTTCCAGACCGTCCACCCAGAGGATCTGGACACGGAGACCCCGGATGAGGATGGGCCTGGACTTTAGAGTGTAGAGACTGGGCTGTATGTACTAAATAAAGTGGAATCAAATATTTTTATCGTACAACATACACACATGGACGGCTACCCGTCGCGCCGCGACTTGGCCAACACACACACGACAAAGCAAGAAAGCCGTCTTTCGATAGTGCTAGACGCTGGAATCGCACGAAAGGACGGGCGCAAGAGAGAATACGAGTTCAAAGTACAGACAGAGCCACTCCTCCAAGAGGCAACAAAGACATCTGGTTTCCTACGCACAAATGCATGGTGGATAGTGCCAGTGAGTCTTGTTGTCGTTACAACGGCAGTGGTCGTGCCCGTGGTGGCGTCTTCATCTTCTGGAGAGTCACCGGCAAGCATTCCACTGGTTGTAGCGTCTCCCAATCCACCCACGGTGCCAATACCCATGCCGCCACCTGCACCGTCGGTGCCGCCCCCGCTGCCGCCACGGTCACCTCCTTCTCCGGAGCCATCGCCGTCTCCACCCACTCCGCCTCCGCCTTCGCCTCCTCCACCCGCGCCGTCGCCGCCTCCCCCCTCGCCACCGCCCCCCGCGCCACCGCCTCCTTCCCCTCCGCCGCCCACACCAACGCCTCCTCCCGTGCCACCACCGTCGCCGCCTCCTTCCCTTCCGCCTCCGCCTCCCCCACCCGCGCCGTCGCCCCCCCCCCCCCCCCCCCCCCCCCCCCCCCCCCCCCCCCCCCCCC